>Ga0255028_100014_pt1 | contig 67039 bp, 64 predicted proteins | sample DRGLUT_MetaT_FD_178168 | JGI IMG/M metagenome (GOLD analysis project Ga0255028, IMG submission 178168) | Metatranscriptome of freshwater microbial communities from Pennsylvania, United States - DR:GLUT (Metagenome Metatranscriptome) | ecosystem: Environmental > Aquatic > Freshwater > Creek...
CGCCGCCGCGACGGTGTTGACGTTGGAGGCGGCCTCCTCGGCGGCAGCCGCCACGGTGGTCGACTGGCTGGCGGTCTCGGTTGCCGTGGCCGTCATGGTCTGAGCGGTGGCCTGCAATTCGGTCGCCGACGACGAGACCATGCCGATGATGCCGCCGACGGCAGCCTCGAAGCCGTCGGCCATCTGGCGCATCCCGGTCTTGCGCTGCTCCTCGGCTTCCAGACGCGCCACCGCGGTCTCTTCTTCCAGCGCCTTCATGCGGAGCAGGCCATTCTTGAACACCTGCACGGCATTCGCGATCGTTCCGATCTCCGTCTTCTGGCCCTGATGCGGGATGGCGACGGAGAGGTCGCCGTCGGCGAGCGCCTGCATCGGTTGCACCACCGAGTTGATGCCGCGCGCGATGCTCAAGATGATCATGGCAGCCAACCCGATCGACAGAGCCACGGCGAGAAGGCCGACGCCGATGAGCATGGCGCGCGTCTGAGCGTATGTGGCCTGGCTTTCGCTCGCGGCCTGCTCGGCGCCATCCTGGTTGAGCTTGATGATCTTATCCAGCGCCACCGAGGCGTTCCGACGCGGCCCGACCACCTTGGCCTCGTATTGGCTGAGCGCTTGCGCCTTCTCGCCCTTGCGGGACAGCGCGAGGATCGGCTCGACGACACTTGAGAGCGTCCCCCAATCCCGGGCGAACGCTTCGTAGAGCGCGCGTTCCTCAGCAGAACTGATCAGCTTTTCGTAGCTTTTCGTGGCGGCATCGATTTTCTGACCCCGTTCGGCAAGATCCTTGTCGACGCTGGCCAGCATCTGCGGCTCCTCCGTCAAGATATGACGGAGCAGGCTGGTGGTATACCGCCCGGTCAGGGCATCGATCTGACTTGCGGCGCGCACGCTCGGCAGCCAGTTCGTCTCGACATCGAGGAGAAGCCCGTTGAGCGTTGAGGCGCTTCGAAGGCCTACGAGGCTCAGGCCGCCGAGAAGCAGGAGCAGAACGGCGAAGGCAGCAATCAGTTTGCTGCGGATGGACAAGGACTTGAGCGGCACGACTGACCTCGAAGGCAGCCGTTGAGCCCAGCGTCTATGAGGCTGCCAAGCAAGGTCATACAGAGAAATAGTTAATTCTATATCCAATATGAGGTATAGGCATGGATCTGCACGGTATTTCCATCGCTTGACCAAGCCGTTAGCCAATTGCCCAAACAAGAGGCAGGGCGCCGGTCAAGAACAACGCGGACGAGACGAGCACGGCGAGGCGCTCGCGATGGTGAAGGATAAAGGCGCGCGGGCTGGCGAACATGGGGCGAGGCCGGATCGGAGGAGGCACCTCACGCTCGCTCCTGAACCTTGACCAATCCGAGGCATCCGACGCCGTCCACAGGCGGTCTGCAACGCGTGTTACCGCCGCGCCACAGATGGCTGGATGTGCTCCGGCGCACCGCGCGGACACCGCGCCGGGTCTATCGCATTCCTGCGGCTGCTTTCGCCCCCTCAGCAGCCCGATCCAACGGCGCAGTGACCTCACCGGTTGCTGCGCCGTTGTCGTTGGAGGCGACCCGCCGGGTCGATCGCGCTCCGTGCGGGCTGCCTTCCTCTGCCGGTTGATGCAGCCGGCCAAGTTCCGTATGCCGACGGCGTTCGAACCCGTTGAACGAGTCTCAAGGCGCGCGTTGGCGGGGCGCTTCTGGCCGGGGACACCGCTCCGCCATCGCGCCTGGCGCCTTTCCCAAGCGCGTTGAGACGGCTGACACACGATCACGGGTCGTTGCGTCGGGCGGGTTCATCCCACCCTCGCCCTCATCCTGAGGCGCCGATGCGCAGGGCAGGCCTCGCGGGAATCCTCCGGAAGCCGTTGTGATCCCTGGAGACCTCCTTCGAGGCCCGCTGCCGCAGGCACCTCAGGATGAGGGCAGGGACGGGATAGTCGCCCGTCGTCGCGGCGCGCCCGCGCGCGCGCCGCTCGCGAAGCGCGCCGCAACCCGGACAGTCGTGGCTCTAGCCGCCGATGCGGCGCGGGGCAGAAGCGGGAGCGCTTCGCGCGCGCTCTGCCTCTTCGGCCGCGACCGCCTCGACCGCGGCGATGACGTTCTCCAGCTCGGCGACCTGACGCAACGCGCTCCCGGCCGGCAAGCCATCGTATTCGGCCATGGCCAGGATGAGCGTGCGCTGATGCGCCTTGAGGCGCTCGAGGAGGGCATTGAGCTTGTCGGGCATACGCGCGCTGTAGCCTTGAGCGGGGGAGCGGACAAGCTGGTGATCGGCACAAGCGTGTTGCGAACCTGGATGATCGCCGCAGATCGGCCGCTCATCCCCCCGGTCTCATGCTGAGCCCGCGACAGATCTTCCAACGACGAGCGCAGGTCGCGATCGAATCATCGGCAGAAGGCTTCCTGACGCAGGACCTGCGGTGATCCAGAGTTTTGAGGCGCCGCTGTATTGCAGCGCTCAGAGTAAGAGCCGTCCACGACGTGCGTGCCGCCCTGCGAACGGAGAGACTATTCCCTCGATCGAAGGCCTTCTCGCAGAACGAGAAGGAAATTCCGGAATTCGGAATGTCGGTGCTGGACAGTGCTCGCGCCAGACCGGCAAACTGAGTTCAACGAACAAGGCCATAGGGAGAACCGATGCTGCTCGACACAGCCGCGTCGATCGAGGGAGCGTCCCGGTCGTCGCTCTCCAAAGCCCTGTCGTTACTTGTGGTTGTCGCAGAGCGAAGCCAGAAAGGCGTCAGCCTCAGCTCCGCTGCGGCCCGCACCGGACTTCATGTCGCGACCGCCCATCGCCTGCTCGGCGCGCTCGTCGACGAGAACTTCCTGAACTTCGATCCCTATACGAAACGGTACTTCCTCGGGCTGATGCCCTACGAACTGGTCAACCGGGCCGGCCCAGACCTCGAGTTCCTGCATCTCCGCAAGACGCTGCGCCCGTTCCTCGACGTCGCGCAGAGAAGGCTCGGCGGCCTGGTCAACCTGTCCGTGCCGTCGCGCGGAGAGGCCCTGTGCATCGACGTGATCGAGGGGCGCGCGGCGATCCTGGTCAGCACCCTGAAGATCGGGGCGCGCCGGCCCCTGGGGGTCGGGGCGGCCAGTCTCGCCCTGCTGGCGACGCAGCCTGCCGTCGAGCGGGCCGCCGTCATCGCGCGCGAGGCGGAGCGCTACCTCAAATACGGGCGGCTGACGGCGGATCTCGTCGCGGAGGCCTGCGCGCGTCTTCCGGTCGACGGCTACGTCGTGAACGAGGCGCTGATCATCCCGGATATCGGCGCCCTGGCGCTCCCGGTCTTCCGGGACGGCGCGGTCGTCTGCGCCGTCTCGGTCACCAACACGATCTCGCATCTGGATCGCGACGCCCGGGCCGGCATCGCCGCAATACTCCGCCGCGCCGTGACCGATGCCGGCTTCCAGGTCGAGGCAGCCTGACCGATGTATCCGATCGACCTCTTCCATCGTCAGGCCGCCCGGACGCCCGAGCGCGTCGCCCTGGAGTTCCGGGATGAGCGGCTGACCTATGCGGATCTCGCCGCGCGGGTCGGGGCGCTCGCGGCCGGCCTGCAGGCGCTCGACCCGGAGCCGCAATCGCGGGTCGGCCTCTGCTGCTTCAACCACGTCGAGCACGTCGTGGCGTGGCTGGCGGTGGTGGCGGCCGGAAAGGTCTGGGTTCCGCTCTATCCGAAGAACAAGGCGGCCGAGATCGGGCTCGGCATCGCCTTTACGGAAGCCTCGATCGTGATCGCCGACGCGGCGGCACGCCCCCTCGTCGAAGGGGCCGGCGCCCGGATCCTGGTGGCGGACCGGGACGGGCGCGCGGGGACGACGGGCGGTCTCGTGCGGGATCACGCCGGGGCGGCGCCGCGCTTCCACGCCCAGCCGCTCCACGCGACGCAGGCCATCAAGTTCACCGGCGGGACGACCGGCAAGCCGAAGGGCGTGATGCAGCCCTATCGGGCCTGGAACACCAACATCGCCACGCAGGTCGCCGCCTGGGACCTCAAGCCGGGCGACCGCCTGCTGGCGGCGGCGCCGATCACGCACGGCACCTCGACCTACATCCTGCCGACGCTGGGCACCGGCGGCACGCTCGTCCTGCTCGACCAGCCGCGTCCGGACGAGATCCTGCGCTGCTTCGCCGAGGAGCGCATCGCCACGACCTTCCTGCCGCCAACGCTGATCTACATGATGATGGAGCTGCCGGCGGCGCGGCGCGGCGCGTATCCGCACCTGCGCAACCTCGTCTACGGCTCGGCGGCGATGCGGCCGGACGCGATCGCCGAGGCGCAATCCGTGTTCGGCCCCTGCATCGCCTCGACCTACGGCCAGACCGAGGCGCCGCAGATCGCCACCATGATCTCGGCCGAGGAACTCACGCGCCCGGAGAAGCGCGCGACCGTCGGCCGGGAAACGATGCTGACCCGGGTCGCCATCCTGGATCCCGAGGGCAACATCCGCCCGACCGGCGCCGACGGCGAGATCGCCATCCGCGGCGACCTGGTCATGACGGGCTACTGGAAGCAGCCGGACAAGACGGCCGAGACGATCCGGGACGGCTGGCTGCTCACCGGCGATCTCGGGAGCTTCGACGAAGAGGGCTTCCTGTCCATCAAGGGGCGGGCGAAGGACCTGATCATCACGGGCGGCTTCAATGTCTACCCGGTCGATGTCGAGCCGGTGCTCGGCCAGCACGCGGCCGTCGCCGATTGCGCGATCTACGGCGTGCCGGACTACAAGTGGGGCGAGGCGGTCCACGGCGCCGTCGAGTTGCGCAACGGCATGGCGGCAGATCCCGAGGCGATCATCCGCTTCGTCAAGGATCGGCTGGGCTCGGTGAAGGCGCCGAAGTCGATCACGATCTACGATTCCCTGCCCCGGAACAATTACGGGAAGCTGCAGAAGCAGATCCTGGTCGAGGACCACATCGCGCGCGAAGCTCGGGAAAGGCAGGAGCCATGAGCACGAAGCCACCGACCACGGCCCTGAGCCACCACACCTCGGACGCGATCTACTATCGCGAGAAGAACCTCGTCACCGACATCCTGAAGCCCGGCGCGGCCCCCGACTTCGTCGCGGAGGCCGCCGCCCACATCCTGGGGCGGGACGTCTCGGACGGCGAGCGCCGCGTCCTCAACGCGATCATGATCACCATGATGGAGCACGGCTTCACGCCGAGCGCCATCGCGACCCGCTCGATCTACATGAGCGCGCCGGAGAACATGCAGGGGGCGGTGGCCGCCGGCCTCCTCGCGGTCGGCAGCCAGTTCGTCGGCACGGTCGAGAACAACGCCCGGATCCTGAACCAGCTCGTCGCCCTCGAGGACGATGCGCAGCGCGCCCTCGCGGAGCGCATCGTGGACGACCACAAGGCCCGCAAGGTGCACATGCCGGGCTTCGGCCACCACCTGCACCGGCCGGAGGATCCGCGCGCCGTCCGCCTCCTGGAGATCGGGTCGGAGAACGGCCTCGCCGGCCGCCACGTCGCCGCCCTCCGCCTCCTGTCGGAGGTGATCGACCAGAGGGCCGGGCGGCACATCACCATCAACGCCACGGGCGCCACCGCCGCCCTCCTCGGCGAGATGGGCGTGCCGGTCGAGCTGATGCGCGGCTTCTCGCTGATCGGCCGCACGGCCGGCCTCGTGGCCCACATCGCCGAGGAGCAGCAGCGCCCGAGCGGCCGCTTCATCTGGGACCTCGTCGACAAATCCATCCCGTACGAGGCCTGACGATGCCCGACTACGCCCTCGTCACCGGCGGCAGCCGCAACATCGGCGGGGCGATCGCGCGGCGCCTCACCGCGGACGGCTTCAAGGTCATCGTCCTCGACATCGTGAAGCCGGAGCACGACGCCCTGGACAGCTTCGTCGCGGCCGACCTGTCCGATGCGGCCGCGCTGCCGCGGACGCTCGCGAACGCCATCGCGGGCCGGACCGTGACGCGTCTCGTCAACAATGCCGGCATCGTGGCGCCCGCCGCCCTCGCAGACACCGATCCCGCGACCCTCGACGCCGTCGCGGCCGTGAACCTCAAGGCGCCGATCCTCTGCGCGCAGGCGCTCCTGCCGGGCATGAAGGCGGCCGGCCGGGGGCGCATCGTCAACATCTCCAGCCGGGTCGCGCTGGGCAAGGAACTGCGCACCGTCTACGCGGCGACCAAGGCCGGCTTGCACGGCATGACCAAGACCTGGGCCCTGGAACTCGGGCGCTACGGCATCACGGTGAACGCCGTCGGGCCGGGCCCGATCCGGACGAGCCTGTTCGACGCGGTGAATCCGCCGGGCGATCCGCGCACGGACGCGATCATCGGCGCCGTGCCGGTGGCCCGCCTCGGCACGCCGGAGGACGTCGCCGACGCCGTCAGCTTCTTCCTGTCCGATCGCGCGGGCTTCGTGACCGGACAGGTTCTCTACGTATGCGGCGGGATGACGATCGGCTCCGTCTGACGCCCACCAAGACCGACACGACACAAGAAACGCGGCACGAAGCACGCGATCCAACTGGGAGGACACCGTGGCATCCAGAACTCAGCGCGGCCTGAGAACGCTGCTCGGAGCGATCCTGGCGCTCGGATGCGCGGTGCAGGCGCCGGATGCCGCGCGGGCGCAACCGGCCTGGCCCGCCCGGACGGTGTCGATCATCGTGCCCTACTCGGCGGGCGGGGCCACCGACATCCTGGCCCGCAAGGTCGCGGAGGGGCTGTCCGGCGCCCTGGGCAAGACCGTGGTGGTCGACAATCGGCCGGGGGCCGGCGGTACCCTCGGCACCGCGCTCGCGGCCAACGCGAAGCCCGACGGCTACACCCTGTTCCTCGGACAGGTCTCCTCCCACGGGATCGCGCCGAACCTCCACACGGAACTGCGCTACGACCCGGTCAAGAGCTTCGTGCCGATCGTGTCGATCGAGACGATCCCCAACATCGTGGTCGTCAACAAGGCGCTGCCGGTGAACTCGATCGACGAGCTCATCGCCTATGCCAAGGCCCATCCCGACGCGCTCAACTTCGCCTCCTCCGGGACGGGCGCCTCGACACACCTGTCCGGCGAGATGTTCAAGGCGATGACCGGGGTCACCATGACCCACGTGCCGTTCCACGGCAGCGCCCAGGCGCTCGTGTCGGTAATGGGCGGCCAGACCCAGATGATCTTCGACAACATGCCGTCCGCCTATCCCTACGTGACGGCGGGCAATCTGAAGGCGCTGGCGGTCACCACGCTGAAGCGCTCGCCGCAGGCGCCCGACGTCCCCACCCTCGCCGAAGCCGCCAAGAGCGCCGACCTGTCGCGCTACGACGTCAGCGCCTGGTTCGGGCTGTTCGCGCCGGCCAACACCCCGCGGCCGATCGTCGATCGCGTCAACGCGGCCGTGAACGCGATGCTCAAGGAGCCCGGCTTCGCGACCTTCATCGTCGAGAACGGCGGCGTGCCCGAGGGCGGGACGCCGGAGGATCTGGGCCGGCGCGTCGATACCGAGTTGCAGAAGTGGAAGACCGTGATCGAGCAGGCCGGCGTGCCGAAACAGTAATCCGTTGCGTCGGCGCGACGCCGATGCCGGTTCGCCCAATCGCGACAGGAGGTGCGCGTGGACCTCGCCCCACAGGCCATCATTGACCGCTCCGCGGGAGGACCAGCGCGATGAGCGCGGCTGCGACCGCACCCGTCCCTGCCCGCGACCTCGAGGGGCGCGTCGCGGTGGTGCTGGGCGCCGGCTCGATCGGGGCCGGCTGGGGCATCGGCCGGGCCATCGGCCTGCTCTATGCCCGGGCCGGCGCGCATGTCGTGGCCGCCGACCGCGACCGGTCGTCGGCCGAGGAGACCCGGGACCTGATCCTGGGCGATGGCGGCAGCGCCGAGGCGGTCGGGGTCGACGTCGCGGACGATGCCGGCCTCGCAGCCTGTCTCACGGCGGCGGGCGCGGCGCGCGGCGGGATCGACATCCTCTACTTCAACGTCGGCATCGGAAAGGCTGGTCCGTCGACCGAGACCTCGGCCGCCGACTGGCGCCGCATCGCCGACGCGAACCTCACCGCGCTCCATGTCGCGGCGACGACCGTCCTCCCGGGCATGCGCGCGCGCCGGCGCGGCGTGATCCTCGCCACGTCGTCGATCGCGGGCCTCCGGGATGTCGGCTATCCGCATCTCGCCTACGGGGCCACCAAGGCGGCGCTCATCCAGTACCTGCGCCTGCTGGCGGTCGAGAACGCGCCCCACGGCATCCGGGCCAACACGATCGTCCCGGGCCTGATCGACACGCCCCGCATCGAGCAGACCGTCGCGAACGCCTATGCGGGCGGCCTGGCGCGGATGAAGGCGCTCCGCGCATCCCAGTGCCCCCTCGGCCGGATGGGCACCGCCTTCGACGTCGCGGAGGCCGCCCTGTTCCTCGCCTCGGACCGCGCGGCCTACGTGACCGGCACCGAGTTGCTGGTCGATGGCGGGCTCGCCGCGACGGCGCGCGGCCCGTCCCTCGGCTGACATGCATCCCCGGTCACCGGGCCGGCCCGGCACCCCTCCCGCCCACATTTTCGGCGCCAGCACCGCCGTCCCGTCCGGAGCACCGACATGGCCAACCAGAATGCCGTCCGCGGTGCGGTCCTCAGCGCGATCGCCCTCTGCTTCGGGGTGACGGCCCTGCGCTACCCGATCGGCAGCTTCGCCCATGCCGGCGCGGGCCTGTTCCCGCTGCTGGTCAGCGCCCTGCTGCTGCTCCTCGGCCTCATCACCCTGGTCAAGGCCCGGTTCGAGCCGGCCAAGCCCATCCACTTCGCGTGGCGGAACATCGGCATCATCCTGCTCGGCCTCGTGGCCTTCGTGGTGGCCGCCAAGGTCGCCAGCATCGTGCTCGGCATCGTGCTCCTCGTCATCGTGTCGTCCCTGGCGGCCACGTCGTTCTCGTGGAAGCGGGTGCTGGCCATCTCGGTCGCGCTCATCGCCGTCGCGCTCGCCTTCCAGAAGCTGCTCGGCCTCAACCTGCAGGTGATCTGATGGATGTGATCACGAACCTCGCCTTCGGGTTCGAGCACGCGCTCACCTGGAGCAACCTGCTCTACTGCGCGATCGGCTGCGTCATCGGCACCCTGATCGGGCTGCTGCCCGGGCTGGGCCCGCTCGCGACGATCAGCCTGCTGCTGCCCCTGACCTATTCCATCCCGGTCGACGGCGCGCTGATCATGCTGGCGGGGATCTATTACGGCGCCCAGTACGGCGACAGCGTCAGCGCGATCACGATGAAGATCCCGCACGCGTCGAGCATCGTCGCCTGCATCGACGGCTACCAGATGACGCTGAAGGGGCGCACCGGTCTCGCGCTGTTCACCGCCGGCCTGTCGAGCTTCATCGGCGGGACGGTCGCCATCGTCGTCCTGGCGTTCCTGGCGCCGCTCCTCGGGCAGGTCGCCTTCCTGTTCGGGCCGGCCGACTACTTCGCGCTCATGCTGCTCGGGTTCGTCTGCGTCAGCCTCGTGACGACCGGCAACCTGCTGAACGGCCTCGCCATGTGCCTGCTCGGCGTGCTTCTCGGCCAGATCGGGACCGACCTCGAATCGGGAACGCTGCGCTTCACCCTCGGCCTGACGCCGCTCGCCGACGGCGTCAGCGTCGTGAGCGTCGCGCTCGGCTGCTTCGGCATCGCCGAGATCTGCCGGAATCTGGACGCCCGCGAGGAGCGGACGCCGTTCAACGGCAAGATCCGCCTGATGCCGAGCTGGCCGGAATTCAAGCGCATCATCCCGAGCGCGCTGCGCGGCAGCGTGGTCGGCTCGATCCTCGGGATCCTGCCGGGGGGCGGCCCCACCATCGCGCAGTTCGCCGCCTACGCGATCGACAAGAAGGTCAGCAAGTACCGGCACGAGATCGGCTCCGGGTCGATCGAGGGCGTCGCGGGGCAGGCCGCGGCCGACGAGGCCGCCGCGCGGACGAGCTTCATTCCGCTCATGAGCATCGGCATCCCCGAGAACGCCGTCATGGCGTTGATGATGGCCGCCTTCATCATCAAGGGTATCCAGCCCGGCCCCAACATGATCGCCAAGCATCCGGACCTGTTCTGGGGCCTCGTCGCCAGCATGTGGATCGGGAACTGCTTCCTCCTGATCCTCAACGTGCCCCTGGTCCGCTTCTGGCTGTCGATCTTCAAGATCCCCTACAGCGTCCTCTTCCCGTCGATCCTGTTCTTCTGTTGTGTCGGAACCTACAGCGTCAACAACAACCTCGACGATGTGCTGATCACCGCGGCGTTCGGCCTGCTCGGCTACATCCTGATGCGCCTCAGCCTCGATCCGGCACCGCTGATGCTGGGCTTCATCCTCGGCCCGATGCTGGAGGAGAATTTCCGCCGCGCCATGCTGCTCGGCCGCGGCAGCTTCAAGGTGTTCGTCACGCAGCCGATCAGCGCGACGCTTCTCGCGTTCATCGCCGTACTGATCGGCGTGCAGATCGTCTCCGCAATCCTGCGGCTGCGCGCGAGGGGTCCCTCGCCCGGTCCGGCCGGTAGCCGCGACCAGGAGGCAGCGCCGGCCGCGATGATCAAGACGCCCGGAGGCTAGGCGGCCTCGCTGGCGAGCCCCGGCGGGGACCCCGTCAGTCGACCGTCGCTCCGGAGAACGCGACGACCTTGCGCCACTTCTCGATCTCCTGGCCGATCAGCAAGCCGAACGCGTCGGGCGAGACCCGCAGGGGCGTCCCGCCGAGGTCGGTGAGCTTCTTCTCCATGGCCGGGTCGGCCAGGATGTCGTTCACCTCCTTGTTGAGGCGCGCGATCAGCTCCGGCGGGGTCTTCCGCGGTGCGCCGATCCCGAACCACGCGCTCGCTTCGTAGCCCGGCACCGTCTCGGCCACCGTCGGCACGTCGGGCAGGGCCGGCGAGCGCTCGGCCGTCGTCACGGCGAGAGCGCGCAGGGTCCCGCCGCGCACATGGCCGATCGACGAGGGCAGGTTGTCGAAGATCACGTCGGCATGGCCCGCGATCATGTCGATGATCGCCGGACCGGCGCCGCGGTAGGGCACATGCACCATCGGCGCGCCGGTCATCGCCTTGAACAGCTCGCCCGACATGTGCAGCGACGTGCCGATGCCGCTGGAGGCCATGTTCACCTTGTCGGGGTTGGCCTTACAGTAATCGATGAACTCCTGCACGGTCTTGATCGGAAGCTTCGGGCTGACCTCCATGATGTTGGGCGATCGCATGATCCCCGCCACCGGGGCGATGTCGCGCTGAAACTTGAAGCTCAGATTCTTGTACAGGCTGTCGTTGATGCCGTTGGCCGGATTGGCGAGCAGGATCGTGTGGCCGTCCGGCTCGGCGCGGACGACGACGTCGGTGCCGATATTGTTGCCCGCCCCGGGGCGGTTCTCGACGAGGACCTGCTGGCCGAGGCGCCGGCCGAGCGGTTCGGCGATGAGGCGGGCGAGCACGTCGGTCGCGCCGCCCGGGGCGTAGCCGACGACGAAGCGGATCGGGCGGGTCGGGTAGGACTGCGCGCGCGCCGACCGGGGCGTCAGCGCCGTGGTCACGCCGGCGCCGACGCCAGCCGCCAGTATTGATCTCCGCGACCACTTGGACTGCATGTCCGCGTCCTCCCTGCGGCCCTTCTTGCGTGGGCCCTCAACGATTCGTACGTTACGCGGGACTGCAACGGCATCAACCTGAACGCGTTCGCCAATTCATATGGCGCGCGCCAGTTGAAATCGGGTTCGATCCGGGTGGCCGAGAGCGCTTTCAAGCTGCGGCGGGGTGCAGGGCTCCGGGCCGCACACGCTCCGGCCGCCGTGAGCACCCCTCTACAGGGCATCGTGGGACACGCGCCGAGGATCGTATCGGGCGCAGTCCGGAACCATTGCAACGACCGCGACACCGTAAGCTGATCGGAAGTCTACAGGTCCGACGATGCCGTATTCCACGCCTGCAAGAGCGAATTCCCACCATTCAGGTTCTCGGACATCCGGCTGAACGACCGCGGAGGACGCGGGGCGGCCGGCCGGAATCGGTCGATCCGCCGAGTCGAGGCTCGGCCCCGTCCGGCGATCAGGCCGGGAGGCCCGCGATCGCCAAGGCTTCGGCGTAGAGCTTGGCCGTCTGCTCGAGCGGAAAGGGAATGCGCGCGAGGAAGCCCGAGATCGTCAATCGCGGCTCGATCGCGAGCATGTCCGCGACGGCCTCGCGGGCGCGGTCCAGCCGCCCGAGCCTGACATGGGCGACCGCGAGGACGCGCAGGGCCACGGCGAAGCGGCGGTTCTGCGCGAGGGCGCGCTCGGCCCAATCGATCGCCTCGGCGTCGTTCCCGTCGATCAACGCGGCCACCGCCATCACGCCGGACATCAGCCAGCCGCGCGGATCGCGCGGGTTGAGCCGCTGCGCGCGGGCCACCAGGGCGCGACCCTGGGCGCCGTTGCCGCACATCGTCTCGATCCAGCCCGCGAGCGTCAGCGCCATCGCGGAGTTCGGGTTGAGGAGCAGCGAGCGCCGGAAGAGATCGCGCGCGCGTTCACGCCCGGCCCCGGCCATGTTCCAGATCGCGAAGGCGGCCATCCACAGCACCTGCGCGTCGCCGGGCGCGCGCTCGACCGCCCGCCACGCGAGGGCGACGGCGACGCTGCGGGCGTGGTCGTCCTGCTCGGCCCAGCCCTGGAAGTGGCATTGCGCGCGGCAATAGGCGGTCGCCGCCATCGCGGCGGCGTAGTCCGGTTCGGCCTCCAGTGCCTCGCCCAAGCAGGCCAGGGCCGCGGCCATGCCGGCACCGGTGAATTCGGACAGGTGCGCATTGGCCCGCAGCAGACGCTCGTAGGCGTCGAGCCGGGACGGCGCCGTGCGCCCGAGACGCGTGATCTCGGCCTGCTGCAGGGTCGGCTCGATCGCGGCAGCGACGCTCTCGGCGACCCGCTCCTGCAGGGCGAAGACGTCCTGCAGGTCACCGTCGAACCGGTCCGACCACAGATGGGCTCCCGAGACGGCATCGACGAGCTGCCCTGCGATGCGCAGCCGGTCGCGGCTGCGGCGAACGCTGCCCTCGAGCACGTAGCCGACGCCGAGTTCCGCGCCGACCCGGCGCACGTCGATCGCCCGGCCCTTGTAGGTGAACGAGGAGTTGCGGGCGATGACGAACAGGCCGCTCATGCGGGAGAGCGCCGTGATGATCTCCTCGCAGATCCCGTCCGCAAAGTAGTCCTGCTCCGGATCACCGCTCATGTTGGTGAAGGGCAGGACCGCCAAGGCCGGCAATCGCGGTCCCGCGCGCCAGATCGGCCCGGCGTCCGGTCCGGTCTCCGCTGCCGGTTTCTTCATGGGGTGGTCCCCCTCCTCCACGTCGCCGACGAAGCGGACGCCCCTGCGCGGGAGCGTGCGGATCAGGCGCTGGTCGAGCCCCGTGTCGCCGATCGCGGCGCGCGCGGCGTTCAGCCGGCTGCTGATCGTCGCCTCCGACACGATGCGGCCGTGCCAGACCGCCTCCAGCAGATCGTCGCGGCTGACCACCCGATCGCGGGCGGCGACGAGGTGCGCGAGGACATCGAAGACCTGCGGCTCGAGCGCGACGAGGCTGCCCCCCGCCCTGAGTTCGCGCCGGGCGGTGTCGAGGGTGAAGGACGAGAACCGGTAGATCACGCGGCCGCCTCAGCGATGATGCCGGTGCAGCAGGGCCGTCCCGCACCGAAAATCAAGAGGTTCTGAAGGTGCGCTGCACGGGTTCTGAAAGCGGTGCGCGGCCATTTGGGGCAATCTCCCGCGCATCGACACCTCAGCAGCGGGATGCGCCCATGCCGTCCGAGACCATCAACCGGAGCCGCCGCCGCCTTCTCGGCGGCGCGGCCGCCACCATTGCGGCCGCCGAACTCGGCCTCGTGCATCCCGCACGCGCGCAGACGGGACAGGGCGCAGGCGCCACGTTCGGGCCGCTGAAGGCGGTCGATGCCGACCTCCTGCGCGTCGGCTATCTTGAGGCGGGCAATCCGTCCGGTCCGGTGGCGATCCTGCTTCACGGCTGGCCCTACGACCTCCACAGCTTCGCGGAGGTCGTGCCGTTGCTCGCTGCGGCGGGATACCGGGTGATCGTCCCCTACCTGCGCGGTTACGGCACGACGCGCTTCCTGGCGCCTGATGCCGTGCGCAACGGCCAGCAGGCGGCGCTCGCGGTCGACGTCATCGCCCTGATGGACGCGCTCGCCATCCGTCAGGCCGTTCTCGCCGGCTTCGACTGGGGCGCCCGCACCGCCTGCATCGTCGCCGCCCTCTGGCCGGAGCGGTGCAAGGCCCTGGTGTCGGTCAGCGGGTACCTGATCGGCAACCAGGATGCCGGCAAGAAGCCGCTGCCGCCGCAGGCCGAACTTTCCTGGTGGTACCAGTTCTACTTCGCGACCAGCCGCGGCCGAGCGGGCTACGAGGCCAACCGGACGGAGTTCGCCCGGCTGATCTGGCGGACGGCCTCGCCGCGCTGGCAGTTCGACGACGCCGCCTTCGCGCGCAGCGCCGCGGCCCTCGACAATCCGGATCACGTCAGCATCGTCATCCACAATTACCGCTGGCGCCTGGGTCTCGCCGACGGCGAGCGGCGGTACGATCCCCTCGAAGCCCGCTTGGCGGAGATGCCGAAGATCGGCGTGCCGACGATCACCCTGGAGGGGGATGCGAACGGGGCACCGCACCCCGATCCCGGCGCCTACGCCAAGCAGTTCTCCGGGCGCTACGCGCATCGTACGATCGGCGGCGGCATTGGGCACAACCTTCCCCAGGAGGCCCCCCAGGCCTTCGCGCAGGCCGTGGTGGACGTCGATGCCTTCTGACCGTCGCCTCCGTGGGCCCAGCGCCCTTCTCCTGGCCTGCGCCGCCTCAGGCCTTGTCGTCGCGGCCGCCCGGGCGTTGGACGGGAGCGGCAAGCACGCCGCGCCGATCTACGGCGTCACCGTTCCCGAAGGCTACCGCGACTGGCGCCTGATCGCGCCGGCGCTCGAGGATGCGCCGCTGAACGAGTTGCGCGCCGTCGTCGGCAACGACCTGGCCGTGACGGCCTACCGGGCCGGTACGCTGCCGTTCCCGGATGGCACGGTCCTGGTGAAGCTGGCCTGGGAGCGGATGCCGTCCGCGGAATTCGAGTCGGCGACAATGCCCGGTCGGGCGACGACCGTGCAGGTCATGGTCAAGGATGCCAAGCGTTACGCCGCGACCGGCGGCTGGGGCTTCGGCCGGTTCATCGACGGCAAGCCGGTGGACGAGGCGCAGCATCAAACCTGCTTCGCCTGCCACGAGGCGCGCGTCAGGAACCATGATTACGTCTTCACCCGGTACGCCCCTTGAGCGGATTCGAGGGGTGCGTCGGCTTCGGGCCGATCTCACGGGGTGGCGTACAGCCGTCCCCTGAGGCCTCTCGCCCGGCAGGACCGGCATCAGGGGCGGACGGGCGCGGCCCGGTCCCCGCGCAAGCGCCGCCCCTTGGCCGGGATCCGGCCCGAGCAGATCGGTGCCGCCCTGACGATCCTCGGGCAGCTCTCTCCGCACGGGCGGCGCCGGGGGCACAGGTGCCCGTCGTCCGGGAAGGTTCGCGCGACCCGGCCGGTGCGGCACGGCCGGCGCCTGCAAATCGGGCCTGATGGAGCGGGACCATGCCCCGGCCGGACGCCCTCAATAGGCGGGGACGATGCGTTGGTCCGGCAACGGCGCGCGCATCGAGAAGTGCAGGCCGGCGGGCTGATAATCGAAGGCCAGCTCGGCCTGGCATTGCACCTTCAGCACGCGCTGGAGCAGCGTCGACCCGAAGCCTTTCCGGGTCGGCGGCTCCGTCGGCGGACCGCCGCGCTCGACCCAGTCGAGGCACAGCACCTGATCGGTCGGGGTCTTCTCGACCGTCCAGCTGATCCGGATGCGGCCTTCCGGAACGGACAGCGCCCCGTGCTTGGCCGCGTTCGTGGTCAATTCGTGGATGGCCATCCCGGTCGGAACCGCAAGATCGCCGACCAGATCGACCCTGGGGCCGTCGAGAACGATGCGGGACCCTTCGCTGTCGTTGTAGGGCCCGAGTTCGTTCATCAGCATGTCGCTCAACGGCGCCTGCTGCCAGTAATCCTCGGTGAGCAGGTTGTGCGTCTTCGCGAGCGAGATCACCCGCGCCGAGAACGATGTATAGAACGCCTCGACGCTGGTCGCGGATCGGGACGACGCGCCCAGCAGGGCCTGAACCGTCGCCAGCGTGTTCTTCACACGATGATGCAGCTCGCGGATCAGGAGCGTCTGTCGTTCCGCCGAGCGCTCGCGCTCCTCCAGATAGGCGCAGGCCTCAAGTTGCCGGCGCCTGGCGCGATGGGCCGAGCGCGCCGCCATCACCAGCGTCGCCGGGTGGAACGGGCGCTCCAGCACGCTGACGTTCCCCAGGAGGTCCGTGAGCTGGACCTTGGGTTCAGCGCCCCGCTGGGTCAGCAGGATGAACGGAAAGTCCGACCACGGCGGCTGCGCGCTGATCCAGTCCGCCAGGACCTGCCGGTTGGAGGAGAACAGCGCCTCCTCGGTGATGACCGCGCAGGCCGCCGTATTGAGGCCGGCCACGACCTCGGTGAGGTCGCCGCAGATCCGCGAAGCGATCCGCTCCTCGCCGAGGATGGTCGCGGCCACATGCGCATCGCGACCCGTCGGGGCGAGGACGAGGACCGGCGGTTCAGCCTCGGCCATCAGGAGCCGCGGGTGTGTAGCAGCGACGACCGCTCACCTTCGAATGTCGGGACACCGGTCATGATCCCTCGGAACGCGCTCAGCGGCTCGCCAACGCGGATCCCGTGCGAGTCGATCCGCAACTCGCGGATCGCATCCTCGTGGCTGCCGGTCCGCTTCTTCACGACGGAGATGGCACGGCGCAGACGCCCCTCGGCCTCGAACGTGCGAAAGAGCAGGATCGTGTCGCTGAGATAGGTCAGATCGACATTCGCGCTCATCGGCCCGATCATGCCGTGCTGCGCCAGGACCAGGAGCGTGATGACCCCCTGTTGATTCAGGTAGGTCAGCAGTTCGTGCATCTGCAGAAGGAGGTAATTCTCCTCCGGCATGGCGTTGTGATAGCCGGTCAGGGAGTCGATCACCACCAGGGTGACCCCGCGGTGCTCGACGGCGTTCTGTACCATGTCGGCGAGCTCGCCCGGCGAAACCTCGGCGGGATCGATCTGCTCGACCTGGAGAGCGCCGGACGCGATCGGGTCGTCGATCGGCATGGACAAGCCGGTCGCCCGCCTCCGCAGCACGCTCGTCGTCTCGTCGAAGCTGAGGATCAGCGCCTTCTCGCCGCGGGCGATCGCCGCGGTGACGCTCGTGAGCGCCACAGTCGACTTGCCGACCCCGGACGGACCGATCAGCATCGTGCTCGTCCCGCGGTCGAGACCGCCCCCGAGCAGCTCGTCGAGTTCGGCACTTCCCGTGCCGCACTGGGCGTCCGGATACCGCCCGACATGCTCGGCGGCCACGAGCCGCGGGAACACGGTCAAGCCGCCGCGCCGGATGACGTAATCGTGGTACCCGCCACGGAACGGCGTGCCGCGCATCTTGATCACGCGCAGCCGCCGCCGCTCACCACCGTACAGGGGGGCGAGCTGTTCCAGCCGGATCACGGCGTGACTCAGACTGTGCAGGCTCAGGTCGTCTTCCTCGGCGGTCATATCGTCCAGAAGAAGCGCCGTGATGTTCTGGATGAGCAGGAAGCTTCGCAGGGCGTGAACCTGCCGGCGGTAGCGCAACGATCCTTGCGAGAGCAGCCGGATCTCGGACAGGCTGTCGAACACGACGCGCGTGGGTTTGGCGCGCTCGATCTCGGCGATGGCCATGCGGACCGTCTCGCCGAGTTCGAGATCGGACGTATGGACGAGGGTCTGCCGCAGGCTTGGATCCAGGCTGAGTTCCGGCGCGACGAGTTCGCAGATCTCGATGCCGTCGAGCGACCAGCTGTGACGCTCCGCGACGTTCAGAAGCTCGCGCCGGCTCTCCGAGAGCGTGATGTAGAGGCAGCCCTCGCCGCGCTTCGCGCCATCGAGCAGGAACTGCATCGCCAGCGTCGTCTTGCCGGATCCGGGCCGTCCTTCGATGAGATGCGAACGGCGCGCCGCGTAGCCACCCTCCAGGATATGGTCGAGACCGACCAGTCCCGTGGAGACCGGCGCTGCATCGTGTTCGGTCACTGGCGCTCCACGCTCCGGGCCGTCGTCAGTCGACGGCACATGCTCGTACACGAACTCACGCGGGGCGGGAACGGCGCGATGCCTTGGCTTGTCAGAAGCGGAGAGGCGCCTGTCCACACCTCCGAGGCGCCGGGTTGGATCGTGAGGTCCCACAGGGGCCGGCCGAAAGCGGCTCTTCCGCTTCGGAGAGCGATCGCCAGCTTTGGCGCTGAACGGGAGGATCGCTTTCACGCCCTCGTGCGTTCCGATCCACAGCTACCCAACCCTGGGTAGAACAGTCGAGAAAGTGGAGGCGGTGATGCTGCGCGGTGGATTGCTCTGGCTGCTTGGAATCCCCCTGCCGATCATCCTGCTCCTGTGGTTCTTCGGCGTGTTCCATTAAGCGCAGGCGGTCAGGCGTCATGCCCTACACGGTCGAGATCACAACGCCACCGACGGAGATCGATGGCGAGGCGCAGGCGGCGCGGATGTACCAGCTGCCCGATCCGTTCGGTACGCAGGCTGAGGCCAAGGAAGCGGCCGTTGCGCATATCGCTGCGCTCGGGCTCGATCCCGCCTGCGTCCTCTACAACGTCTTCGATCGCGAGGGCTTCACCGTCGCGTCGAATGTCGCGCTGCCGGCCGGGACGGGGTAATTCGAAGGCCGTGGGCCGGCGCCCCGCGGTGTCCAGTTCCCCCGCATGCGCCGACCCTCACGCGACCGCCCGGCCAAGGCCTCACGGGTAGGGCGCGGAGAACTGGTCCGCACCCCCCTGTCATCGCGCGTCCCTCCGCAACAGCACCGTGCGGGTCGCGAACACCTCGGGCACATCAGCAGGGGGAGCTAAACTTATAGTCGGTGGGGGTGCGGCCGTCATCACAGCTCTGCGGTGGCCGGCACAAAAAAGGCCACTCCCGAAGGAGCGGCCCCAAGTCTTGGGAGGAAACGCCCTAGAGAAGGGCTGCGAAACCGCGACGTCGTCGCGGCCTCACCCACCCGACCTATGCACCTGCGACGCAGCGCACAACCGCATCGAGGCTCCGTGATGCGCATAAGTGCGATGGATTTCCCCGTGAGGTGCGCTTTCACACCATAGCTCGGTGCGGAATGCTGACCCGTTCGGCCTCCAGGATCTCACGGCAGACGCCGGCGCGGAGGCCGGGCGTGGCCCCGGTCCTGGGCGCCTAATCCGTCAGGACGGCGATGAGCGAGAACGATGTGGCGAGGACGAACGTGCCCGCCACGAGGGACGAGATCAACAACATGGGAAACCTTGGGATGCCGAATGGCTATGCTGTCCCAATGCTCAAGGTCCGTTCCCGGTTGCAACCCGGGCTTGCATAACCGCCCGGCTTTCGGCGACCTTCCGGAACACGGTTATCGGACAGGGCGTCGGTCGCGGCCATCGTCCGGCATCCGCAAGGCACGCGGTGTCGTAAGCGAGACCTGTCAGGTGCAGCAGCACGGCAGCCCGGAACTCCCATGGTGATGGTCCGGGCGCCGGACCTTCGCGCGCTGCGCGTCTGCGAACCGGGCCGCCAGGCGGAGGCCGCCCGGCACCGCAGCGGCCGGGCGAATCACGGCGGCGATCAGAATCGCACGAGCTTCCACCCGGATTCGACGCCAAATCGCCCGATCTGCAGGCAGAATGCCTCGACAGATTGCAATTTCGGCCGCGGCCCGTAAACAGGTTTCTGGTATACCAGAGCTCCGCACAGGCAAGCGGTGCGTATGCGCGTCGAACGGGCACGTCCTGCGGCGGCTGGTGAGCGAGGGATGCGAAGGATGACGGAGACGAGCCGTCCGGAACATCGATCCGGAAAGGCGGCGGGGTTTCAGCTGTTCAGGCCGATCCTGGCGGGCGCGACCCTCCGTGAGCGCCTCGTCGCCTGCCTCGGCGCGCTCGCCGGCATCACGCTCACGGGCCTGATCTGCGGCCTGTTCTTCGGCCAGGGACCGCACATCCCGCTCATCGTGGCGCCGATGGGCGCCTCGGCCGTGCTCCTGTTCGCCGTGCCTGCCAGCCCGCTGGCCCAGCCATGGTCGATCATCGGCGGCAATACGATCTCGGCCTTCATGGGCGTGCTCGCCGCCCACTTCATCCCCAATCCGGTCATGGCCATCGGCGTCGGGGTCTCGCTGGCGATCGCGGCGATGTCGCTCACCCGCTGCCTTCACCCGCCCGGCGGCGCTGCCGCCCTGACGGCGCTGATCGGCGGCCCGGCGGTCACCTCCGCGGGCTTCCTGTTCCCCCTGTTTCCGGTCTGCCTCAACTCCATCATCCTGGTTGCGCTCGGCATCGCGTTCCACAAGATCTCGCGCCGCAACTACCCGCACGTCCCGGTGGCGGCGTCGGTCAACACGCATGGAACGGCGGATCTGCCGCCGCCCCTCAGGGTCGGCTTCACGTCGGACGATGTGGACGCGGCCCTGATCGAGTTGCACGAGACCCTGGACATCGACCGCGCCGATCTCGACCGGCTTCTCCGACAGGTCGAACACCACGCCCTGGTGCGGATTCAGGGCGATCTCACCTGCCGTGAGGTGATGTCGCGCGACGTGGTCACCATCGGAACGGACGCACGCGCGGAGCGGGCACGGGAGCTCCTCATCGCGCACAACATCCGCACGTTGCCCGTTGTGGATGGCGCGGGCCGGCTTGCGGGCACGCTCGGCCTGCGCGAGCTGACGCTACATGGAGACGTCGGCATCGCGCAGGTGATGTCCGAAGCGCGGACGGCTCGGTCGGACGCGCCGATCGTCGCGTTGGCGTCCGCCCTGACCGATGGGCGCACCCACGCGGTGGTCGTCGTGGACGACGATCGGCGCGTCCTCGGGATCATCACCCAGACCGACCTGCTCGCGACCCTGGCGCGTCTGATCTCGGCCAAGGCCTTCACGTCTTCCGAGCCGGTCCCCGCTTAGGCGCGCCCGCCCCGGCCCGACCGTATCGGCCGCTCGATCGGCGCCGCGAACATCGTCCCTGCCGAACGCTGTGCGCGGGTCAGAGGTCACGGCGTCGCGCGGGCCTTGGCCCGGTTGTTGCCAGGGATCCTGCTTTCCGGGCAATGCGACGGCCGCAGGATCGAGACGATGCAAGACGAGGTGCTCCTCCCCCTGCTGAACGCCATCCTGATGGCCTCGAGCATGATGCTGACGTGGCAGGTCTATCTCCTGCGCAAGCCCAAGGCGCACTAAGCCGGCCTCCGGCCCGATCCGGCCGGCCGCACCAGGATCCAATCGCGCGCGGCTGGGCGGCCGCGGGACGCGATCCTGCGAAGCGGAGCCCGGCTAGGGCGCGCGGCATTCCATGACGGCGGTCGCCTCCACGACGCTGAGGGCGCGGCGCCGGACCTCCAAAGGGGCGTCCGGCCCGTCCGCGACGGCGGACGCCTCTCGCCTGAGCGAGGCGTCGCACGCGCAGGAATGGTATCCGGCCGCTTCGTAGCAGGCGTCGTGGTGCATGCAGGCGGTGTCGAGGGCGTCCGTCGGGGGCAGTCCCTCGCCGCGCTGACCCTTGCCGCAGTAATTCCCGTGGAACAGCTCCTGGCCGGCGACGACGCGGCCGAGGTCGCCTTTCGGGGGCGCCGGCGCCTCTTGCCGTCCCCCCGGGTTCAGGTCGTTGGCCGGCCCGCCGGCCCTGGAGCCGGAGGAGCGCAGCGCCTTGGGGATCCTGGAGCGCTCGCCGGGCTCGTTCAGGGCCTCGCCGGCCCGCCCGTTCGGATCCGAGAGTTCCGGCAAGGGCGGGGGCGGACCGGGACGGGGTCCATCGGCCTCGACCGACGTGGCGGGCACCTCGCCTGCGCACTGGGCCAGGGTTGCGTGCGGGCAGGCCACGAGCATGAGCCCGAGCAGTGCGAGGATGGATGGTTTCAAGGGTACCCCCGATTGGCGGCTCCCTAAACTCGAAGCTTGGCTCTTTCGTTCCCGGGCGGCGCACCTGGAGGTTGTGACGCGGGTCTCAATCCCGAAACCCACAATCCACCCTGGGGCGGCATCGATGATCGCATCGGTCGAGGGGCGCGCCGCGAGGGCAGGCGGGGCGTGGGCGGCTCAGGCCGCCCTGGGACGCCGTCGCACCAGTCCGCGCAGGATGCGCAGCGGCAGAAAAATCAGCTTCAGGACGGCCCGGGCGAGCAGGACCGCCAGGACGGCGAGGACGGCCAGTGCGGTGTTGAACATGGTGGGTACCGGTGCCGCCCCCGTTGTCGGAGGGCGGATGATGGGGAATCCGTCATCGCGTACGCCGTGAACGCGGCGAGATGGTGGACGCAACCGCATCGGGCTGCCCGCGGCGATGTGCGCCACGCGAAGCCGGCCGCGCCGGATGGGTGGACCGTGGCACGGTTTCGGCTTTCCGAAGGGCCAGGTTGATCGATCCAGGCCGATCGATCCAGGCTGGTCAATTCATGCCGGTCAATTCATGCCGGTCAATTCATGCCGGGCGTCCCCGCGAACTCCGGAAGGCGGGGCTCGCCAGGCGACGGCTCCACTAGGAGGATGTATCCGCGTTGATCAGTGTGTGCAGCCCCGGGCGATGGCTGGATGGGAGGGCCCGATGTTCCTGAGCATCTTCGACATCTTCAAGATCGGCATCGGTCCGTCCAGCTCGCACACCATGGGACCGATGCTCGCCTCCGCGCGCTTCCTCGACGCGCTCCGCGCGCACAGGGCCCGCGCATCTGACGCATCTGGGCCGCTGCGGATCGAGGCTGTCCTGCGCGGAAGTCTCGCCTTTACCGGAAAGGGACACGCGACCGATCGGGCGGTGGTGCTCGGCCTGCTCGGCTTCCGCCCGGACACGCTCGATCCGGACGAGGCCATGCGCCGCGAAGCCGCGTTGCGCGCGAACTGTTGGATCGACGTCGCGGGCCTTCCCCGGATCCACTTCGATGCCGAGACCGGGATCGTTTTCGACTACGGGCCGCCGTTACCGGGCCACGCCAACGGCTTGATCTTCCGCGCCTTCGACGCCGAGGGCGCTCCGTATCTCACGGAAACCTACTACTCGATCGGCGGCGGCTTCGTCCTGAGCGCGGAGGAATTGTCCGGTGGCGACATCAAGGCTGTCGATGCCTCCGTGCTGCGTCCTTATCCGTTCGGGAGCGCCGCGGAGATGCTCGTGATGGGCGCGGCGTCGCGGTGCAGCATCGCGGCCATGAAGCGCGCCAACGAGACGGTTGGCCGCGGGGAAGCGGAGCTCGATGCCGGCCTCGATCGGATCTGGGCGGTCATGGATGCGTGCATCGATCGCGGCCTCGCCACCGAGGGCACCCTGCCGGGCGGCCTGAACGTCCGCCGCCGGGCCCGCCGCATCCATCAGGCACTGCTCTCCGAGCGGGGCAGCAACACGGTCCAGCCGCACGTCGCGAACGATTGGCTGTCCGTCTATGCGATGGCGATCAACGAAGAGAATGCCGGCGGGGGCCGCGTCGTCACCGCACCGACGAACGGAGCCGCCGGAGTCGTCCCGGCGGTCATTCGATATTATCGCGACCACTGCATCGGTGCGAACCATGCCGGTGTCCGCGATTTCCTGCTGACGGCTGCGGCGATCGGCGGCCTGATCAAGACCAACGCCTCGATCTCCGGTGCCGAGGTCGGCTGCCAGGGTGAGGTCGGCTCGGCCGCCGCGATGGCGGCCGCCGGACTCTGCGCCGCGCTCGGCGGCACCAACGAGCAGGTCGAGAACGCCGCCGAGATCGCCCTCGAGCACCACCTTGGCCTCACCTGCGACCCGATCCGCGGATTGGTGCAGGTGCCGTGTATCGAGCGCAACGGCCTCGGGGCGATCAAGGCCGTTGCCGCCGCGTCGCTGGCGCTCCGCGGGGACGGCAGCCACATCATGCCGCTCGACAATTGCATCGAGGCGATGAAGCAGACGGGGCGCGATATGAGCGTCCGGTACAAGGAGACGTCGACCGGCGGGCTCGCGGTCAATCTTCCGGAATGCTGACGGAGGGCGCTCGGGCGGCGGCGGGGCGAGACCGAGGGGTGTCGGGGCCCGCTCGCCCTCGTCCTCGGCCCGATGCCGCTACATCGATTTGCGTCCGCCCTGATATTCCATCTGGCACCCGAATGGCCGGGATGCGCGGCGAAGCGGCCGGCCGGCTCTGGCCGAGAGCGGTCCGACCAGGCTCGAGCCCCGGCGAGAGGTTGCGCCGTTCGCGACTGAGGATCGTAGCTCGGGGTCGTCATCGAACGCTTGGCACCCGCTCTCAGGAGGCCGCTCACGACCCGCCGCAGAAGCCGGCAACGTCCGCTTGCAGGCTGCCGGTGGTGCAGTGACCTACGCAAGAACGAGTAGACCGCAGCCCAAACGCCGTCGCGCGACCCACGCCACGTGGACACGACCGCAGGTGAGGACCGATAGGGGCTCGGGTCAGCACATATCAGTGACTGGCGCCGCTCTGGACCGCTTTGATGTGACGTACGAAGTCATACAAATCGGAACCCTTGATCCAAAAACGCTCAACCTGCGGTTCCCGCGCCGATCGGCCCGGCAGTATGAGGTGACCAAACGATAATTCGTTCGCTGTTGGAGAAGGCAGATGGACGCCGACCGAGCTTCACCCCACCAGACCGTCGACGGTGCCGCCATCATGCGGCGCGTCGGATGGCGGATCGTGCCGTTCCTGGTGCTCTGCTACTTCATCGCCTACGTCGACCGGGTGAACGCAGGCTTCGCCGCGCTCACGATGAACAAGGATCTCGGCCTCTCTCAAGCGATGTTCGGCATCGGCGGCGGGTTGTTCTTCGTCGCTTACGTGCTGTTCGAGGTACCGAGCAACATCGCGATGGAGAAGGTCGGCGCGCGACTCTGGATCGCGCGCATCATGATCACCTGGGGCCTCGTCGGCGTGGCGATGGCCTTCGTGGTCGGCCCCTACAGCTTCTACCTGTGCCGGTTCCTGCTGGGGGCGGCCGAGGCGGGCTTCTTCCCCGGCGTGATCCTCTATCTCACCTACTGGTTCCCCAAGGCGTACCGGGCCCGGATCGTCGCCATGTTCATGGTCGCCATCCCGATCTCGAGCTTTCTCGGATCCCCTATCTCGGCCTCGCTTCTCCAGCTCGAAGGCGCGGCGGGGCTGCATGGCTGGCAGTGGCTCTTCATCGTCGAGGCGATCCCGGCCGTGCTGCTGGGCCTCGCCGCCCTGGTCCTGCTGCCGAGCCGCCCCGCGGAAGCCAAATGGCTCGCGCCCGACGAGCGGATGTGGTTGCAGGACCAGCTCGCTGCCGATCGCTCCGGCGCCTCCCCGGTCGCCCACCACCTGCCGCTGCACAAGGTGCTGACCAACAAGTACGTCTGGGCGCTGGCGCTGATCTACTCGGGCAGCTCCGCCACCAGCAACGCCCTGTCCCTGTGGCAGCCGCAGATCCTCAAGGCGTTCGGCCTGTCCAACCTGGAGACCGGCCTCCTGAACATGATCCCGTTCGGCATCGCGTCGGTGTTCATGATCTTCTGGGGCCTGCGTGCCGACCGGACGGGGGAGCGGGTATGGAGCACCGCCCTGCCGCTGGCGGCGACCTGCCTCTGCCTGTTCGCCACCAACCTCACCAGTTCCCTCACGGTGACGATGGTCCTGCTGAGCCTCGTCCTGATGGGCAACTACGCCATCAAGGGCCCGTTCTGGGCGATGGCCACCGACTGGCTCTCGGTTGGTACGGCGGCGGCCGGGATCGCGGCGATCAACACGCTCTCGCATCTCGGCACCGGCATCGCCTCGTGGCTGCTCGGCGTGATCAAGGATCAGACCGGCAGCTTCCCCCTCGCCCTGCTGCCGCTCGTGTTCCTGACTGGTTCGGGCGCGATCATGACCCTGATCCTGGGTCGAGGCACACGAGCACGAGCGGCCGCACCTTCCCCCGCGGCAGCCGAATGAGTGCTCCTGGAAGACCGGGCAAGCGCGTCAGCGGGGCTGGAGCGATCCGCTGACGCTCGTCCGCATGATGGCTGCGGTAGGAGCCCGATATGATCTCGCGTCGCACATTCCATGGCGCCCTCGTGGGGGTCGCGGCGGCTGGTGTCCGGACGCAACGGAGTTTCGCACAGGGCACGGCCATGACAGCGGTCGACTGCCACGCGCACGTCTTCAAACGGGGACTGCCCCTGGCCGCAAACAGCCGCTACGCGCCCGACTACGATGCGACGCCAGAGGTTTACCTCAAGACCCTGGATGCCAACGGCATCACGAACGCCGTGCTGGTGCAGCCGAGCTTCCTCGGGACCGACAACGGCTACATGCTGGACGCCTTGAAGCGACACCCCGACCGCTTCCGGGGCATCGCCGTGGTGCAACCCGACATCTCACAGGGTGCCCTCAGCGAACTGGCTTCGGCTGGCGTGGTCGGTATTCGGCTCAACCTGATCGGCGCACCAAATCCGCAGTTGGACGCCGAGCCCTGGCCGATGTTCCTGAGGCGCCTGACCGATCTCGGCTGGCAGGTCGAGATCCAGGCCGAAGCACGTCGATGGCCGGAGTTGCTGCCCGTTCTGCTCGAGAGCGGCGTGACGATCGTCGCCGATCATTTTGGCAAGCCCGACTCCAAGCTGGGTGTTGACGATCCGGGCTTTCAGCACCTGCTCAAGGCGGGCGCCACTGGCCGCGTCTGGGTCAAGATCTCCGGCTCCTACCGCAACGGCGCCGGGTTGCCTGCCGCCGCGATACCGCTCCTGCGCGACAGCTTCGGTCTTGATCATCTCGTCTGGGGCAGCGACTGGCCTCACACCCAGTTCGAGACGGCAACGCATTACGCAGCCGTGCGCCGCGAACTGGATACGTGGCTGCCCAACGATAGCGACCGCCGGGTCGTCTTGTTCGACGCACCACGCAGGTTGTTCTGGACGACACAGAATTAGAAGGAGCCAGCCGGGTGCTGCAGACAAGCTTACACGGCGGTGTCAGATCGGACGCGCCGTGCCGCTTTCCGATGGCGGGCTGAGGTCCGCTTCCCACCCAAGCGGACCCGCACGACGTCCGCTTCGCGGACCAACAGCACTGCATAGCTGGGCCCGACAGCGGCCGGCATGCTGCGCCGACCGGGAACGACAGTATGGTGTGCCCGCCCCTTTCCGAGGATCACGATCCCGTTGATCGGGCAGCTGAAGGGACCGCTTCAGCTTTGTGACCAGCAGCCCTGCGGCCTCTGATTTGTCCGGCCCCTTTTGGCGCAACACACGGAGACGGTGCAGCAGGACCCTGACCTCCCCATCGGCAGCGACGGTCTCCGCATTCCGTCGGAGCAGCCGCTCACTCCAGGGATCCGACATGCTCCTCACAAGCCTCTGCCGACCACCTCACAGATTCGTGAGGTATTGAGTTTGCTGTACATGATAGTGGGCCGGCACGGGAGTAGCCAACCATGCCTGACGAAACGCCGGTCTCGATGGCCTTAGCTGTCCGCACACTGGTCGGTATCGAGTTTATCGACGGGGGCGACACGGTCGCGGTCCGCTTCGCCGCAGCAGATGGCCAGATCATCGGCGTGGTGATCCCCCGAAGGGTGTTTGCTGAGTTGCAGGCGACGGTTCCTGATGGCTCGGATCGTGAGCGATAAGCCGGGTCTGTATCGGGCCGCGACGTCACGGCCGCTTCCGGGCGTGATGCCAAGGTCCGATACCCACCCGCTACGGCCCCGGCCACCGGGCACCAGGCGTCGCGCCTTTGAACCACGCGGTTCGATCCCCACGCAGCTGCGGGCCGGGCGGCGCGCAGGGCCGCATCCCGACCGTTTCGCCTGACCGGCGCGGTCTGCCCGAAAAACGCCCGGCCGTTGGGCGACGGTCGATGGGGGCCCCGCGCCCTCCCACTCCAGCCGGACGAACAGCCCCCGCATGCCGATGCCGCGTCTCGCCCCGAGCCTCGCGCTCGCCGCCCTGCTCCTGCCGGCCGCCGCGCAGGCCCAGGACCGCGGCAGCGTCAATCCGAAACCGCTGCCGCCCCTGGAGCACCCGGACGCGCCCTCGACCCCCGCCAAGGCCCTGTTCGGGCGCGTCAGCCGGGCCGCCTCGGGCCCGGCCCACATCTACGGCTTCTACGCCAAGGGCTGCTTCTCCGGCGGCGAGGCCCTGCCGCTGGACGGGCCGAACTGGCAGGTCATGCGCCCGTCGCGCAACCGGATGTGGGGCACGCCGCACCTGGTCGATTTCATCGAGCGCCTGTCGCAGAAGGCCGTGCGGGTCGGCTGGCCGGGGCTGCTGGTGGGCGACATGGCCCAGCCCCGGGGCGGCCCGATGATCACCGGCCACGCCTCGCACCAGATCGGCATCGACGCCGACGTCTGGCTGACGCCGATGCCCGACCACCGCTTGAGCCGGGCGGAGCGCGAGGAGACCTCGGCGACCGACATGGTCCGCTCAGACCGCCTCGACATCGATCCGGAGGTCTGGACGCCCACCCATCTGCAGCTGATCAAGCTGACGGCCGAGCAGCCGGAGGTGGAGCGCATCTTCGTCAACGCGGCGATCAAGAAGGCGCTCTGCCGTGACGCCGCGGGCAGCCGCTGGATGTCGAAGGTGCGCCCGATGTACGGGCACAATTACCACTACCATATCCGGCTCGCCTGCCCGGCCGGCCAGGACGATTGCCAGCCGCAGGGCGCGCCCCCGTCCGGCGACGGCTGCGACGACCTCGGCTACTGGTTCTCGGACGCGGTGCTCCACCCGAAGCCCCCGAAGGTGCCGCCGAAGCCCAAGCCTGCCATGACCATGGCGGCGCTGCCGGCCGCCTGCCGGACGGTGCTGAAGGCGCCGTAGGCCGCGTCACGCCTTGAGCTGGCGATTCCGCGCTCGCCGTGGGGCAGGACGACGGAGCGCGGCCCGTGCCGCCGCGCTCCGTCGCGTGATCGCCCTGGCCCTCCCTCGAGAAGGTCAGCGCCCCTTCTTGTAGAGCTTGCTGGCGATCTCGAAGATCTCCTGCGGCGCGTAGTTCGGTGCGAAGGCGCCGTAATTGCCGTCGAGTTCCGGGATCTTGCCGCCCTCGGGCAATCCGTCGACGACCTCCAGGTTTCCGGGCGGATCGCCCGGCAAGGCCACCTCGTCGTTCGACCAGACGCCCGCCGCCTCCTTGTAGTCGTCCGGGCTGAAGCTGTAGAGGCGCCGATGCGAACCTTCCTGAAGGTACTTCTGGCACTCCGGGATCTTGTCGAGGACGATGTTCGGGGTCGGAAGCATCTTCTCGATCTCGACACCGGTGAGCTTCTTGAGCGCCAGCGCATAGGCGTGCGCGTGGACTGATCCGCGGACCAGCAGGTAGCCGCAGACTTCCCGACCCGTCGGGTCCTTCAAGGTCTCGTAGACGCGCAGCTTGTGCAGGCGGGCGCCGCATTCCAAGTGGAAATTGTGCAGCAGGTCGATGATGATGTTGCCCGTCGTCGTGACCATGTCGACGTTCCACGACTGGGCATTCGAGTTGATCGGCGTCGCGCCGCCGCCATTGCTGAGGAAGCTGCCGGCGAGCCGGATGTCCTGCATGTCGTGGAACGGCGCCTTGGACACATCGACCTCTTCGGTGTCGTCGCCCGGACCGTTGTTGAGCATCGCGATGCCCGTCGAGACGAGTTCGACGTGCCCGAGTTCTTCTGCAAAGATGCTGGAGACCAGGCTGTAGAACGGCCGGAGCTTCGATTTATTGCGGAAATTGAAGCTCTGGAACATGTAGTTGCCCAGGGTCGACATCTCGCCGTACTTGCCGCCGAGCAATTCCTGGAGCGCCGCCGCCGCGTTGGGGTCGGGCTTTTTCGGCTGGGGCAATTCCGCCTGCAGGCGATCGAGCTTCATGAACATGCGGATAGCTCCGTTTGCGCGAGATGCGCAGTAGGGCATCGCTTTGTGCGTGTGATCGTTCCTCCACCCGCCGCAGAGCAGAAGCGGAATTTCCCCGCGTCCGGGGCGACGCGCATCGCGGGCCGCCTTCGAAAGCGGCGCGGCCGATAACCGCGCCGCCTCGCCGCGCGCGCTGTTCGGTCCGCCGCGGCAATGTGCTAACGCCCCGGGATGCCCCGCTGGCTCTTCCTCATCCTCGCGACCGCAGTCGCCCTCTCGGTCCTGGGCAGCGTGCTGATCGTGCTGCGCAGCCCGAACAGCACGCCGCAGCTCGGCGGCAACTTCCTCACGCCCGCCGCACCCGGCATGAAGCCGCGGCCCGGCACGAGCCCGTAAGGCAGCGGTCCGCATTCGGACCGTTCGCGCGGCCATACCCTCGGCCTGCCATCCGCTTCGATTTCAATCAGAAGTCGCCGGAATTCGGTGATTCCGGAGCGCTGTTCGCTGGGGCCGACGCGAAACCCGGCCGAAGGGCTGGACCTCGTGTGCAATTTACGTCTTGTAGCGAGGTAAGAGCGCGGCCTGCGGGCCTTGGCGCTTCGGGCTGAGAGGGGCTGAGCCGGATGGAGACGGGCGGAACCGCCACGAGCCACGTGCCGGACGAGTTGAAGGCGGAGGCGCATCGGGGTGATCCGTTCGCCGCGGCCGTGCGCGCGACCCGGATGCCGATGATCGTCACGGATCCGAGTCAGCACGACAACCCGATCGTCTTCGCGAACAACGCCTTCCTGAAGCTCACCGGCTATACGCGGTTCGAGGTGCTCGGCCGCAATTGCCGCTTCCTTCAGGGACCGGAGACCGAGTCGGCGGCGATCGACCGGATCCGCGACGCGGTCCGGCAGCAGGTCGACGTGCGGGTCGACCTGCTCAACTACCGTAAGGACGGCACGACCTTCCACAATGCCCTGTATGTCGGGCCGGTGCGGGATGCGGACGGCAAGGTCGTCTACTTCTTCGCCTCGCAGCTCGATGTCAGCGAGCAGTATGCCCTCACTGCCGAGATCGAGCGGCTTGAGGGCGAGCTCGCGGAAGCCCGGACGAAGCTCGCCGCGCGCTAGAGCCCGATGCCGCGCGCTCAGGGCTTCGTCAGGAAGCCGATCGGTTCCCGTCCCGGCTGGCCGAGCCAGAGCAGCACCGCGCCGAGACCGAGCCCTATCAGCGAGGCCGGCGCCAGGGTGAGCGGCAGGCCGAGGATGTGCCAGAGCCAGGGCGCCGCCCCCTCGACGCTGCCCTGCAGGGCGCCGGCCTTGTCCTTGAACAGGGTGGCGATCACGTCGGAGAGCGGCGTCACCCGCAAGCCGTTATTGGCGATCGAGCGGGCGCCATCGTACACCAACGCGACGAAGCCGCCGGCCATCAGAAGAAAGCCCAGGACGCGGGCCAGGAAGCGGAACATCGCGGGGCCTTCTGAGCCTTCTGTGAGCCGTATCGGCGCGCCCCGGAGGGCACCTGCCACGGCAGTATGAGCCCCGGCCGCCCGGTGCAAGCGCCGCGGCCGCGCGGTTGCCGGTCCGTCGGCCCCGTGCCACAGGATCGGCCGGCGGCGGCGGGCCGTTGTGGGGACGGTCGGGCTTGGACACGCGCGCGATGACACCCGGCCTCGTGATCTTCGATTGCGACGGCGTTCTGGTCGACAGCGAGCCGCTGAGCCTGGCCTGCCTGACGGCGGGCCTCAACCGCATCGGCGTGGACATCGATCTCGCCACCGTGCGGGCGCGATTCACGGGCACCTCCATGGCGTCGATCATGACGCATATCGCGGCGGATTTCGGCATCACGGCACCGCCGGGCTTCGTCGAGGCGGTCAAGGCCGAGACCCTGGCCCTGTTCGACGCAGAGCTGAAGGCGATGCGCGGCGTCGCGGCGGCTGTCGCCGGCCTGGGCCTTCCGGTCTGCGTGGCGTCGAGCAGCGACCCGGTCCGCCTGCGCCACTCCCTGGGCCTGACCGGATTGCTGCCGCTGTTCGGCGACCACGTCTTCTCCTCGGCGCAGGTGGCGCGGGGCAAGCCATTCCCCGACCTGTTCCTGTTCGCCGCCGAGCGCATGGGCGCCGAACCCGCCGCATGCCTCGTGATCGAGGACAGCGTGCCCGGTGTCACGGCCGCAAGGAGCGCCGGCATGCGGGTCGCGGGCTTCACCGGTGGCGGCCATTGGGGGCACGATCCGGCCGGCAACGATCTGGTGCGCGCCGGGGCCACGCGGGTCTTCTCGGATTTCGCCGACCTCGCCGCAGTGATCGGCGGCCCCTGAACCGTCTCGCCTCTTGGGAGCGCGGACCGCACCGGCTTCCTGCCAAGCACGGCCGCAAAATCGGAAACCGATTTCGTTGACGTCCCGCAGCCGCGCCTCCATCTTTGGTGGTGCCGGAGGAGAGCCCGCTCCCGCTCCGGCCGCGGTGATTTGAGAAGCGTAGCTTGCGCCGCGTCATCAAACGCTAAAGCACTGCGACGGCCTTGTGCCGCGCGGTCCTTCAGTCTGGAGGACATCCGATGACGAGCCGACCTCGTTCTCTTCTTAACCCGCTCCCGAACGCGCAGGGCTCCCGCGCCGATCGCCGGCGCTGTCGACGCTAGATCGCCGGCAATCCGCAGCCCGCATCGCGTTCCGGCCAGGCGTCACGCCGGCCAAGGGAGTGCCCACACCATGCACAGTCTCCACGCAGATCTCAGTCCCGACGACCGCCTCGACCCCGCCGAACCGGCCCGGGTGATCGAGATCGGCGAGATCACCGCCGGGATCGCCGTTCCCGAGGGACGCGGCGTGCGGTTCTTCTCATCCGCACGCGATTTCGACGGTCTCGACGGCGCCGTGTTCCGCACCGCCGAGCAGGCCGCCCGCGCGGCCCGCGCACGCGTGAGCACCCGGTCCCGGACGGCCGCGCGGCGGGATCAGCCGCGTCTCCGGCACGCCTGAGCGGCGCGCTACTTGCTGCACTCGTCGCGGGTGCGCTTCATCGCTTCCGAGAACCCGCCGAGCGCGTATTCGTCGCTCGTCGGGCTCCCGCGCAGCGAGGTGGTCTTGACGACGAGCTTCGGATTGCGGGCACTCATCTCCGCGACGACCCGCGCCTCCTCGGCCGGGTTCTGCAGCCAGGCATTCCCGTCCTTCACCACCAAGCCGTAGCGGCTGGCGCCGAGATTCAGGCTCGGGTCGGTGGGCGCGGCGGCCGAGCCGGGCTTGACCTGCGACGCCGCCGGCTTCGACGGGAAGCCCAGCATCACCGCCACCTCGTTCTGGACGTTCTCGCCCTTGCGCACGCTCACGAACAGGTAGGCGGTGTCGCGCTTCAGGGTCTTGGGCGAGCGGGTCTGGGGCTGGGCGATGGCGTAGCAGAGCTTGTTGCGGCCGTCGCCGTTCACGAACACGTTCCAGTCGCCGAAGATCGCCACCGGCGTGGCCTGCTGCATGCCCGGCGGCGTCGCCGTGGACTTCTCGGCCCGCCTCGGCCGCTCGCGGCCGTGGCGGCGACCGCGGCGCCCGGAGGCGGCCTCGCCGGCCGCGGCATCGGGCGCCGCTTCCTGGGCCTGTGCGGCCGTCACCGACAGGCCGGTGCCGCCGACGAGCCCACCGAAGAGACCGGTGGCGAACCCGGATGCGAGCAGGGTGAGGGCTCCGACCGGGAGCAAGCGGGAGACGCGGACCATCTTCACTTCCTGACGACGGGCGGCTCCGTCAGGAACCGCACCGGGGATCGGGATTAGTGAAGCTTGCGTAAAGCGTCGGCAAGATGGCGACGCGTGTTCCGGTGTTCAGAGCGCGCGCGCTTCCGCGGCCCGGGCGGCGATTACGGCCACCGGCACGGCCACGGGTTCCACGGCCGCAGCGATAGGCCCCGGGATCGCGTTCGGCTGCGCCGGGGCGGCGCGCGTGGGCGCGAAATCCTTGCGGGGCGGATCGTTGTAGGGGGTGTTGTAGCCCTTGCGCACAGCGGCCCAGTAGGACTCGCGCGTCAGGCCCGAACCCGTCAAAGCGGCATCGACCATGGCTGTCGCATGCGCCGCGAAATCCAGCACGTCCTCCGGGTTCAGCCAACTCTCGACGGGCATCCTGCGAACTCCGATCCAAACGGCGAAGCTTCTAGCTGAGCGGACTTAGCCAGAGGCTGAACGCGCGGGTCAGAGGATGGTTGCGATGCACAATTCCCGTCAAGCCCTGTGGGTAAGTGGGTCAGCCTGGACCTGATGCGGGAGGGCGCGGCGCCGTCGGCGCGCCCCGGGACGGCCCGGTCACCGTCCTTGAAGACGCTACAATTATTAATATTCGTCTCGAACGAATGTAGAAATATTGACGCAAACAAAACCGATACGACACATAATCCGATAAAATCAAGATTTTTTGTTCAAAAATACGGATTTCGTGTTGTGATTGCATAACTTAAAACTTGCGAGGCCAAATATATTGGCCCAGGCTCCTCACCCGGTGCCGCGTGAGTCCCGCGGTCAAGACGGGGGACCGCTCATCGAAGCGGTGTGGTCGCGATGGTGGGAGCCGTGAACAGCATTCTGCCGCTCGTTGTGGTTCAGCGCGCCCAGGCACCCGCCCACGCCCCGGTCGCAAGGCCGGATACGGCCGCAGGATCGGCCGGGGAGGCCCCGGCCGATCCTGCATCGGAGCCGTTCCGCTCTGTCAGGAGGGCGGAGATGGAGAGCCTGCTGGCATCCCTGGGCGTGGCCCCGACCGGCATCCACGACATGGCGGCCCATCTGCTCCAGGAAGCGGAGCGGAAGCTGGTGCGGCTCCGCGCGGAGGCGCAGGCCGCCCGTGTGGCGGGCGATCGCAGGGCGGCCGACCGTATCGCCCGGGAGCTGGTCGTGCTGGCTCGGCAGATCTCCGATGCCGCCCAGGACGACGCCGTCGCGGAGGCTGCGCCGGACTTCGTCTCGCCGGCCCTGGCCAAGGCCGCCGCGCGGACCAGCGCCGCGAGCGGAGCGGCGCCCGCGAATCTGGCCGGCGAAGCCGAGGCGGCGGCGTCCGAGGCGACGCAGGCCGCTGCGGCGGACGGCGATCCCGGAGCGGAACAGCCGGAACTGAGGGGAGACGCCGGTGAGGTCTCACCGTCCCAGCCGGTGGATCGCGAGCCGGTGCCCGACAGCCCGGTCACGCGCGGGTCGGGCGGCGCGGAGGACGAGAGCGTCCCGAGCATGGCCCACAGGCTGCTCGACGAGGCAGAGACGCTGCTCGGCGCGATGGAGCAGCTGGCGGGCCGGCGATCGTCCCGGGTCCTCCGCTCCGATCCGCCGCTCTGACCGACGGTTGCCGAAGCCCGGTATCGGATCCGGTCAGGCCAGCCGCTCGATCCAGCCCTGCGCCTGCGCCCGGACGCTGTCGGGCGCGGTGCCGCCGTAGCTGGTGCGGCTCGCCACCGAGTTCGCGACGCCGAGCACCGCGTAGACCGCGTCGGTGATGCGCGGCTCCGCCTCCTGCATCTCGGCCAGCGACAGCTCTTCGAGTCCCACGCCCTTGGCGGAGGCGACGCCGACGAGGCGGCCGGTGACGTGGTGGGCCTGCCGGAACGGCAGGCCGAGCTCGCGCACCAGCCAGTCGGCGAGGTCGGTGGCGGTGGCGTAGCCGGAGCCGGCGGCCTGGGCGAGCACCGCGGCGTTGGGCTCCAGATCCTGGACCATGCCGGTCAGGGCGGCGAGGCACAGGGACAGGGCCTGGAGGGCGTCGAAGGTGCCCTCCTTGTCCTCCTGCATGTCCTTCGAATAGGCGAGCGGCAGCCCCTTCATGACGATAAGCAGGCCGGTCAGCGCGCCGATGATCCGGCCGGACTTGGCGCGTACCAGCTCGGCGGCGTCGGGGTTGCGCTTCTGCGGCATGATCGATGAGCCGGTGGTGAAGCCGTCCGACAGCCGCACGAAGTTGAACTGGGCCGAGGTCCAGACCACCAGCTCCTCGGCGAAGCGCGACAGGTGCACGGCGCAGATCGAGGCCGCCGCGAGTGCCTCCAGGGCGAAGTCGCGGTCGGCGACCGAATCGAGCGAGTTGGCGGTCGGCCGGTCGAAGCCGAGCGCCGCCGCGGTGGCGTGCCGGTCGATCGGGAAGGACGTGCCGGCGAGCGCCGCGGCGCCGAGCGGGCACTCGTTGAGCCGCACCCGGGCGTCGCGGAACCGGCCCCGGTCCCGGGCCAGCATCTCGACATAGGCGAGGCAATGGTGGCCGAAGGTCACCGGCTGGGCCGATTGCAGATGGGTGAAGCCCGGCATCACGGTGCCGGCGTGCTTCAGCGCCGTCTGGCTGAGCGCCCGCTGCAGGTCGGCCGCCTGCTGGTCGAGCGAATCGAGGGTGTCGCGCACCCAGAGCTTCATGTCGGTGGCGACCTGGTCGTTGCGCGAGCGCGCCGTGTGCAGGCGGCCGGCGGCCGGGCCGACGATCTCGGTGAGCCGGCTCTCCACCGACATGTGGATGTCCTCGAGCTCGCGCCTGAACGTGAAAGTCCCGGCCTCGATCTCGTCGCGCACGGACTTGAGCCCGGCCTCGATTGCGGCCACATCCTCCGCCGGCAGGATGCCGGCTTGGCCCAGCATCGCCACATGCGCCAGCGAGCCGCGGATATCCTGGGGCGCGAGGCGCTTGTCGAATCCGATGGAGGCGTTGATCTCCTCCATGATCTCCGCCGGGCCGCTCGCGAAGCGGCCGCCCCACATCCGGTTGCTCATGTCGATCCTTCCGCGCCCTGAACGTCCCGGCAGGCAAAGCTGATGCCCGGCCGCACACCCATCCTGGCCGGCGCGGGCATCGCCGCGCTCGCCGTCCTCGGCCTCGCCCTATACGGGAGCGGTCTCGTGCCCGGCAACACGGGCGGCGCCCTCCAGCCCTGCGCCGCCGCCAAGCCGGCGCTCGCCCGGGTCGATGCGGCGTCCAAGGGCGAGGTCGCCGCCATGCAGGCGCTGCCCCAGGCCCGGCCGGCGCCCGACATCCGGTTCAAGGGCCCGGACGGCGCCGAGACCGGCCTTGCCGACCTGAAGGGCCGGCTGCTCCTCGTGAACCTCTGGGCGACGTGGTGCGCCCCGTGCAAGGCCGAGATGCCGGCCCTCGACCATCTTCAGGCGCAGCTCGGCGGACCGGATTTCTCCGTGGTGGCGATCAACGTCGACACCCGCAATCTCGAGAAGCCGCCGGAATGGCTCAGGCAGGCGGGCATCCGCGACCTCGCCTTCTATGCCGATCCCGGGGGGCGCGTCCTGCCGGCGATCCAGCGCGACACTCAATCGCCCGGCCTGCCGACCACGATGCTGATCGACGCGCAGGGCTGCACCATCGGGGTGATGAAGGGGCCGGCCGCGTGGTCGAGCCCGGACGGGCTGGCGCTGATCCGCGCGGCCCTGGGGCGGACGTCGTAAGGGTTTCGGGCCCGGGGGCTTGTCCCAGCTCAGGATGCGCGGCAAGCCCCCGCCGATGACATCGCCCCAGCCTTCCGGCCGCGCGCTCCCGAAGCGGCGCCCGCGCCCACTCTCGGCGATCCGCATGATGCTCGCCAGCGAGGCGGCGGGCGGGCTGATCCTGATGGCGGCGGCGGCCCTGGCGCTGGTGGTCGCCAACGGGCCCTTCGCCGCGACCTACGCGCACGCGCTCCACGCCGCACTCGGCCCGATGAGCGTGCAGCACTGGATCAACGACGGGCTGATGGCCGGCTTCTTCCTGCTCGTCGGGCTGGAGATCAAGCGCGAGGCGCTCGACGGGCGCCTGCGCACTTGGCCCGACCGCGTCCTGCCGGGCTTCGCGGCGCTCGGCGGCATGGCGGTGCCGGCCGGGTTCTACGCGCTGGCCAATCTCGGTTCTCCGACCCTGCGGGGCTGGGCGATCCCGGCGGCGACCGACATCGCCTTCGCGCTGGGTGTCCTGGCGCTCCTCGGGTCCCGCGTGCCGGTGTCCCTGAAGATCTTCCTCAGCGCGGTCGCCATCGTGGACGATCTCGGCGCCGTGGTGGTGATCGCCCTGTTCTACAGCTCCGGGCTCGATGCCACGATGCTGAGCCTCGCCGCCCTCGTGCTCGCCGGCCTCTACGGCCTGAACCGGGCCGGCATCGCCCGGCTTCCGGCCTACGGACTCCTCGGCCTCGTGCTCTGGGTCCTCGTGCTGCGCTCCGGAATCCACGCCACGATCGCGGGCGTGCTGCTGGCGCTCACCATCCCCATCCGGGTCAGTCCGGGCAAGCCGGAGAACGCGCATTCGCCGCTCCATCGCCTGGAGCACGCGCTCGCGCCCTGGATCACCTACGGGGTGGTGCCGATCTTCGGCTTCGCCAATGCCGGCGTGGACCTCTCCGGCCTCACCCCCGAGGCCCTGCTCCAGCCGGTGACGCTCGGAATCGCGGCCGGGCTGTTCCTGGGCAAGCAGGCCGGGGTCTTCGCCAGCCTGCGGCTGGCCGTCGCGCTCGGGCTGGCCAAGCGCCCGGCCGGGGCCGGCTGGGGTCAGGTCTACGGCGTCGCGGTTCTGTGCGGCATCGGCTTCACCATGAGCCTGTTCATCGGCGGCCTCGCTTTCGCGGATCCGCAGCACGAGACCGCCGTGAAGCTCGGCGTGCTCGCGGGCTCGGCCCTGTCGGGGCTCGTCGGCGCGGCGAACCTGCTGCTGGCCAAGCCGCGCATCCCCGCGGCCTGAAGCGCCGCCCGTCCTGGCGCGCGGGGCGAAGCACTCCAGGGATGCATCACATCCAGAGGGCGCGCTGCCCCGGGGCGCTTCGCCGACGCTCGCGATGCCGGTGCCGGTCAGCTCTGGGGTCCGCTGCGGGCAAAAATGCGCTACCCCGCTTGCGCATGCGCTTCTATCTCGGCCTCGCCACCACCTTCCACGATCCCGCCCTCGCCCTGGTCGGGCCCGACGGCACCCTGCTCTTCGCCGAGGCCGCCGAGCGCATCCTCCAGTACAAGCGGGCGCCGAACTGCGAGCCGGACGCCCCGATCCGGATGGCGTCGCTGCTGAAGGACTACGTCCCGCCGGGCTCCGAGCTCGTCATCGCCTCGACCTGGGGCCCGCAATTCAGCGAGTTCCTGCGGGGCCAAGCCGGTGCCGGCGCCTTCGACCTGACGGCCCTCGCCGCCCACACCACGGCGCTCAACCGCTCCTTCGTGCCCGAGCAGGCCGAGCGGGTGTTCATCGCCGATCTCCACGGCGCGCAGGAGCGGGCCGGCCACGGCACCCTGCTGGCCCTTAACCAGGAAGCCCGGATCACCGGCGCGGCGCCGCGCGCGACGATCGCCGGGCCGCGGCGCTACCCGCATCATCTCTGCCACGCCGCCTACGGCCTCTGGGGGAGCCCGTTCGACGAGGCCACCGCCCTGGTGGTCGACGGCATGGGCGAGACCGGCGCGTCGGCGATCTACCGGTTGCAGGATGGCCGGATCACCGAGCTGCGCCGCCACCGCGGGCGCGGCTCGCTGGGGTTCCTGTACGGGCTGATCACCGACCTCGCCGGCTTCGACCAGGTGAAGGGCGAGGAGTGGAAGATCATGGGGCTCGCCCCCTACGGCCGCCCCGATCCGGACCTCGCCGCGCTGCTCGGCCGGCTCTGCACGGTCGAGGGCCACCGCCTGCGCTTCGCCGACGCGGAGACGATCCGGGATGTCGCCGCGCAGATCCGCGCGCGCCGCCCCGCGGATGCCCTGGAGAACGGCTGGGCCGACCTCGCCCGCTGCGGCCAGGATCTTTTTACGGCCTTGATGGACGCGCTGGTGGCCGAAGCCCACGCGCTGGCGCCGTCCGAGAATCTCGTGATCGCCGGCGGCTGCGGTCTGAACTCGTCCTATAATGGCCGGGTGCTCGGCCGGTCCGGGTTCGCGCGGCTGCACGTCCCCTCGGCCCCGGCCGACGACGGCAACGCGGTCGGCGCCGCCTGGCTCGCCTACGCGGAGGACCATCCGGGCTGGGCGGGTCCGCCGCCCGCCGCCCGCCCGCTCACGCCCTATCTCGGCTCGCGGGTCTCCACGGCCCCGATGGAGCGGCTCGCCGAGCAGGAACCCCGCGCCCGACGCGTCGGCCACGCGGAGGCCACACGCGCGGCGGCGCGGATCCTGGCCGCGGGCGGTCTCGTCGGCTGGGTGCAGGGCCGGGCCGAGTTCGGGCCCCGCGCGCTCGGCAACCGCTCGATCCTGGCCGACCCGCGGCCGGAGGGCGCCAAGGACGCGCTCAACGCCAAGGTGAAGTACCGGGAGGCGTTCCGGCCGTTCGCGCCGTCGATCCTGGCCGAGGCCGGGCCGGACTGGTTCGAGGATTACGCCGACAGCCCCTACATGGAGCGCACCCTGGTCTGGCGCGAGGCGGTGCGCGCCCGGGTTCCGGCCGTAGTCCACGCCGACGGCACCGGCCGGCTCCAGAGCGTCACGGCGGAACGCAACCCCGGCTACGCGGCGCTGATCGGCGCCTTCGCGGCGATCACGGGCGTGCCGATTCTGCTCAACACCAGCTTCAACGTCATGGGCAAACCGATCCTCCACGGCGCGGAGGACGCGATCCTGATGTTCTACACCTCCGGCCTCGACGCGCTCGTGGTCGAGGATTGGCTCGTGGTGAAATGAGACGTGTGTTCGGTCCCGCGCCGGTCTGCCTCCCCCGCGGAGGCTACGGTGTTCACACATCTCTGGCCGCAACGCCCTCTCCGCCCCCTTGTGGGGCGGAGTTGGAGGTGGGGGTGGTGCTGGATGAAGCGGTCCGGTGCCTTCTGCACCGCCCCCAACCCTGACCCCTCCCCGCAAGGGGGGATGGGACATGCCCCCTTGTCGCAAGGCGGTGGTGCCCGACCGCGGTATGTGAACCTGCAAGCCGGCAGAGGGGCGCAAACGGGGCGGAGACTTACTCGCAGACCTCGACGCGGCGATAGGTGAACTCGCCGTCCCCGAGCCACTCCTTGCGACGCTCGTAGTGGCAGATCGGACCGCGGCGCTCGCGCACCACGACGGTCTCGGGCTCCTCGACCAGGACGCGGCGGGGGCGGTACTCCGGCGGGGGCGGCGGGTTGGCGCCGTTGACGAGGGCGCTGCCGACCACGCCGCCGACGACGCCGGCCGCGAGGCCGCCGACGATGGCGCCGGTCTGGTCGCGGGCAACGGCCGGGGCGACGGCCCCGAGCACCAGGGTGGCGGCGAGGGCAGCGGCCCCGGCGCGGATCATCGTGAAGGAACCGTTCAAGGACACGCGAAACATCTCCCGTTCGTGTTGAGGATGATCCAACACCGGGAGGATTAAAAATCCGCGAAGCGGCGCAATTCGATTGCGTGCCGGATATGGCCTCCGCGCGTCCGGAAACCGCGAGCGGAGGCGCGCCGAGCCCGCCCCCGCCGGGCCGTCACTTCGCCTTGTCGGCGATGCCCTTCAGGCCGGCGTCGTAGACGCCGGCGATGGCCTCTTCGGCCTTCGCATCGGGGGCACCCTTGGCCTTGAACGTGCCCTTCCAGGTCACCTTGGAGCCGCTGCCGGCCTTTGCGACCATGATCGTCGAATGATAGTCGGTGACGGGCAGCGGACCTTCGAGGATCGTGTAGGTGTAGTCCATCTTCGTGTCGCTGCGGGACTCTTCCTCCTCGACGATCGTGCCGCCGCCCTTCAGGCTGAGCGTCCGGACGTCCTTGCCGCCCTTCTTGGACAGGGCGCATTTCTCGATCACCGGATGCCAATCGCCGATCCCGCAGAACCCGCCGATGGTCTTCCACACGGCCTCGGGTGAGGCGGCAACATCGACCGATTTGGTGACTTCGAGGGCCCAGGCCGGCCCGATCGCACCGACGCAGATTGCGGCGGTCGCCAACAGCACACGCTTCATCAGACGCTCCCTAGCGCTCGCCGCTCGATTCATGGCGCACGAGACAGGTGCAGACCGAGGGCGACACGCGCAGGTTGCAAGTTCGACTTTAGTCCAAGGCGAGACGGCGGCCGGCCGACAGGGGCCGTGCGGACGGCGTCGACCACTCGCTCAGAGGAGCCCGTCGAGAGACGTGACCACGTTCGTGGGCGCCAGGTCCGCGTACTCGTCCGGCAGCCCCCTGCGGTTGACCCAGGCGGTCCGGAAGCCGAAGGCGCCGGCGCCCGCCACATCCCACCGGTTCGAGGAGCAGAACAGCACGTCCCCCTCCCCGAGGGCGAGCCGGATCAGGGCGATCCGGTAGGCGTCGGGATGCGTCTTGAACACCTGAGCGTCGTCCACCGACAGGACCGCGTCGAGATGGTCGGCCAAGTCCGCCGAGGCCACCGCCCGGTCGACCATGGCGGCATTGCCGTTGGTGAGTACGGCGGTGCGGATCCCGCGCTTGCGCAGGGCCGCCAGCACGCCCGGGACTTCCGGGTAGGCATCCAGATCGCGGTAGGCGTCGAGCAGCCGCTCGCGCAAGCCGGGATCAACCTGCGGGTGAACGGCCAGCGCGTAATCGAGGGCCCGCACGGTGAGATCCCAGAAGGCGGCGTAGCGGCCCATCAGCGACAGGGTCCAGCTGTATTCCAGCTGCTTGTTGCGCCAGACCTCGGAGAGATGGACCGCGTCGGGCCCGACCGCCTCCGCGTAGCGCTGGACCGCGGCATTCACGTCGAACAGCGTGCCGTAGGCGTCGAACACCGCGGCCTTCACCCCCGCGAGCGGTTCCCGTGCGTCGGTCATGGCGTTCCTCACTGGATGCGTTCGCCCGATCTGGGGCCGGGATGCGCGGCGGCGAGCCCGGCCCGGTCCTCTCAGGCCCGGCGCAGGCGCAGGCCGAACAGGTGCAGCAGGCCCGCCAGCAGGCCTCCATAGACCGCCGCGCCCGCCATTCCGAGCACCGCGAGGACGACGAGTTCCCGCCCGTGCGGCAGGTCCGGCACCAGCGCCTGGGCGAGCCCCTGACCGTAGACCGCGACACCGGCGAGCCCCAGGCAGGCCAGCAGGACACCCGCGACGGTCAGGCCCAGGGTGCGCCCCGGCGCCGTCCAGTTCCGGCGCTTGGCCAGGACGAGCAGCAGCAGCAGGTTGACCCACTGGCTCACCGCGGTGGCGAGCGCCAGGCCGGTGACGCCGTAGGGTCCCGTGAGCCAGAGCTTGAGCGCGACGTTGACGCCGATCGCCGTGAGCGAGGCCCAGAGCGGGGTCTTGGTGTCCTGGCGGGCGTAGAAGCTCGCCACGGCGCTGCGCACCAGCACCACGGCCGGGAGCGCGAACCCGTAGGCCGCCAGCACCGCGGCGGCCCGGGCCGAATCCTCGGCGCTGAACGCCCCGCGCTGGAACAGGGCGGCCATGATCAGGCCCGGGATGGTCAGGAACGCCACGGTGAACGGCGCCGATAGGGCGAGCGAGAAGCCCGCCGCCCGGTTCTGCGCCGCGTGGGCGCCGGCGACGTCCCCGGCGGCGATCCGGCGGCTCATCTCGGGCAGCAGCACGGTCCCGGCTGCGATCGCGATGACGCCGAAGGGCAGCTGGTAGAGCCGGTCCGCATAGTAGAGCGCCGAGACCGCCCCGGTGGGCAGCCAGCTCGCGATGATCGTGTCGGCGAAGGCCGCGATCTGGAACCCCGCCGAGCCGATCACGGCCGGCCCGAGCACCGCGAAGAAGCGTTTCAGCGCCGGGTCGAGCCGCGGCACGGCGAGATCCGGCATCACCCGGACCCGGCGGCAGCCCCACCACAGCAGGCCGAACTGCAGCACGCCCGAGACAGCGACGCCCCAGGCGGCCGCGTAGGCGGCATTCGGGAACAGGAAGCTGAGCCCCAAGGCGGCCAGCATGGCGAGGTTGAGCAGGACCGGGGCGCCCGCCGCCACCGCGAAGTGCCGGTGGGCATTGAGGATGCCCGACAGCAGCGTCACCAGAGTCATGAACAGCAGGTACGGGAACGTGATGCGGGTCAGCGCCACCGCGAGCTGGAAGCGCTCGCCATCCTCGGCGAAGCCCGGCGCCAGCGCGTGCACGACCCAGGGCATCGCCGGCAGGGCGAGGTTGAGCAGCACCAGCTGCACGATCAGCATCAGGGTGAAGACCCGGTCGGCGAAGCGATGCGCGTCCCCCGGGGCGCCCGCCTCGGCGAGGCCGGCATAGGCCGGCACGAAGGCGGTGTTGAACGCGCCCTCGCCGAAGATCGCGCGGAAATGGTTCGGCAGCCGGAACGCCACCACGAAGGCGTCGGCCATCGGCCCCGCGCCCATCACGGCGGCCATCACCACGTCGCGGGCGAAGCCGGTAACGCGCGAGACCAGCGTCCAGCCGCCAACCGAGAGGATGGAGCGGATCATGGGCGCGGATGCCGTCGCAGGCCGCCGGAAGCCCCTGACGTCGCGCACGTGGAGCGACCGGCTTCGCGCATCCCCCTCCCCCCTCTGCGGGGGAAGGCGGCCCCCGAAAGGGGTCGGGAGAGGGGCAGCGCGACGGTGCAGAAGCAGGCGCTAGCCTTCATAAAGGTTGCGCCCTCTCCGGAAGCCGGGCTCCCCTCTTGCGGGACTTCGTCCCGGCCCGACCCCCGCAGAAGGGGGTAGGAAGCGCCGCGGAAACGTCGCGCTGGTCGATCGAAAGGAAATGGCCGGCCTCTTCTGCACCGGGTCATCCGGCGTCGGGCGCATCAAGAGCCGGTTTCAGCGGCCATCTCAAGGGTGCCGCGGACACAAAGCCCGCGGCCCCGGGAAAACGCCTCAGGCCGTCGCCTCGGCGTACATCTTCTCCACGTGCTCCCAGTTCACGAGGTTCTCGATGAACGCCTTGAGGTAGTCGGGCCGGCGGTTGCGGTAATCGATGTAGTAGGAGTGCTCCCACACATCGACGCCGAGGATCGGCTTCGCGCCGTGGACCAGCGGGTTCTCGCCGTTGGGAGTCTTCATGATGGCGAGCTTGCCGTCCTTGACGGCGAGCCAGGCCCAGCCGGAGCCGAACTGGCCGACGCCCGCCTGGATGAAATCCGCCTTGAACTTCTCGGCGCCGCCGAGATCCTCGTCGATCTTCTTGGCGAGCGCACCCGGGATCGCGCCGCCGCCGTTGGGCTTCATCCACTGCCAGAAGTGGATGTGGTTGTAGTGCTGGCCGGCATTGTTGAAGAGCGGCTGATTGGTGTTGTAGGCGGCCTTGACGATCTCTTCGACGCTCTTGCCCTGAAGATCCGTGCCCTCGAGCAGCTTGTTGCCCGTATCGACATAGGCCTTGTGGTGCTTGTCGTGGTGGAACTCGAGGGTCTCCTTGGACATGTACGGCCCAAGGGCGTCGTATGCGTAGGGCAGTTCCGGCAATGTGAAGGTCATCGCGTCTTCTCCGCTTGGCTGGGGACGGTCTCGCCCCCGGCGGGGCTCCCGAGTCGAGAGCCCGCTAGGTAAGTCGAGGGCCGCGAGACGGCAACGCCGTTCCGGCCCGATGGCGCGCGAAGTTCCGGGGATGACATCGGCGCGGCGGGACGGGGCGCGCTGCGGCCGGGCCCGGACAACCGGGATAGTCCGGTATCCCGGACAATTTCGCCGCTTAATTTTGCAATATGACGGCCAGGCCTTACTGTGCGCCATGCTTTGAGCGCCGGCGGTGAGCCGGCCCGTGCCAGAGAGTATCATGATCGCTGCGCTGTTCGCGCTCGCCGCCGCCATGATCATCGGGGGCTGCGCCGCCGTGATCCAGGGCTTCCCGTATGTGCGTCTGGAGAGCGGCCTCGCGATGGTGATCGCGGGCTCGGTGGCGGCATCCTCGGGTGCGGTCCTGCTCGGGCTGGGCGTGCTCGCCCTCGGCTTCCGGCGGGTCGAGCGGGCGATCGGGCGGGTTCCGGTGCCCGCGGGGCGTGCGACGCCCGGAGCCGCGCCAGCGGACGAGAGCCGGACCCGGCTGCCGCCAATCCTGCCCGCCGCCCCGGCCTTCATCGTGCCGTCCGTGGTCGAGCCGCCGTTCGATCCCGAGCGGCCACGTATCGAGCCGAGCCTGGAACTTCGGTCGGACGAGATCGCGTCACCGCCGATCGCCGCCGAGCCGCCGAAGGCCGCCGAGCCCGCGCCGGTCCCGCTGTTCCCGATCCCGGCCGTTACGCGCGATGAGCCGGCCATCGAGCCCAAGCCCGAGCCCAGGCCGGAGGCGCCGCAACCTGCGCGCGTGATCGCCCCAGAGGACGATCTGTTCGCCGCCCCCGAGGAACCGCCGGCACCCCAGGACGAGCCGCCGCCCCTGCGTCCGAGCCTCGACACGATTCCGGAGCCGGAGCCGGAGCCAAAGACGGAGACGCGGATTGTCGTCGGGCGCTATGCCTCGGGCGGCAACACCTACGTGATGTTCGAGGACGGCTCGATCGAGGCGGAGACGCCGCGGGGACGCTTCACGTTCGCGTCGCTCGACGAGTTGAAGGCCTTCGTGGATGGCGGCGGCGAATCCGGGGCCCGGGGCGCCGCCTGACGGCCGCAGGCCGTTCAGACCAGCGGGTTGAGGCTGTCGTTGCGCGGCGGGATCGGCGCACGCATGGTCAGGGAGAAGCCGCCGGGCGCGTAGTCGGTCGTCACCTCGGCCTGGACCTGCGCGATCAGGACCCGCTGCAGCAGACGCGACCCGAAGCCCTGGCGGCTCGGCGGCTCGACCGGGGGCCCTCCGCTCTCGCGCCAGGAGAAGCGCAGCATTCCGGCCGGTCCGCCGGGCTCGAGCGACCATTCCACCGCGACTCGCCCGGTGCGATTGGAGAGCGCCCCGTATTTCGCGGCGTTGGTGGTGAGTTCGTGGATCGCCATCCCGATCGGCACCGCGATCTCGGACGGCAGATCGATCGCTGGCCCCTCCAGAGCGATGCGGCCCTCGACGCCTGCCTCCGAGTCGACCTCGGCGTAGGGTTTCAGCTCGTTGAGCAGGAGGTTTTCGAGCGAGGCCGTCTGCCACGTGGCCTCGGTGAGGACCGAATGGGTGTGGGCCAGGGATTTGATGCGCCCGACAAACGCCTCGTAGAAGCTCTCGATGCTGGACGCGGTCCGCGCGGTCGAGCCCACGATCGCCTGCACGGTGGCCAGCGTGTTCTTCACCCGATGGTGCAGCTCGCGGATCAGGAGGCTCTGCCGTTCCTCGGCGAGGCGCCGGTCGGTCACGTCCGCGACCACGCCGATCAGGCGGCGCGGCAGGCGGCCGGGCGCGTCGCGCTCGAACCGGCCGGCCATGTCGATCCGGCGCCATGCCCCGTCGGACTTGCGCCGGATGCGCCCGCTGATGTGCAGATCCCCGTCCTCCCGCAGCGCCTGCGAGATCGCCCGGCGGACCGCGGGGCGATCCTCCGGGTGGAGGATGTCGTTGAGGAACTCGTTCTTGCCGATCGTGCCATCCTCGGGCGCATGCCCGAAGATCTCGTACATGTGCTCGTTCTCCCAGATCGCCTGGTCCTCGAGCATGTGCCACTCGAAGATGCCGAGCTTGGCGATCGTCGTCGCCACGCGCAGGCGCTGGTCGCGGGACAGGATCTCGTCCCGCGCCTCGACCCGGGTCGTGATGTCCTGGATGACGCCGACCATGCTGACCGGCTCGCCATCGGGACCCGGCACGGCCTGGCCCCGCACCCGCAGGATCACCGTGCGCCCGGCGACCGTCGTCGGCGTGTCGAACTGGTAGGTCTCGCCGGCCTTGCCCGCCTCGGCGATGATCGCGCTCAGGCGTGCGAGTTCCGCCTGCGACAGGCCGGTCTTCAGTTCCTCCCACGACACGGACCGTCCCGGCGGACGGCCCAGGATCCGCGCGGCCCGGCGCGAGAGGGTCAGCAGCCCCGTCGCCCGGTCCCAGCGCCACTCGCCGAGACCCGCAGCCGCGAGGGCCTCGCGGTTCGCCTCGGAATGGGCTGCCGCGTCCACGTCGACCGGCTCGACCACGAGCGTCGTGCCGGTGCGCCGAACGCGGACGTCGAGGGCGCTGCCATCCGCGCGCTTCCAGAACTGGAGACCGTCCCGGAGGCCTCCGGGGCCCTCGTTGAGAAGTTCGGCGGTCGCCTGCCCGGCCAACGTGCCGGACGCCCAGCCAAGGAGATCGTGCAACGCCCGGTTGGCGGCTACGATCACAGTCTCATCCGGCGAAAGCACGATGAGGCCGATCGCGGCGTCGTCGAAGCCGGTGCGATACGGGTCGCCCGGCACCGGGCCCTGCCCCACCGTCTCGTTCACGCGGAAGAATCCTCGAACGCGCCGTGGCGCGGTCCCGTCGAAGCTAGGTCCCGTCCCGGCACGGCGCCGACCGCACCGGCCTTTCAGGATGGCGTCCGAGCGTGACTGTTGCAAGGCGCGCCCGCAAGGGCTGCGGCGACCTGCCCGCACGAACTCAGCGCGCGACTCGCGCGAATTCCAGATATGTCGGCCGCCGGCCCGCTTCCAGCGCCTTGGCCTCGTAGCGTGTCCCGGGCCAGCCCGGGAAGGGCTGGGTCCAATCCGTCGCGCTCCTGGCAGTCCACGTCAGGACCGGGCAGCGCGCGGCCCGCGCCAGGGTCCAGCCGGCATAGTCGTCGATGTCGCTGGCGAAGCGGAACAGCCCGCCATCCTTGAGGACGCGGCCGATCTCGGCCAGCGATGCGTCCGAGACGAAGCGGCGCTTGCGCTGGCGCCGCTTGGGCCAGGGATCGGGGTAGAGCAGGTAGACGCGCTCCAGGCTGGCATCGGGCAGCCGCGCCAGCAGGGCGGTGACATCCTCGTCGCGGATGCGGATGTTGCGCAGCCCCCGCTCCTCGACGGCGGCGAGCAGCTTCACCACGCCGTTGACGAACGGCTCGGCCCCGATGAAGCCGAAGCCGGGATGCGCCCCGGCCTGGGCCGCGAGGTGCTCACCGCCGCCGAAGCCGATCTCCAGCCAGACCGCGTCCGGCGGGCTCGACAGGGCCGGGAACAGCGTGCGCGGATCGAGCGGCGCGTCGTCCGGCGGCAGGACGATGCGCAGTCCAGGCAGCAGATCGGCGAGCCGGCGCTCCTGCTGGCCGCGCAGGCGCTTGCCCTTGCGCCGCCCGAAGAAGGCGCGCTCCGGCTCCTCGGCCGTGTCGGGCGAGCGTCCAGGGATGTCTGACATGGGCACGGTGTTACGTCGAAGGGCTCTCAGATCCGGAAGCGAGCGTCTCCGCCGCACGGCGACCTCGGCACGTGCCGTCGTTCCGGGGCGCCACAGGCGAGCCCGGAACCCGGATCCACCGGCGGCACGAAGTCTTGGCGTGTCGGCGCGTCCGGATCCCGGGCTCCGCTGCGCGGCCCCGGGATGACGGGGTGGCGGTCCGCGATGTTCGCGCGGCTCGGAGACGAGACGCCCAGCCTACGATGCCTCTGCGTCACGCCCGCCGCGCGCCGGCGATCCGTCGTCCGAAGGCCCGGACCTGCCGCGCAGGTCCGGGATCACGCCGCGGTGGCGCTCCGTCAGGCGAGGGCCGACTTCAGCTTGTCGGCGAGGTCGGTCCGCTCCCAGGAGAAGCCGCCATCGGCCTCCGGCGCGCGGCCGAAATGACCGTAGGCTGCGGTGCGGGCGTAGATCGGCTTGTTGAGGCCGAGCGCCGTGCGGATGCCGCGGGGCGACAGGTCCAGGGCGTCCATCAGCACGCCTTCGAGCTTGGCCTCGTCCACGTTCCCGGTGCCGTGCAGGTCCACGTAGATCGAGAGCGGCTTCGACACGCCGATCGCGTAGGCGAGCTGGATCGTGGCGCGGCGGGCGAGGCCGGCGGCCACGACGTTCTTGGCGAGGTAGCGCGCCGCATAGGCCGCCGAGCGGTCGACCTTGGTCGGATCCTTGCCCGAGAAGGCGCCGCCGCCGTGGGGGGCCGCGCCGCCGTAGGTGTCCACGATGATCTTGCGGCCGGTGAGGCCGGCATCGCCGTCCGGGCCGCCGATCACGAACTTGCCGGTCGGGTTCACGTGCCAGGCGGTGCCCTCGTTGACCCAGCCCTCCGGCAGGGCCTTGCGGATGTAGGGCTCGACGATGGCGCGCACGTCGGCCGAGTCCAGGGACTCGTCGAGATGCTGGGTCGAGAGCACGATCTGCGTCACCTCGACCGGGCGGCCGTTCTCGTAGCGGACCGTAACCTGGCTCTTGGCGTCGGGGCCGAGCTTGGCGGCATCGCCCTGCTTGGCCCGGCGGGCATCGGCGAGGTCCTTGAGGATGCGGTGGGCGTAGAAGATCGGCGCCGGCATCAGCTCGGGGGTCTCGTCGGCCGCGTAGCCGAACATGATGCCCTGGTCGCCCGCGCCCTCGTCCTTGTTGCCCGCGGCATCCACGCCCTGGGCGATGTCGGCCGACTGGGCGTGCAGGTGGATGGCGACCTCGTTGTTCTTCCAGTGGAAGCCCGACTGCTCGTAGCCAATGTCCCGCACGGCCTCGCGGGTCAGGGCCTCGAGATCCTTGAACGTCACCGAATCGGGGCCGCGCACCTCACCCGCAATGACGATGCGGTTGGTGGTGGCGAGCGTCTCGACGCCGAGCCGCGCCTCGGGCATGGCCGTGAGGTAGGCATCGACCACAGTGTCCGAGATCCTGTCGCAGACCTTGTCCGGATGCCCCTCGGAGACGGACTCGCTGGTGAACAGGTAGTTGGAACGCGGCATCGGACGGCCTCAGCTCGAGAGGTACGCCGTCGCGATTGCGGCGTTTGACCCTTCATGGGAACGGGGTTCTCGCACCCGCCCCGTGCACGGTCAAGATGAAGGACCGGACGGATCCGCTAAAACGGACGATACGGATTAAAAACCGTCCGCCTGCCGATCGATCGGGCGCGGAGATCAGCCGCCGAGCTTGCTTTCCAGCGTCCGGATGGCATCGGCGACGTCGCGCCGTGCTTCCTCGGAGAAGTTCTCGGTGATGTGCCGGCCCACAACCTCGGCCAAACGCTTCAGTCCACCTTCGGAGAGGGCGGACTGGTCCGGCTCGGCGAATCCCGGCGCGATGAAGTCGTCGGTCCGCGGCATACCCTTGAAGAAGTAATCCATCGGGACGCCGGTCATCCGGGAAAAGATATCGAGGTGGACGGCACTGATTCGGTTGGTGCCCTTCTCGTACTTCTGGAGCTGAGCAGCAGACATACCGAAGCTCTGCGCGACGCGACGTTGCGTGAGAGACGCCTTGCGTCGCTGCTCGGCGATGCGTTGCCCGACATAGACGTCGCGCTGATCGGTTTTCTGACCCGCCATGAAGAGCTCGTCCACCCCCTGCCCTGATTCCCGGCAGCAAAGCTTAGCGCGGCGCCAGGATCTTGTCACCGGGACGCGGGCCACACGGTGAACGATTTGCTGCGCCGCGAAAGGCCGCGGCACGCAGGCGGGCGAAATCTTGGTGTCCCCGGCAGGGCTCGAACCTGCGACCCCAGGTTTCATACCACTTCGGCTTTCGCCGCCGCGGCCCGGGGGTCGCGTTCGTGGCCTGGACTATCCCTTCACCATGGGACGGGCCTGTGCCCGACCGTTAGGTGCCGCCCGTCTAGTCTCTACACCTTCCCGAAGGACGCAGGCGCGCCGCGCGGGCTTGGCTCGGGATCGGCAGGGCTCCGAACGCCGCAGCGCCGGTGCCTGAAGCTTTCCCCGACTTTGAGCGGATCCGCCGCGCGGTTTCCCGGCGCGACGCCCAATTCGACCTGCCTTAGGAAACCTGTGCTCTGTCCAGCTGAGCTACGGAGACGACCGCGGTTTCCATAGCACCCTCCCCGCTCGAGGCCAACCGCGCCCGGTGGACAGCGCGCGGTCCCGGGGCATGATGGGCCCGGGGGTTCGATGATCGGCACGGTGAGGCCAGAGGAGCGGCGGGACCGGGCGGCGCTGGCGGCGGCGCGCGCGATGGCGGCGCTCGTGATGGGGCTTGCCGCGCCGGCCTGGGCCGCCGGCCGGACGGAGGCTTCGGCATGTCTGGCAGGGCCGGCGCGGCCGGAGGTCCTGGACGGGGTCGGTCCGCGCGGGGAGATCCGCTTGGCATCCGGCGCCCGCGTGATCCTCGATTCCCTGCGCTGGCCGGAGCCGTCGGACCTGGCCGGGGAGGCGCAGGCCTGGCTCGGCGCGCGTCGGGGCGCCCGTCTCACCGTCATGCCGCGCGGCGACCCCGACCGCTGGGGCCGGGAGCGGGCCGACATCCAGGTCGGGGATGGCGACGACGACCTCGCCGGCAGCCTCATCGCCGCGGGCCTCGCCTTCGCGGACGCGAACGAGGCCGATGCGCTCTGCCGTCCGACGCTGCGCCGGCTCGAAGCCGCCGCGCGGGCGCGCAGGCTCGGGCTGTGGCGCGGGCCCATCCTGTCGGCGAATGACGGCGCGGCGCTCCGAATCGTGTCGGGGCACTTCGCCGTCGTCGAAGGCCGCGTGCGCCATGTCGGCGAGCGCGGCGCACGGACGTATCTCGATTTCGGCGCCCGCGGCGCGGACGCGCTGACCGTCACGGTATCGAAACGCACTTGGCGAATGGTGCGCGCCCGTGGTTTGAGTGCGGCCTCGCTCGAGGGCCGGTCCGTGCGGGTGCGCGGCGTTCTGGAGGTTTGGCGCGGTCCGGTTCTGGAGGCCGCGGCCGACGCCATCGAGGTCTTGGACGAGGCGGACCGGCCGGAGGCCGGGCCGGAGGGGGAGCGGGGGCTGCGGCGCTGATCGCGATGGGCGGGATCACGGAGCGATTTCGGTGGGCGGAGCGTGTCCCGCTCGGCGCGGCGGCACTCTGTGCCCTGGCCATGCTGCTCGGCGCCTGCGTGGCCGACCAGTCGGAGGCGACCGTGCGGCCCGCCGTCGTGCGGGTGCCCGCGGAGGCGCCGCGCACCACCGGCCGCGAGCGCGTCGCGGATGCCGACCACCTCAAGCTCGTGGCCTCGTTCGGCGGCGAGGCGCGCGCCCCGAACGTGACGCGGATGCTCACCGAGGTGACCGATCGCCTCGTGAAGGCGAGCGACCGTCCCGACCAGGCCTACGCGGTGACGCTCCTCGATTCGCCGGTGGTCAACGCCTTCGCGCTGCCGAACGGGCGGCTCTACGCGACCCGCGGGCTGGTGGCGCTGGCGAGCGACACCTCCGAGGTGGCGGCCGTGCTGGCGCACGAGATGGCCCACGTGACGCTCAGCCACGCCACGGCCCGGAGCGAGCTGGAGCTGCGCTCGGCCCTCGTCAGCCGGGTCGTGGCGGACGTGCTCAACGATCCCGATACCGGCGCCCAGCTGCAGCACCAGTCGCGCTTCGCGCTGGCCCGGTTCTCCCGCGAGCAGGAGCTCGAGGCGGACGCCACCGGCGTGCGCACCCTCGCCAAGGCCGGCTATGACCCGTTCGCGGCCGGCCGGTTCCTCACCGCGCTCAACCGCTCGACCGGCCTGAAGGCGGGCAGCGCGACCGAGCCCGACATGCTGGCGACCCATCCGGGGACGGCCGAGCGCATCACCCAGGTCACCCGGGCGGCCCGGCGCATCGGCGCGCCGGGCATCGGCACCGACGACCGCGCGAGCTACCTCGCCGCCGTCGACGGGCTCGCCTATGGCGACAATCCGCGCGACGGCGCCGTGCGCGGCCACCGCTTCATCCATCCCGGCCTCGGCATCGCCTTCGAGGTGCCGGAGGGCTTCACCCTGGAGAACACGCGCTCGGCCGTGCTCGGCACGATCCCGGACGGCAGCCGCCGCCTGCTGTTCGACCAGATCGACGCCAAGGAGGGGCAGCCCCTTGACGCGGTGCTGAAGGCGAGCTGGAACGACGCCTTCGACCCGGCCGGCTTCGAGACCCGGGAGGTCAGCGGCCACCCGGCGGCCTTCGCGCTGTCGCGGGGGAAGGACTGGACCTTCCGTCTCGCGGCGATCCGGATCGGCGAGTCGACCTACCGGATGATCATGGCCGCGAAGGGCGCGACCGACCCCGATCCGGCCTTCCGCCGCTGGATCGCGACCCTGGTCGCCGTGTCGCCCGACCAGGTGGTCCTGCGTCCGCTGCGGCTGCAGGTGGTGCAGGCGGATTCGACCAGCGCCGAGGACCTCGCCCGGCGCATGGCCGTGCCGGACCGGGCGCTCGACCGGTTCCTCGTGCTCAACGGCCTGGAGCGGGGGGCGCAGCTGACCCCGGGCCGCAGCTACAAGATCGTGGCGGAATAGCCGCCTTGCGTGGCGGCGGCTTGTGCCGAGCGCAGCCCCGGCGATCCTGCCGGCGTCGTTCAGGGAGAGCGCCGTGATTCGATTCTTCTACAATCTCAGCCCCAACCCCATGAAGGTGGCCCTCTGCCTCGAGGAGATGGGCCTGCCCTACGAAACGGTCCCGGTGGACACCCGCCAGGGCGCGCAGTTCGATCCCGCCTACACGGCGATCAACCCGAACGGGAAGGTGCCGGCGATCGTCGACGGCGACGTGACGGTGTTCGATTCGAACGCCATCCTGCTCTACCTTGCGGGCAAGACCGGGCGGTTCCTGCCCGAGGGCGAGCCCGTGCGCGGCGAGATGCTGTCCTGGCTGATGTTCGTGGCCACCGGCATCGGGCCGTTCTCCGGCCAGTGCGTCCATTTCCGCCACTTCGCGCAGGACGGCGGCGCCTACGCCACCGAGCGCTACGCCTTCGAGGCGCGCCGCCACTGGGGCATCCTCGACCAGAGGCTCGCCGGCCGCACCTACGTGCTCGGCGACAGCTACACGATCGTCGACATGGCGGTCTGGGGCTGGGCCCGGATGGTGCCGTTCGTGCTCGGCGAGACCGCCTTCGCGGACCTGCCGAACGTGAAGCGTCTCCTCGACGCGATCAATGCGCGGCCCGCCGCCCAGGCCGCCGAGGCGCTGAAGAGCCGCCACACCTTCAAGGCGGAGATGGACGCGGAAGCCCGGAGCATCATGTTCCCGGCCACGCGGAGCGCCGCCTGAGCCAGCGCCACCCGGATCCGGCTGGCTCCCGGCCTCACGGTGCGCGAGCGGTCACCGTGAGCATCGGCAGGGCGACGGAGAGCGTGCCGGGCGGCATCCGCTCCGTGCCGAGCGTCAGGCAGGCGGCGAGGCCGAGACAGAGGGCGAGACCGAGAAGCGAGGTCTCGAAGCCGCGGTAGACCCAATCCATGGCGGTCCCCTTTTACGAGGGACCGCCAGGATGCGCCGTTCGGGTTAACGGAACGGTGCGCCCCCTCACCAACCGGAGGCGACGAGTGCGGCGCCCGCCGCGATCAGCGCGACGCCCGCCCAGGCCGCGAGGCTCAGGGTCTCGCCAAGCAGGCTCGCTCCGAGGAGTGCCACCAGCACGACGCTGAGCTTGTCGAGCGGCGCGACCCGGGCGGCGTCGCCGAGCGACAACGCCCGGAAGTAGCACAGCCAGGACGCCCCGGTGGCGAGTCCCGACAGGACCAGGAAGACGAAGCTGCGGCCCGAGATCTGCGCGACGCCGCCGGCCTGGCCGGTACCGACGACGATCGCCCCGGCGAAGATCAGGATCACGACGGTGCGGACCAGGGTCGCGACATCCGACTGCACACCCGAGATCCCGACCTTGGCAAGGATCGCGGTGAGTGCCGCGAAACCGGCGGCAGCGAGCGCCCAGAAGCGCCAGGATTGCAGCAGATGGCTCACCGGGATCCCGTGTCGGTTCTCAGGGCTGCGCTCGGTCGCATCATCGTCCTCGCGAGCGGAGCGAAGCATTCCAGGGTAGCGCCACGCTCAACGAAGTCGCGCTGCCCTGGGTCGCCCCGCGGCGCGCGCGATGTCTGAGCGGTCTGGCGCGCCTCCCCTGGAGCCTGCGTCACGCAGAAGAGCCGCCGCGCTCACAGCGCTACGGCCCCCTTAATTGACTCCTTTCCGGGCCGTAAATGTTTCCCGTGAAACATTCGCCATTCACAGGAGCTTGTCGGGCGTAATCGGCAGATGGCGTACGCGCCTTCCGGTCGCGTGGAAGACCGCGTTGGTGATCGCGGCCGCGACGCCGACGATGCCAATCTCGCCCAGGCCCTTCACGCCCAGCGGGTTCGCCTTGTCCTCCTCGTCCACGAAGATGACGTCGATGTCGTAGATGTCGGCGTTCACCGGCACGTGGTACTCGCCGAGATTGTGGTTCATGAACCGGCCGAACCGGTGATCGAGCATCGACTCCTCCTCCAGGGCCGAGCCGATCCCCATCACCACCCCGCCCAGGATCTGGCTCCGCGCGGTCTTCGGGTTCAGGATCTTGCCGGCCGCGATCGCCGAGACGACGCGCGTGACCCGGACCTGCCCCAGCTCCTCGTCGACCTTCACCTCCACGAAGATCGCCGAGTGGGTGTAGGCCTCGTACTTCTTGTTGAAGTCCTGGTCGGGCCCGGCCTGCTCGACGGCCTCGACCTTGTCGACGCACGCCGCCTGCAGCACCTCGACCAGCGCGACGCCGCGGCCCGGATCGCCCGCCACCGCGATGCGCCCGTCCGAGAACACGGCGCGGTCGAAATCGACATTGGCGAGCGGCGAGTTCTCGAGCCCGCGGGCGAGCTTGAAAACCTGTTCGCCAACGTTGCGGCAGGCCTTCATCACGGCGGTGCCCGAGGAGGCGGCGGTCCAGGAGCCGCCCGCGACCGGAGCCTCGGGCAGGCGGGTGTCGCCGAGCTTGGTGGTGACCGCATCCATCGACAGGCCGAGGGTGTCGGCGGCGATCTGCGTCAGGATCGTGTAGGTGCCGGTGCCGATATCGCCGGTGGAATTGCCGACTGTCAGGCGGCCGTCCGGCGTCAGGGTCGCGATGGCGCTCGATTGCATCATCATCGATTCCCAGATGCCGGTGGCCACGCCCCAGCCGACCAGCTCCCGCCCCTCACGGGTGGAACGCGGCTCGGGATTGCGCTTGGCCCAGCCGAAGCGCTCGGCACCGAGCTCGAAGCAGCGCCGCAGCTCCTTCGAGCCGAACGGCTTGCCCTCGGCAGTGGCATCGGATTCGGCGTAGTTCTTCAGCCGCAGGGCGATCGGGTCGAGCCCGGTCGCGTAGGCGAGCTCGTCCATGGCGGTCTCGATGGCGAAGACGCCGGTGACCGCGCCGGGGGCGCGCATGTCACCGGGCGTCGGCGTGTCGAGCTTCACCAGCCGGTAGCCGAGCGCGACGTTGTCGCACCGGTACAGGACACCGGACCAGTTGACGACGACCTCTTGGTAATCCTCGTAGTGCGAGGTCCCCTGGACGGCGTCGTGCCGCAACGCCGTCAGCCTGCCGTCCGGCTCGGCGCCGAGCGCGATCGTCTGCAGCGCCTCAGACCGGTAGGTGAAGCTCCACATCTGGTCGCGGGCCAGGGTCACCCGCACCGAGCGTTTCAGCTCCTGCGCGGCCAGCATCGCCAGGAACAGCTGGTATTGCGGGCGCAGGCCCGAGCCGAAGCCGCCGCCGAGATAGGGGTTGAGCACACGGACCTGATCGGGCTTCAGGCCGAACACGTTGATCAGATACTGATGGCTGTTCGAGACGCCCTGGATCTTGTCGTAGACCGTGTAGGTCCCGTCCTCCTCCACGACCACGGTCGAGGCGTGCGGCTCCATCGGGTTATGGTGCTCATCGGCGAGGCTGTATTCGCCCTGGACGCGGATTGCCGCGCTGCCGAAGGCCGTGTCGGCGTCGCCCCAGGGCTGCGGCGGCGGCTTGATGCCCTCGCGCTTGTCGGGCGGGTCGTAGGCCGTGCCGCGCAGGGCTCCCAGATCGGTCCCGGGTTCCTGGGTCTCGTAGCTGACCCGGACCAGGGAGGCGGCATAGCGCGCGGTCTCGAAATCCTCGGCCACCACGAGGGCGACCGGCTGGCCGCTGAACACGATCAGGTCGTCGTAGAGGGCGCGGAACGGCGAGCCGGGGGGCGCCACCGCGTCCTGAAAATTCTTGTCCCGCCACGCGGTGCGCGGCCGGTTCTCGTGGGTGATGACCTTGAGGACGCCCGGCACCGCCTCGGCCTCGGCGGAATCGATGGCCGTGATCCGGCCCTTGGCGATCGCACTCGACACGACGTAGCCGTAGGCAAGATCGGGGGCGGCGAACTCGCCCGCGTATTTGGCGAGCCCGGTCACCTTGGCGGGGCCGTCGATCCGGCTGCGCGGGGTGCCGACGAAGGTATCGCGGCCGGTGGAGCTGAAGGTCTGGGGGCTTGAGGTGTGGGACATGGCGGGACCTACTGGATGCGCTTGTCGCTGAGCGACTGGGGCGTGCCGGCAGCGGCCTGTTCGAGGCCGCGCACGATGGCCCGCCGGGCGAGATCGATCTTGAAGCCGTTGGTCGCCTGCGGCTTCGCCTCCGCGACGATGAGGTCGGCCGCCGCCTGGAAGGTTTCGCGGGTGGCGGGCTTGCCCTCGAGCAGGGCCTCGGCCTCGCGGTTGCGCCAGGGCTTGTGGGCGACGCCGCCGAGCGCGAGACGGGCGGTCTTCACCGTGTCGCCGTCGAGCTCCAGGGCCGCCGCCACCGAGACCAGCGCGAAGGCGTAGGACAGCCGGTCGCGCAGCTTCAGGTAGGTGAAGTGCTGCGGGAAGCGGCTCTCCGGCAGATCCACCGCCACGATGATCTCGCCGGGAACCAGGTTGGTGTCCTGCTCCGGCGTGTCGCCGGGCAGGCGGTGGAACTCCGAGAACGGGATCGACCGGTCGCCCTGCGGCCCGCTCACCTGCACTTTCGCCTCCAGGGCGGCGAGCGCGATGCACATGTCGGAGGGGTGGGTGGCGATGCAGTGCGCGCTCGTTCCGAAGATCGCGTGGATGCGGGTCATCCCGCCGATCGCCGAGCACCCGGAGCCGGGCTCGCGCTTGTTGCAGGGCGTGGCCACGTCGTAGAAATAGTAGCAGCGGGTTCGCTGGAGCAGATTGCCGCCGGTCGAGGCGGCGTTGCGCAGCTGCGCCGAGGCGCCGGCCAGGATCGCGTTGCGCAGCAGCGGGTAGCGCTCCGTGACGCGGTCGTCGTAGGCGACCTTGGCGTTGGTGGCGAGCGCCCCGATCCGCAGGCCGTTCCCGTGATCCTCGATCTGGTCGAGGGGCAGGCGGGTGATGTCGATCAGCCGGCCCGGCTTCTCGACCTCGTACTTCATCAGATCGATCAGGTTGGTGCCGCCGGCGATGAAGCGGGCGCCTGCGCCGAAAGCCTGCACCGCCTCCGCGACCGTACCTGCGCGGACGTAATCGAAGCGGTTCATCGGGCGCCTCCCTGCATGACATCCTCGATGGCGTCGACGATGTTGGTGTAGGCGCCGCAGCGGCAGATGTTGCCGCTCATCGCCTCCCGGATCTCGTCGCGGGTATGGGCATGGCCCTCGTTCATCAAGCCGACCGACGAGCAGAGCTGGCCCGGCGTGCAGTAGCCGCACTGGAAGGCGTCGTGCTCGATGAACGCCTCCTGGATCGGGTGGAGGGCGTTGCTGCCCGCCCGGTCGCCGAGGCCGGCGAGGCCCTCGACCGTGGTGATCTCGGCACCGTCCTTCATCACCGCGAGCGTCAGGCAGGAATTCACCCGGGTGCCGTTCACCAGCACCGTGCAGGCGCCGCACTGGCCGTGGTCGCAGCCTTTCTTGGTACCGGTGAGGTCGAGGCGCTCGCGCAGCAGGTCGAGAAGCGTGGTCCATGGGGCGACCTGGAGCTCGCGCCGCTGCCCGTTGATCGTGAGCGTGATGCCGATGGGCGTGTTCGCCGCCACCGGCGGCTGGGTTTCGAGGGGCATGGTGTCGTCCACGGTCTGGGCCGGCCGGGGCCGGGCGAGGAGCAGAGGAAGCGGCGACGGGGGCGGCGCGCGGAGGCCGGCCGGCCATTCGGTCGATAACAATTCCAATCTGTCCCTGTTCCGCTTGAACCCCGTCACGGCCGCCCGGCGGACCCGGCATCGCAGATCGGACATTGCGGCGGCCGCTCCGCCTCGGCTAACCCTGGTCCTGCGAAAAAACCCCGGAGCCCCCCGATGGCCGCGCTCGACGCGATCCTCAACGACATCGACACGGATCTGGAGAACGCCCTGGAGCGGCTGTTCGCCTTCCTGCGGATCCCGTCGATCTCCACCGATCCGGCCTATGCCGGCCATTGCCGCGAGGCGGCCGCCTGGCTCGCCCAGGACCTGACCGCGCTGGGCTTCGAGACCTCCGTGGAGGAGACCTCGCTCCATCCGGTCGTGCTGGCCCACAAGCCGAAACCCGGCGCGCCGCACGTGCTGTTCTACGGCCATTACGACGTGCAGCCGGTCGATCCCCTCGACCTGTGGAAGACGCCGCCCTTCGAGCCGCACATCGCCGATGACGGCCAGGGCGGCAAGAGGATCGTCGGGCGCGGCGCCTCCGACGACAAGGGCCAGGTGATGACCTTCGTGGAGGCCTGCCGGGCCTTCATCGCCATGCACGGCGAACTGCCCTGCGGCGTGACGATCCTGATCGAGGGCGCGGAGGAGAGCGGCTCGCAAGGGCTTCCCGAATGGGTCGCGGCCAATCGCGAGAAACTCGGCTGCGACGTGGTGCTGGTCTGCGACACCGGCATGTGGGACCGGAAGACCCCGGCGATCACGTCGTCGCTGCGCGGGCTCGCCTATTTCGAGGTGAAGGTCACCTGCGCCGACCGCGACCTGCATTCCGGCTTCTTCGGCGGCGCGGCGCGCAACCCGATCCACGTGCTCGCCAAGATCATCGCCGACCTGCACGATGCCGACGGGCGGGTGACGATCCCGGGCTTCTATGAGGGCGTGCACGAACGCCCGCCGGAGGTGCTGGAGCAGTGGCGCGGCCTCGGCCTGACGCCCGAAACCCTGCTCGGCCCGATCGGCCTCAAGGAGCCCGCCGGCGAACGCGGGCGGATGCCGATCGAGCTGGTGCAATCGCGCCCGTCCTGCGACGCCAACGGCATCATCGGCGGCTATACCGGCGAGGGCACCAAGACGGTGATCGCCTCCACCGCCTCGGCCAAAGTCTCGTTCCGCCTCGTGGACGACCAGGATCCGAAGCGGCTGGCCGAGAGTTTTGAGGCCTTCGTGCGCGAGCGTGTGCCTTCGGACTGCAAGGTCGAGGTCATCACCTACAAGGGCTCGCGGGCGATCAGCCTGCCCTTCGACATGCCGCAGCTCGGGGCTGCCAAGGCGGCGCTGCAGGACGAGTGGGGCGTGCCGGCGGTGACCGTCGGCGCCGGCGGCTCGATCCCGATCGTCGGCGACTTCAAGCGGATCCTGGGGCGCGACACCCTGCTGATCGGCTTCGGGCTCGACGACGACCGGATCCACTCGCCGAACGAGAAGTACGACCTGACGAGCTTCCACAAGGGCACGCGCTCCTGGGCGCGGATCCTCGCGGCCCTCGGCCGGGGCTGATCGCGGCGGAGGGCCGATCTCAGCGGGCGGGCGCCGCCCGCATCTTCCCGTCGATCCAGGCCCAGAGCGCCCGGACCTCCTCGGCGGCCGCGCTGCCGGGAGCGTATTCCGTGACGCCGAGCCCAGTCGCCAGGGCGTCCTGGTGGTCGACCCGGTGGATGATGCCGGGCTCGGCCAGCACGCCCAGCGCCCGCAGCTGCGCCGCGTAGGCCCCGGTGCGCGGCGAGGGCGGCGGCGGGCACTGGTTCAGCACCAGGGCCAGCCGCTCCCGCAGGCCGAGGCCGACCAGCGCCTGGAGCGTCGGCCGGGCGGCCACGATGTCGAGCCGGGAGGGGCGGACCGGCATCAGCACGAAGTCGGCGTCCTTCAGGGCGGGCGCGAGCCCAGCGGAGCTGCCGGCGGTGTCGAGCACCGCGAGCGTCGTGCCCTGCTCGGCGAGGAGGTCCAGGATCTCCGAGAGCTGGCCCATCTCCCAGGGCTGGACCCGGTCGACCGCGACGGAATCGTCCCTCCGCAGGGCGCCCCAGCCCGCCAGGGAGCCCTGGGGATCGAGGTCGAGGGCGGTGACGTGCTCGCCGGCCTCCGCGGCGGCAATGGCCAGGGACGCCGCAAGCGTGGTCTTGCCGGTGCCGCCCTTCTGCACCGCCACGGCGAGGATCCGCAGCGGCCGGCCCCCCTGCCCCGGAACGGTGTCCGGCTCCCGTTCGGATCCTTCGGGATCCATGCGCGTCCCACCTCTCCGATCCCATGGGCGTGTCGCCGGGAACGGCGCACGGCCGGGACATCCGCGTCCGGAGCCCGATGGCGCACAATCCCCTCATCGGCGATCGTAGCCCGGATATCATGACGATGAGATCATGCACACCCGAGCTTGACGCCTAATCCTCTCAGCATCGGTTCCCCTCAGCCGAGGGGTGACTTGCGACATACAGATGAGTCGCGCGCCAAAAAGGAAACTCTATTTCGGAATGTATTCTACCTTACTCAATTCATAGAACAGACGGATTTCTGTTATTATCATTCATTTTTCGAATGAACGTCATCGCAAACTGATGAACGCTGTTCGGCTCATCCTGTCCTTACACATCGCGGTTCGGGCCGATGCTCCCGCCCGTACACCAACGATGTTCAAGTGCCGCGGGCCGAGGCCGCCTCTCCGCGTGGGCCATTCGAACGGATTGGCACGTTGGATGCGGCACGCGCCCTCCCTCCCCCTGTTGCGGGGATGGGAGAGACGCGTCGAGGTCTGAGCGGGGCCGTGCGGCAGCCTTGCGCTACCGCACATGCGAATCGGCGCGGTTCCGGCCAAGAAGGGCGCCATGCGCGACCTCTCGCACGATCCCGACTACTTCGCCGTGCTCACGGGCAGCTACGCGCGGCGGCTCGGTGAAGCCCTGGTGCCGGATGGGGCGGACGCGGCGTGGCTCTACGGGCAGGCGCCCTTCGTGGTGCTCGCCCACGATGGCGGTGCGGATCCGCTTTTCACCTACGCGAACCGGGCGGCCCAGGCCTGCTTCGGCTATACGCGGGCGGAACTCGTCGGCCTGCCGTCACGGCTCTCGGCCGAGGCGCCCGAGCGCGCCGAGCGGCAACGGCTCCTCGACGCGGTCACCCGGGACGGCTTCAGCCGCGGCTATCGCGGCCTGCGCATCGCCAAGGACGGACGGCGGTTCTGGATCGAGCGGGCGGTGGTCTGGCAGCTCGACCGCGACGGCGTCATCGTCGGTCAGGCCGCGACGTTCTCCGAGTGGCGCGACGCCTGACCGCGGGGGCACGGCGCGATCGGCCACCAGCCGCGCTCGACCACCATGGCCGCCGCCCGGACGGCTTGCTTCCCAAGATCGTCGCGCCTGCGATAGGACGGGGCTGCGCACAGCGTCCCGCTGGGCGGACCGCCACAGCACCGCGAGGATGCCATGCCAGGCAGGGACGAAGCGACTTGGCGCGTCGGAGTCCTGTTCTCCCGCAGCGGCGTCAGCGGCATCACCGAGACCGAGCATTTCCTCGGCACCGCCCTGGCGATCGAGGAGATCAACAATGCGGGCGGCGTGCTCGGGCGCCCGATCGCGCCGATCTGCTACGATCCGGCCGGCGACACCGACGCCTACCGCGCCTACGCCCGCCGGATGCTCGCCGAGGATGGCGCCGAGGTGGTGTTCGGATGCTCGCTCTCGGCCAGCCGCAAGTCGGTGCTGTCGACCGTGGAGCGGCACAACGGGCTGCTCTGGTATCCGTCGATCTACGAGGGCTTCGAGTATTCGGAGAACATCGTCTACACGGGCGCGACCCTCAACCAGAACGTCTTCGCCCTGGCCGATTACCTGCTCCAGGAGCACGGACCGCGGATCTTCCTGATCGGATCGGACTACATCTACCCGCGCGAATCGAACCGGGTGATGCGCGACCTCATCGAGGCCAAGGGCGGGGCCATCGTCGGCGAGCTCTACGCGCCCCTCGACGCGGACGACGCCGCCCACGCCGCGATGATCACCGAGATCCGCCACGCCGCGCCGGACGCGGTGTTCTCGACCGTGGTCGGGCGCGGCGCCGAGCGCCTCTACCGCGCCTATGCCGGATCCGGGATCGACCGGACCCGCTGCCCGATCGCCAGCCTGACCCTCGCGGAGGGGCAGATCCGGGCGATCGGCCCCGAACTCTGCAGCGGCCACGTCCTCGCGGCCTCCTACTTCTCGGCGCTCGCGGGCGACGCGAACCGGCGCTTCGTGGACGCCTTCCAGGCCCGGTTCGGGGCCGAGCGGCCGACCAGCATGTGGTCGGAGACGGCCTACGCGCAGGTCCACCTCTTCGCCCGGGCGCTCGCGGAGGCCGGAACGCTCGACGCCGAGCGCCTCGGCGCGGCGGCCCTGCGGCAGCGGATCGCGGCACCGGAGGGCGAGCTGGCCTTCGACGGCGAGACGCGGCACATCTGGCTTACCCCCGGCATCGGGGTCGCCCGCAGCGACGGGCAGTTCGACGTCGTCTGGCGGGCGCGCCGGCCGGTGCGGCCCGATCCCTATCTGGCCTGGTCCCGCTTCGAGACGAACTGGCTGGACGAAGGGATGGCCGCGTGACCGCGCCTGCCCGCAAGATCCTGGACGACCTGCGGCGGGCCCGCGCCCTCGTCATCCACCCCCGCGACGAGGAGGGCGCCGCGCTCCTCGAGCAGCTGCGCCGCCTCGGCTGCGCGGTCTCGCTCGCGTGGCCGCCGCCCGCCGCGCTGCCGCCCGACATCGACACGCTGTTCATCCAGCTCGACGACGCGCAGGTGATGCACCTCCTGCCGTCGATCGAGGAGAGCGAACCGGCCGTCATCGCCATCGTCGCCTACGAGAGCCCGACCTCCCTGAAGGCGATCGCCGACGTCAACGCCCACGGCGTGCTGAACAAGCCGCTCCATCCGCGCGGCGTGCTGACCCAGTTCGCCCTGGCCCGCTATCGGCGCGGCTACGAGGGACGGCTGATCAGCAAGATCAACCGCCTGGAGGAGACCATGAAGGGCCGCCGCACCGTCGAGAAGGCGGTCCGGCTGCTGGTGGACCTCAACCGGATCGACGAGGACGCCGCCTACAAGATGCTCCGGGACCGGGCCACCGCCTCCCGCGTCCCGATGGCGAGCGTCGCCGAGAGCGTGGTCGCGGCGCACGAGGCGATGAGCGGTCTCGGCCTGCGCATCGCGTTGGCGGAAAAGACCTGATCGCAGCAGCCTGCCGCATTTATGGTCTTGCGGTCCATGTCGCGACGCGTATCCTAGTCTTATCGGGCAAGGTTGCCCCGCAGCAGGATTGCTGCACTACATCTTGGCTTTGAAGCCTCTGGTTCGCGGATGATTGTCTCCGCGCCCAGGGGCTTTTTGCGTTTTGGAGCTCTCATGATCCAAGCGAACGATCCTGCGCGCCCGCCCGTCCGGGTGGCCTGCATCCAGTTCGAGCCGATCTTCGGCGCCGTCGGCGCCAACATGGCGCGCGCGTCGGATCTCGTCCGCGCCGCCGCCGCCGCGGGCAGCCGCCTGATCGTGCTGCCCGAACTCGCCAGCACCGGCTACGTGTTCGAATCCGCCGCGGAAGCCGCCGCGCTGGCCGAGCCGGTGCCGGACGGCCCGACGACCCGGGCCTGGGCGGCGCTCGCCGCGGAGCTCGGCGTGCACATCGTGGCGGGAATCGCCGAATCCGCAGGCGACACCCTCTACAACGCCGCCGTGATCGTCGGGCCGGAGGGCTATATCGGCACCTACCGCAAGGCGCATCTCTGGGATCAGGAGAACGTGTTCTTCGCCAGGGGCGACCTCGGCTTCCCGGTCTTCGACACGGCGCTCGGCAAGGTCGGCGTGGCGATCTGCTACGACGGCTGGTTCCCCGAGACCTTCCGCCAGCTCGCGCTCGGCGGCGCCGAGATCGTCTGCATCCCGACCAACTGGGTGCCGATGCCCGACCAGCCCGAGGGCGAGGCCGCCATGGCCAACACCCTGCACCGGGCCGCCGCCCACACGAACGGCCTCTTCATCGCCTGCGCCGACCGGGTCGGCATCGAGCGCGGCCAGCCCTTCGAGGGCCAGAGCCTGATCATCGGACCCAAGGGCTGGCCGCTGGCCGGCCCGGCGAGCCGCGACCGGACCGAGACCCTCTCGGCACTGATCGACCTCGACGCGGCCGGCCGCAAGGACCTGAACGCGTTCAACTCCCTCCTGCGCGACCGCCGCACCGACATCTACGGCTGATCCCGCTTCGCCCCGTCGTTATCCAAGGAGTTCGTTCATGATGAAATGGTCCCTCGTCGGCGCCGCGACGCTCGCGCTGGCCGCCTCGGCCGCGCAGGCCGCCGACGGCAAGCCGATCGTCATCGGCATCCCGATCGGCCTGTCGGGTGCCAACAGCGTCGTCGCGCCGTCGGTGGTGCAGTCGGCCGAACTCGCCGTCGAGGAGATCAACGCCCAGGGCGGCGTGCTCGGCCGCAAGCTCGCCCTGGAGGTGGCCGACGACGCCTCCGGGGCGGCCGGCGCCCAGAAGGCCTTCGACAGCCTGATCTACCAGAAGAAGGTCGACGTCCTGATCTCCATGGAGACCAGCGCGGCCCGCAATGCCGGCCTGCCCGCCGTCACCAAGGGGAAGGTGCCCTACATCTACACCTCGTTCTACGAGGGCCATTCCTGCAACAGGAACATGTTCGTGGATGCCTGGGTGCCGGAGCAGCAGGTGCCGCCGGTGGTGGATGCGTTCAAGGCGAAGGGCGCCAAGACCTACTTCCTGATCGGCAGCGACTACGCCTTCGGCCGCGGCATGCTGGGCTTCGCCAAGGGCTACGTCGAGAAGACCGGCGGCAAGGTTTTGGGCGAGGAATACCTGCCGATGGACGGCAGCGACTGGACGGCGATCATCTCGAAGCTGAAGGAGGCCAAGCCCGACGCGCTGATCACCTCGACCGCGGGCGGCGCGCCGAACGTCACGCTGACCAAGCAATTGCGCGGCGCGGGCGTGACGCTGCCCTTCGCCAACCTCGCGCTGGACGAGGGCACCGCCAAGAGCATGGGCGCGGACGCCGAGGGCGTCTACCTTTCGGCCTCCTACGTCACCGGGATCGACAGCCCGGAGAACAAGACCTTCCTGGCGGCCATGAAGAAGAAGTTCGGTGCGGAACTGCGCACGCCGAACGACCTCTCGGTGCCGGAATACGAGGCGATCTACCTGTACAAGGCCGCGGCCGAGAAGGCGGGCGGGACCGAGACCGCCAAGGTGCTGGAGGCGCTGCCGACGGTGAGCTTCACCGGGCCGCGGGGCACGATCCGCATGAGCAAGCAGCACCACGCGCCGCTGACCATGTATCTCGGCCAGATCCAGGCGGACGGATCGGTGAAGGTCGCCGGGACCTTCAAGGACGTCGATCCCGGCGAGCAGTGCCCGAAGCTGCCGTGAGCGGAGGGGACTGAGGAAGCCCCCGCTTCCCCTCCCCCCTCTGCGGGGGAGGGGGACCCCCGAAGGGGGCCGGGAGAGGGGAGCGACGGTGCCGGACGGGCCTCTTCCCGCCATGCCGGGGGCGTCTTTTCTGGAAGCGGGGTTCCCCTCACCCG
>Ga0255028_100015_pt1 | contig 64905 bp, 52 predicted proteins | sample DRGLUT_MetaT_FD_178168 | JGI IMG/M metagenome (GOLD analysis project Ga0255028, IMG submission 178168) | Metatranscriptome of freshwater microbial communities from Pennsylvania, United States - DR:GLUT (Metagenome Metatranscriptome) | ecosystem: Environmental > Aquatic > Freshwater > Creek...
CACGATCAGGATCAGCGACCACAGGATCAGCGACACCGCACCCGTGGCCGCCGCCGGCACCGAGGCCCCGCCGGCGGTCGCGGCCTTCACCGCCTCCTTGAACGCGTAGAGCGGGCTCGTGCCAATGTCGCCGTAGACGACCCCCAGCGCGCCGAGCATCAGCGCCGGCCCCGGACCGTGCCGGACGGCGCCGGGCTTGCGCACGACCGGTGCGTTGGGGAGCCCGACTGTCGGTGCTGCCGCGGGATTGAGGGCTTGGCTCACGGGCAGGTCCGGTCGATGGCGTCGCTATCGAGGCGACCTTAGCAAGCCGAGGGCACGGCGAAAGACTGTCGGATAGCCCCAAGGGACTACGACGAAGACTTGTCACTGACCGCGATGACGATCGCGTGAGATCGGCGCGTCAGAACGGGGCGCCCAGTCACCGTCAGGATCCCGCTCCGACGGCCGTCGACGCGACCGCTCGCACGTTCCGGACCCACCCGCACCGCGTCAGGGTGACGGCGGTTTGCTGAGGACGACGACGGACTGACCGAGCATGGTGCCCGACGGCCAAGGGGCGGCGGGCCCGTCGATGAAGTGCGCGATTTCGAACCCGAGATGACCGGCCCAGATCTGCCAGACGCTCCGCTCGATGAATGTATTGAGGTGAGGTACCGAGCTGGTCCGTTGCTCGCCCACGGTGGTCGTGAAGATGCCCCAATGCGAGGGGGTGCTGAATTCGAGAAAGGACGCGACGACACGTCCGCCCGGGCGCAGCGCGCGATACATTTCCTCGAGATAGATGTAGCACTCCGTGTGCAACAGGTGCGTGAAGATGCTGAAAGCCGCAAACAGATCGACGCTGTCGTCCGAAACCGGCAAGGCGAGCCGATCGTTCTTCATGAAACGATAGCTTGGCGGACATTTCGTCTTCGCGTAATTCAGCAACGCCTGAACGACGTCGAGACCGAGATATTCGACCTGCACTTCTCTCGCGAGATTGACCGCCAGGCGGCCGGAACCGCACCCGAAATCGACGACCGTATCCCCGTCCTTCAGCCCGAAATGCTTCAGGATCTCGCACTCGATCGCGCCGATGCGATCATAGTCACCACCGACGGCGCGGCTCATGGCCTCGTCGAGCGGCAAATCGCGCATGAGCTGGTGGACAAACTTCTCGTAGTCTTCGACGAAGTGAAACTTCGCCATCCGGGCAACCTCGATCGATAGGTTCTTGACGAGACTTGTGTCAGCTTTCCCGCGGCCGCGATAGCAGCAACACCGAGGCGCGCAGTGAGATGCCGGGGGAGCCGCATCGCGGCGTCCGGCGCGTGTCCGCGGGTCAGGTCGGCGCCGCCTCAGGCGGCGTCGAGGCCCAGATCGATGATCGCGGCCGAGTGGGTGATCCAGCCGCAGGAGATCAGATCGACGCCCGACGCCGCGACCGCGCCCACCGTCTCGCGGGTGATCCGGCCCGAGGCCTCGGAGAGCGCGCGTCCGTCGATCATCGCCACCGCGCGGGTGAGCTGGTCGGGACTCATGTTGTCGAGGAGCACGGCGTCGAGCCCGACCGAGAGCGCCTCCTCCAGCTGCTCCAGGCTGTCGACCTCGCACTCGATCTTCACGAGGTGACCGGCCCGGGACCGGGCGCGCTCGATCGCCGGCACGATGCCGCCGGCCACCGCCACGTGGTTGTCCTTGATCAGCACCGCGTCGTCGAGGCCGAACCGGTGGTTCGAGCCGCCACCGGCCCGGACCGCGTGCTTCTCCAGGGCGCGCAGGCCCGGCGTGGTCTTGCGGGTGCAGACGATCGAGGCCTTGCCGTGCGGGCGGGCCGCCGCGACGAGCCCCTGGGTGGCGGTGGCGACGCCCGACATGCGGCAGAGCAGGTTGAGGGCCACGCGCTCGGCGGTGAGGATCGCCCGGGCGGGCCCTTCGAGGCGCAGGACCACGTCGCCCGGCGCGACGCGTGCGCCGTCGCCGCGCTCGACCGTCACGGTCACGGCTGGATCGACCAGCGCGAACGCTATGGCGGCAGCATCGGTGCCGGAGATTACGCCGTCCTGGCGGGAGGCGATCACGCCGCGCATCCGCTCCCCCGGGGGCACGATGGCGTCGGTGGTGATGTCGCCGGCCCGGCCGAGATCCTCCAGCAGGGCGGCGCGCACCACCGGCTCGACCAGGAGCCGCGGCAGGGGCAGGATCTCTTCGGGAAGGACCGATCGGGTCATGGCGTCAGAGCCTCCTCGGCGGTCTCACGAACGCTCCGCGCCGCCCGGATTTCGGCCAGCGCGGTCTCCGTGTGGCTCGCGGCTACAGGATGCGGATAATCGCTCCGCCAATGGGCACCGCGGCTCTCCTGCCGCTCCAGCGCGCCGCGGGCGATCAGCAGCGCCACCAGCGCCGCGTCGCAGGATTCCGCCTCGGGCGTCAAGGCGGTCACCGCCCCCGCGAGACCGGCAGCGTCGCGCACGACCCCGACCTGGCGCTCCATCAGGGTGCGGATCGCCGGCAGGTCGCCGGAGGTGCGGGCGTTCACGGCCTGGGGCACGATAGCCGCCGGCGGCGGCGCGTCGAGCCCGTCGGCGATGAAGCGCGCATAGGCGAGCCCCTCCAGCAGCGAGTTGCTGGCGAGCCGGTTGGCGCCGTGCAGGCCCGTGGAGGAGACCTCGCCGCAGGCATAGAGGCCCGGCACCGAGGTGGCGCCGTGCGCATCCACCTTGACGCCGCCCATGTGGTAATGCGCCGCCGGACGCACCGGGATCGGCTGAACGGCCGGGTCGATGCCGGCGGCGGCGCAGAGTCCCGCCACCGTCGGGAAACGCGTCGGCATCGCGGCGCCAAGCGCGCCCCGGGCGTCGAGATAGACCGTCCGCCCTCGCTGCAGCGCCTGGAAGATGCCTCGGGCGACGACGTCGCGTGGGGCGAGATCGCCGCCCGCGATGCCGGCCATCACGGGGGCGCCGGTCTCGTCGATCAGTCGGGCGCCCTCGCCGCGCAGGGCCTCGGTGGCGAGCGGCATCGGATCGGCACCGGTCGCGATGGCGGTCGGGTGGAACTGCACGAATTCCATGTCGCGCATCACCGCCCCGGCGCGGGCGGCAAGGGCCAGCCCGCGTCCAACCGCGCCCGGCGGATTGGTGGTGGCCGCGTACAGGGCTCCGACGCCGCCGGTGGCCAGCACCACGGCGCGGGCCGGGATGCGGAACAGGGCGCCGTCGCGCTCGGCGACGATCCCGGCCACCGCCCCTTTCGTATCACGGAGCAGGTCGCAGGCGCGCGCCATGACGATCTCGATCGACGGCGCGGCCAGCACGGCCCGGACCAGCCCTTCGAGGACGCGCGCCCCGGTGGCATCCCCGCCGGAGCGGACGATGCGTCGTCGGCCGTGCGCGGCCTCCAGCCCGAGGGCGAGTGCTCCGTCGGCGGTCCGGTCGAACGGGACGCCGATCCGCACCAGCCAGTCGATGAGGGCCGGGCCTTCCTGGGCGACGCGGAGCGCGACGTCGGGCTCGGTCAGCCCGGCGCCGGCGGCTTCCGTGTCGGCGGCGTGCAAAGCGGCCGCGTCGTCCACGCCGACCGCGGCGGCGATGCCGCCCTGCGCCCAGCCGGTGGCGGTGCCGAGACCCAGGGGCGAGGCGGTGAGGAGCGTCACCGGGCGGGGCGCGAGGCGCAGCGCGACGCTCAGCCCCGCGACGCCGCCGCCGACCACGACGACGCGGTCGGCCGCGTTGGGTGAGATCGCGTTCATCGCGTGCGCACCTGGAGCATGCGCTCCACCGCCGCCCGGGCGCGGTCGGCCAGCGCCGGATCGACTAACACCTCGTGGGTCATCGTCTCGAGCGACCGGCGGATGTTGCGCAGGCTCATCCGCTTCATGTGCGGGCACATGTTGCAGGGCTTGATGAACTCGATGTCCGGGTTCGCAGCCGCGATGTTGTCGGCCATCGAGCACTCGGTGACGAGCACCACCTGCTTCGGCCGCTTCTCGAGGACGAAATCCATCATCATCGCGGTCGAGCCCGAGAAATCCGATTCGGCCACCACCGCCGGCGGGCATTCCGGATGCGCGATGACGGTAACGCCGGGATAGCTGTCGCGGACGTCGCGGATGTCAGCCGGCGTGAAGCGCTCGTGCACCTCGCAATGGCCGGCCCAGGTCAGGATCTCGACCTCGGGGATCTCCGCCTGGACGTTCTGCGCCAGGAACTCGTCCGGGATCATCAGAACGCGCGGGGCGTTCAGTGACTTCACCACCGCAACGGCATTGCCGGAGGTGCAGCACAGGTCCGACTCGGCCTTCACGGCCGCGGAGGTGTTCACGTAGGTGACGATCGGAACGCCCGGGTACTTGGCCCGCAAGCCGCGCACATCCGCGGCGGTGATCGAGTCGGCCAGCGAGCAGCCCGCACCCATGTCGGGGATCAGCACGGCCTTGCTCGGGTTCAGGAGCTTGGCCGTCTCGGCCATGAAATGGACGCCCGCCAGCACGATCACGTCGGCGTCGACGTTCACAGCCTCGCGGGCGAGCGCGAGGCTGTCGCCGACGATGTCGGCCACCGTGTGGAAGATCTCGGGCGCTTGGTAGTTGTGCGCCAGGATCACGGCGTTGCGCTCGCGCTTCAGGCGCAGGATCGCCTCGATGTCCGGAGCCAGCGCAGGCCACTCGATCGCCGGAACGTGCCGGCTGACACGGGCGTAGAGGTCCGGAAGCGGCAGACCCGGAATGGGCGTGCGGGAGACGGGTGCAACGGTCGCCGCCATGGCGTCCTCCATTATGCTCAGTTTGAGCATTGTGCCGTCTAACTTATGGGTGCCGGAGGCGCCTGTCCAGATATGCTAGCTGTGAGCATAAATATTTTGCGGCGCGATGTTATGCTGCGCCGCCGAAGACCGACGGGTCAGCAGAAGGTGGCGGGGTCCGGTCCGATCCGGCCGTCGGGCCGGTCCAGGGCCGCGATCGTCTCCATCTCGTCGGATGCGAGTTCGAAATCGAACAGGGCGATGTTCTCGAGGATGCGCTCGGGCCGGGCGGTCTTCGGGATGGCCACGCAGCCGATCTGAATTTGCCAGCGTAGCACCACCTGGGCGGGGGTCTTCCCGTGGGCCTTCGCGATCGCCACGAAGACCGGGTCGTTCAGCTCCCTGCCCTGTCCCAGCGGGCTCCAGGATTCGGTCACGATCCCGCGACTTGCATCGTCGGCCCGCGGCGCCTTGCGCTGGAAGTGCGGGTGCAGCTCGATCTGATTCACCGCGGGCGCGACGCCCGTCTCGCCGATCAGGGTGGCGATGTGCTCGGGCGTGAAGTTCGAGACGCCGATCGACTTGGCGCGCCCCTCCTCACGGAGCTGGATCAGGGTCTTCCACGTCTCGACGAACAGGCGTCGCTGCGGGCACGGCCAGTGAATCAGGTAGAGGTCGACATAGGGGAGGCCAAGTCGCTGCAGGCTCTCGTCGAAGGCACGCCGCGTTTCATCGCGGCCCTGGCGGTCGTTCCAGAGCTTGGTGGTCAGGACGATCTCGTCCCGGGGCACTTGCGCGTCGCGGACGGCGCGGCCGACGCCGGCCTCGTTGCCGTAGACGGCCGCGGTGTCGATCAGGCGATAGCCGGCCTGGAGCGCCCGGCCAACGAGGTCCGGCGCCTGTGCGTCCGAGAGCTGCCAGCAGCCGTAGCCGATCTGCGGGATCCGGCGCCCGTCGTTGAGCGGCAGGGTCGGGACGGCCATGGCGCAAGCCTCCGGTGTCGTTGTCCGATCAACTCAAACGCTCGCATCGGGACGCGTTCCAACGCGCCACCGTCTTTGCGAGCGCAGCAGCGAAGCCGCGGTGAACGGGCGCAGTCTGGACCGGATCTAATCCAGCGCGCTGGGCGTTGGCACACCGGATTCCAGACTGCGTCGCGCCGTGTTGCGCTGCGCACGGGCGGGATAGCAGCATGACAGACGCGACTCCGAAGAAGCCGTTCGCCTTGACGCGGCGGGCCGTGGTGGAGGGCTGCGCCGCGGCCGGGGCGCTCGGCGCCCTCGGCCTCCGGCCTGCGCCCGCAGTGGCGGCACCGGGCGATCCTGCTCCGCAGACCATGCCGGTGCGGCTCACGATCAACGGCCAGCCGCGGGATCTCGTCCTCGACACCCGCACGACGCTGCTCGATGCCCTGCGCGAGCATCTGGCGCTGACCGGCACCAAGAAGGGCTGCGACCACGGCCAGTGCGGCGCCTGCACGGTGCTGGTGGACGGTCGTCGGATCAATTCCTGCCTGACGCTCGCGGCGATGCACGAGGGCGATGAGGTCACCACGATCGAGGGGCTCGCCACCGGCGACCATCTCCACCCGATGCAGGCGGCCTTCCTGGAGCATGACGGCTTCCAGTGCGGCTACTGCACGCCGGGCCAGATCTGCTCGTCAGTCGGCATGCTGAGCGAGGCCAAGGCCGGCTGGCCGAGCCACGTCACCGAGGACGTCGCGTCAACGCCGACACTCAGCGATGCCGAGATCCGCGAGCGCATGAGCGGCAACATCTGCCGCTGCAGCGCCTACCCGAACATCGTCGCGGCGATCCGCGACACCGCCGCCAGCAACCTCTGAGGGGGCGGAGATGAAGGCTTTCACATACGAGCGTCCGGCGACGGTTCAGGACGCCGCGAAGCTCGCGGCCGAACGGCCGAACGCCAAGTTCATCGCCGGCGGCACCAACCTTCTCGACCTGATGAAGCTCCAGATCGAGACGCCGGCGACGCTGATCGACGTCAACCGGCTGCCGCTGGACAAGGTCGAGGCCACGCAGGATGGCGGCCTGCGCGTCGGCGCGCTGGTACGCAATTCCGACCTCGCCGCCGACCCGCGGGTGCGGAAGGACTACGCCGTGCTGGCAAAGGCGCTCCTGGCCGGCGCATCGGGGCAGCTGCGCAACAAGGCGACCACGGCCGGCAACCTGCTTCAGCGGACGCGCTGCTACTATTTCTACGACACGGCCATGCCCTGCAATAAGCGCGAGCCCGGCTCCGGCTGCTCGGCGATCGGCGGGTTCAACCGCATCATGGCGGTGGTCGGGGCGAGTGAGGCATGCATCGCCACCAACCCGTCCGACATGGCGGTCGCCATGCGGGCGCTGGACGCCACCGTCGAGACGATGAACCCGGACGGGCAGACGCGGACCATCCCGATCGCCGAATTCCACAAGCTCCCGGGCGACACCCCGCAGATCGAGACGGATCTCCGCACGGGCGAGATCATCACCGCCGTCACGTTGCCGAAGCCGGTGGCGGGCATGCACATTTACCGCAAGGTCCGCGACCGGGCGTCCTACGCGTTCGCCACCGTGTCGGTGGCGGCGGTGATCGCCGGCGAAGGCGGCAAGCCGACGGCCGCGCGCCTCGCCTTCGGCGGGCTGGCGCACAAGCCCTGGCGGGTCGCCGAGGCCGAGGCCGCCCTGGTCCAGACTGGCTCCGCCGACGCCGCCGCCGACGCGGTGCTCAAGGGCGCCCGCGGATACGGCAGCAACGACTTCAAGATCCCGCTGACCCGGCGGACCCTGCGCGCCGTCGTGGCGCAGGCGACCCGCGCGTAGCATCCCGGCAAGGACCGTTCCCATGGAGATGAACCAGCCGATCGGCCGGACGCCCCTCGACGACCGGCCCGACGGGCTCGTCGGCAAGCCGCTGAACCGGGTCGAGGGCAAGCTTAAGGTCACGGGGCACGCGCCCTACGCCTACGAGACCCGGGCGCTCAAGAACCCCGCCTACGGCTTCATCGTGCCGGCGACGATCGCTTCCGGCACGATCCGCTCGATCGACGCGGAGGCCGCCCGCAAGGCGCCGGGCACGATCCTGGTCCTGACCCACGAGAACGTGCCCGAGCAGGGCGAGAAGAAGGAGCAGGTCTGGCCGCAGCTCCAGGGAACCGAGGTCAGGTTCTACGGGCAGCCCGTGGCCTTCGTGGTGGCCGAGACCTTCGAGCAGGCCCGGGCGGCCGCGATGCTGGTCAAGGTCCGGTACGACGCGGCCAAGCCCAAGGGACTGCTGAAGGACAGCCTGGCGGCGGCTTACGAGCCGAAGCCGGTCAACTCGCCGCCGGACTCCAAGCTCGGCGATTTCGACGCCGCCTTCGCGGCCGCGCCGGTGAAGCTCGACGTGGAGTATGTCACGCCGAACCAGATCCACGCGCAGATGGAGCCACACGCCACCATCGCCGCCTGGGACGGCGACGGGGTCGTGCTGCACACCGCGAACCAGATGCCGAACCGGGGCCAGAAGGCGCTGGGCTCGGTGCTGAAGCTGCCGCCCGAGAAGGTCCGGATCGTCAGCCCCTATATCGGCGGCGGGTTCGGCGCGAAGCTGCAGGTCCAGCCGGAGGCGACGCTCGCGATCCTGGCCTCGAAGGTCGTCCAAAGGCCCGTGAAGGTGGCCCTGACCCGTCAGCAGGAATTCCACGTCGCGACCCACCGCACCGACACGATCCAGCGGATCCGGCTCGGTGCCGACAAGGAGGGGCGCCTCTCGGCGATCGGCCACGAATCCTGGTCCGACACGGCCGAGGGTGATGGCTTCTTCGAGACCTCGGCCAACGTCACCCGCTCACTTTACGCGGCGCAGAACCGTGTGACGCGGCACCGGCTCGTGAACCTCAACATGCCCATCGCCTCGTCGATGCGCGCGCCCGGCGAGGCCGTGGGCCAGCTCGCCTTCGAGTGCGCCATGGACGAGCTGGCCGAGCAGCTGAAGGTCGATCCGATCGAGCTGCGGGTGCGCAACGAGCCGGAAGAGGATCCCGAGAAGAAGGTGCCGTTCTCCACCCGCCAGCTCGTACCCTGCATGCGCGAGGGTGCCCGCCTGTTCGGCTGGGACAAGCGTCAGGCGGCGGGCAGCCGGCGCGAGGGCAACTGGCTCGTCGGCATGGGCATGTCGGCCGCCGCCCGCCTCAACCCGCTGATGCCGTCCGCCGCCAAGGTCCGGCTCGGGCCGGACGGTGTCCTGGTCGTCCGGATGGCCATGACCGATCCCGGCACCGGCACCTACACGATCCTCACCCAGATCGCCGGCGAGATGCTGGGCCTCCCGCCCGAGCGCGTGCGGGTCGAGATGGGAGACACCGACTTCCCCTTCGCCTCAGGATCCGGCGGCTCGTTCGGCGCGGCCTCGGCGGGCTCGGCCCTGTACGTGGCCTGCGACAACCTCCGGCAGGCCCTGCTCAAGGCCGGCGATCTCAACCCGGACGGGGCGACGTTCCGCAACGGCGCGGTCACGTCTGGCAACCGCACGGAGGCGCTTACTGACCTCGCTGGCTCGGGGCTCGAAGCGGCGGGCGAGATCAAGCCCGGCGAGATGAAGCAGAAATTCTCGCAATACTCCTACGGCGCCCACTTCGCCGAGGTCAGCGTCGATGTCGACACCGGCGAGATCCGGCTGCGGCGGATGCTGGGCGTCTTCACCGGCGGCCGCATCCTCAACGCCAAAACCGCGCGCAGCCAGGCGATCGGCGGCATGACCTTCGGGGTCGGCGCGGCGCTGATGGAGGATGCGGTGGTCGATCCACGCTACAGCTTCTTCGTCAACCACGACATGGCCGAGTACCACGTGCCGGTCCACGCCGACATCCCGGAGATCGACGCGGTGTTCCTGCCAGAGCTCGACGACAAGGCGAACCCGTTGAAGAGCAAGGGCCTCGGCGAGCTCGGCATCTGCGGCGCCGGCGCCTCGCTCGCCAACGCCATCTACAACGCCACCGGGATTCGGGTCCGCGAGTACCCGCTGACGCTCGACAAGATGCTCAAGGGCTTCGAGGAGCAGGAGGGGCAGGCGCAGCGGCGGACGTGAAGCCCGTCCGCATCGTGCGGCACCTCGCCGAAGGTTGACGGGCAGACGCCCAGGCAGGACACCCGGCCAAAAGCCCGAATGCGGGAGAGCGCCCGGTGCCCGACAGCCTGCCCCACGACCGCCAGCCGCCCGCGCGGTTCAACGCCGCGCGGTACTGCCTCGCTGAGAACGCGCGGCTGCGCGCCGACAAGACCGCCCTCGTCCTGGTCGGGGATGGGATGGCCGACTGCCTCAGCTTCGGCGCGGTCGAGCGGTCGGCGCGCGCGATCGCGGCGGGCTTGCTCGATCTGGGGCTCAAGCCCGGCGACCGGGTGATGATCCGGATGGGCAATGAGGCCGATTACGTCCTCGTCTATTTCGGCGCTCTGGCGGCCGGCCTCGTCGCGCTGCCCTCCTCGCCGCAGCTCACCGCGGCCGAGGCGGCGTTCCTGATGGAGAATTCCGGCGCCGCCGCCGTGGTGGTCGGCAGCGGCTGCACGGTCGCGCCGGAGGCCCTGGACGGCCGGCTGCTCCTCGATGCCGCCGCCATCGCCGCCCTGAAGGCCGGTCCGCCGCTGCCCGCCTACGCCGACACCGCCGCCGACGATCCGGCGGTACTGATCTACACCTCCGGCACGACCAGCCGGCCGAAGGGCGTGCTTCACGCCCACCGTGCCGCCTACGGCCGCCGGCCGATGCTCGACCACTGGCTCGGGCTGACCGAAGCCGACGTGATGCTGCATGCCGGCACCATGAACTGGACCTACACACTGGGCGTCGGCCTCAGCGATCCGTGGTCGGTGGGCGCAACCGCGGTGCTCTACAATGGCCCGCGCGATCCCGCCATCTGGCCGCGCCTGATCGCGCAGTACCACGCCACTGTGTTCGCCGCCGTCCCGACGCTCTACCGTCAGATCCTCAAGTACGGCGATCTCGGCGCGCACGATCTGTCGAGCCTGCGCCATGGCTGCACGGCGGGCGAGCCGCTCCCGGTCGAGTTGCTCGACGCCTGGACGCACGCGACGGGCAAGCCGCTCTACGAGGCGCTCGGGATGAGCGAGATCTCGACCTACATCTCCAGCGGCCCGACGATCCCGGTGCGGCCCGGCTCGCCCGGTAAGCCGCAGCCTGGGCGGCGGGTGGCGATCCTGCCCGCGGAAGGCGACGCCGTTCCCCTGCCCGCGGGCGAGACTGGCCTGCTCGCCGTCCACCGGTCAGAGCCTGCCCTGATGCTGGGCTACTGGAACCGCCCCGAGGAGGAGGCCGAGGTGATGCGCGGCGACTGGTTCGTCGGCGGCGACCTGGCACGGCTCGATGCCGACGGTTACCTCTGGTTCGAGGGCCGCAACAACGACCTGATGAAGGCGATGGGCTACCGGGTCTCCCCAAACGAGGTGGAGGTGGTGCTCTCCGCCCATCCGTCGGTGGCAGAGGTGGGCGTCGCCGAGTTGCCGGTGCGGGCGGATGTCTCGGTGATCTGCGGCTTCGTGGTGCTCCAGCCCGACGCGGAGCCCGACGCCGAGGCCCTGCTCGCGTGGTGTGCCGAGCGGCTCGCCGCGTACAAGCGCCCGCGGGAGATCCGCTTTCTCGACGCTCTGCCCCGCACGGCGAACGGCAAGGTGCAGCGCAAGCGGCTAGCCGAGGCGGTGGCGGGGTGAGGTGAATTGCCCGGCGTGGGTGCGATCCGCGTCACCATTCGCCGCATCACAGCCGTCCGATCCCGTCGTTGCGGGGCCGCGACGCGGAGCCCGGAATCCTGGCGCACCAACGCGCCAGGATCCTTCTGAGGCAGCGGCTTTGGTTTTGGGGCTCGCCTGCGGCGCCCCGGAACGACGGGGCGGATCACCGGTCCGAGAACGTCACATCGTCGACTGCGCGTTCCAGCGTCCGATCCGAAGCGCCGACTGGAACATGTCCGGCGCGGCTCACAAGCACCCTACAGGAGCGTCCCGCGCAGGATCAGCAGCGCCACCGAGAAGTAGATCACGAGCCCGGTCACATCGACCAGCGTTGCCACGAAGGGCGCCGAGGCGGTAGCCGGATCGAAGCCGATCCGCTGGAGCAGGAACGGCAGCATCGAGCCGGACAACGACCCGAACGTCACGATTCCGACCAGCGCCGCGCCGACCGTGGCGGCAACCAGCGGCCAGTGCTCGCCGTAATCGTACAGGCCGAGCTTCTGCCAGGCCACGATCCGGATCACCGCGATGATGCCGAGGATCGTCCCGAGGAAGATCCCCGTCGGCAGTTCGCGCAAGGCCACCCGCCACCAGTCGCGCAGGCGGATCTGGTGCAGGGCCAGTGCCCGGATCAGCAGCGAGGTCGCCTGCGAGCCGGAATTGCCGCCCGAGCTCATGATCAGCGGGATGAACAGCGTCAGGACGATCGCCTTCTCGAGCTCGCCCTCGAAACCTTGCATGGCCGAGGCGGTCAGCATCTCCGACAGGAACAGCGCGCACAGCCAGCCGGCGCGCTTCCGGATCATCGTGAAGAAGCCGATATCCATGTAGGGCTCGGGGAGCGCCTCCATGCCGCCGAAGCGCTGCACATCCTGCGTCTGCTTCTCGATCATGGCGTCGATCATGTCGTCGACCGTGACGATTCCGATGACGTGGCCGACTGCATCGACCACCGGCAGCGCCAAAAGGTCGTATTTGGAGATCAGCCGGGCCGCCTCCTCGCGGCTCGCCGTCGGCGAGACGGCGAGGGGCCGCCGCCCCGGTGCGACGCTGAGCACGTTGTCGTTGGGATCGCCCGAGATCAGCCGGCGCAGCGGCACCGCCTTGGTGAGCGCCCGGGTGCGCGGGTCGAGCACGAAGATCGCGTAGATGGTCTCGCGGGTCTTCTCGACGTGGCGGATGTGCTCCAGGGTCTGGCCGACCGTCCATGTGCCCGGCACCGTGACGAACTCGGTGGTCATCAGCGAGCCGACCGTCTCCTCGCCGTAGGCTGAGAGTCGGTCCACCGCGCCCCGGGTCTCGGCGTCGAGGCGGGCGCGCAGGTCGGAGCGGCCGGGCTCCTCGATCTCGCGGAACACGTCGGTGACCCGGTCGGCCGACATGCCCGACAGGTAGGCCGCGACCCGGTCGCGCGGCAGCATCTCGATGATGTCGGCGACGCAGTCGAGTTCCGGCTGATCGAGCACCTCGATCGCCCGCTCCACCGGCAGGCCCAGCAGGATGGCGGCAGCGACCTCGGGGGCCTCGTCGTTGAGCTTCTCGACGATATCCGGGGCGCGCTCGTCCGAGAGACGCGCGGCCAGCACGGACGGGTCGACGCGCGTATCGAAGAGGGCGATCTCGTTCATGGCCTCGCCTCGTGGGTTACGAGACGACGCGGCGCCGGTCATCCTGGGTCAAGGCCGTAGCCGGCAGCCGCGCCGGTCGCCCCGCGGCCAGGCCTCTCAGCGGCTCAGGCGGGACGACGGCACGGGGCCGGGCACGGCAGGCACGATCGGTCGGGCACGTCGCTTCGCGGGTCGCTGCTGAATGGGAGCGCGGCGTCGCCGGAGACGATAGCGCGCGGCTGCGTCGTGCGCCCGCGCGGAAGGCCCGTCAAGCCGAAACAGTTCCCGATCCCGTGCGTTCCGACCACCCGCTGCACTCCGCGCGCCGGTGTCGCACCGCGGCACCAACCCCCTCCACGGAGGATAGCGGCCTCCCTATGAGAAATATAAGTGTTGCGCTCGCTTGTATTGCGTCCAAGATATTGCCTATATGCCTCTCAGCAACAGCGAGGAGAAGCGCCATGGCTTGGTCTGCCCCGATCGTGTCCGAGATCTGCGTCGGCATGGAAGTCACCAGCTACGAGTCGGCTGAGATCGACACCTTCAACTAAGTCACTGTGATCCGAGGTGAAATATGCCTCGGTCAACGTGGTCTCAAACTAAAATATCCGAAATTCTCCAGGAGGAAAACATGGCTTGGTCTGCCCCGATCGTGTCCGAGATCTGCGTCGGCATGGAAGTCACCAGCTACGAGTCGGCTGAGATCGACACCTTCAACTAAGTCGACGACCGCACGGTTTGGGCGCCGCTTCACTCGAAGCGGCGCTTTTCGTTTGTGCGCCGTCCTGGCCTGCGCCTACGCCCTGCGAGACCTTCCGGCATCGGATTGCTTGGGCTGAGACCGGAGGTTCGTCCCGGCTCCGGCGCCTCGCAGGACGCCGGACCGGCCGATACCGCCTCACCGCACGAAGAGCCCTGCGATGGCCGCGCTCGTGAGGTTCGAGAGTGAGCCCGCCAGGATTGCCCGGAGCCCGTAGCGGGCGACCTCGGAGCGCCGCTCCGGAACGAGGCTCGAGAAGCTCGCAAGCTGGATCGCGATCGAGGCGAAATTCGCGAAGCCGCACAGGGCAAAGCAGACGATCGCCTGCGAGCGCGGGTCGAGCGTGCCGGCCTTCAGCGTCGGTGACAGGTTGGCGTAGGCGAAGAATTCATTGAAGGCGAGCTTCTGGCCGATCGCGCCGCCGACCAGCGTCGCGTGCTCCCAAGGAACACCGAGAATCCACGCCAGCGGGCCCAGCGCCCAGCCGAATACGCCCTCGAACGAGGCGCCGGGATAGCCGAACCAGCCCCCCGCGGTACCGAGGAGCCCGTCCGCCAGCGCGATGAGGCCCACGAAGGCGATCAGCATGGCGCCGACCGAGACGGCCACCGCCAAGCCCTTCTGCGTGCCGTCCGCCGCCGCCTCGATGATGTTGGCCGCGCGGGTTTCGCCGAACTCCACCCGGGTGGTGGCGATCCGGGTCGGCTCGGTGGAGGGCATGAGGATCTTGGCGTAGAGCAGGCCGCCGGGGATCGCCATCACCGAGGCGGCGAGCAGGTAGGTCATCGGGACGCCGAGGGCGGCGTAGCCGGCCAGGATCGAGCCCGCCGTGGACGAGGCGCCGCTCGACATGACCGCGAACAGCTCGGCACCGGTCAGGAGCGCGAGGAACGGGCGTAGAGCCACCGCGATCTCGCTCTGACCGATGGCGATCGTAATGACGGCAGCGAAGGACTCGATCGGCGCTGTGCCGAGGATCCGCTGGAGGACCGCACCAAGGCCGCGGGCCAGGACCTGCATCAGGCCGACGTGATAGAGCACCGCGATCAGAGCCGAGACGTAGAGGATCTGCGGCAGCACCCGCAGCGCCAGGATGAAGCCCGAGCCCCCGAACAGCTCGAACATCTTCGGCTCGACGAGGCCGCCGAACAGGAAGGCCGTGCCGCGGTCGCCGTAGGACAGCACCGTCACCACCGCGTCGGCGGCCGCCACCAGCGCGGCCTGACCGGCGGGCAGGAACAGGACCAGCGCCCCGAGCCCCACCTGGAGTGTGAGGGCCGCCAGCACGACCCGCGGGCGGATCGCGCGGCGGTTCGTGGAGAACAGGGCCGCGACGGCGAGCAGCAGCAGGAGGCTGAGGCCGGCATGGGTCAGGCGGTCGAGCATCGCGTCCTTCGGGTCCGAGCTTGGCCGGCGCTTATGGAAGGTTCGGGCCAGCGACCGTCAATCCGGTCGATCCGGCGCGAGATAGGGGGTGAACAGGTCTCGGACCTGCGCGAAGCCCCAGTCGAGATCGGCCTCGGTCAGCGCACTACCGCCCTGGGGACGATGGCTCATCCAGTGGCTGGACACGATCCAGGCATTGTCGATGAGGCGCCCGAGGGCGTCGGGGCCGATCCGGAGCCGCCCGGCCCGCGCCGCCGCCTCGAAGACGCCGCGGGCCAGATCCTGCGTCTGCGCCCGCAGCGCGTGGACACGCGGGCGCAGGGCCGGCGCGATCTCCACCATGGCGATCCCGTCCCGGTAGACGCAGCGGTAGCGCCAGATCAGGTCGAACCACGCCCGCTGGTAGGCGAGCAGCGCCTCCGGCGCCGCGGGATCCGCCGGCATCCGGCCGGCAACCGCCACGGCCTCCGCCTCGAAGCCGGCGAACATCGCCTCCACGAGGCCACTCTTGCGCGGGAAATGATACTGCAGGTTCCCCTCGCGAATCCCCGTCGCCGCGGCGATCTCCGCCGTCGTCACGCGGCCCAGGCCGCGGGCGTTGAACAGCGCCAGGCTCACCGCCAGGATCCGGTCGCGCGTGCTCGGCGCGGCCGGGGGCGGCATCCTCTCGTCCTTCAATGATGCTCGGCCGCGCGCCATGGTCCGTCGTCTCGCCTAGGGTGTTCACCCTAGACAATCTCCGGAGCGGAGGCTATCCCTCGCGCCAGGCCCGGACCAACCGGCAAGACGGGAGGCACAGATTGGCTCAGAGGTTTCAGCTCGCAGGCGCGGTCGCGCTGATCACCGGCGCGGCGAGCGGCATCGGAGCCGCCCTGGCGGCGGGTCTGGCCGCCAAGGGCTGCAGCCTCCTGCTGGTGGACCGGGATCCGGTCGGCCTCGAGGACGTCGCCCGGCAGGTTCGCGGACGCGGCACCACGGTCGAGACCCGGATCGTCGATCTCGTGGATGCGGACGCGATCCGCGCGCTGCCAGACTGGGCACAGGACCGGTTCGGGCGCCTCGACATCCTGATCAACAATGCCGGCGTGGCGCTCGGCGGCCGGTTCGACGAGACGCATCTCGACGATTTCGAGTGGCTGATGGACATCAACCTGCGCGCGGTCGTGCGCATGTGCCACGCCTTCCTGCCGATGCTGCGCGCCCGGCCGGCGGCACAGATCGTCAACCTGTCGAGCCTGTTCGGGCTGATCGCGCCTCCCGGCCAGGTCGCTTACTGCACCAGCAAGTTCGGGGTCCGGGGCTTCTCTGAGGCCCTGCGCCACGAATACGAGGGCACCGGGCTCGGGATCACGGTCGTCCATCCGGGCGGGGTCGCCACCGCCATCTCCCGCAACGCCCGCGGCCGCCGGCCGCCCTCCGACCCCGAGGCGGCCAAGCGTGCAGCGGTCGAGGACGAGAAGGGGCGCGAGGCCTTCGGCAAGCTCCTGACCCTTCCGCCCGCCGACGCCGCGCACGCGATCATCCGCGGCATCGAGGCCCGGGCGCCGCGCATCGTCATCGGCAAGGATGCCCGGAACGCGGCGCTGATCCAGCGGCTGATGCCGGCCGGCTACTGGAAGACGATCGTGCGGCTGTCGGGCGGGAACCTCTGAGATGGCAAGCCTGCGCGCCTATATCGGCGCCTACATGATCCGCAGCCGGATCCGCGGTCCGCTGGCCCGGGCGCGGGACGCCGCCGCCTTCCGCCGCATCTTCGAGGCCCCGGCCTTCCCCGACCCTAAGGGCGTGACCTACGAGCCCGGGACCGTCGGGGGCATCCGCGGCGAGTGGGTGCGGCCGAGATCCGGGCCGGGACAGCGGATGCTCTACATCCACGGCGGCGGCTTCATCGCCTGCTCGCCGCGCACGCACCGGCCCGTGACGGGCGCGCTGGCCCTGCGCGGCTTCACGATCTTCGCCCCGGATTACCGCCTCGCCCCCGAGCACCCGTTCCCCGCCGCCGTCGAGGATGTCGTGGCGGTCTGGCGGGCCTTCAGCGCCGAGGGCGCGGCCTGCGTGGCCGGCGAGTCGGCCGGCGGCAATCTCGCCCTGGTCCTGATGGCCGAGGCCCGCGACCGCGGCCTGCCGATGCCCTGGGCCGCCGCCCTGTTCTCCGCCGCCACCGACTTCGTCTCCGAGGACGGCTCGCGGGTGACGAATGCGTGGCGCGACGCGATGTTCGACCCGCAGGCGCTCGCGGCGATCCGGCCGATGTATCTCGGCAAGGCCGACCCCGCCGACCCGCGGATCTCGCCGATCTACGGCGACCCGGCCGGCTTCCCGCCGCTGCTGTTCCACGTGGGCGACCGCGAGATCCTGCGCGACGATTCCGTGCGCATGGCGGAGCGGACCCGGGCGGCCGGGGTCGAGACGGAGCTGAAGGTCTTCCCCGTCGTCTCCCATGCTTGGCAGTTCGCGGCCCATATCCTGCCGGAGGCGCGGATCTCCCTTGACGAGGCCGCCGCCTTCCTGAAGGCCCGCGCGCCGAAATCCCACGCCAGCTCCGGGAGCCTCGTGCCATGACCGATCCTGCGGGCGAAACCGCCCCTGAACCGCTGGCGGTCCTCATCGTCGGCGCCGGCTTCTCCGGGCTGGCCATGGCGATCCGCTGCCGGCAGGCGGGGATCGGGCCGCTGCGGGTGATCGAGAAGAGCGACGGCCTCGGCGGCACGTGGCACGACAACACCTATCCGGGGGCAGCCTGCGACGTGCCCTCGCATCTCTATTCCCTCTCCTTCGCCCCGAAGGCCGACTGGAGCCGGATGTACGCCCCGCAACCGGAGATCCTGGCCTATCTGCGCAACACCGCCGAGCGCCACGGGCTGATGCCGGTGATCCAGTTCCGGACCACCTTTCAGGGCGCCACCTGGCACGAGGCGCGCGCCCTCTGGCACGTCGAGACCGACCGGGGGCCGATCACCGCGCGGGCGATCGTCTCCGGCATGGGGGGCCTGCATCACCCGGCCTATCCGGATATCCCCGGCCGCGAGTCCTTCGCGGGTCCCGCCTTCCACACGGCGGCGTGGGACCATGCCGTCGACCTCGCGGGCAAGCGCGTCGGGGTGATCGGCACGGGGGCGAGCGCGGTCCAGGTGGTGCCCGAGCTCGCCGCGATCACCGCCCAGCTCACCCTGTTCCAGCGCACGCCGCCCTGGATCATGCCCAAGAACGACCATGCCATCGCGGAGCGTGCCAAGGACCGGTACCGGAAGATCCCGTTCGCCCGGCAGCTGGAGCGGGCGCGGCTGTTCTGGCTCCACGAGATCCGCGCGCTGCTCGGCTTCACCAAGGTCTCGAAGCTGACCGCCCAGGCCGAGGGCCTGGCGCGCCGGCATCTCGCCAAGGCGGTCCCGGACAAAGTGCTGCGGGAAAAGCTGACGCCGAATTACCGGCTCGGCTGCAAGCGGGTGCTGATTTCCGACGATTACTACCCGGCCGTCCAGCGCCCGAACGTCACCCTGGAAACCGGGGTCATCACGGGGATCGCGCCGACCGGCGTGGTCACCGAAGGCGGCCACACGCACGACCTCGACGTGATCGTCTACGCCACGGGCTTCGACGTCACCGCGACCTTCGCGCGGATGAACCTCGTCGGGCGCGGCGGCCTGCGGCTGACCGAGGCCTGGGCCGGCGGCATGGGCGCCTACCAGGGCATCACCGTCGCGGGCTTTCCGAATTATTTCATGCTGCTCGGGCCGAATACCGGGCTCGGGCACAACTCGGTCGTGTCGATGATCGAGGTTCAGGTGCAGCACGTGCTCGACTGCCTGAAGGCCCTGCGCCGGGGCGCCCGGGCGATCGAGGTCCGCCCGGAGGCGCAGGCGCGCTTCCTCGACCGGATCCGCACCCGGTTGGCCGACAGCATCTGGCAGGCCGGGGGCTGCAAGAGCTGGTATCTCGACGCCGCGGGGCGCAACACGACCCTCTGGCCGGATTCGGTGATGGCCTACCGGCGCAGCGCCCGCCGGGCCCGGATGGCCGATTACCGGTTGGGCTGAGACTGGGTTCGGCGCTCAGAACGCGAAGCCGGCCTCCTCCGCGAAGGCATCGAGGCCGGGGAGCGACGCATCGAACAGCGGGCGCGCGCCGAAGGCGTCGCCGGCCCGGACGAACAGCGTCACCTTCGCGTTCCGGTGCGGGCCCATCACGCAGACCAGGCGGCCGCTATCCTTCAGCTGCTCCAGCAGCGCCTGCGGCCGGACCTCGACGCGTCCGTTGATCAGGATCACGTCGAACGGCGCCTGCTTGGGCGCGCCGGCGCCGATCGGGCCCTCCACCACCTGGACGGTGCTGCCGAGCCGGCCGCGCGCCTCGGCGGCGAGATCGGGAACCGATTCCAGCGCGGTCACCTGGGCGCCGAGTTGCGCCATGACCGCCGCGGCGTAGCCGTAGCCGCTGGCGACATCGAGGGCAGTGACGCCCGGCCGGACCCGCAGGGCCTGGATCATCCGCGCCAGCACCATCGGCGCCGGCATGCAGCGGGTCTCGCCGCCGGCCCCGTCGATGTGCAGGGTCTGGTCGATATACGCGAAGGGCTCGCGGCCCTTGGGCACGAACGTCTCGCGCGCCACGGTGTCGAACGCGTCGAGCACCGTATTGTCGTTCACGTCGAAGGTCCGCAACTGGCAGTCGACCATCATCCGCCGCGCCTGCGCGTAATCGATCATCGAACCCTGTCCTCGAACCGGATCGGAACGCCGCTTCGGCCGGGCTCCGGCAGGTCGCCGGTCCCCCGGCCAAGCCTAAGCTTTCCGGACGGGGGCGTTTTCGGAGATCGGTGCCCAAAACGCAAGGCGAGTGCGGGCGCAGCCGTCCGCGCGTCGCTCGGGGCCCCTTGGTCTGGTCGCGGCCGCGAATTTGTAACGCTGGCGTTCAGAATGCTGTCGACATGCGACGCCCAGCCTTCGCTTAATCGGCCCAGGGCTCCGACGGCCTAAGAACGAAAACGTTATTGGGGGGATCGAGGGATGTCTATCCGCGCTGTGCGCTTGCGTGCCTGCGTCGCTGCACTCTGCCTCGCGGTGCCGGCCGCCTCGCCGGCTGCGGCCCGGATCGTGGGCCTCGACATCACCGCCGTCGAGCCGTTCGCAGGCGGTGCGAGCTTCGGAGAGACCGGCGCCTACGAGCGGGTCACCGGCTTCGCCCGCGGGGAGATCGACCCGGCGGACCCCGCCAATGCCGGCATTGCCGACATCGCGCTGGCGCCGCGCAACGCGCGCGGCCTCGTCGAGTATCGCACGGACCTGTTCATCCTGCGCCCCAAGGACCCGGCGCGCGGCAGCGGTACGCTGGTCTACGAGGTGCTCAACCGGGGCCGGAAGTTCCTGTTCAACTGGGTGCTCGACGCGCCCGCCCAGGCCGCGCAGGCGGTCAACGACCCGCGCGAAGCCCGGGATGCGGGCACGGCCCTGGTCCTGAACCGCGGCGACACGATCGTGTGGTCGGGCTGGGAGGCGGACGCCCTGCGCCAGAACGGCGGCATGGCGATCGACGTACCGGTGGCCAGCCGCGACGGCAGGCCGATCGTCGGCACCGTGCGTGATGAACTGGTGAGTGGAACGCGCGGCCCGCTGGAGGCGCCGTTCTACCTGACCTTCGCGGCGGCCGGCACGGACCAGCCCGGCGCCACCCTGACGGTCCGGCGCCGGGAGGCCGACCCGCCCCAGCCGGTGCCGCGCGAGGCCTGGACCTTCGCGGGGCCGCGCCAGCTCATGCTGCTGCCGGCGGGCACGAAGCCCCAGCCCGGCTCGCTCTACGAGTTCACCTACGAGGCCGTCGGCCCGAAGGTGCTGGGCCTCGGCTTTGCGGCGACGCGGGATGTGGTCGCCCATCTGCGCGAGGGCGCCGCGGACAATCCGGCCGGCGGCAAGATGCAGCGCGCCCTCGCGCTCGGCATCTCGCAGAGCGGTCGCTTCCTGCGCGACTTCGTCCATCTCGGCTTCAACCGGGACGAGGCCGGCGCCCGCGTCTTCGACGGGGTGCTGGCCCATATCTCCGGAGTCGGCGGCGTCTTCCTCAACGCGCGCTTCGCCCAGCCCTCGCGGACCAACACCCAGCACGAGGATCACCTCTACCCCGAGAACGCCTTCCCCTTCTCGCCGGCCGTCCAGCACGATCCGGTGACGGGGCAGCGCGGCGCACTCCTGCGCGGCGACGGCTTCGACCCGCTCTGGATGGAGGTGAACACCGAGACCGAGTACTGGCAGAAGGGCGCGTCGCTCCTGACAACGGATCCCCTCGGCCGCGCCGACGTGGACCTGCCGGACACGGCGCGGGCCTACCTGATCGCGGGCGGTTTCCACTACGGCCGCTCAGGCCTCGTCTCGGACAAGGGGCCGTGCGCCAATCCGCGCAACACGCTCAATCCCGGCCCGGCCCTGCGGGCGCTGCTGGTCGATCTCGAGGAATGGGTGCGCGACGGCCGGGCGCCGCCGGCGAGCCGGGTGCCGCGCCGATCGGACGGGACCCTGGTCGAGCCGACAGCCACAGGCTTCCCGTACGTTCCGGGTCTCGCCGTCGCGACATTCACCAACGCCATCGCGCGGTTTCCGACCTACGTCGACCCGCATCCCGAAGCGGGGCCGCAATACCGGCCCCTGGTGCCGCGGGTCGACGCGGACGGGCAGGCCATCGCGGGTATCCGCCTGCCCGAGGTCGCCGTGCCGCGCGGCACCTATACCGGCTGGAACCTCTACGCCGAGCCGTTCCCGGCCGGCGCGCTGTGCGATCGCGAAGGCAGCCTGCTGCCCTTCGCGGGGACGAAGGCCGAGCGCGACGCCAAGGGTGACCCGCGGCTCTCGCTCGCGGAGCGTTACCCGGATCAGGCCGCCTATGCTGACGCCGTCGCCCGCACCGTTGACGCGCTCGTTGCGGACAGGCTGCTGCTGCGGGAGGATGGCGACCGGTACCTGGAACGTGCCCGCACGGGCGCGCAGCGCCCCTAATCCGGGCGCGAGTTACGTCGGCATCGCGCTGTCGCGCCCAGGCTTGCCCGGCGGGTCGCGTCGTCGGACAGTTCGTTGAATAACGAGTGCATAACAAGCGGGCCGGCCAGAGCGCCTGCCGCATCGGGAGACACCATGACGCCGAACCGCAAGCCGCTCCTCACCCGCTCCCTCGCCGCCGCGCTCACCTGCCTGGGCGCCCTCGGTACCCAAGCCGTGCGCGCGCAGGAGACGCCCGCCTCCGCAGCCCCGCCGGCGAGCGTGAAGCCCGTCGAACGCGGAGATGCGCTGTATGGTCGGCCTGAGAGCGGCGCGGCCGCGAAGCTCGCACCCGTCGCGGGGCCACCGCTCGCGACCCCGGTCGCCAAGCTGCCGCTGGACCAGCTGAAGGTACCGGACGGCTTCAAGATCGAGGTCTACGCGAGCGGTCTCGCGAATGCCCGCGAGATGACCCAGGCACCGGATGGCACCCTGTTCGTCGGCACCCGCACGGTCGGCAAGGTTTACGCGGTGCTGCCGCAGGCCGGCCAGGACGGGAAGCGCGAGGTCAAGACCATCGCGTCGGGCCTGCACCGGCCGAACGGCGTCGCGTATCACGACGGCGCGCTTTACGTCGCCGAGCTCTCGAAGATCTGGCGCTACGACGACATCGCGCAGCATCTCGACGGCGCGGCCAAGCCGACCCTGGTCTACGACGACCTGCCGAAGGACGAGGCGCACGGCTGGAAGTTCATCGCCATCGGCCCGGACAACAAGCTCTACGTGCCGATCGGCTCGCCGGGCAACATCCTGATGCCGCCGGAGACGCACGCGCAGATTCGGCGCATGGACCTCGACGGCAAGAACGCCGAGGTGATCGCCCGTGGCGTGCGCAACACCGTCGGCTTCGACTGGAACCCGAAGACCAAGCAGCTCTGGTTCACCGATAACGGCCGCGATTGGGTGTCGGAGGACATCCCGAACGACGAGCTGAATGTCATCTCCGAGCCGGGCAAGCAGCATTTCGGCTACCCGTTCTGCCACCAGGGCACGTTCACCGATCCCGAGTACGGCTGGGGTCATTCCTGCTCGGAATTCACCGCGCCGGCCGCCCTGCTCGGGCCGCACACGGCCTCGCTCGGCATGCGATTCTACACCGGGACGCAGTTCCCCGAGGCGTATCGCGACGCGATCTTCATCGCCCGGCACGGCTCCTGGAACCGCACCAAGAAGCTCGGCGGCGACGTGGTGATGGCCAAGGCCGGCAACGACGGCAAGATCACCGCGGTGGAGCCGTTCCTGACCGGCTTCCTCCAAGACAACAAGTATGTCGGACGTCCGGCCGACGTCCTCGTCGCCAAGGACGGCTCGCTCTTCGTCGCCGACGATTACAACGGCGCGATCTATCGCGTCAGCTACGGCAAGTGAGGCCGCCTGTGACGCGGATGCGCATCCTCCGAGGGCTGGGACCGGCCCTCGGCGCGATGCTGGCCGGCACGGCCCTCGCGGCGCCGGATGCCGCGATGCAGGAGCGCCTCGCGCCCTGCATCGGCTGCCACGGAGCGGGCACCTCGGAGGCCGAGGGAGTGCCCTCGCTCGGAGGGCAGCTCCCGGACTACGTGGTCACGCAGCTGTTCCAGTTCCGGGAGAAGCAGCGCGAGGCGCCGCCCATGAACGACGTCGCCGCCGGGTTCTCCGACGACGACCTGCGCGCCTATGCCGACGCGGTGGCGACCCTGCCGCCGCCGAGCCGGTCCGGCCCGCCCGCCGACCCGGCCCTGACGAAGCGGGGGCAGGCCCTCGTCGCCAAGCACCAGTGCAATTCCTGCCACGGCCCCGACCTCGCGGGCCGCGACGCGATCCCGCGGATCCGGGGTCAGCGGGAGGAGTATCTCGCCAAGGCACTGGCCGGCTACAAGTCGAACGCCCGGCCCGGCTACGATCCCGCCATGAACGAGGTCGCGCAGGGCCTGAGCGAGGCGGAAATCAAGGATCTCGCGGTCTACGTGTCGCGGCTCTGACACGACGTCTCTATCCGCGCCCATCCGTCATCACGAGCGCAGCGAAGTGACCCAGGGCAGCGCGTGGCTTGCCAGCTCGGCGCTCCCTGGATTGCTTCGCTACGCTCGCAAAGACGGCAGCACTCGATGGAAGAGATAACGCATCACCCCACCACCCGCAGGGCATCGCCCTGCGCGAGCGCCCCGCCGGCGATCACCTCGGCGTAGACGCCGAGGTCGCGGTGGCCGAGGCGCGCGTCGAGGGTCCAGGGGATGTCGCAGTCGCGGATGCCGCTCGCCGGGTCGACGTTGGTGGCAGCGCAGCGCACGGTCCGCTTGATGATCTTGAGGCGCAGGCCGCTCGGCGCCTCGACCACCTGCCCGACCATCTCCAGCTCCGCGAAGGGCGCGAGCCCGTCGACCAGCAGGTTGCCGCGGAAGCGCAGCGGATCCACGGGCGCGCCGATGTAATCCTCCACCGCCGCCACGCTCGCGCGATTGATCAGCGACACGTAGCCGGTCGGCGAATCCGTGAAGCGGTACCGCGGCGGGGCGGCGAGCACCTTCGGCTCGCCGCGCAGGCTCTCAGGGATGAACCGCCGCATCAGATCCGCCAGGCCCGCACGCCCGGCCTCGGTGTCGAGACGGAAGGCCTGCGGTTCTCCGTGTCCCTCCACGGTCAGCGTCGCCGTGGCGTCGTCGTAGCGGGTCCGCAGGCGGGCGAGGGCCTCGTCGCGCATGAGCATCAGGTATTTGGTCTTCGGCTGATGCCGGGGCGCCACCTCGTTGAAGCCCGACGGCCCGTTCTCGATGGCGTAGAGCCGGTCGCCCGGGAAGTGGCCGCTCGTTTCGAGCTCCGCCCGCTCGACAGGTTCGGGGCTCAAGCCCTTCACCGGATAGCGATACAGGGCGCTGACATGAATCAATGCGGTCATGCGCGGAGCGTGGCCCTGAAATGATCCGGCACGCAAGAGCTTCGCCGCCCCTTGTGGTGCTCAATTGCAACACCACATCGGGTCTACCGGCGGCCACCATGGCGCCGGGGCCCTCGCGCGGCGGATAGCCGGAGGGCGACGTTTCGGTGGCGCCGCGCCTCTCATCGGGCGGCGGATGCCGGTACGGGAGGGTTGTGCATGAACTTCGAAAAGTACACCGAGCGCGCCCGCGGCTTCGTGCAGGCGGCTCAGAACCTCGCGATGCGCGAGGGACATCCCCAGCTTCAGCCGGGCCACCTGCTCAAGGTGCTGCTCGACGATCCGGAGGGCCTCTGCGCCGGACTGATCGACCGCGCGGGCGGCCAGTCGCGCGTAGCGCTCGCTCAGACCGAGCAGTGGCTCGCCAAGCAGCCGAAGGTTTCCGGCAACGCGGCCGCCCCGCAGGCGACGCGCGAGCTGATGCGCCTGTTCGACACCGCCGAAAAGGCCGCCGAGAAGGCGGGCGATTCGTACGTGACGGTGGAGCGGCTGCTCCTCGCCCTGGCGGTCGAGAAGGATTCCGAGGCGGGCCGCGCGCTCCAGGCCGCGGGCGTCACCCCGGCCTCGCTCAACGCCGCGATCAACGCCCTGCGCAAGGGCCGCACCGCCGACAACGCCTCGGCCGAGAACGCCTACGACGCGCTGAAGAAGTACGCCCGCGACCTGACCGAGGCCGCCCGGGAGGGCAAGCTCGACCCGGTGATCGGCCGCGACGAGGAGATCCGGCGGACCATCCAGGTCCTGTCCCGGCGCACCAAGAACAACCCGGTCCTCATCGGTGAGCCCGGCGTCGGCAAGACCGCGATCGTCGAGGGGCTGGCGCTGCGCATCGTCAACGGCGACGTGCCCGAGTCCCTGCGGGACAAGAGCCTGCTCGCCCTCGACATGGGCGCGCTGATCGCCGGCGCAAAGTATCGCGGCGAGTTCGAGGAGCGGCTGAAGGGTGTGCTCTCCGAGGTCACGGCGGCCGAGGGCGGCATCATCCTGTTCATCGACGAGATGCACACGCTGGTCGGCGCCGGAAAGGCAGACGGGGCCATGGACGCCTCCAACCTGCTGAAGCCCGCCCTGGCCCGCGGCGAGCTGCACTGCGTCGGCGCGACCACGCTCGACGAGTACCGCAAGCATGTCGAGAAGGATGCGGCGCTCGCCCGGCGCTTCCAGCCCGTCTTCGTGTCGGAGCCGACCGTGGAGGACACGGTCTCGATCCTGCGTGGTCTGAAGGAGAAGTACGAGCAGCACCACGGCGTGCGCATCCAGGATTCGGCCCTGGTCGCGGCCGCGACGCTGTCGAACCGCTACATCACCGACCGCTTCCTGCCCGACAAGGCGATCGACCTCGTCGACGAGGCCGGCTCGCGCCTGCGCATGCAGGTCGATTCGAAGCCCGAGGAGCTCGACAACATCGACCGCGAGATCGTCCGGCTGAAGATCGAGGGCGAGGCGCTCAAGAAGGAGACCGATTCCGCCTCCCGCGACCGGCTGGTCCGGCTTGAGAAGGAGCTCGGCGATCTCGAGGAGCGCTCGGCGGCGATCACCGCCCGCTGGAAGGCCGAGAAGGACAAGCTCGGCACGGCTGCCGGTCTCAAGAAGAAGCTCGACGAGGCGCGCAACGACCTCGCCGCGGCGCAGCGACAGGGCCAGTATCAGCGCGCCGGTGAGCTGGCCTACGGGGTCATCCCGGGCCTGGAGAAGCAGCTCGCCGAGATCGAGGCGAAGTCGGAGAACGGCCGCGACGCGATGATGGAGGAGGCGGTCACGCCCGCCCACGTCGCCGGCGTGGTCTCCCGCTGGACCGGCGTGCCGGTGGACAAGATGCTGGAGGGCGAGCGCGAGAAGCTGCTGGCCATGGAGGAGGCGCTCGCCAAGCGCGTCGTTGGCCAGCGCGAGGCCGTGGAGGCGGTCTCGACCGCGGTTCGTCGCGCCCGCGCGGGCCTTCAGGATCCGAACCGGCCGATCGGCTCGTTCATGTTCCTGGGCCCGACGGGCGTCGGCAAGACCGAGCTGACCAAGGCTCTGGCCGGCTTCCTGTTCGACGACGACACGGCGCTCGTGCGCATCGACATGTCCGAGTACATGGAGAAGCACGCGGTCGCCCGGCTGATCGGCGCGCCTCCGGGCTATGTCGGCTACGAGGAGGGCGGTGCGCTGACCGAGGCCGTGCGGCGCCGGCCCTATCAGGTCGTGCTGTTCGACGAGGTCGAGAAGGCGCATCCGGACGTGTTCAACGTCCTGCTGCAGGTCCTCGACGACGGGCGGCTCACCGACGGTCAGGGCCGGACGGTCGACTTCCGCAACACGCTGCTGATCATGACCTCGAATCTCGGGTCCGAGTATCTGGTGAACCAGCCGGCGGGCGAGGACACCGACGCGGTCCGCGACGAGGTGATGGGCGTGGTGCGCGGACACTTCCGGCCAGAATTCCTGAACCGGGTCGACGAGATCATCCTGTTCCACCGCCTCGCGCGGTCGGAGATGGGGGCGATCGTCGAAATCCAGCTCGGGCGCCTGCAGAAGCTCCTGGACGATCGCAAGATCACCCTGGAGGTCGATGAGGACGCCAAGAGCTGGCTCGCCGACAAGGGCTACGACCCGGCCTACGGGGCGCGGCCGCTGAAGCGGGTCATCCAGAAGACCGTCCAGGATCCGCTGGCCGAGCTGGTGCTCTCCGGCAAGATCCACGACGGCGAGACGGTGCCGGTCCGCCTCGGCCCGATGGGGCTGATGATCGGCGACGTCACGGTCGGCACCGAGCGCCGGCCGGTCCATGCGACGCTGAACTGATCGACCCGCACGGAAGGGGGCGGCGCACCGAATCGTGGTGCGCCGCCTTTTCAGCGAGTTGGCGTTCGGTGGCTCCGGCCGCAGCCGCTCCTCCGTCGTGACGAGCGAAGCGACGTGACCCAGGGCTGCGCGGCCCCGTTGGAAGGGGCGTCGACATTTCCGACCGAGACCGGTTTCGGATGGCCGCGATCGCCCGCGGTTCCCCGGCCGTTCAAGGGCCATCCTGGCGCACGAGTGCCGGGCTGAACGGGACCGCTGGAACCGCGGCCTCGTCGCCGTGTATCGAGCCGGCCTCCGGCTCGGCCCGGTGAATGGCCTTTGCCAGGTCGGCCGCCTGGTGCCGATTTCGGCAAACCATCCAGAGATCGTCGTGGGCCGACAGACCCGCATCGAAAAGGTCGACGAACGCGGCCGGCGGCGGCTTCAGGTCGGGCCAGTGGAACAGGCCGAAGCCCAGTGCCTCGAACAGCGGCAGGATCGGCGCGAGATCCCAGAGCCGGTTGTTGCTGAGCGTCGCGTCGAGACGCCCGGTCGCCAGGAGCGCGGCGTCGGAGATCGTGCCGCCCTCGCTCCAGGGGAACCAGCCGCGCCCGTAATCCAGGGTGAACTTCTGGGCCGTCACGGCGAGCCAGCCGACATGGCCGGTGCGGCGCTCCGGCCGGTCCAGCGGTCGCAGGGCCTCGGCCCGAACTCCCCCTTGCGTGGGCGCCCAGAACGCCTGGCCGTCGCAGGCCGCGAGCAGGAGACCGCGCGTCGCCTCGGCCGGATGGATGCGGGCCGGCCCGGCGCGGTCTTCCGCCCAGACGGGCAGGTTCATCACGCAGGCGCGAGGCCAGCCCGCGCGGCAGGCGGCCACCATCACGCCCCAGCCCGACAGGCCGCCCGCGAAGGGGCGGGTCCCGTCGATCGGGTCGCCGACGAAGGTCCAGGCGTCCCGGGCGAGCAGCGCCGCCGCGGCCGCGTGGCTGAGGTCGTCCGCCGTTTCCTCCTCGATCAGGTCGGGGCCGAACCGAGCGTGCAGCAGACGGCTGACTGCGAGATCGGCCTCGGTGAGGGCCTGACCCAGATCCGGGCCCTTGTTGGTCATGTCCAGCCCGGCCGCGCGCATCCGCAGAGCCATCGGGGCCGCCTCCTCGGCGAAGGCGAGCATCCGGGCGAGGACATCCTGCGCGGGCGCGTCGGGCGGAAGGATCATGCGGCGAACAACTCGGGTCTGCGAAGCATCAGCGCCTGGACGAGCACCAGGGTCTTGAGGTCGGGAAGCCGGCCCGAACGGGCCGCCTCCGCCAGCGTCGCGAGGGGCACCTCGAGGGGCAGCACCTGCTCGCCCTCTCCGTGCAGCCCTCCGCCGGGTCCGACCTTGTGGGCCTCCGCGTAGGGAGCGAGGTAGAGCCAGAGGCGCTCCGAGGACACGCTCGGCATGCTGTAGGCATGCGCGACGCAGTCGAGCTGCCGGAGACGCACGCCCGCCTCCTCCATTGCCTCGCGGATGGCGGTCTCCTCCGGATCGCCCCCATCGAGGCCGCCGGCCGGAGCCTCATCGAGATCGGCGGGTTCGCCCCAGAAGGCCGGTCCGACCCGGGCTTGCCGGACGAGCAGCGCCACGCGCCGCTCGGGGTCGTAGGGCAGGACACAGGCCGCTTCGCCGTGATCCTCCAGCGCCCGGGGCACGGTGCTGCCGTCCGGCAGCGTCAGCGTGGCGATCCCGAAGGTGTTCCACCCACGGTGAATCACCGTCAGCGGCAGCGCGGCCGGCATCTCGCTCATCGGGACGGGTCAGCGCTTGGTGCTGGAGGCCGTCTGGCCGAACATCACCTTCTTGGCGTCCTCGCTCATGGTCTTCCCGAAATCCGGATTGACTTCCGGGGCCCGGGCATAGGCCGCCTTGGTGGCGGGCCGCTCGGCGACCGCGGTGAACCAGCGCTTCAGGTTCGGGTGCTCGTCGAGGTTCTGACCCTGCTTCTCCCACGGCACGATCCAGGGATAGCAGGCCATGTCGGCGATGGAGTAGTCCGCGCCGGCGACGAAGGCACGGTCGGCCAGACGCCAGTCGAGCACGCCGTAGAGCCGGTTGGTCTCGTTGACGTAGCGCTTGATCGCGTAGTCGATCTTCTCGGGCGCGTATTGCGAGAAATGGTGGTTCTGGCCGAGCATCGGGCCGAGGCCGCCCATCTGCCAGAACAGCCATTGCAGCACCTCGGCGCGGCCGCGCAGGTCTGTCGGAATGAAGCGCCCGGCCTTCTCGGCGAGGTAGAGGAGAATCGCACCCGATTCGAACAGCGAGACCGGCGCGCCGCCACCCGCCGGCTCGTCGTCGACGATCGCCGGCATGCGGTTGTTGGGAGCAATCTTCAGGAAATCCTGATTGAACTGTTCGCCTTTACCAATATTGACCGCGTGAATGCGGTATGAAACGCCCGCTTCTTCGAGAAACATCGTGATCTTATGGCCGTTCGGCGTCGGCCAGTAGTAGAGATCGATCATCGGCTGGTGTCCCGCTATGCCCCCCGGCGGACGGGAAGTGGGTCGGGACGGCGCTCCGGTCAAGCACGGATCCAGCGCCATGCCGCTCCGCGTTGAACGGCTCATCCCCCCGCAGAACCCTGCACGTCGACGTAGAGGGCGTAGAGGGATTGGCTCGCGGCCATGAACAGCCGATTGCGGTGCCGCCCGCCGAAGCAGAGATTGGCGCAGCGTTCCGGCAGACGGATCCGGCCGATCAGCCGGCCGTCGGGGTTGAACACCATCACGCCGTCCAGAGCGTCGTCGCCCATGCCCCATCCGCACCAGAGATTGCCATCGACGTCACAACGGATGCCGTCGGGCGTCCCCGGCCCGGCATCGACCAGCACACGCCTGTCGCGCAGAGCGCGGCCGCCGATTACATCGTAGGCGACGATCCGCCGGGTCGGCTGTCCGCGGGATTCGACCAGGTAGAGCACGCTTTCGTCCGGGGAGAAGCACAGGCCGTTGGGACCGGCGATGCCGCTCGCCACCGCCTCCAGGACGCCCGTCGCCGGATCGATCCGGTAGACGTTCTGGGACAACTCGGGCTCGGCCCGCTCGCCCTCGTAGTAACCCGCGATCCCGAAGGGTGGATCGGTGAACCAGACCGCGCCGTCGGAGGCCACGACGACGTCGTTCGGGGAGTTCAGCCGCTTGCCTTCGAACGCGTCGGCCAGGACCGTGATCGTCCCGTCATACTCCGTCCGGATGACCCGACGTCCGCCATGCTCGCAGGTGACGAGGCGCCCCTGCCGGTCGCGCGTGTTGCCGTTGGCGAAGCGCGACGGTTTCCGGAAGGTCCCGATCGTCCCGCTTTCCTCATCCCAGCGCAGGATGCGGTCGTTGGGGATGTCGCTCCACAGGAGATACCGGCCGTCCCCGAACCAGACCGGCCCCTCGCACCAGCGGAAGCCCGTGGCGAGGCGTTCGATCGCGGCGCTGAAGACCCGATAGCGGGCGAAGGACGCATCGATGATCTCGATCGCCGGGTCGGGGTAGCGCGTGCTCGGTGTCCACACGGTGCTGATCTTCTCGCGTCGGGATCACCGTTACGGTTTCCGGATCGCGGAGCAAGACGCGAGCGCGCGAGCCGGACCTGCTCCGTTCGCGAAGATTCCGCCGAGGGTGCCGTCAATGGGTGGCGTGCGGCACCCGATGCGGCGGCCTCCGCTGGCGCGCCAGCACGGTCCAAGCTTCATGCAGGGCGAGAGACAGCACAGCCGCGCCGAGCACAAGCATGGCGACGAGGCACAACACGGCGATGTTGAGCGCCTCCCACATCGAATTGGCGGCGACGTGGTCCCGCCTGCCGAAATTCGGGGAAAAGTCAGCGGTCTCGCGGGTCTTCATGAGGAGTGACTCCGCATCGCCCCAGGTCATAGACGTCCGCGCGCTGCCAGCCCGGGATTCAGCAGTACAGCCTCCGCCATTGCGGAGGTCCGGTTTCCGGCGCGCCGCGGACGCGGAGGCCCGCGCACCGCTCTCGATCGTGCGGCCGCCGATTCCGGCAGCCCATCGGCGGCGAATCCGACCGCCCACGCCGTGCGCCCACGGAGCGACCGGGTCCGGTTCGCCCCCTTCCTACCGAAACGTCAGCAGACCCCGTCGGCGCAGGCGAAGTCCCTGAGGTCGGCCAGCCGCTCGATCAGCACGATGTCGCGTCCGACCGTCCTGATGTGCCCGGCCTTCTTGAGCTTGGCGAGGGAGCGGCAGACGGTCTCGACGGTAAGGCCCAGGTAATCCGCGATATCGAGGCGCGACATCGGCATCCGGACCTCGACCTTGCCGGCCGACTTGCGTTCGCCCCGGGGGACCAACTCCAGGATAAAGCTCGCGACACGCTCCTCGGCGCTCTTCTGGCTCAGGTTCAGGACCAGCGACTGCGTCCTCGACACTTCGGCACAGAGTTCGGAGATGAATTCCTCCCGGAGAACCAAGCTGTCGGCAAGCAGCGTATTCAGCTTCTCCCGAGGCAAAGCGTATATATAGCAGTTCGTAACGGCCTCAGCTGAATAAATGTGTCTTGTACGCGCGGAAAGCCCCATGATGTCGCCGGGAAAAACAAATCCAATGACGCCGCGACGCCCGTCCATGAGGAACCGAGAGATCCTCAAGACACCGTCAGCCACGAGAAAGATCGAATTAGCCTGGTCGTCCTCCCAGAAAATGCGCTGTCCGGCAGGATACAGGATGGTGGGCCGATGAGAAAATTCTGATCTCAAGCTCGCTGTACGAAAATTTCTATCAGCCAACGCCGTCCGGATCGGAGAACGTGAGGTGAGCGAAGCGAGGCATTCCACGGCAGGCACCTCTAAACTGTTTAAAAACCGTTAACAGCTTAGGCAGGGGATGCCACACACGTATAACTGCCGTGTCCCCAATTGTCACGAAAATCTACATTCGGTTACAGGTGATCGATAGATTGTAACAGTGGCGCTTTTCCGGTCGGCTCTTTGCATATTGGCTGGGCAAAAGATGCCTCCAGCCGCATCGGACACCGTATTTTCACCCGGATTTCAATGTGTTAGCGTGCGACATTGGGTACTCACTACGTACCCCCTCACACTATGCATTTTGTGGATAAGCGATTCGTCCAAAGAGCCTGAAGATTGATATTTCCAAAAATCGTCCGATGCAACTTGTGCTAGTCGATCGTCACTTGGTCGCGGGAGCGCGGAATGAAACCTGTCTTGTTGACCGGAGCCGCCGGCTTCATCGGATACCATGTCGCCAAGCGCTATCTGGAGGCCGGTCGCAGCGTTGTCGGCATCGACGACCTTAACGATTACTACGAGGTCGCGCTCAAGGAGAGCCGCCTCAGCGATCTCTCCGCTCACAGCAACTTCGCGTTCCGGAAGATCGATCTGGCCGATCGTTCGGCCATGGAAGATGTCTTCAGGGCGCAGGCCTACGACACCGTCATCCATCTCGGCGCTCAAGCGGGCGTGCGGTACTCGCTGGAAAACCCGCACGTCTACGTGAAGAGCAACGTCGAAGGTTTCCTCCACGTGCTCGAAGGCTGCCGGCACAATCCGGTGGCTCATCTCGTCTATGCGTCATCCAGTTCCGTCTACGGCGCGGTGACGCAGATGCCCTTCTCCGTCCATCAGAATGTCGATCATCCGGTCAGCCTGTACGCGGCCACCAAGAAGTCGAACGAGCTGCTCGCCCACTGCTACAGCCACCTCTATCGGATCCCGTGCACCGGACTGCGCTTCTTCACGGTCTATGGGCCCTGGGGACGGCCCGACATGGCGCTGTTCCTGTTCACGCGGGCAATCCTGGCGGGCGAGCCGATCAAGGTCTTCGCCAACGGTCAGATGATGCGCGATTTCACCTATATCGACGACGTGGTCGAGGGCATCGTGCGGCTGGCCGAGCAGCCAGCCCAGAGCAACCAGGCCTGGGATTCGGATGTGCCCGATCCGGGCACCAGCAACGCCCCCTATCGGGTCTACAACATCGGCAATCACCAGCCGGTGCAGCTCCTGCACCTGATCGAGGTGCTGGAGACCTGTCTGGGCCGCAAGGCGCAGAAGGAGTTCCTGCCGCTCCAGCCCGGCGATGTGCCGGCCACCTACGCGGATGTCGAAGACCTCTCGGCAGCCACGGGCTACGCACCGAGCACACCCATCGAGGTCGGCGTCGAGCGTTTCGTGCGCTGGTACCGGGACTACTATCGCGTCTGATGTCGCTGCCGGCGGTCGCGGATCGCCGGGTTCGCGATCGCACGCCCGCTCGGATGGTCGCGCGCCGGGAAGATGAACCCGGCGCGGCAAGCCTCAGCGCTGGTGACCGAGGTAGATGTCCTGCGGGTGCAGACTGGCCGTCGCGGCAGGAACCTGTGCCGGCTTGCGTCCCAGGAAATAGACGCCGTTGGCGCTGTCGACCTGCCGCGCCTCGGGTAGACCATGGTCGAGGAAGGCCAGCGGCAGGAACGGCAGGGAGAGCAGACCCCCGAGCTTGCGGGAGCGGGTCAGATCCCGAATCAGGGCGCGGATCGCCCAGTAGGCGGACAAGCCCGTGCCGCCGAGGGATCCCCGCGCCATGGGCTCGAAGGCGCGGAACAGGAGGCGGTGCCCGCTCTCCGTGAACCGCCAGAAATCGTACGGCCCCTCATGCACGTGCTGGAGGAACGGCGTTTCCGCGTAGACGTGCCCGCCGGGCTTGAGCACGCGCTCGATCTCCGCAACGATCCGGGCCGGATCGACGACATGCTCCAGCACCGCCTGCACCACCACCGCGTCGACCGAGGCATCCGCGAGGGGGATGGCGTGTCCGTCGGCGATGAAGGAGATGTCCCTGCTCGGGTAGACATCGAAGGCGATGACCTTCAGGCCCGGATCGGCATAGAGGTCGCGGGATCCTTCCCCGCGAGTCCCGCCGCCCACCACGACCAGGATCGGATCGTCGGCCGAGGCCTTGGCGGCCGCGATCAAGGCGCTGAAATTGGCGCGGCTGCGCTTGGTCGAGGGAAACAGCGCCTTGGCGATCTGGCGCAGGCCGGAATGCGGCTTGCGGTCGATGAGCGGCGCGAGACCCTCCTCGCCGAGATCGGCCCGCCGGACGACGCTCCGCTCGAAATCGATGAGCACCGGCTGACCGTGCACCACGGGAAAGGCGGAGAGCGCGGATGCGGCGCGCACCGCGCCGGACTTGCCCGGCGTAACCACCACGCGCTCGTCGGGCCGGCCCGGATGGCGCAACAGACCTGCATAATCTTCGAAGCTTGCCAGCATACCAGGAACTCCACCTTCGGGGCCGATCCGGCCGATGCTCGACCAGGAAGCGCTCAGACGATCAGCCCCCGCACCGGAGGCAGGTGCTCGGTTCCGGGGAACACGTCCCGCGAGAGGACGGCGTCGGAGGCGCCCAGAAGATCCATCGCGACGCCCTTCAGGACGGCACGCAGGTCCAGGGTCGGCATCAGATCGCGCCTCTCGTAGAGCTGATTCTCGCGCAGGCCCGGCCAGTCGGTGATCATCCGACCGCCGGCGATCGCGCCGCCCGCCAGCAGCGCGATGGTCCCGTTGCCGTGGTCGGTGCCGAGGGTGCCGTTCAGCCGGGCGGCCCGCCCGAACTCCGTGGTGACGACGATGGCCGTGTCGCGCCAGACCGGCGCAAGCTCGACCTCGAAGGCCTGCAAGGCCGCGTCGAGCGCCTGCAGCAGATCCGCCAGCCGGCCGGACGCCCCGCCGGTATGGGCATGCGTGTCGAACCCGTCGAACGACAAGGCCGCGACCCGGGGCCCATCCGGCCGGACGAGGAACCGCGCGGCGCCCGTCGCGATGGAGCGCGCGGCCTGCACGTGGGGCTGGGTGCGGGTGTTGAGGTTCGCGCCGATCCCGGCCTCGGACGCCATCCGGTCGGTCTCGATGGCGCGGTCGAGGGCCTGTGCGAGCTTCGGATCGGTATGGGCGTAGATCTGCTCCATCCGGTCGAACAGCGTCGCGGTGGCCGCCGGCAGATCCGACGGGTACCATGCGAGCACCGGAGCCGGCCCGCGGAGGATCAGAGGCGTCGAGGCCCCGATGGCAAGGCCGCCCGGATTGCCCGGCTGCGCCTCGCCGCGCCCGAGCGCGCGTCCGGCCGGCAGGTGCGCGGCGAGCCGGTTCAGCCAGCCGGTCCGGGACGCGCCCGGCCGCGGCGTCCCGCTCTCGAGGACATCCTGTCCGTCGAAATGCGAGCGGTCGCGGTAGGGCGTGGCGACGGCATGGACGACCGAGAGCTTGCGCTCGCGGAACAGGCGCGCCGTCTCCCGCATGGCCGGGTGCAGGTAGAAGAAGCCGTCGAGCGGCAGGGCCGGATTCGCGCCGCCGGCCTCCAAAGCGATCGATTCGCGCAGGCTGCGATAGGCCGGATCGCCGATCGGAGCGACGGCCGACAATCCGTCGAGGGCACCACGCAGGATCACCACCAGCAGGCGGGGATCGCGGCCCGTGGTCGCCTGCGCGAAGCGGGGCGCATGAGCCCAGGCGTAGAGCGCCCCTGCTCCGAAGGCCAGGCTCCGGCGGGTCGGCCCGGCTCCATGTCCGTACGCCATGATCATCTCCGCTGGAACTCGGGTGACAGGAGCAGGACGGCGATGGCTTCCCGTCGGTTCGGGGCAGCACGCAGGCCCTCGCTCGTCTCGCGAGTCAGGGCGGGGCCGAGGATCGCGGCCGCGAGCTCCCCGACATCGCGGTCCGTCCGCTCGTGCTCGGCCACCACGGAGGCGGCCTCGAACCGTGCCCGGAAATTGGCGGGCGAGAGCCACGCGGCCTCCGTATCGGGGAATCCGTTCGGGCCCGGCACGTCCCAGACCCTCTGGGCAAGGCTGCGCAGGATCAGGGTGAAGCCCTCCGCCGAGAGCGACACGCCGGTGGCGCGCAGGGCCGCCGCCAGAAATTCCTGTGGGGTGCGCAGCTTCACCCGCTCGCCCCAGGCGAGATCGGACCCCACCAGCGTGCGCGTGACGGCGCCGAGATCCCCGTCGGTCCGCCGGTAGGTCTCGGCGAGCGCCTGGACGAGGGCCTCCGGCGGCTGGTCGGCGACGAAGTGACGGCAGAGCTTGAACGCGACGAAGCGGGCCGTCGCAGGGTTGCGGGCCAGTTGGTCGAGGGCGTCCAGCGCCTCCTGGGCGCCGGCCTCGGGGTAGGTGCGTCCCAGAAGCACCTTGGCGCCGGGCTCGTGCGCCGCGGCGTTGAACACGAAGCTCCCGGCAACGGCTCCCTGGCGTGCGTCGCCGGTCGTCCAGCCGGTGAGCATGCGCGCGAGGTTCTCGACATCCCGCTGTCCGTAGCCGCCGTCCACGCCCAGCGTGTGCAGCTCCAGGATCTCACGGGCGAGGTTCTCGTTGAGACCCGCCCGGCCTGCCCCGGACAGCGCGCGCGCGACTTGGGAATGCGGGCCGATCGAAGTGCTGTTGTCGAGGTAGGTCAACATCGCGAAGTGTCGGGTCGAGGCCTTCAGCATGTCGGCGAATCGACCCAGTACGTGCGGCCGCACCACCTCCCGCTCGAAGGCGCCCGCGGTGATGCGCTGCCAGCCGCTCTTGGCGACGCCCACCGCGAAGTGGTTCGACCAGAACCAGACGAGCCGTTCAGTGAGGCCGATGGTTGGTTGCGGCAGGATCGCGAGGCGCGCCTCGACCTCCTTGTCGTAGAAGCGTCCCTCTGGGAGGCGGAAGACGCCGGGGGGCAGTTGGGGCGGTGACGGCGGTGCGGCGTTCGCGCGTCCGTTGGGCGCCATGCCGGAGGCCGGCATATCGGCCATGGCCATGGCCGGCCGGCGCGCGGTTGTGGAGGCGAGGTACTGCTCCCAGCGCATCTTGTGGGTGACGAGTTCGGCAAGGCTGGCCATGCCCTCAGGCATCGCGGCCCCACCGTCGAGCTCGGCCGCCACGCGGGCCCGCGGGTCATCGGCGACCGCGTTGAGGTCGCCCGGACGGGCGCCAAGCCCGAACCGATGCAGCGCGATGCAGGCGGCCTGCGCGCCGGTGGTCATTGGACGACAGGCGCCGGGACGCCGGCCTCGGCGCTGCCACGCTCAGGAGGCGCCCTGTTCATCCGGTCATCGGCCATCTCGCGATACAAGCGCAGATACGCCTCGGCCACGACATTGATCGCGTGCTTCTCGCACACCCGCTGTCGCGCCCCGGCGCTCATGACAGCCCACTGCGCCGCATCGAGGCCGCCGGCGGTCACGAGCCCCTCCAGGATCCCGTCGCGGGTGTTGGCCGCCAGCATCACACCCGATTGCCCGGGGATGACGAGGTCTCCGGCCCCGCTGACATCGCTGATGACCGGCACGGCGCCGTACGCCATGGCTTCGAGCAGGGTGTTCGACATGCCCTCGGAATCCGAGGGCAGGATCATGAAGGCCGCGCCTCCATAGATCGCGTCGCGATCGTCGGTGACACCCATGAAGCGCACCGAGGGAAGGCCGGCGGCCTGCTCGACGAGGCGACTTGTCTCGGGGCCGCTCCCGAAGATGCGCAGGGTCGCGGGGCGGTCGGCGGAAAAGATCCGGAAGGCCTCGATCAGCCGATCGACGCGTTTCTCCTGCGCGAGCCGGCCGGCATAGACGAACACGCATGCGCCATCCGGAGCGCGGTAGGCCGCCCGCGGCTCCAGCGGGCACTCGACCCCGTTCGGCACCCGCGCCACCCGGTCAACAGGGATCCCGAGAGCAGCGAGATCGCCAGCGATCTCGCTGCTGTTGGCCACGAAGACGAGTCGCGAACGGCGCGCCAGCGCGACCACGAGCTTGCCGAAGGGCAGCTTCTGCGCCGGCAGTCGGCGCAACTCGATATGCTCGCCCCCGCGCCCGAGCTTGGCCGAGAGCAGCTTCCGGAACAGCCGCCCGGCAACCAAGCCGGGCCAGGCATGCAGGCGCAGGTGCTGGATCGCGATGACGTCGTAGGAGTGGCGATGCCGGGCGAGCCAGAGGAAGGCGCGAAACCAGAAATGAAGCATCGAGAAGACGTAACGGCCGCCGAGGGCGGGATCGCTGCGCATCGGGAGGCGGACCACCCGTCCTTCGGGCTGGTCGTCGGTTCCGGCCGCCTGCGCCTGGAGGGTCGGTGTCAGGATCGTGGTCGTCGCGCCGCGGTCGCGCAGGGAGCGGGCGAGGATGCGGGTCTGACGCTCCGCTCCGCCGAAGCTGTCCGGATAGTAGGTCGGCATCAGGAATACGATGCGCATGGAGCGGTTCGTCCCTTTCGCGATGGAGTGCGGACAGATGGCTCGCTGGCTCCGCGGGATGAAATTAGATCGGCCGTGACGCCGTATGCTTGACAAAGGTCAAGGCGCCGGGCCGCATCACCTGAAAATGAGCGTACAATCGCAACCGATATTGGTGACGCTCATTTCAGCGTACGGACGCAACCGCGTCGGCACCTTGGACTGAATTTGACGCGGAACCGCCTTTTTCTCCAAAATTCGCGCTGAAAAGACGCAAATATCCCCTCTCATCTATTGCGATGACCGATCCTTGGACGACACGCGCACAAGCAATGCCGGGGAGGACTGCATTCTTGGCAAGGTCCTGCTTGGCATGACTGTTGCAAGGCATCTACTTACGCAGCGCCTCGAGGGTCAGGGCGATGACGGTATTCAACCTGTCAGATGCCGATGGCGCGTGTCTGCGGCAGAAGGTTGATGTCTGCATCGTCGGAGGCGGGATGGCTGGGCTTGCCGCCGCCCATCGCCTCGGCGCTGTCCCTGGTATTCGGGCCTGTGTCCTGGAGAGTGGCGGCCTCACCCGGGACGAGCAACTGGAAACCCTCAACGACGTCGAGGATCCGAAGGGACGCTATGCCGGGTCGCGGGCGAGCCGCGTCCGCCTGATCGGCGGCGCTTCGACGCTCTGGGGTGGCCGGCTCCTTCCCCTGACCGCACACGACCTCGGCGCCCGCGATTACGCCTCGATCGAGCCGTGGCCGATCGATCCCGAGGAACTGGACGCCCACACATCCTCGGTCGAAACGCTGTTCGATCTCGATCACCGCCCGTTCGAACGGACGGACCTGGCGCGGGTATGGCCGAAGTTCGGTCTTTATCCGCAGCACGCCGGCGTGGACTGTCGATTCGCGAAATTTCCGACCTTCCGCAACCGGAACATCGCCACGGCTCTACGGCGCTCGGTCCTGAGGGGCGCGCGGGTCACCGTCTACCTCAACGCCACCGTCCACGATTTCGGCCTGGACGCGGAGGCCGGACAACTCCGCGAGGTCGTTGCCCGGGCCCCCAGCGGAGCGAGCCTGCGCGTCGCGGCCCGGTATTTCATCTTTGCGGCGGGCACCATCGAGACGACACGCCTCGCCCTCCTGCTGGACCGGGTCTCGCAGCAGCGCGCCTTCGCAGGTTGTCGGGCGCTCGGACGCTACTTCAACGATCATCTCAAGATCGCGGTCGGCCGGGTCCATCCGGTCGACGCTTGCGCGACCAATCGGCTTCTCGGCTACCATGTCGCCGGAGCGACCCGGCGGAATCTTCATTTCGAGTTGAGCGCGCAGGCGCAGCGCCAGCACGCGATTCCCAGCGCCTATATCGACTTCCGGCTCGCGATGCCCGACCGGTCGGTTTACGGCGCTCTGCGCGACCTGGGTCGGCGCGTCCAGGGCAAGGCGCAGCCCCATCGGAACCGACAGCTCCTGCGCGAGGCGTTGGACGTCGAGACCCTGTACCGGCTCCTGTTCTGGCGCCTGCGGCACCGCCAGCTCTATCTGTCGGACGAGATCAGCATCACGGCCGAGATGCGGATCGAGCAGGCCCCGAGCGCGGCGCACCGCGTAACCCTGTCGGACCGGCTCGACGCGTTCGGCACACCTTTGGTGCGGCTGGATTGGTCTCCGACGGAAGCCGACCGCCGGACGTTCCTCACGGCGTTGCGGCACTTCAAGGCATTCTGGTCGCAATCCGGACTGACGGAAGTGAGCCCGATCGCGTGGGAGCCGGACGACGAGGCATCGGGCGATCGGTTCCTGAGCACCGCGCAGGATGCCTCGCATCCCGCTGGCTCAACCCGGATGGGGCTCGACCCGACACGCTCGGTGGTCGATTCCGCGCTGCGCTGCCACGGGGTCCCGAATCTGTTCCTCGTCAGCGCCTCCGTGTTCCCGGGCGCGGGAAGCGCGAACCCGACCCTGACGATCCTGCAACTCGCCTACCGCTGCGCCGACCGAATCGCCGGGGAGATCCGTCCGGCCTGACGCCATTGCCCTTCGCACGCTGTGTTCGGCCGGATCCTGAGGCATAGATCGACCAGCATTTTCCAGCGTATTCACATCTAAAATCCATGCATTGTATGACTAAAATCAATCGTCTGTGAGTTATCCAGCCTAGCCTGCCGTCATCTTATCCCGATCTGGTGGGAGCGGCCGATGGTGGAGACTGGTCTGAAGATCGCCCATGTCATCACGCGCATGATCCGCGGCGGTGCGGACGAGAATACGATGCTCTCCTGCAACGCTTTCGCCGAACGGGGCCATGACGTCACCCTCCTGTGCGGTGGCGAGATCGAGGAGGAGATGCTGGCCCGGGCCCATCCGCGCGTGACCACGATCCGCATTCCGAGCCTGATCCGGCCGATCAACCCCATTGCGGACGCCACCGCCCTGATCGCCCTCCGCCATCACCTCCAGGCCCTGCGCCCGGACATCATCCACACCCACACCAGCAAGGCCGGTATCCTCGGGCGCGCAGCGGCGGTGCGGATGCGATCGAGCGCGGTGATCCACGGCATCCATATCTTGCCCTTCGTGAATGTCGGCGCCGCCCAGCGCGCCATCTATCTCGGGCTGGAGCGCGCCCTGGCCCGGGCCACCGACCAGTTCGTCAGCGTCAGCGCGGGCATGCGCGACATCGCCGTCGCCCACGGGCTCGGCGGCGCCGACAGGCACCACGTGGTGGCCAGCGGTATGGACATCGCCGCGTTCCAGAGATTGGCGGCCCGTGGTCAAGCCCCCGCCCCCGGCAACGACAACCGGGCGTTCAAGGTGCTCTACCTTGCGAATTACGAGGCGCGAAAGCAGCATGCCCGCCTCATCGACGAGATTGCCGCGCAGGCGGCACGCTTTCCCGATACGACCTTCCTCCTCGCCGGGCAGGGCCGCGAGCAAAGCGCGCTGCAGGACATGGTCCAGCGCCGCGGCCTGTCGCAGAAGGTCAAGATCCTGGGCTACGTGGAGGCGACCAGCGAGCTGATCGCCTCGGTTGATCTATGCCTCTACTGCTCCGAGCGCGAGGGACTTCCGCGGGCCGTCGTGCAGTACTGCGCCACCGGCCGTCCGGTCGTGGCCTTCCACCTGCCCGGGATCGAGGCCGTGATCCGCCACGGCCATAACGGCTATCTCTGCCCGCAAGGCGATTTCATCGACCTGTTCGCCCGGATCCGCGGCCTGCTCGACGACGCGGCGGCGCGGGCGCGCATGGCGGAGAATGCAGCTGCCATCGACCTCAGCGAATGGGGCGCCGAGCGCATGTACCACCGGCTGAACGAGATCTACCGGAGCGCGCTCCGCACCAAGCGCAATGCGGCCAGCGTGACGGTCCTGCCGACCGGCCTCGACGTCCGGAGCGCTTCGTGAGTGCCGCCGCCGGTCCGGGCAGCGTCGCCGTCATCCTGACATGCTACAACGAGGGCGCCTGGATCGAGGAGGCAGTCTCGAGCGTGCTCGCGCAGACCGCCGCCGACGCGATCAGCGAGATCGTGGTCGCGGATGACGGATCGGACGCCGCCACCGTCGCGGTGCTGGAGCGCCTCCGCGGGCTCGATGCCCGCATCACGGTGCTAAGTCACGGGGGATACGGGACCTCCCGCAACCGCAACGTCGCGGTCCGACACTGCAGCGCCCCGCTGCTTGCCTTCCTCGACGCCGACGACCTCTGGATGCCCGGCAAGCTCGCCGCCCAGCTTCAAGCGCTCGCGGAGCACCCCGAGACCGGTCTCGTTTATACGGGCTTCTGCCTGTTCCAGAACCATGCCCCGGACGCGCTCACGCCCGTGCGCGTTCTCGATCACACGGACGCGCGTGATCTCGCGCTCAGCTACTTCGTGAGCGATCCGCCCGTGATTCCCTCATCGGTCCTCCTCAGGCGCTCCGTTTTCGAACTCGCCGGCGGCTTCGATGAGAGCCTGCGCGTGTTCGAAGATACCGAGTTCTTCTGCCGCCTCGCCCGCATCACGCGGTATCGCGCCCTCGTCGATCCCCACCACGTTCACAAGCGGAATCACGGCTCGAGCATCACCAATAAGCGCCAGGACCTGATGATGCATCACGCCTTCGTGGCGTTCTACCTGGCCCGGACCGAACCGCGGCTGCTGGCCCATATCCCGCGCCGCCTCTCCGAGCGCGCGCGCAAGCTCGGGAACCTGGAGGCACGGGACGGGCGTCCCGACAGCGCGAGCCGGTTCTACAGGCTCGCCCTCGCATTGCGGCCCGTCTCGGCCCTGGCCTGGATCAACCTGGCCATGCTGAAGCTGCGCGTGACCGGCCTTGTCTATCACCTGCGCACGTCCGTGAGCTCAACCAAGGTGTAGGACGATGTCGCCGTGTCGCGTGCTCTACGTCATCAACGGGTTCAACAAGGGCGGCGCCGAGATCGGCCTTCAGACCATGCTGGAGCATGGCTTTCTCAAAGGCTGCGACGTCCGCGTCATCGGCTTGCATGAGGGCGCGCCCGAGCTGCGTGCGGCGATCGAGCGCCTCGTGGGCCCGGAAAACCTCGTCCTCGCCTCGGACGGCCCGAAGCTGACGCTCGCCGGCCTCTGGCGCGGCTTCCGGACCCTGCGCGCGACGCTTCGCACCTTCCGACCGCACACGGTGGTCCTGTCGCTCCGGCAGACCAACATCGTCGGGCGCCTCGCGCTGCTCGATCACCGCGCGGTCCGCTGTATCGCCTTCGAGCACATCGCCAAGCTGGAGGCCGGGCGGCTGACGGCCCTCTACGCGGCCCTGCTGTGGCTGCTCTCCCCGCGCGTCGACGAGGTCTGGGCCGATTGCCGCGTCACCCTGGAGGGCGCGCGGCGCTATCATCGCGGTCGTCCCCGGGAGCGGGTGGTGCCCTTGTTCGTCGCGGATGCGCAGGCACCGCGGAAGACGGATTACCGGCTCGGCACGCCCGCGCGGATCGTGACCGCCGGGCGGCTCATTCCGCGCAAGCGCGTGGACGTGCTGCTGCAAGCCCTGACCCGACTCCGCCGGGACGGCCATGACTGCACCCTGACGATCTTCGGCGACGGTCCGGACCGTCCGCGGCTGATGCAGCTGGCGGAGTCTCTCGGGCTCGGCGCGAGCGTCACCTTCGCGGGCTTCCAGCCCCGCTGGCACGAGGCGGCGCGGGAGCACGATCTGTGCGTGCATCTGAGCGATGAGGAAGGGTTCTGCATCGTCGTGGCCGAAGCGATGATGGTCGGGCTGCCGGTCATCGCGAGTCCCGTCGGCGGCGTGCGCGAATATGCCCGCGACGGGCTCGACGCGATCCGCGCGCCGGTGCCGCCGACGCCGAACGATGTCGCCCGGCAGATTTCAGGCCTGCTCGCGGATGCCGGGCGACGCCGCGCGCTGGGCGAAGCGGCGGCCGAGCGGATCGCCGATACCTACGGCACGGTGGCGGCCGTCGCCGTCTACGACTCGCTGACACGCACGCTGGCGCAGAGCGCGGCCGGCCCCACCGCGTCCGGGCTGTTCGGGGGAAACCATGGCAGAGCCTGAGCCCCGATCCGCGACGGGGCCCTCCGCACGGTCCTTCGTCCATGCCGGCGTGTCATCACGCGGCGTGCTGCGCGGGGTGGGCTGGCTCGCCGCCGCGCGGATGCTCGGCATGATGCTGTCCCTCGTGTCGACGGCGGTCCTCGCGCGGATCCTGTCGCCGGCGGATTTCGGTTTGATGATTCTCGTTGCGGTCATCGCCAACCTCGCTGGGCAGGTGGTCGAGGGCGGCGTCGCGGTGCCCCTCGTGCAGCGTGCCCAGATCGCGACGGCCCACGTCCATATGGCCCTCCTCCTGGCGACCGGCGTCGCCCTCGTCCTCTCCGCGGGTCTCGTGGCCATCGCGCAGGTCGGGCAGGCGCTGGCAGGCCGAGAGATCATCCCGGACCTGGTCGTGGTCTTCGCCTCGCTCACGATGCCGTTCCGCGCCTGGATCTCGGTCCTGTCCGCCATCCTCCAGCGCGAAGGGCGCTTCCGCGACAACACGATCATCGCCCTTCAGAGCAATCTGTTCGGCAACGTGCTGCCCGCCCTCGCCCTGGCCTGGGCCGGTTTTCAGATCCAGGCCCTGCTGATCGGACTTCTCGCGGCGACCATCCTGGAAGCGGCCCTGACCGCGCGCGCCGCACATATCCCCAGGTTTCGTCGGCCTCCGCTCGCGGCCGCGCGGGACCTGGCGAAGGCGAGCTACGCCGGCACGGTCATGCAGGTCATCAACTGGGCGGCCCTGAGCAGTCCCAACTTTCTCGTCGGGACGCTGTTCGGCGCGCACGCGCTCGGTCTGTTCTCGCGGGGCGCCACCCTGGTCAATTTCGCCAAGGACGTGCTCGGATCGAGTCTGTCCCGCGTGCTCCTCCCGACTTTCGCGGCGATGGCCGACGAGCCCAACCGCCAAGTCGAAGCCTTCTCGCGCGCGATGGCCGCGAGCCTGCCGGCCTTCGCGATCGCCAGCGTTGCCCTCGTCCTCCACGCCGAGGCGGCCGTCCGGATCCTCCTGGGGCCGGACTGGGGGCAATCGATCCCGGTGCTTCAGCTTCTCGCCCTGGGGCTGCTTCCGCGGATCAGCTACAAGATCTCGGATTCCCTGCTGATGGCGAAAGGCGCGTTCTGGCCGGTCGCCGGTCGGCAGCTCTTCTACCTGACGACCATTGTTGGACTGTCCCTCTGCGTCACTCCACTCGGACTCGACGGCGTGGCCGGGGCAGTGACTGCGGCAACGACGCTTTACTATTGTCTGTCGCTGAGGGCCGTCTCAAGCCGCCTGGGCCTATCCGGACCTCAGATCATGCGGATGCACGCGACGGCCGCAGCCTGGGCGAGTTCGGCCGCGAGCCTCGACCTGCTGCTGAGCTGGGCCGCGAGCCCGCTCGGCTTCTGGCCGGCGCAGGTCACAGGTGGCGCGGGATTGGTCCTCGCCTGCCTGATTCTGTTTTTCGCAACGCCCCGTCGGGCCCTTGGAAGCGATATGGCAGCCCTGCGGACGCGGGTGTGCGACCATGTCTCGTCGAAGCTCCGCTCCATCCGCCAGCGGCCGATGCCATCGGCGGGCTGAGGAGAACACGCCCTCTGGAACCGGCACGTCGGAGGCCGTCAAATCAATCCATCGGCAGACAGAGTCGAGTCGAACACCGTGGCGACAGAGCCCGTCGGCGCATTGATTGAAATCTTGCAGACGGAATCTCACATATGATGCTATTAACGGACGAATACACGTGCTATTTAGATAGCCATAGCGAGATGTGCCTCGCCTGCGTCGGGAGACGTTGGTTGCTGCGAAGCGTGCTGCCTGGAGCACACCGCGTGCTGATCGTCGATCCCGACGATGAGAGTCGCTCGGCCCTCGCGCGGCAACTCGCGCTGGAGGGATTCAGCGTCCGAGACACGAGCGGAGCGGCAGGCATGCACCAGTGCCTGGCGCATGACGGGATCGATCTCATCCTCCTCGACCTCGTACTGCCCGACATCGACGGATTGCAGCTCGCACGGGAAATCAGAAGCCTGTCCTGGAAGGTCGGGCTGATCATGCTGGCGGGTCGCACGGACGTCATCGACCGCATCGTCGGATTGGAGATCGGTGCGGACGACTACGTCCTGAAGCCCTTCCATATCCGTGAACTCATCGCCCGGATGAAGAGCATCCTGAGACGCGTTCAGCCCACGATGCCGGCCAGCAGCACGGGCGAGCAGGTCTTCTCCTTCGACGGGTGGCAGTTCAATCCGAGTCGGCGCAAGCTCACCTCGCCCCTGGGCCATGACATCGTTCTGACCTCTGGCGAGTATGAGCTCCTCAAAGTCTTCGTCGAGCATCCGGGGCAAGTTCTGACCCGCAATCAGCTCATGGATCTCACGCGCGGACGCGAATGGAACGGTCTCGATAGGGTCGTGGATGCGCAGATCGTCCGACTGCGCAAGAAGATCGAGATCGACCCGAAGAACCCGCAGCTGATCAAATCCGTCCGCGGCGCAGGCTATGTCTTCGCCTCCCGTCTCTCCTACGCAAGCGCGCGTATCTGTGCCGTGCCGGCCATGGACAGAGACACGAGCCTCTACCGCCGGGCCGAAAAGTCACAGCCATGCTGAGGCAGGCGCTCCTGGTCGAGCGTTCTGCCACATCGGATCCGCGTTCCCTCCTTTTCCGCTCCAGTCCGGCGAGGGGCGCTGCACCGGACCTCTGCATGATCCCTCGGCCCGTCGGAAAGGTCAGCGTGAAGCGCCGCCGATCCAGCGCTCGAGCCCGTCTCCGATGACCTGAGATGGGCTTTCGGCTCCGTCCTGTCTTCGACCGCGCCCGTCGAATCCGATCGACGATTTTTTACGGTAACAGGGACTTAAGGGGCAGCCGAGGGCGATGCGTCTGGTCGTTTACCTTTTGATCGTGCTCCTCGGTGGCGGGATTGTGGGCGCCGTGCTCCTGGCCGATCCAGCCCGGGTGGAGATCGCCCCCGAGCCTGCCACGCCCGAGCAGCCGCACGCCAACCAGCCGGTCTGTGAGGTGGACCGCGGACCGTCCGTCAGGCCATCGGACGTCGGTGGTTTCGATATCGGGGGCCTCAAACTTGGCATGACCCTGGAGGACACGCAGCACATCATGGAGTGCGCCCACGCGACGGAGCGCAACGTCTCCTTGAAGGAATGTGCCGCGGACGTCATCGCCTACGAGCGAGAATGGCGTGAGGCGCGCAAGCGGGGGGTGGTCAACACACGGGCGGTGGAGCGGAATTGTATCGGCTCGCTCAACTGGCGCGAGCAGGAACGCCGCGTCAGTGTCAACTTCGTGGAAGATCTTCCCGATCATCCGGGGCGGATGATCATCTACCAAGTTTCGACCGAGCAGGACGGGTCGGTTAACGACGCCTCCCTTCAAATTTTCCGAAAGGCCCTGATCGGCAAGTACGGCCTACCGACCTCGGACAGCAAGACAGATTTGGTCTGGGGCAAATATCCGGATCCGCAGCTACGGTTCTTTCCTTATGCGCAATACTATCTGGATCTGGTCCATAGGGGCGCAAAGGTGGAGCGGGATCGGATCATGCTCAAATTCGTGAGCGATTCAGCGCCGACCGTTGAGCCGCGGCTCTGACTTTCGAAGTCCGAAAGCAGGCTTCAGCACGGACCGATACAACCTCGCTCAGGGCACGCAATAGCTTGAGATTTGTCAATCCACCCCGCTAATTCCGCCCTAAACTTCTGTCGAGAGTTGATGATTTAGGCCTCGACCACCTTATGGCACTGCTCGATCACAATTCTTGCCGCTGAGGGGATCGCGTCGGTCATCGGACCGGCCGGACTGAGCGCCTCCGGCCTGTCGTGCGCAGGCCCGCCTTCCTGCCATCGGCGAGAGGAGACCCGCCAACGGCACGATCGCGGCCGTGGCGCCTCAAACCTGCGACTGCAGCGCAGCCGCTCCCGGGGGCGACGTGCGACGTCCCTATCAAGGATCGATGTCGATCGCCGTTGGAGACATTTATGGCGAGCCTGCAGGCCGAAACGACATTCCCGGGGCCCGGACTTGCGGGCGCGGCCCTTCCAGGAGCTGGGCTGGGCGGCCGTACGCCCGAGGGTCTGACGGCCGCCGCCGCCAAAGCGCGGAATCCGAGCCTCCGCCTCCTGTCGAAGGACCTTTTCGTCATTCTGGCAGCCATCGACCTCCTCCTGGTCAGTGGAAGTGCCTTTCTCGGCGCGATTGGGTACCAGTGGGCGCTGGCGGGTCAGCTGCGCGACATCGAGATCTATATCCTCGTGTCGCTCGGCCTCGCGGCCGCAACCGTCGTGGCAATGGTCCTCGACGGGGGCTACAGCGTCGAGCAGCAGGGCGACGAGGGCAAGCTCACACGCAAGGCCTTCTTCAGCTTTAACAGCGCTTTCTCCGTCCTCGTCTGCCTTCTGTTCCTGACCCACTTCACCGATTTCTACTCGCGCGGCAGCCTGGTCACGCAATATGCTGCCGGCTGCGGCGGCCTGCTCCTCGGACGGGCCGCGGCCGCGCGGCTGATCGAGGCCGCCGTCCGAACCGGCTACCTGGAGGCACAGCGAATCGGCCTGATCGGCACCGCCCAGTCGATCGCCGCCTTCAGGATCAAACAGCCGGACCGGATCGCCGTCCGGTTCACGGCCTTCGAGCTGCCGGATTGGGCCGTCTGCCCCTCAGGCGTCGCAGATGAGGATGAACTGCGCGGCATCGTCGCGAACCGGATCTCCGCCCTGCGCGGGGCCGCCGTCGAGGAAGTGGTGATCCTCCTGCCGGAACAGGCGCGCGAGCTCGTCCATCACATCGTGCGCGGCTGCACGCATCTGCCGGTCGGACTCAATCTCGTCCTCGATCAGGAACTCTTCGATCCGCAAACGATCGAAGTCCGGCGGTTCGGCTGGAACAGCGCGGTCAAGCTCTGTCGACCGCCGCTTTCCGCCCTGGATCAGGTGGCGAAGCGCGTGTTCGACATCGTCACCGCCCTCGCCGGCATCGTGACCCTCACGCCGCTGATGATCCTCGTAGCCGTGGCGATCAAGCTGGACACCAAAGGTCCGGTGTTCTTCCGGCAGAAGCGTCACGGGTATAATCAGCGGCCGTTCCGGATCACCAAGTTCCGCACCATGAATACCCTGGACGATGGCCCGGTCATCCGTCAGGCCACGCTCAATGACAGTCGCATCACCAAGGTGGGCGCCATCCTGCGTCGGACGAACCTCGACGAGTTGCCGCAATTGTTCGACGTGCTGCGCGGAGACATGTCGCTCGTGGGGCCTCGTCCGCACGCCCTGGCGCACGACTGGGAGTACGAGAGCAAGATCCCGGCCTATGCGCGCCGCCATAACATCAAGCCGGGTCTCACAGGATGGGCCCAGATCCACGGGCTTCGCGGTGAGACGGACACCGACGACAAGATGCGCGCGCGCGTCGAGCACGATCTATACTACATCGATCATTGGTCGTTACTTCTCGATGTCCGTATCATCCTGACGACCGTCTTCTCGTCGCGGGCCTACCGGAATGCGCGCTAGAGCCGCGGCCGTTCGGATTGCGACACGCTGCGCGAGCGCGGCGCGTGCTGGCGAGCCGCGACAAAGAGCGTCTGTCCCATCCCGGCCCTCATCCTGAGGAGCCGATCGGAGCGGAGGTCTCGAAGCAAGGCTTCAGGGATCGCGCGGCCGGCGGGATGGCTCCTTCAGGCGGCTTCGCCGCACCTCACGATCAGGCCGCGGAGGGGATGATCCGATCCCAGCGAGATTCGACGACGCGCGCGCTTCGCGACCGCCTACCCAGGCAGGCCCGGTTCTCAGGCTGACGGTCGACCTCCGGATCCTGACGCGCGCGACCCCGCCGGTGCGCGTCTCGACCTCTTGCGCATCAGCCGGACATCCCGCGTCTACCAGCCCCCCGCCCAGCCGCCGCTCAGGCGACACGCGACGGCGTCCGCGACCCCACGCTGGACGCTATGCACCAGCGTGCGTCATTGTCACCGCATCGTGAAAATCTTCCGGTGCAGGCTTGACTGTATCTTCCATCCGCCCGGTGACTGATAGACCGTCCAGAGGGGCGGCTCGACCGACGGTTTCGTGCTCCGGCCGGTCACCCTGATGAGGTTGGACGATGAGAGAAGCGACGTTCCGCGAGATGGCCGACTGGATCAGCGCCCTCGAAGCGAATGACGCGCGCCGCCTCCAACCGATCGTGCACATGGCGAGCGGCAAGACCTTCGCGTGCGACCGTCTCGGGATCAGCGGGCACCGCGTCACGCTCCATCTTGCAGATGGGGAGCGGATCCGCGCCGACGTGGAGTCCGTCGAAGCGATCGAGGTCCCACGCGTCGATTAGGGGGACGCGCCGCGCTGACCACGCGGCCGGATGCCATACCGCATCAGGACGGCGCTCCGCGACTTTCCCGGTTCATCCGGTGGAAGGCAGCGGTCGCTTCCCAGAGCATTGGGTCAAACCGCATCTTGGTTGATTCAGATCGGCGCGCCCGACGCGCTACTCCGCAATGTCGGTTTGAAAACGAAATATCCGTCGAGGATAAATTTGGTTGTATACCCACAGATCAGCACCAAAGTACCTGTGACGTAATAAAGCCCGCACTCGCCGTATTTGTAATATACCAAGCCCTGCGACGTGAGGTACAGGCCGGTCATGAGCACGCTGGTCCCGAGATAGAGGGCCATGACCCAGATCTCCTGCGCCGCACCGGACGAGGTGTGATAGAAGATGTAGTTCCTGTCGAGCAGGTACTTCGCGCCGAACCCGGCCCCCGTTCCGGCGATCAGAGCCGCATAGATGGCCCCGGCGCCCGGCACCGCCCGGAGCATGCAGAATTGCATCAGCCAGTTGATCGCGATCGAGAGCAGCGCGAACCCCGCGTAGCGCAGCATCAGGGACATGCGATCGGGGGGCATCTGCATTTCCTTTCTGGCTTTCCAAAATGCGCCGCGCGTTCGAGCGCCGCGGGCGCTTACAGTGAGATCCGGCTCAAGGGCGAGACCGGCCGGATGCCCGATCAAGGGTAGGAGCGGGCATCTTCAGCGCTTCGCGGGCAGCGGCCTTGGCCGACGCGGGCGGTCAGGCGACGCGCCTGCTGCATTCGAAAAGCCCAGGCGTCGAACCGTTTCTGCCAGGGGCGCTCCACGAAGTGGTACGTCCCGGTTGCGACGCCGACGACGGCGGCGATGTAACAGAGGGCAACGAGATCACCCGCCCAGAGTGGGCCGACAGCCAGCACGTCGACGGGCCTCCCTGCGACGTCCATGCCGATGCGCAACTTCCGATGCAGAATCTGTTCGAGGACTCGCGATCCGCCATTGAGCCCGGTGAGAATCACGAAATGAACCAGGTAGATCGAGTAGGAGATCTTCCCGAGTTGCTGGAAGATCCCCGTGCAGAGCACGCGCGAGACCTGGCCTTCTTCGAAGGCAAAGACAATGATGATGCCGGCAAACAGCAAGGGAAGCACGATCACCAGTTCGTGCAGCCACGCGAACTCGAAGGCGAGACCGATCAGCGCGAGCGCCACGATCTCGAGATAGGCCCAGGGCAGGCGCACACGGCTACGGATCTGACGGAAGGCGCCGTATGCGGCGACGCCGAGGAAGAAATTGCAAACGCAGACCGGAAAGGCGGCCCGCAGCCACGCGGCGCCCTGCACCTGCAGGAGGAAGGCCGCGAGCGCACCGGCCATCAGCGCGATAGCCAGAGCCGCAAGGCTCAGGCGGCCGTAGACCCGGAAGCAGATCCAACCGAACAGCAGATAGGTGAAAAACTCGGCGCTGATACTCCAGCTCGGGACATTCCAGGTGGGCATCGAGAAGGTGCCCAGGCCGTGAAGCAGGAACGTGTTCAGGACCAGCGCGTGCAATCCGGTCTCGCCGACGAAGGCACCTTCACCGGCACGCAGATCGGCGTAGCGCAGCGCCGACCATTTGGCGACCTCGTAGGCGACGAGGAGGCTCAGCGTGAACGCGTGAAGGGGCCAGAGGCGACCGACCCGCCGGACGATGAAGGCCGCCAACGAGATCCGGTCACGGAGCGCGCTGGCATAGGCGTGCGCGAGCACGAAGCCGCTGAGCACGAAGAAGAATTCGACGAAATAGCCCCCGTTTCGGACAAGGGATACGTCGTAGAACGTGCCCAGGACGCCAAGGTGATACAGGCAGACCACGAGTGCGGCCGTGCCTCTCCAGCCGTCCAGGGCCGCAAACCGGAGGTCGTCAACCGCGTCGACACGTTGCTCCGGACGGGACGCGGTGACGGCGTCCTGTGCGCCTGGCTGGCTTGCGGCTGGCTCTCGCCGGCTGGCGCCTGAGCCGTTCGACCATGGCCGCCTCACGCCCGATGCCTCAGATCGCCGGGCGCGGCTGGGCGGGCGGGTCCGCTCTCGCCCAGCCGAACGAGGCCGCCATAGGCCCCGATGAGCAGCACGATCACGAAGTGTCGAACGAGTCCCTGCGTCAGCACCATCGGGATGAGGAGCACGCCGCAGAGAGCGAGGAACGAGAGCGCGCCGGGGCGGCGCAGCTCGGTCCGGCCGGCGGCGAACAGGCCGACGAGCCCCAGGGCGACCAACACCGCGTAGGCTGCACGATCGACGCCGGCGGACACCAAGCACCCGTAGCGGCCATCATCCAGGCAGGCGTCGCCGGACAATAGACCCACGACGCGCTCGCCCAGGCGCTTGAGGGCGCTAGCCGGGTCCATGCGGATCTCGTCGAGGGCGATCGCCTTGAAGATCCGACGCTTGTTCTCGTCATGCAGCCACTGCTCGTAGCGGTTATCGGGCACCACGCGCGGCTTGGGATAGGCGACCCGGTCTCCGGCGGCGTACCGGCGCTCCATCTCGGCGAACAGCAGTTCGTCGGCGACCCCGCGGGGATGGCTGTTCAGGTACGGATTGTTGTTGCGGGCGAGATTCTCCTCGGCGGTCGTGGCGAACAGCACCAGGCCGGTGTGCAGGGTGTTCTGGACGACGAAATAGGGCCCGGCGACGGCCAGGAAGGCGGCGACGAACATCCAGCGACGCCGGAGATCGAGGATGGCGAGCACCGACAGGTACGCGGCGCAGAGCGCGAAGACGGCGTGCGTGAGGCAGGTCAGTCCGGCCAGGACACCGAGTGCCGCGTAGCCCAGCGGCCGCGCCGGATCAGGCCTGGCGGAATGGAACAGGCGCCCCCGCACGAGGGTGTGACACGCGAGGCCGACCAGAAGGATCGCCAGGTTTTCCGGCCGGATCTGGAAATAGGTTGTGGTCCCTACCAGGAAGCAGGCCGGCACGACGAGCGAGAGGATCCGCAACCGCAGATCGTCGATGCTCCGCGTGAAGGCGGCAAAGCCCGAGAAGACCAACCCGACATTGACCAGCCGCAGCCCGGTCACGCCGAGGCCGGTCGCGGCTTCGAGGCCGCCCATCAGGGCCGGGTAGAGCGGTGGCCAGATGCCGCCGCCATAGGCGGAAGCGATGAGGTCCGGACTCAATTCGCCCCGCCAGATCCGGGCGAAGATCATCGTCCGGCGCAGATGCTCGGTCTCGTCCGAGTAGGTCACCCCGCTCGACAGGATCCCGTCCCGTGCGAGGAGCGCGAGGGCGGCCGAGAAGAGCAGCCCGAGCAGGACCAAGTCCGTCTCGCGCCATCCGCGCCCGGCGCGGGCCATTCCGGGGGCCGGAAGCGTCGACGAGGCGCCCATCAGAACTTCAGCCGCATGAAGAGGGGTTCGGGCAGCAGCCGGATCGGCAGCATGATCCAGCGCCAGCGGCCGAGGGTGTAGATCACCGATCGCCGACCGAGATGGGCGCGGACGATCTCCTGGGCGACCTGCGTCGGCGAGGCCGTGAGCACCGCCGGCAGCTTCATTCCGCTCGTCATCCGGGTATCGACGAAGCCCGGCTTCACGGTCAGCACGTGGATGCCGCGCGCCCGCAGCCGGGCGCGCAAGCCCGACAGGAATGCGCTGAACCCGGCCTTGGCCGAGCCGTACAGGTAGTTGGAGGCGCGCCCGCGATCCCCGGCGACGGAGCTGACGCCGATGATCGTGCCCGATCCCCGTCCCAGCATCCGGTTGGCCAGGGCCGAGAGGATGAGCGCCGGTGCCACGTAATTCGTCGTCATCACGGCCTCGGCGAGCGCCGCGTCGCTCTCCGACCGCTCCTGCTCGCCCAGCAGCCCCGCCACCGAGATCACGGTCCCGGGCACAACGGGCAGCGCGTCGAGAAACCGCGCGCGGCTGTCTGCGTCCAAGAGATCGAGCGCGATGGATCGCGCGCTCACGCCGTAGCGGTTCTGAAGATCGAGGAGGTCGGCTTCGAGGCGGTCGGGCTGGCGCGCGGCCAGGATCAGGGCCGCGCCGCGCTTGGCGTATTCGTGCGCCAGGGCGAGTCCGATATCGGACGTCGCGCCGACGATCAGGACCGGGGACAGGTCCGCGCTCATGCCGATGCTCCCGGATGCTGGCGTTGAAGCCCGGTCCTGAGCGGGGCGCGGTCGGCGATCATCGGTGTCATAGCCCGAGCCTCTCTGACTGAACGGATCGAAACCGCCGCCGCGGGTCGTAGCGGTCGCGCGTGCGGGAGAATTCATCGAGGCGCGGGTAGCCGTCGCGCAGGAGCCCGGCCCCGCCGCGGGCATCCTTGGCCAGGTAGAGGCGCCCGCCATGGGCCGCCACGACGTCGTCGAGTTCGGTTAGCAAACTGAAGTTGCCGGCCGTCGCCTGGAAATCCAGCGCCAGGGTGTAGCCCCGGAACGGGAACGAGAGCGGCCCACGCGCCTCCTCCCCGCACAGCTTCAGCACCGCCAGGAACGAGCCGGTGCCGCGGGCGGCGATCATCGTGAGCAATTCGCGCAGAGCCTCGGCGCAGGAGGCCAGAGGCAGCACGCATTGGTGCTGCACGAAGCCCTGCCGCCCGTAGATCCGGTTCCAGCGCAGGAGCGCGTCGAGCGGGTAGAAGAACGTCTGGTACGAGACCAGGGCGCGGCCCGTCTTCGCGCGCCGGTAGTAGACCGCATTGAGCGCGCCCATGCTGTAGCGGTTCAGGGCGAAGCTCGGGGGCGAGACCGGGACCGTCCGGCTCCGGATGGACGCCGTGCCGTAGGGGCGGCCGCCGCGGTCCGGCGGCAGGTCGCCCAGGGTGGCATGCTCGCCCCGGTAGACGACGCCGCGGCCAAGGGCGGGGCCGCGGGCGAGGCAGTCGACCCACGCGACCGAGTAGGTTGCCTCGGAGGCGTCCTCCAGCGCCTGCAGCGTCTGCGACAGATCCTGGGTCCGCGTCGTGTGCTGCACGACGAGGTCGGTCTCCACCGGCCGGAGCCGGAAGGTGGCGCGCAGGATCACGCCGGTGAGGCCCATGCCGCCTTGCGTCGCAGCGAAGAGATCCGGATTCTCGTTGTCGCTGCAGCGCACCACCGAGCCGTCGGCCAAAGCGAGGTCGATGGAGATCACGTGACGGCCGAAGGTCCCGTCGAGGTGATGATTCTTGCCGTGAACGTCGCTGGCGATGGCGCCGCCCACGGTAACGAAGCGCGTGCCTGGCGTGACCCAGGGGAACCAGCCCCGCGGCAGGAACACCTCGATCAGCTCGTCCAGCGTGGTGCCGGCCTCGCAGGTGACGACGCCGGAGCTCGGATCGAAGGAGGCGATGCGGTTCAACCGCGTGACCACCACGGTCGCGGCGCGGTTGAGCGCGGCGTCGCCGTAGGACCGGCCTGCGCCGCGGGCAATCAGGGTCGGGCGCGCGCCAATCGCGTCCGTCACCTGTTCGGTGTCCCGAGGACGCAGGACGGCGCAGTCGACGCGCGGGTAGTTGCCCCAGCCGGACAGCATCATCGCAAGCGTCCCTGACCTGCTACGGGCTCGGTCGTCGCACGGATAGGCATGGTGCTCAGATGCTCGCCGCGATGATCACCGCGCAGGCGAGGCCCGTCACCAAGCTGACCCTGTCCTTCAGGGCGAACACGATCGGGTCGTCGTCCATCTCGCCCCGGCGCGTCTTCAGGATCATCCGGCTCACCCAGAACAGGAGCGCGAGACAGATCAGCCACATGCGCTCGGGGTGGCGGTACAGCGCCGAGACGGCGTCGCTGTTGAGGTAGAGGGCCATGACCAGGGCGGTGAGGTAACCGCTCGCCGCGGCCATCGATTCCAGGGACGGCAGATCATCCAGCTTGTAGCCGCGGCCCGCCGGGTCGCCCTTGCCGGCCTGCACGCGGTCGACGAGTTCCGCGCAGCGCTTCACGAGGGCGAGGCACAGGAACAGGAAGATCGACAGCGCCTGGAGCCAATGCGAGAGCGTCAGTCCGACCGCGGCCGCGCCGCCGACCAGGCGGCAGGCGTAGAGGACCGCCAGGGCGACGACGTCCGCGACCATCTTCCGCTTGAGATACAGGGAGTAGACCGTCGTCAGGGTGAAGTAGCCGCCGAGGACCAGCAGGAATTCCGGCGGCAGCGCCGCCGCCATCAGGACGGATGCGGACAGGAGCGCCGGGATCATGGCGGCCCCGTGGACGAGGGGGACGCGCCCGGAGGCGAACGGGCGACGGCATTTCCGGGGGTGCGCCCGATCCGACCGCAGATCGAGGAGGTCGTTCAGGACATAAACGGCGGAGGCACAGAAGCTGAAGCTCCAGAACGCCAGCACGCAGAGCATCAGCGTGGGCCATCCGGCATGGGCGGCCAGAGCGGGCGCGAAAACGAGGATGTTCTTGAGCCACTGGTGCGGGCGCAGGGCGCGCAGGTAATCGCGCCACGGGGTCGTCCCCGCGTCGAGGGACACGGCGTCCGGGCTGAGCATCTTCAGCTTGCGGAACAGCCGATCGGTCCCCCCGGCCATCAGCGCCTGCCGGCAGCGGCCCCAGACGTGGAGATCGACGCTCGAGCCGCCGATGTAGTCGAACCGCCGCTCGCCGAAGCGGCGGCACAGGGCATCGGCCTTGGCGCGACCCGAGAGGTTCACGCCTCCCGAGGAACCGAGCACGCCGTCGAACAGCCCGACCCGGGCACTCATGGCCTCGACGAGGCGGATGTCGGACGCGGAAGCGAGATAAATCTGCCGGCCCGCGGCCTTCTCCGCGCGGATCCGCGCGACAACGGCTTCGTTCAGAGGAATGCCCCCGATATCGAGCCGCAACTCGTCGACGAGGCGTGCCTTGAGGGCACCTTTGCCGCTGCGCAGGCTCAGGAGCGCGGAGGCCGCCCGCAGGGGTCGGCTCGCCGCAAGGGCGAGGAAGGATTCGACGAGCAGGTCCGAGTGGATCAGCGTGCCGTCGAGATCGACCACGAGGGGGATCTCGGTCGGGGCGACGCCAGAGAAGGCCGCGCGATCGGCAGCCGCAACCGGGCCGCTCGGAAGCTCGATGATCGCATCGACGTCGTCGAGCAGTGAGGGCAAACTACTCACGTTGCCGGATCTCCACGCTACGATGCTGGCAAGAAGATGAAAAAGCGGCCTCTCGACTGCTTTCAACCATCTCTCTTCGGTCACTGAATAGCTGGGCTTCGGCGCCGCCACATGACTTTTGTCAACACGCTGCCGCACTGCACAGCCTAACTTCGAAACGTGCACTTCCGAGCCGCGGAATGTTCGCGCCCAGCGGCGTAAAGCGGTGTTCCACGAGCGAGCGCGCCCAGAGAACCCCTGATGGCCATGCACGTAGAGCCGGCTGAACTCTCGGCCCGGCAGTTCAACCTGCTCGAACTGTCACGTATCCTTCGGCGGCACTGGCGAGTTCTCGCGCTGGCCTTGATCATCTGCACGGGCGCCGGTGCCTGCTATGCGCTGATGGCTGCGCCGGTCTACCAATCCACCGCGCGGATGCTCATCGACACGCGGCGGGCGCAGCTGTTCTCGCCGCAGCAATCGGTCGTCTCAAGCGACACCTTCGACGCCGCCTCGGTGGAGAGCCAAGTCGAAGTCATCCGCTCCGAGAACCTGGCGCGATCGGTGATCCGCGACCTCAAGCTCCTCGACGATCCCGACTTCATGCCGAAATCCACGGGTCTCGGCAGCATGATCACGGCGCGAATCGCCCGTCTGCTCGGCAACGAATCGCGTCCCACCTCGGAGGATCGCCTGCGCGAAGCCTTGAGCCGCTTCGGGAACAACCTGAAGATCAACCGCCTCGGCATCACCTACGTCATCGAGATCAGCTTCTCCGCGCGGACGCCGCAGCTGGCGGCGCGCATCGCCAACGGCGTGGCGGCCGGGTACATCGCGGGCGAGCTCGACGCCAAGCGCGAGACGACGCGGCGTGCCACCGTCTGGCTTCAGGATCGCATCGCGGAACTTCGCGAGCAGACCTTCGCGGCGGATCGGGCGGTCCAGTCGTTCAAGGCGGACAACAATCTCGTCACGATCGGGCGCGGCCTGATCAGCGATCAGCAGCTTGCCGAACTCAGCACGCAGCTCACCACCGCGCGCGGTCTGACCGCCGAGACGCATGTGCGGCTCGAATGGGCGCAACGGGCGCTCAAGGACGGGATGCCCGACGCCACCACGATCGACAGCTTGAAGAGCGATGTGCTGGGCCGCCTGCGGCAGCAGATCGTCGACCTCACGGCCCGCGAGCAGGATTGGTCCCGGCGCTTCGGCCGCGACAACTCCGCCTCCGAGAGCCTGCGCAACTCGCTCAAGCAGGCCCAGCGCGCCTTCGAGGACGAGCTGCGGCGGCTCGCCGAGGTCTATCGCGGCGAGTTTGAGGTGGCGAAGGCGCGCGAGGAGGCGATCCAGACCAATCTGGGCCACATGCTGAAGGTGTCGGCCGACACGGACCTCAAGGCGGTCGGTTTGCGGGAGCTGGAGAGCTCGGCCCAGAGCTACAAGGGCCTCTACGACAGCATGCTGACGAAATTCATGGAGGCCAGCCAGCAGGCGCTGCTGCCGACCACGGACGCCCGGATCATCACGGCTGCCTTTCCTCCCTCCGGCAAATCCGAGCCGCGCACCGTGATCGTCCTGGCCGTGTCCGGCGTGCTCGGCCTGATGGCAGGTCTCGGCGTCGCCTTCCTGCGGGAGGCCACGGACCGGGTGATCCGCCGGCCGGATCAGATCGAGGCCGCTACCGGGGCCGAGTGCCTGGGCCTCCTGACCGAAATCCCGGGCGGAAAGAGCCCGCGCCTGCCCGCGGTCCCCTGCACGGACGAGCGCCAGATCCGCTGCAGCACGCTGATCGAGCGCTACTCGGTGATCGAGCCGACCTCGCTGTTCACCGAGACGCTGCGCTCGATCCGGGTCGCCATCGACGTCGAATCCGGCGACCAGGCACAGATCATCGGCATAACTTCCACGCTGCCCGGCGAGGGCAAGAGCACGATCGCGCTGAACCTCGCGCGGCTGATCGCCCATGGCGGGCACCGCGTGCTGCTGATCGACGGCGATCTGCGCCGCCGGGCGCTCACCCTCGGCGTCAGCGAGGCTGGCGCCCCGGCCCTGGTCGAGGTGCTCCGCGGCGAGGTGCCCGTCGCGGATGTGCTCTGGCAGTGCCCCGACACCGGGATGCATTTCCTTCCGGTCGGCGCCTACGAGGGCGGTCGACACATGGCCGAGCTGATCCCGGCCTCGGGCTTGGCGCAGGTGCTCGCCTGGACGCGCGAGGCGTTCGACTACGTCCTGATCGACCTTCCGCCTCTCGTGCCGGTGGTCGACGTGCGCGCGGCGAACCGGCTGATCGACCGGTTCCTCCTGGTCGCGGAATGGGGGCAGACGACACAGGATGTTGTCCGGGCCGAACTCGCCGCGAACCGTGTCATCCGCGACAAGCTCCTGGGTGTCGTTCTCAACCGCATCGATCCCCGCTTCCTCAAGCAGATCGATGCGAATCGCGGTAGCCGATACGGCGCCTACCTGCAGCGTTCCGAGCCTGAGCTGGCGGCGCAGCCTGTTCCGACTTGGCGTAACGCGATCCCGCGGATGCTCGCCTCGCTGCGCCGCGGCCGCCCGGCGCCGCGGCGTCGCGAGCAACGCGGCGTTGCCGGACATGTCCCGCCCGCCCAGACCAATCCCACCCGGCACGGCGGCGAAGCCTCATGATCCCGTCACCCGTCTCTCCGAGTCCGACGGTCAGCCCGTACGGCGGCCGGTCGTCCGATGCGGCGCGGCTTGACGCTTTCAAGGGTGTCTTCATCGCGCTCATCGTGGCCGGGCACAACCATACCTTCGAGGCCGTGGCCGGGGAGGCGCGGGGCGGTCTCTACCTTGTCCACGTGGCGATGTTCCTGTTGCTGCCGTTCCTCCGGCCGCGGGGCGAATGGAGCCGGCTCGGCTGGGCCGACGGCTTGGTCCGTTACGGCTGGCCCATGGTGGTCTTCTGCACGCTTTACGCGGGCCTGTTCGCCCTCTTCAGCGGCCGAAGCCCGGGCGAGGCCGTCCTGGGCGTCCCCTACGCCGCCTTCGCGATGAGCGTACCGGTTTTTGAGCGGGTCACCGGCCTGCAGATCCTCTGGTTCCTGCCGGCGCTGATCGGCCTGCGCTTCACCCTGAAGCTTCTCGGCGCCGCGGCGATGCCGTCCCTGCGCCTGCTGCTCGTCCTGGCGTTCGCGGCGCATCTGTGTGTCGGGCTGCTGCCTGCGGCCTGGCTTCAGGTGACGCCGCTCGGATGGCCGATCGTCGCCTATATGCTCTTCCCCGGTCTCGTCGCGCATGCGCTGCAGAGCGGCGGGTTCCGAATCCCCCTCCGGCAGGTCGGGCCGGCGCTGCTCGTCGCGGCCCTCCTTGCCGTTCTCTACCGCCATGCGGGACCCGTCTTCGGCGCATCACCCTCAGCGCCGCTGTTCTCGCTGGGCAAGCTGGAAGTCCCCTCGATCGCCGAGCCCGTCCGGCTGCTTGCGGCGGATGCCGCTCAGCTGATCGTCCTGTTCTCGGGCCTGACCGTGTGCGGGCTCGCTGCGACGCAAGTCATCTTCGCGGATCTCGGGCGGCACTCACTCGAGATCTATCTGTTCCACCAGCCGATCTACATTGGGCTGCTCACCGTGAGCCGGAAGCTCGGCATTGCCTCTGGCGATATCGGCATGGGGCTGGTGCTGTTCGCACTCACCCTAGCGCTCGCTTTCGCAATGGCCCGCCTCCTGGCCGAATTCCCGCGGTTGCGGCGCCTGCTGTTTCCGCAGGGCGCCCCGGACCTGCGGCGCCTGTCAGCGCTGCGGATCGGCACGGCCGTGCCGATCCGCGCCCGCGCGTCGGACAGGCCGGCCGGGCGATGAGAGCGACGATGCCCGGAATGATCGTGGCGGACGCCGCACCCCAGACGAGGACAGCAACCATGCGTGAACGCAGCGCGAGATGGCTCGGTCTGACGGTTGTGCTCGCGACCATGGTGGTCTCCGGGCAGAGCTTGGCCGACCCAGCGACCGCGCCGACCCGGCCGGCCTCCAGCGCGTCGGCGGCGCACCGGATGGAGCCCGGAGACGTCCTGGAGATCAACGTCGTCGGCATGTCGGACCTGAAACAGCGCGTTGTGGTTGGGCTCGACGGCGACGTCCAGCTTCATCTGGCGGGACCCGTCACGGCGGCGGGCCTGACCCTGCAGGAGCTGCGCGGGCAGATCTGCACGGCGCTGTCGCGGAAGGTGCTCAAGCAGCGCACGCTCGACGGACGGGACACGGTGCAGACGATCGAGCCCGACGACGTGACTGTCACGATCGCGGAGTATCGCCCGATCTACATAAGCGGTGACGTGGCGCGTCCCGGCGAGATCGCGTTCCGTCCAGGCATCCTGGTGAGCCAGGCCATCACCCTGGCCGGCGGGTACGACATCATGCGGTTCCGGCTCAGCAATCCGTTCCTCGATACCGCCGACATGAAGAGCGATTACGACACGCTCTGGATGGACTTGGTGCGCGAGCAGAGCCGCATCGCGCGCCTGGAGGCTGAGCTGAAGGGGCAGGCCGATCTGGGCGGTTTCGACGTCCGCGGCACCCCGCTGCGTCCCGCAGCCGTGCAGCAGATCATCCGCCTCGAGGCGGAGCAGATGAAGGTCCGCAACGCCGACTACCAGAAGGAGCGCGACTTCTTCGAGCGCGCCATCGTGCAGTCCGACCACAACCTGACGGTTCTGACGGAGCAGCAGAAGAACGAGAAGGAGGGCGCCGACCTCGACGCCTCCGATTACGAGCGAATCCGCGAGCTGTTCCAGCGCGGAGCGGTGCCGATCACCCGGCTGACCGATGCAAGGCGGTCCATGCTGCTCTCCTCCACCCGCGCGCTCCAGACGCAGAATCAGATCGAGCAGGTGAAGAAGGATCGCGAGGACGCCCGGCGCAACCTCCAGAGGACGTCCGACAAGCGCCAGATGGACCTGACGCAGGATCTCCAGAACTCGGTCTCCAAGATTGCCGCGTTGCGCAACAAGCTGGAGGCCGTCGGGGACAAGCTGGTCTATACCGGCCTCGTCAAGTCGCAGCTCGTCCGCGGCAAGGGCGCGGAGCCCGATCTCAAGATCTCGCGGCGCAGTGCGACGGGGGGGCGGGTGCGCCGCCCGGCCCGGGACGATACCGAACTGCTGCCCGGCGACGTGCTGGAGGTGTCGCTGGAAGCCGAGCTGGTCCCGCCGCTCCCCCCTCAGACGAACTTCTCCAATGACAAGCCGACTTCGCAGGCCGATCAGCCCGCGGGGAATGTCGAGCAGAAGGACGGCACGCGCGGCGCCACCGTCGCGGCCAACGAGTCGGGCCGGCCACCGGTTCGGGCCACCCCAGGTAAGCCGCCGGGCGAGCGTGGCGCCGGGGCCGTCCGGTGACGGCACCGTCCCTGATGGAGCGAGCCGTGGCGGCCGGCCTAGTGCTGGCGCTGGCCGGGCTCTTCAGCGGGCTTACGGCCAACACGCCGCTGGGCAGCCTGAAGCCGTTCGACATCCTGATCATGTCGATCACGGTGCCCTGCCTCGCGAGCAAGAGCCTGGCGCACTTCAAGATCAGCACGGGCCTGCTCCTGATGATCGTCTTCTATCTTGTCTGCACGGTGCCGAGCTGCCTGGAGAACGACTTCCTCTACGGCCTGCGTCGGGCGATCCAGGTCATGATCCTCGTGTCGTTCGGCGTCGTGCTGCTGAATGTGAACCCCGCCGCTCTCACGCGCCGGCACTACGTCTTTGCCCTCGCAATCATGGCCTGCATCGTCGCGGTCAACGTCGCGTGGCACGTGGCGAACGGCTATCTGACCGATTGGAAGCGGCTCGGGGACCCGAAGTCGCTGTTCATCTTCCTGCCGGCCTGCGTCGGCGTCGGGATCGTGCTCAAGGTCCTGCCGCGCAACGCGCTCACGGCCGCGATCTGGGCGCTCCTGTGCGTGCTCATCCTGATGTCGGGAGAGCGCAAGGCGCTTCCGGCCTTCTTCCTGATCAGTCTGGCCGTCTACCTCGACCTGAACAGCCTGCGCGGCTTCGCGCTGGCGGTCTGCGCCGGCCTCGTCGTCGTCATCGCCGGCGATGTCCTGCTCGACGGCTACGTCTTCCGCCGCATCGACAGCATCTTCGCGGGTTCGGATGCGCGCAATGATCCGCTGTACATTCTCCAGGGCGGTATCCCCGCTTCCTTGAGCGATGCCCAGCGGAAGCTCGGCATCCAGGTCGCGACCCAGCTGTTCAACGACAATCCGATCTTCGGCTCGGGGATGGAATCGACCGCGAACTACGCCCGGAGCCATTTCGCGAACTATCCGAAGTTTCTGACCGGCGTCGCGCATAATGAATTCTGGAGAGTACTTGCCGAGCACGGCATCTTCGGCATGACCTTCATGCTGATACCGATGCTGAGAACACTCTACCTGACGACGATGGACAGCATCACCCTGTACCGCGCGAACGGGCAGACCGCTTACCCGCGTTGCATGCTCATCATCCTGATCCCGATCGCGGCCTACATGTGGTCCGAAGGATCGGGCGTCGAGATGTTCGCGCTGGTCATGCTCGTCGCGCTCCTGCCCGACCTCATGCCGGGGATCGCCGCGCGGGCTCAGGCGCGCACCCGGCCGAAACCCCATCGCGCGCTCGTCGCCGTGCCCGCTTGAGCGGATCGAGCCACCGCAGCGCCTCACCCGTCACCCCGACTCGGTTTCAACCAAGGAGATCCAGATGAAGATCACGATCGTCGGCTCAGGCTATGTCGGGCTCGTCTCCGGGGCGTGCTTCGCGGATTTCGGTCACAGCGTCGTCTGCGTCGACAAGGACGCCGACAAGATCGCCGCGCTCAAGGCCGGCCGCATGCCGATCTACGAGCCGGGCCTCGACGCGCTGGTCGCCGAGAACGTGCGGCAGGAGCGGCTGATCTTCACCACCGACCTGGCGGCCGCGGCCTCCGATGCCGATGCGGTGTTC
>Ga0255028_100016_pt1 | contig 56910 bp, 51 predicted proteins | sample DRGLUT_MetaT_FD_178168 | JGI IMG/M metagenome (GOLD analysis project Ga0255028, IMG submission 178168) | Metatranscriptome of freshwater microbial communities from Pennsylvania, United States - DR:GLUT (Metagenome Metatranscriptome) | ecosystem: Environmental > Aquatic > Freshwater > Creek...
GCCCGAGCTGCATTCCGCAGCTTCCGGCGTGGCCGGTGAGATAGGCGGAATGTTCCGGGAGGTCAACCGCTCGATCTCCGGTTGACGCACCCTCTTCCGGGGCCGTAACCGTGCAGTCGCGGAATCCGCCGGGAAGGGTGGCCGAGTGGTTTAAGGCAGCGGTCTTGAAAACCGCCGTGGGGGCAACTCCACCGTGGGTTCGAATCCCACCCCTTCCGCCAGACACAATTGATTGAGCAGCATTTTTCGCAAATATCGGCTGTCCGCCCCACCATTGATCCCACCAGCACGCTCGGCTCGCATACGCGGGCAGCGCACCGCAGCGACTTGCGTCAGCTCCGTAAGCATGCGCCAGCAATGGATATCGAGCTTCGGCATCTCGACCGATCGACTCAGGCCTCAGCGGCAAGCGAGATCTAAAGGCGCGGCCTAGCTGCCGACCCTTGGTGTTGATTCGGCCAAGCTTTGATCCATTGCAATGGTCCGCATAGGGCTCCCTTGTCAGGGCAGGGCGGCTAACGCTTCCGGAAGGCGCTTTAATAGAGGATATCGACGGTCCAAGTCTCCCCTCGCATGCGCCTCAAGTCCGCGAGATCCTGTAAGGCGATGAAGGCAGACCGCGACCGCCTTCAGAACATCGGAGGGTCGGCGTCATTAATCACCGGCACCTTCGACAAGTAACCTCGGTCATTTTAAACGATCGGCCCAGTCGAAAATCGGCTGGTGAGGTGATGTCACCGCTCCGTGATAATCCGCTCCAGCGGAATGTCGTGCGACTGCGGGCAGATCGTTTCCAGGCGTCCGAGTTCGAATCCGACGCCAATGGTGCGTGGCCTCTCCGGCATTGCGGCAATCGTCCGGTCGTAAAACCCGCCGCCATAGCCGAGCCGGTAGCCCTGCCTATCAAACCCAACCAGCGGCACCACGAGGAGGTCCGGGAAGACTGCCTCGCCCGATTCAGGCATCGGGATTTTCCAAGTTCCTTGCACCATCAGGCTGCCAGGGGACCACTCACGAAAGACGAGCGGCTGCCCGCGCTCGACGATCACCGGCAGAGCAAGGCGTGAGCCGCGCTCCCGCATCGCGGTGAGAACGGCTCGGGGATCATACTCGCCGCGGAACGGCCAGTAGAAGCCAATCAGTCTGCCGGCGTACGGCTCAAGAGCCGCTTCCAGGGCCCGGCTGATCCTCTCGCTCCAGGCGGACCGATCCTCAGCCGAGATGCTGGTACGCCGCGCGATCAGTCCCTCCCGGGTTTCCTTGCGCCAGTCACGGATCGTCGGCCAATCCGCATTGGCGGCTGGCCATGCCGGACCGGGACCGGTGACCTCACACACCTCATTCACGGAACTCATGGTCTCGCTCCCGCCGCTCCCGTGTTGCTGCCTATGAAACGCCGTCGATCCGTACAGGCGCACCCCGTGTCGCATTGGCTATTGCCCGCCGAAGGCGCGCAAGGGTCGTCCCGCTTCCGAACGGTGCATCATCACGGCCGTTCCTGCAGCATCATCGATCGCGGCAAGCCGAGGACCCACGGCTGCATGGAGCGACATCTCGCTGCGATCCAGAACGAGGTTGACGCGCTCGCACCATTCACTGTCCGGGCTGTTCGCTGCCTCTGCTTCCCGAAGCGCCTCGGCGATCACCTGACGAACCTCCTTCACGAGTTGGCGTGTCAATGGTGGCCGTGTTTTAGCAGCATACGCCTCGCTGATGATGCCGGCCCACTCGTCTGTCGTTCGACCAGGGTGTGTGCCCATGCGCCCTCCCTCGTGTCTCGAAATGCACTCAATATTCAGATTGGACCTGAGTGATTACACCTGCATTGGAGATCTAATACACTGATCGTGAGCCGAAACCAGCTCTTGGCTACAACAGAGGTACCGCGACGAAACTAAAACGCGGTACGAACCGTACAGCTTCTCGCAATTCTCGAGAGGCGACTTAACCCGAAGGGGGCAGCCGACCCGCGCCTGTTCTCGTCCGGGTTACGGTGAGCGATAGGCTTGCGCGCCAGGGCAGCTGACGTTGACGGCCGCCGACATGAGAATGGCCAGCGGGGGATCATCCGCTTCGGGCCGGTTCCAGGCGGCCGATGCGCGCCTATTCCGGCCATTCGCGTACCCGATGCCACGATGACGGGAGGGCGGACGAACCGGAAGCCCGATCTTTGTCGGCAATCGATGCGCCGACCGCTCCTCGTTCCGGTGTCGCGCCCGTTTCTCAGGACGCTATCGAGGATGGAAGCGGCGTTGCCTTCATGAACAGGCGTTCTCGACCTTTGAGAAGACGGTCGTTTCTAGCGCGATGTGACTGTCCACGGCCTGCGGCTGCGAACACCGTTCGACGGCATGGAAGACCGCGTGGATCTCCTCGGCAGTCTTTTCGTCGGCGCGGACGAGGCGCCCTGTCCAGGCCGTGATTTCCTGTGGCGACGACGTGCTGGTTACGAAGCCGATGATGTCGCCCTCGGCCGTGCCGACTAGGATGCGGCTTCGATGCGTGTGCGCAAAACCGGGATTGGCGGCGGTGTAGGTTCCGGAGACGGCCTCGCCCATCTGGAGGAGGCGAAGCTCCGCGCCTGCTTGGCTCCGCCAGACACCATCGAACATTGTTGCCCACGCCCGCCGATCGAGCGGCCGTTCGCACGGCCAGTCACAAGCGATATAGCAGATTTGATATAACGGAAGCCCGAGCCCGGCAATGCTCCAGCCCGGTCTGTGTCTGGCGAGGCGCTGAGTACAGCTTCGCTACCAAAGGGCTTCGTGCGGGTGGAACCGCACGACGTCGCCCGGCACGACCTCGATCCGGCTCTCCTCCAGTTCCACGAGGCCGTCGGTCTCGGTGAGCGACGACAGCATTCCCGCGCCGTCGCGGGGGAACTTCCGGGCTTCCCAGGTGCCGTCGGCGTCCTGAGCGAGGCTGGCCCTCACGAACTCCCTGCGCCCCGCGCGCTTCCGATAGGAGAACGCCGCCCTGACGGTGAATCCGGGCGGCGGCGCGTGAGCCGCGCCGGCGAGCCGGGCGAGGAGAGGCCGGACGACGAACACCAGGGTGACGTAGACAGCCACCGGGTTGCCCGGCAGGCCCAGGAACGGCTTGCCGTCGATCATGCCCATCGCGATCGGCCGTCCCGGCTTGATCCCCAGCCTCCAGAACACGAGGCGGCCGATGGTCTCGACGGCGGTCTTCACGTGATCCTCGTCGCCGGTCGACACGCCGCCCGAAGTCAGGATCACGTCATGCTCGGCGGCCGCCGCCGAGAGCCGCGCCGCGAGTGCCGCCGGGTCGTCACGGATAATGCCGAGATCACGCGCCGCGACGCCCATCCGCCGGAGAAGAGCGAGCAGCAGGACGCGGTTCGAGTCGTAGATCGCGCCCGGCCTCAAGGGCGCCCCCGGCGCGGCGAGCTCGTTGCCTGTCGAGAACACGCCGACCCGCAGGGTGCGACGAACCTTCAGCGTGCGCAGGCCGACCGCGGTCGCCAGAGCCAAGTCCTGCGGCCGCAGACGCCGGCCGGCCGGGATGATCGACGAGCCCTTCGCCGCGTCCTCGCCGGCGTCGCGGCTGTTGGCGCCCCGCTTCAGCCCGAGCGGCAAGGACACCCGGCCGTCGGGCAGGACGTGGACGTCCTCCTGCATGAAGACGGTGTCGGCCTCCGCCGGCATCGGGGCCCCGGTGAAGATCCGGGTGGCAGAGCCCGCCATCGACACGCCTTCGGACGAGCCGCCGGCCGCGACGACCGCGCCGACCGGCAGGATTGTCGCATCGGAGGCGCGCAGGTCCGTGAAACGGACCGCGTAGCCGTCGACGGCCGAGTTGGAGAACGGCGGGACGTCGATGGGCGCAACGCAATCCTCGGCCAGGATGCGTCCATCGGCGTCCGAGACGGGAACGTCCTCGGTGCCGACGACCGCCACGAGCCGCTCGCCGAACAATGCGTGCGCCTCCTCGATGGTCATCAGAGGGCCGCCGAACGCGAAGCAGTCGTCGCTGAGCTGGGCCATCCGGCTAGAGCCTCCCGAGGACGTCTTCGAAGGAAACGGCCACGTCGAGCATCAGCCCCGTCACCGCCGCCGCGTCGTTCAAATCTACGACGGGAATGCCCGATGTCGGAAATTCGACGTCGCTCGCGATGCCCGCAATCGTGGTGTCCAGAGGATGTATGGGTGGGCGGCCGTTGTTGGCGCGATAAACCTCGATCTTGGGGATCGGCTCCCGCTTGTACCCTTCCACGACGATGAGGTCGCAGGGGCTGATCCGCCGCAGGAGCTGACCCAGGGTCGCTTCCGCCTCGTCGCGCAGCTCGCGGACCTGCGCCCACCGCCGGCCCGACGATACGAGAACCTCGCTCGCCCCCGCCCTGCGGTGCTCGTAAGAATCCTTCCCGGGCCAGTCCGTGTCGAAGTCGTGGTGGGCGTGCTTGATGGTCGCCACCTTCACCCCGCGCGCGACGAGCACGGGGATGGCCCGAACCAGCAGGTTGGTCTTGCCAGCCCCGCTCCACCCGGCCAGTCCGATAACGCGCATGCCGGACACCACTGACCACCGCTCTCGTGACATTTCCACTGCCCCGCTCGATGGCTCAGGGCAAGCATCAGCCACGCCGCCGGGACGCGTGACCGCGGCCCCGTGCAAATTGAAACGCCTTCAAAAACGATATAACACCTCCGCTATAACGGCTGCCATTTGGTATGCCACGAGCGAACGCCACGCCAATGGACCCGAACGGGCACGCCATGCACGACTTCAACCTTCCCTCGATCGCGCAGGCATGAACATGGGTGACGCATCCTCTGCGGCGGACTGGGCCACCATCGTGACGGACGCCTACTACGCCGAAGCGAAACCACCGCTCACGCAGGAGCTCACCGACCGAGTGCGCGACGCGCTCGCGAAAGCGATCGCTTCACCGGCCGCAGACGCCCCGAACGCTCTGATGGACCGCTTGAACGACGCGCTGGACGCGTTCGAGACCGAGCTCCGCTCCGTCGTTGGGCCCAGGGTCACGTCCCTGGACGAGGTCACGAGAGCCGTCGCGATGAAACACCGGTCCGAGGCCGGCCAGCCGCTCCGGGCCTTCGGCGGCCAGTAAATTTGATCGGACCGCGGGACGCCGCGACCACCCGCCCCAGCAGTTGAGAACCAGATACCGCAATGAGTGAGGCACCGGGGACAGTCAGGACCTTCTCGCATCCCGGCCGGGGGCGGAACAAAGCGCGCAGCGTACCCAAAGGGCGCCAGGTCGAGCCGCGGGCGAAGGTCGAGATCGAGGAGCTTCTCGGCTCCAGCTCGCGCCAGCGCGACCTGCTCATCGAGCACCTCCACCTGATCCAGGACACCTACGGCCAGATCAGCGCCGAGCATTTGGCGGCGCTAGCCGACGAGATGGCCCTGGCCTTCGCCGAGGTGTTCGAGACCGCGACCTTCTACGCGCATTTCGACGTCGTGAAGGAGGGTGACGCCTCCATCCCGAGGCTGACCGTCCGGGTCTGCGACAGCATCACCTGCGCGATGTTCGGCGCCGAGGAATTGCTCGAGACGCTCCAGCGGGAACTCGCCTCCGACGCCGTCCGCGTCGTGCGCGCGCCCTGCGTCGGGCTTTGCGACCACGCGCCCGCCGTCGAGGTCGGGCACAACTTCCTGCACAAGGCCGACCTCGCATCCGTGACGGCCGCGGTCGAGGCCGGCGACACGCACGCTCACATCCCGGACTACGTCGACTATGAGGCCTATCGGGCTGCCGGAGGGTACGCGACCCTGGACCGGCTCCGCAGCGGTGACCTACCGGTCGACGACATCCTGAAGGTGCTCGACGACGGCGGCCTGCGCGGCCTCGGCGGCGCGGGCTTCCCGACGGGGCGCAAGTGGCGCTCGGTGCGCGGCGAGCCCGGGCCCCGGCTGATGGCGGTCAACGGGGACGAGGGCGAGCCCGGCACCTTCAAGGACCAGCTCTACCTCAACACCGATCCGCACCGCTTCCTCGAAGGCATGCTGATCGGCGCCCACGTCGTCGAGGCGCCCGAGGTCTACATCTACCTGCGGGACGAGTACCCCATCTCCCGCGAGATCCTGACGCGCGAGATCGCGAAGCTCCCCGAGGGCGGCCCGCGCATCCACCTGCGCCGCGGCGCTGGCGCCTACATCTGCGGCGAGGAATCCTCGCTGATCGAGTCCCTCGAAGGCAAGCGCGGGCTGCCGCGGCACAAGCCGCCGTTCCCGTTCCAAGTCGGCCTGTTCAACCGTCCGACGCTGATCAACAACATCGAGACGCTGTTCTGGGTCCGCGACCTGATCGAGCGGGGCGGCGATTGGTGGAAGAGCCACGGCCGCAACGACCGCGTCGGACTGCGCTCCTACTCGGTCTCGGGGCGCGTGAAGGAACCGGGCGTGAAGCTCGGTCCGGCCGGCCTCACCATCCAGGAACTCATCGACGAGTATTGCGGCGGCATGGCGGACGGCCACACCTTCGCGGGCTACCTGCCGGGCGGCGCGTCGGGCGGCATCCTGCCGGCGTCGATGAACGACATCCCGCTCGATTTCGGGACGCTGGAGAAGTACGGCTGCTTCATCGGGTCCGCCGCCGTCGTGATCCTGTCGGACCGGGACGATGTGCGCGGCGCCGCGTTGAACCTGATGAGGTTCTTCGAGGACGAGAGCTGCGGGCAGTGCACCCCCTGCCGTTCGGGGACCCAGAAGGCCCGTATCCTGATGGAGCAGGGCGTCTGGGACACCGAGCTCCTGGGCGAGCTGTCCCAGTGCATGCGGGACGCCTCGATCTGCGGCCTCGGCCAAGCGGCCTCGAACCCGCTGAGCACCGTCATCAAGTATTTCCCGGATCTGTTCCCCGCCCCGCGCGCCGCGGCGGCGGAGTGAGGCAACCGATGGCGCCGGCGAACCCTATCCCTATGTCCGAGCCAGGAGCGGCCGCATGAGCAACGCCCCCGAACAGCACGGCGACAAGACCGAGAAGACTGAGATCCGGGCCGACGGTCTGCAGGATGCAGGCGGCCCCGCGCAGGGCCCGAAGCCGGAGGCCGGCGGCTCCTACTCGGAAGGAGCGAAGGCGGGCGGCCAGGCGGCACCGGAGCCGTCGGGCCTGCACAATCTGACGGAGCGCCCGAGCGCACCGCCGACCATCGCGTTCGAGCTCGACGGACAGCAGGTTGAGGCCGGCCCCGGCGAGACGATCTGGGCCGTCGCCAAGCGCCTCGGCACCCATATCCCGCACCTCTGCCACAAGCCCGAACCCGGCTACCGCCCGGACGGCAATTGCCGCGCCTGCATGGTCGAGATCGAGGGCGAGCGCGTGCTGGCCGCCTCGTGCAAGCGCACGCCGGCCGTGGGCATGAAGGTCAAGACTGCGACCGAGCGCGCCACCAAGGCGCGCGCCATGGTGCTCGAACTGCTCGTGGCCGACCAGCCCGAGCGCGAGACCTCGCACGACCCGACATCGCACTTCTGGGTTCAGGCTGACTTCCTCGACGTCTCCGAGAGCCGCTTCCCCGCGGCCGAGCGCTGGACCGGCGACTTCAGCCACCCGGCCATGAGCGTCAATCTCGACGCCTGCATCCAGTGCAATCTCTGCGTCCGCGCCTGCCGCGAAGTCCAGGTCAACGACGTGATCGGCATGGCCTACCGCTCGGCTGACGCCAAGATCGTGTTCGACTTCGACGACCCGATGGGCGGCTCGACCTGCGTGGCCTGTGGCGAGTGCGTCCAGGCCTGTCCGACCGGCGCGCTGATGCCGTCCGCCTATCTCGACGCCGAGCACAACACCCGGACGGTCTATCCCGACCGCGAGGTGACCTCGCTGTGCCCCTATTGCGGCGTCGGCTGCCAAGTCTCCTACAAGGTGAAGGATGAGAAGATCGTCTACGCCGAGGGCGTGGACGGCCCGGCCAACCACAACCGGCTCTGCGTGAAGGGGCGGTTCGGCTTCGACTACGTCCACCACCCCCACCGCCTGACGGCGCCGCTGATCCGCCTGGACAACGTTCGGAAGGACGCCAACGACCAGGTCGACCCGGCCAACCCGTGGACGCACTTCCGCGAGGCGACCTGGGAGGAGGCGCTCGACCGCGCCGCCGGCGGCCTCAAGACGGTCCGCGACACGCATGGCCGCAAGGCACTCGCCGGCTTCGGCTCCGCGAAAGGCTCGAACGAGGAGGCCTACCTCTTCCAGAAGCTGGTGCGGCTCGGGTTCGGCTCGAACAATGTCGACCACTGCACGCGGCTGTGCCACGCCTCGTCGGTGGCCGCCCTCATGGAGGGCCTGAACTCGGGCGCCGTGTCGGCGCCGTTCTCGGCGGCGCTCGACGCCGAGGTCATCATCGTGATCGGCGCCAACCCGACCGTGAACCACCCCGTGGCGGCGACCTTCCTCAAGAACGCCGTGAAGCAGCGCGGCGCCAAGCTGATCGTCATGGACCCGCGCCGGCAGGTGCTGTCGCGGCACGCCTACAAGCACCTCGCGTTCAAGCCCGGTTCGGACGTCGCGATGCTCAACGCGATGCTCAACGTGATCGTCGAGGAGCGGCTCTACGACGAGCAGTACATCGCCGGCTACACCGAGAACTTCGAGGCGCTGAAGGAGAAGATCGTCGAGTTCACGCCGGAGAAAATGTCCTCGGTCTGCGGCATCGACGCGGAGACCCTGCGCGAGGTCGCCCGGCTCTACGCCCGCGCCAAGTCCTCGATCATCTTCTGGGGCATGGGCATCAGCCAGCACGTCCACGGCACGGACAACTCGCGCTGCCTGATCGCGCTCGCCCTCATCACGGGGCAGATCGGGCGTCCGGGCACCGGCCTGCATCCGCTGCGCGGTCAGAACAACGTCCAGGGCGCCTCCGACGCCGGCCTGATCCCGATGGTCTATCCGGACTATCAGTCGGTCGAGAAGGCCGCGGTGCGGGAGATGTTCGAGGAGTTCTGGGGCCAGAAGCTCGACCCGCAGAAGGGCCTCACCGTGGTCGAGATCATGCGGGCGATCCACGCCGGCGAGATCAAGGGCATGTTCGTCGAGGGCGAGAACCCGGCGATGTCCGACCCCGACCTGAACCACGCCCGGCACGCCCTGGCGATGCTCGACCACCTCGTCGTGCAGGACCTGTTCCTCACGGAGACCGCCTTCCACGCCGACGTGGTGCTGCCGGCCTCCGCCTTCGCCGAGAAGGCCGGCACCTTCACCAACACCGACCGCCGCGTGCAGATCTCGCGGCCGGTGGTGTCGCCGCCGGGCGACGCGCGGCAGGACTGGTGGATCATCCAGGAACTGGGGAAGCGCCTCGGCCTGCCCTGGAACTACGGGGGCCCGGCGGACATCTTCCGCGAGATGGCCATGGTGATGCCGTCGTTCAACAACATCACCTGGGAGCGCCTGGAGCGCGAGGGCGCCGTGACCTACCCGGTCGACGCCCCGGACAAGCCCGGCAACGAGATCATCTTCTACGCCGGCTTCCCCACGGAGAGCGGGCGCGCGAAGATCGTCCCGGCCGCCGTGGTGCCCCCGGACGAGTTGCCGGACGACGACTACCCGATGGTCCTGTCGACCGGCCGCGTCCTCGAGCACTGGCACACCGGATCGATGACCCGGCGCGCCGGCGTCCTCGACGCGCTGGAGCCCGAGGCGGTCGCCTTCTTGGCTCCGAAGGAGCTCTACCGGCTCGGGCTGGAGCCCGGCGATACGATGAAGCTGGAGACGCGCCGCGGCGCCGTCCATCTGAAGGTGCGCTCTGACCGCGACGTACCGGTCGGCATGATCTTCATGCCGTTCTGCTACGCCGAGGCCGCGGCCAACCTGCTGACGAACCCGGCGCTCGACCCGATGGGCAAGATCCCGGAGTTCAAGTTCTGCGCGGCCCGGGTCTCCGCCGTCCACGCGACGCCCATGGCCGCCGAGTAGGCGGCGAGACCTCCGGCGGCGCGCCCAGGCGTGCCGCCGGAACGTGACGGCGGACAGCAGGCGAAGGCCGCGTGCAACGCCGGAAGCAGAAGGCCTGCCGGCGCCGAGCCGCGGGCCACCGGGCCAGCGACGTTCAACCTCGCGACTCCGCTGCTGCTGGTGACGCGCCTCGGCGCGGCGGCGTCGATCCTAGGAATCGGGCTTCATCAGCGAAGCGAGAAGGTCGAGTTCGCCCGCCACGGCCTCCGAGGCGAGCCGCTCCATGCGCAGGTAACTGTCGAGGATGGCATCGCCCGTGCGCGTCAGGATAGCGCCGCCGCCTCGGCGTCCCCCCTTGCTCGCTGAGACGAGCGGCTCCTGGAACGCCTTGTTTAACGTATCGATGAGGTACCAGGCTCGCTTGTAGCTCATGCCCATCCGTCGCCCCGCGGCGGCGATGGAGCCGGTGTCGCGGATGCCGCTCAGGAGTGCGGCCTTGCCCGGTCCCAGCAGGGTGTCCGAGCCGAGCTCGATCCGCAAACTGATGCTCGTGTCCTCGCCCAACGCACACCGCCGCTTCGCTGGAGGCCTCAGCGCCTCGCAGGCGTCCCTACGCGAAACGGCATCGTCGATCATCCCGGCGGCCGACAGGATTGTCCGTCTCCGTTCATCGACTTGGGTCCACGGCATCGCGGCTCGGGGGCACGCCGCCCGCGACGAGGCCGGCCAACCGTGCGCGCGTCACGAGGTCTCGGCGGCGGGCGAGAAGCCCAGATCGCGCAGCGCCGCGGCCGTCTCGGGCTCGCCGAGCAGCCTTAGGAAAGCCGCGAGCGCCGGCATGGCCTCGGCGTGCGCGCGATACGCCAGATCGTAAGCCTCCTCCGTCAGCGGACGGAAGCCCAGCCCGTAGGCCTCCGCGACGCTCGCTATGGCCACGCCCCAGTCCGCCCTTCCTTGCGAGACCGCCGCGGCGACGGCGTTGTGCGAGCGCGGCTGGTTCCAGAACCCCGCCGGCCGGGCACCGTTCAGCAGGCCGTCCACGAGCAGGCGCGTGCCCGATCCGGCGTTGCGGTTGACCATCACGGCGTCGGGGTCGGCGAGCGCTGAGGCGACCGCGTCCGCGGCGTCGCGACCGTCGAACCTGGCGTCGCCCCGGCGGAACACGACGCCCTGGAGGCGGCGCCAGCCGGGCGCGAGAGACATGCCGTCGGTGAGGAACGGGGCATTGTACCGGCCCGTCTGGGGATCGAAGAGGTGCATGGCGGCGACATCGCATTCGCCGCGCCGCAGGGCGGCAAGGCCGCCGGCCGACCCGACCCAGATGGTGCGGGCGCGGTAGCCGCGCTCGGCGAGCAGGCCGACCACGCGGTCCAGACCAATGCAATGGCTGCCGACGATCGTCAGGTCGGGCGCCCGTACGCCGGCGCCCAGGCGAACCACGGCGACGCCCTCTCCCGCCTCGACGCCTGCGCGCGCGGCCGGAACCGCGAAAAACCCGTCCGCCTGCGAGAAGGCGGTCACCGAGCCCGAGCCCTTCGGCAGCGGCAGGGCGATCGCACCCTCGGGACCGAGGGCGAGCGAGGTCATCACGAACTCCGTGCGACCGAGCTCGGAGGGCACCCGTTGGGACACGCGCGCCGCGATCGTCTCGTCCTCCCGCGGAGGCAACCCGGCGAGCGCCCGCACGTACGGCACGACAAAGTCGTGGAAGGTGAACATCGCGGAGGTGGGGAACCCCGGCAGGACGATGACCGGCCTTCCCTGCGACACCGCCACGCAGAGCGGCTTCCCGGGCTTCAGGGCCACGCCGTGGAACAGGATTCCCGGCTCGCCGAGGCGGGACAGCACACGGTGCGAGACGTCGCCGGCACCTTTGGACGTGCCTCCCGAGAGCACGACGAGGTCGTTGTCCCGCAGGGCGGACCGGAGGGCCGCCTCGAGGACGGAAGCCTCGTCGCGCACGATCCCGAGCCGGACCGGTTCCCCGCCGTTCTCCGTCACCGCGGCCGCGATGATCGCGCCGTTGGAGTCGTAGATCGCGCCTTCGGGCAGGGGCTCGCCCGGTGCGACCAGCTCGTCCCCCGTGGACAGGACCGCGACGCGCGGGCGTCTGGTGACGTCGAGGGCCGCGAGACCACACGCCGCCAGCATGCCGATCTCGCGGGCGGTGATCCGCGCGCCCTTGCGCAGCACCGTCTCGCCGCGGGCCATGTCGGCGCCGGCATAGCCCACGAACTGCGCGGGCCGAACCGCGGTCAGGACATCGACGGCGAGGCTCCCGGCGTCGAATTCCGAGTGCTCGACCATCACCACGGCGTCGGCACCGCGCGGGATCATGCCGCCGGTGGCGATCGGCGTCGCCGTTCCCGGCTGGACGACGATTGTCGGCGCGACGCCGCAGGCGAGGATCTCGCGGTTCAGCGTGAGGCGCCGCGGGCTCGCCGGCCCTGCACCTTCCGTGTCGGTCGCGCGCAGGGCGAAACCGTCGACCAGGGAACGGTCGAAGGGCGGAACATCCATCGGGGAGGCGACGTCGCGGGCGAGCACGCGCCCGAGCGCTCCTTCCAAGGATACCGCCTCCGAAGGCAGGCGCGTGTGCGGGACCGCCGCCCGGAACCGCGCGAGCGCCTCGTCCCGGCTCAGTACCGTGAGAAACTGCTCCTGGCTCGAGGCCGCGGCGAGACGCGCGGCGAAATCCGGCGCCCCGTCACGGTCTGAGTCGGCACTCACAGGGCCCAAACCTCTACCTCCTCGCCGGCCCGGAAGCCTTCGCTGTCCGGCTCGACCACGACGATGCCGTTCGCCTGCACCAACCGACTGAGCGGCAGGCCGGCTCCACCGAGCGGCTCCACGCCATCCGGCCCGCTTCGGACGAAGACGACCTCGGACAGACCGATCGACGAGACGATCTTCCGGAGAAGGACCTGCCGCCGAGGCAGGCTTTCCTGCGCGCCGGCGAGCCGTGCGATGAGAGGACGGCCGAGGGCCAGGAACGCGGCGAGCGCGGCCTCGGGACGCCCGGGCACCAGAAGAACCGGCTTGCCGGCTGCGGAGCCGACGGCGGTGGTTTCCCCAGGCCGCATCGCGATGCCGTGCGCGCGGACCTCTCCGGCGAGGGCGAGGGCCGCCGCGCTGTGGTCCGAGCGGCCGAAACCGCTCCCCCCGATCACCAGCACCGCGTCCGCCGTGCCGCCGCGGAGGGCCTCGGCGATGTCCCGGACGCCCTGGACGCGAACCGCCTCGGTCGCCGCGCCTGCCCGCGCGATCAGACGCCCGAGCAGGGGCGACACGGTATCGAGACCGGTCGCCCCCGCGGTGACGACGCGCAAGAGGGGCTGACGGACGTCCACCGCCGTGAGGCCAACCGCCTCCAGGACGAGCAGGTGAAGCGGCTCGATCCGGGTGCCCGCCTCGATCAGCCTCTCGCTGCCAGCGACGTCGTCGCCCGTTCCGAACACACCTTCCCGGGGGGCGATGTCCGCGACGACCATGCCGTCCAAAAACCCCTCCGGGGGCAAGACGGCATCGGTGCCGGACGGCAGCGGCTGTCCGGCCTCGACCCATGGTGGTGGCCGCCCCAGGAAGATCGGCGCATAGGCCGACGCGCCGCCCACCGAAGCGGCCTCGACCGCGAAGCCGTCCCGCATCGCCGTCAGGCCGGCTGGCACGGCGGAGCGCGCGATGACCACTCCTGCGGCTACGCGCCCGAGCGCCGCTGCGAGCGTGACCGTCGCGGGGGCGACGGGAGCAGCCGCGCCGCTCAGCAGGTTCGCCGCCTCCCGAAGCGGGATCAGCGCCGAGGACGCATTCCGGATCATCATGGGGGCGATGCGCCATCCGGGTTCGATGATCAAGGGGCGGCGTGGCGGTCGACCCGGCGCGCGCCGCGTTCGACTCCCCGGACGAAGTCGCGTCGGCGAGAACACGTGCGGCTCTGCCTGGAGCGCCCCCGCACAGGGGAGGGCTTGCTCACAGCCATGACGGGGAGCGATAGCCGCGTCGAACGTCCCGACGAGACGACAATTGTCGCCCCGGGCGATATGCTCACCGACTATCCGCACGCGCTCCCCTGGTAGGCATGACAGGTCCATTCGGCCGAACCTGCGTTTCGAGGTCGGACTCATCGGCTGACCTCGCCTTCCGCGTCGTCACATTCCCAAGGCCCGTCCCGGGCGCATGATGCAGACGCTCCAGGAAATCCTGTCCCGCCTGTTCAGTCTGGATCGGGACGTGCTGGCGATCGCGTGGCTGTCGCTGCGTGTCAGCCTCAGCGCCGTCGGCATCGGTCTCGTGCTCGGCATACCCCTGGGTGCGTTCGTGGCTGTCGCCCGATTTCCCGGACGCAGCGCCGCGGTCGGCATCCTGAACGTGTTCATGGGGCTGCCGCCGGTGCTCGTCGGCCTCGCGCTCTACCTCGTCCTCTCCCGCTCCGGTCCGCTCGGACCGCTCGGCCTGCTGTTCACCCCCGGCGCGATGATCGCCGCACAGGCGACGCTCGCGACGCCGCTCGTCGCGGCCCTGACACAGCAGGTCGTCGCCGACGCCCGGGTGCATCTCGGGGAGCAGTTGCGCTCCCTCGGGCTCTCCGCGCCGCGTCAGGCCTGCGCGATCATCTACGACGTGCGCTTCTCCCTAGTGACCGCGGCGCTCGCCGCGTTCGGCCGGGCGATCTCGGAGATCGGAGCGGTCCTCGTCGTCGGCGGGAACATCGACGGGTATACCCGCACGATGACGACGGCGATCTCGCTGGAGACCCAGAAGGGCGATCTCAGCCTCGCCCTGGCGCTCGGCCTGGTGCTGATCGGCCTCGTTCTGATGGTGAACGTCGCCGTGGCCCTGCTCCGCCGGCACGCCGCGCGGGTGTATGGATGAGCGCGACGCCGGCCATCCGCCTCGAGGACGTGACACTGTCCCTGGACGGGCGAACGGTTCTCGACCGTCTCTGCCTGGAGGTCGCTCGGGGCAGCGTCACGGCCGTCATCGGCCCTAACGGAGCGGGCAAGAGCGTCACCCTGAGGGTCATCGACGGGCTCCTGCGGCCGGACGGCGGAACGGTACGGGTCGGCCCGCACCGGCGGGCCTTCGTGTTTCAGCGGCCGGCGCTGATCCGCGCGACCGCGGCCGCGAACGTCGCGCTGGCTCTCGGAAACCTGCCCCGTCCTGCGCGGGCCGCGCGGGTCGAGGAAGCGCTCGCCCTTGTCCGCCTCTCCCAGCGCGCCCGCGATCCCGCGACGCGGCTCTCCGGCGGCGAGCAGCAGCGGCTGGCGCTAGCCCGTGCCTGGGCGGTCGGCCCCAGCCTGCTCCTCCTCGATGAGCCGACCGCCAACCTCGACCCAGCCTCGACCGAGATCGTCGAGGGACTGGTGTCCGCGATGGCGCGGGCAGCCACCACGGTTGTGCTCGTCTCACACAATCTCGGGCAGGTGGCGCGCCTCGCCGATACGGCGATCGTGTTGGCGTCCGGGCGCGCCGTCGAGCATGGTCCGGCCCGCCAGATCCTTCTGTCGCCCCGCACGTCCGAGGCGCGGGCCTACCTCACTGCGGAGTTGCCGTGGACCCCTTCCGTCGTCGCCTCCTGACCCTCGCATTGGCCGCGCTCCTGAGCGCGGCCGGCCGGCTGCCGCCGGCCGACGCCGAACCGACCTCGATCGTCGTCGCCTCGACGACCTCGACCGAGCAGTCCGGGCTGTTCAAGCACATCCTCCCGCTCTTCCGGGAGACATCAGGGATCGACGTGAAGGTCGTCGCTCTGGGCACGGGCCAGGCGCTCGACGCCGCGCGCCGCGGCGATGCCGACGTGGTGCTGGTGCACGACCGTCCGGCCGAGGACAAATTCCTCGCCGAGGGCTTCGCGAAGACGCGGTACGACGTGATGTACAACGACTTCGTGCTGATCGGCCCGGCCTCCGACCCGGCCGGCGTGCGCGGCCTGGGCGTGCGCGAGGCCTTCGCCAAGCTCGCGGCCAGCGAGGCGGCGTTCGTGTCGCGCGGTGACCGCTCGGGCACACACAGCGCCGAACTGCGCAGCTGGAAGGAGGCGGGCGTCGATCTCGCGGCCGTGCGCGGCCCTTGGTACCGGGACGTCGGCCAGGGCATGGGCCCTGCGCTCAACGCGGCCTCGGCCCTCGGCGCCTACATCCTCGCCGACCGGGGGACGTGGCTCGCGTTCAGGAATCGCGCCGACCTGGTCATCTTGGTTCAGGGGGACCGGAGCCTGTTCAATCCCTACGGCGTGATGCTGGTGAACCCCGACAGCCACCCTGGCGTGAAGGCAAAGCAGGGACAGGCCTTCATCGACTGGCTTGTCTCGCCGGAGGGCCAGCAGGCGATCGCGGGATACAAGGTCGGCGGCGAACAGCTGTTCTTCCCGAGCGCCGGCGCGCCTGCGACGCGCTGACCCGGTATCCGCGCCCGTGGGAGGGCCGTACTGGCATCGACGCGCGCCGCCCCGGGTTCTGACACGCGACAACTATCTATGGTGTGCGCTTTCCGCGGTTCGGCGTCGAAAGCACCAACTCAGTGGCTGACTGCCCGATCGGCGCTTTCGGCATACTGGCGAACGCAGCTGAACGCGCTCCGCTGACTCTGGCCGTTCCGGGAACCGAGGGTGTCCGCTGTTCTCCGACAGGACAGACCTGATGACAACTGGTTCTCATCCTGCGAGACTTTGGGCCGTGCGGCGTCACCTGGGTTGCGGTCCGTCGCTTTCAATCTCGGATCAACTCGGCCCGGACGCTAAGATTCGAGACGCAGGATAGGTAGCAATACCAGATCGCCTGTGTGGAGACCCGGCCAGGGAGAGATGGCCGAGCGCATTCGTGTCCATGATTGAGCGGCAACACCGCTCGGATCGCTCGAGCACTGGTCGCCGCGGCTCAAGCTCGCTGTCGAGATGGTTCTGGCCAGCCCGCTGGTGGCCAGCCTCGTGAGGTCGGAAAGCCTTCATGGCTCGTCACGAACATGTCCTGCTCGCACCCGAAGCGGACCAACAACCGCAATTTGAGGTCGTGACAGCGAGGCGCTTTCTGCCGTTCAAGCCATCCGCGCAAATGGCCGCTTTCCCCTGCCTTTGCTGAGAAGCGGGCGAGCGGCTTCAGGCCATGTTCTGCCATCGCGAAGCGAGCACATGAGCGTCTGGGTTGTGTGGATTTCCGCCAATCCGCATTCGGGCGGCGGATGCATCGAAGCAGACTGCACCCGACCGACGCGAAAGAAGCTCAATTCGCCACTTGCGATGCGGGAGCCATCCACACAGGACACCATCGTCACATACGCTTGCGCTTGTTCCTGAGCGCGTGGCGGCATCTGCGGCTTCTCGGGCGCGCGGGATAGCCCCTCGTCATTCGGCCAAACCGAATGCACCCGCAAAGCCACGCCGGCCTACGTCGGTCACCCGGACGGCGCGCCCCTCCCGCTGACGCTCGATCCAACCGAGGTCCTCGCAGCGGCGGCACAGAGCGGCTCCGAGCCGGCCGGCGAGGTGCGGCCGCCGCTCGCTCCAATCCAGGCAGGGACGGCAGAGTAAGCGGCGGGTTCGTCCAGCCGGTTCGACCGCGACGCCGAACTCGGCCAGCCATGCGCGGCCCGACGCGGTCACCTCGCCCGCCTCCTCTCCGAGCAAGATCAGTCCCCTTGCGACCATCGCGTCGGCGATCCCGACGCCGAGCCGCCCGGCAAGGTGATCGTAGCAGGTACGGGCCTCGCGCAGGGCCGGATCGATCCGCGGGGTCGCGCGCCGTGGTGCTTCGTTTGGCTCGGCCCGGTTCGCGATCACCATCATGGCCTCCAGCATGCGGGCGGTCTCGACGGAGGCGAGGCGAAAGTACCGGTGCCGACCCTGACGCGAGACCGAGAGCAGACCGCCGGTCACCAGTTTCGTCAGGTGCTCGCTCGCGGTGGCCGGGGCCACACCGGCCGTCCAGGCCAGTTCGGTCGCGGTCAACGCCCGTCCGTCGAGCAAGGCCGACAGGATGTTGGCGCGGCCGGGATCACCGATCAGCGCGCCGATCTCGGAGAGTGCGGGACCCGACGACATGGGCCAAGCCTACACCCGCTCGCCACCGGCGGCACCCCTCGACGCTTCGGTCGGGACCGAAGCGTCCGTGACTGACAAGACGGAGTCTCGGGATCAGATTGCGAGGTGCAACGCGGGAAACGCCCATGCACACGCTCTGCCTCCGCTACACGCTCGATCCGAACCGGATCGACGCCTTTCGTATTTATGTCGAGGACGAGACGCCGGTCATCCGTGACTGCGGCGGCCACGTCGTCGGCTACTATCTTCCGACCGACTTCGCCGGGCCGACGAACATCGGCTACGGGCTGATCGAATTTACGAGCCTCGACCTGTACGAGCGCTACCGGGAAACCCTGGCAGCAGATCCTACGCACCGGCGCAACGCGGCCGCCCTTACGGAGAGCGGAGCCCTTCTCGCCATCGAGCGATCGTTCATCCGGCGTCACGGCTATGCGGAGAGTCGGGCCTCGACGCGGGAGGTGGCCGCCCATGACGCCCCGTGAGATGGAAGACCGTGATGAGCGTCATCGGGTCGAGGATACGCGATCCGGGCTTTCGCTCCCTGTGCCGCCTGCCATCACCCGGCACGATCCAAGGCCGACCCATGCTGGACGTCCATGGGGCGACCTTCCTGCCGGCTGTATCGGTTGCCCATCGCTTCCCTGAAGGGTCCTGGCGCGCCGCGTTGTCCGAAGCCGGCCTCGATGTCAGAGCGCACTGGCAGGCCCAGCCTCATGTCGGGGTGAGCCAGTCCCGCTTCGAACCAGACCGACATCAAGGGAGGAGCCCATGTTCTCCGTCATCTTCGAGGTCCGGCCCGGCGACGGCCGAAAGGATGCCTATCTCGAACACGCGCGGGTGCTGAAGCCGGAGCTTGAGGGCATCGACGGCTTCATCGACAATGAGCGCTTCACGAGCCGGAGACGGCCGGGCTGGGTGCTCTCGCACTCGACATGGCGGGACGAGAAATCGGTGATCCGCTGGCGCACCCATGCTGGCCATCACCTGATCCAGGGGAAAGGCCGGTCCGAAGTCTTTGCTGACTATCATCTCCGCGTGGGAGAGGTCATGGCGGACAGTCATCCGCCCGATGGCTACCCGATCCGGGAACAGCGCTTCGACTCGACCGAGGTCGGCGTGGCCAAGGTGTGTACCTTGATGGAGATGCTTCCGGATCGACCCGCGCTCATTGCGAGCGACGACGGCGTGTTGCCTGCCCTCGGCCTTGATCCCCGAGCCGATGGGCTCGTGGCGTGGGACGCGTTCGACTCCTTCACTACGCCCGGAAAGGTGCTGGCCTTGCTATCCTGGACGGATGCCCGCGCCGCGACCGACCCATCATCCGGGGCAGCGAGATCGCGAACGCGAGTCGTGCGGATCATCCGCGACTACGGGATGTTCGACCGGCGAGAGAGCCCGCAATACTTTCCGCCTGCGCGGGCTTCGAACTCGGGACCCGATGAAGAGGGCGCAGCCTGATCACCTGCGCGGTGGATTACATCATTGATCCGGAGAAGATCGCCGAGTTCGCGGCGTTCGGCCGACGGTGGATCGACTTCGTCAACCGCCATGGCGGCACGCACCACGGCTACGACCCCCCCGAAGGCGCGAGCGACCGTGCCCTTGCCTTATTCAGCTTCCCGAGCCTCGCCGCGTACGAGCAGTGGATTGGTGCCGACCGTCTTCTTCCGACCACCCCAGGGAGCCATCGCCGGGCGAGCGTTCGTTGAGAGGATCGCGACGCAGCCGTCGCGCGCGGCCAGCAGGGTGAAGTACAGGGCCGTGCCAGAATGCCCGGAATTGCGCAGGGCGACGGCGCTGACCCCGTGTGCCTTCGCCCGGCGGATCGCCTCCCGCATCGCATGGGCGGTCAGCACTTGTCCCCACTGAGCGAGGGGCTCCGCGTCTCGCTCGAGCGCGAGCGCCGGCCTTCCGAAATCAAGGTCACCCTCATTGCCGCCGACGGTCGCGAGCCCGTTCGGATCGAGCACAGGAAGCCACATCACCCCGCCCCAGACCATAAGCACGCGGACGGGCCCACCGACCCGGCGCGCGTCCTCGGTGCGGCGAAGGCCGCTGGCTGGGTCTACGGGCACGAGCCCCCCGCAAGCCCAAGCACGTCGCGGTGCTGGTGTGGCAGGACGGCGGTCCGTGGATCAAACTGAACGTCGAGTTCGCCTGCACGATCTCCAGGCGGAATCAGTCCCCGGAGCTAAGCCTGACCAGGGCTGCCTATGACATGGCCCTTGAAGGGGTGTCCCGCGAGCCCTTCAGGGGCCGACCAGCTTCCTCAGCCGGTCAAGGTTGGCCAATTGCTGGAGCGCGTGCTCGCGGTCGGCCGCGGCGAGGCCGAGGGTGACGGCCTCCAGCGCGATCAGGGTCGTGGCGTGAAGCGCGACCTCGTTCGCGCGACCGCGCCTTGCCAGCAGCACGACCGTTGCCTGCCGTGCCAACGCGCTCTTGTGCGTGTCGGTCACCAGCACAACCGGCAATCCGAGGCGACGGGCCTCGGCCATCACGGCCTGAACCTCGCGATAGGGCTGGCCGTAGGCGAGGAGCAGGACCGCGTCGCCGGCCTGCAGGCCGAGCAGTTGGTCTGCGAGCGACCAACCCGTGGCATCGAGCAGAAAACTGCACCGCCCCGATCGGGTAAGCTGGAAGGCGAGATACCGGGCGAGGTGCGCGGAGGGCCCGATCCCGAACACGCCGATGCGGGTCGCCAGATGCAGGGTGGTGATGGCCGCGAGGATGTCCGCCTTTCCATCCTCCGACCGTAGCGCCGCCATTCCCTCCTCGTGGGCCGCCAGTACGGCGTCGATGGCTTGGCCCGCGTTCTCGCCGACGCCGGCGAGAGTGCGTCGCATGTCGGCCGCCGGCGTGCCGCGGTCGTCCATGCCTGCGGCCAACGCCTGCTTTAGATCCGTCAGGCCGTCGAACCCGAGTGATTGGACAGCCCGGATGACCGTCGCGTCCGACGTGCCGAGCTGCGCCGCGATCTGGGCGGCCGAACTTGCGAGGACCGTCGCGCGATTCTGGTCGAGATAGCTCGCTACCCTGGCTGCCGACGGCGTCAGCGACGGCGTCAGGCGTCGGACCGTAGCGCCGAAGTCTTCCGTCACGGCGTCTCCTCCGTCCAGCACGCGCATCGAGCTACCCGACCTCGTGATGTAGTGATATCTTCATTGCGCTTGACAAAGGTAGTGATAGCTACAACTTTGCGGTCGAGCAAGCCGCTGCGCGAAGGCTCACTGGCGAGAGGGCGCTCCGAATGGCCGTCGACTGGATTCAAGCATCGCCGGCAGCCATCGCGGCGTTCCTCGCCTCCACCGTCGAATTCGTCGAGGCGCTGACCGTGGTGCTGGCGGTCGGTGCGGTTCGCGGCTGGCGCAGCGCCCTCACCGGCACGGCTGCCGCCCTCGCTACGTTGCTGGCCGTCGTCCTGCTCTTCGGCCCCCTGCTGACTCGCATCCCGATCCGGGGCGTCCAACTCGTCGTCGGCGGGCTGCTCCTGCTGTTCGGCCTCCGTTGGCTGCGCAAGGCTGTCCTGCGGGCTGCCGGCGTCATTCCCCTACACGACGAGGCCGCCGCCTACGACCGAGAGGCCGGCAGCCTTCGGTCGGCCGGTCGCGCCGCTGGCGCCTTGGACTTCGTCGGGTTCGCGACCGCGTTCAAGATCACCCTGCTCGAAGGCCTTGAGGTCGTGTTCATCGTGATCGCCGTCGGGTCGGGTGGCGTCGGGCTCCTCGTCCCCGCAAGCGTCGGGGCTGTCGCGGCGCTTCTGCTGGTGGCGGCGCTCGGGCTCATCCTCCACCGCCCGCTGTCGACGGTGCCGGAGAACGCACTCAAGTTCGCGGTCGGGGTGCTGCTCGCGGCGTTCGGCACGTTCTGGGTCGGCGAGGGCATCGGCCTGGCTTGGCCCGGCTCCGACTGGTCGATCATCGGGCTCACCCTCGGCTTCCTCGCCGTCGCCTCGCTCGCCGTGCCGCTTTGCCGGCGTCGCGCGGGCATCGGCCTCTCGCTGATCCTCCGCTGAGCCAATCCGCCATGAACGCCGTCAAAGCCGTCGCCCGCGAACTTCTCGGCCTCGTCGTCGAAGACGTCGCTCTGGCCCCCGCCGTTCTGGGCTGGATCGCCCTTGTCTGGCTGCTCGCCGCTTCGGTGCCGCAACCGCGCCCCTGGATGGCGGTCCTGCTTATTTGCGGCCTCGCGGGGATCCTCGTCGAGAGCGTCCTGCGTCGATCGGGAGCCGCACGATGATGGGCACGCCCGCATCCTCGACCGAGGGACAAGCCCCGCGGTCCCCGCGCCACGGTCTCTGGAAGGTCACGGTCGCCGTCCTGGTCCTGGGGTCCGTCGGCGTCGCCGCCTATCGCCACGAGGGGGCGCCCCGGCCCGCCCCGGACGCCGGCGCCCCGGCACCGGTCCCGGTCGTGACGGCCGCCGTGCGGAAGCAGGACGTGCCCATCATCCTGACGGGCGTGGGGACGGTGAACGCGCTCAACGTCGCGACCATCCGCAGCCAGGTCACCGGATACCTTCAGAGCGCCGATTTCGAGGAGGGCCGGTTCGTCCGGCGCGGCGACGTGCTCGCCCGGATCGACCCGCGCATCTATCAGGCCCGTCTCGAACAGGCGCAGGCGCAACTCGCCAAGGACCAAGCGCTCCTCACCAACCAGAAGACCAACCTCGCCCGCAACGAGCCTCTCCTGCAGAAAGGCTTCGCGACCGACCAGCAGGTCGTGAGCGAGCGCGCGATGATCGCGCAGACCGAGAGCGCGCTGAAGGGCGACCAGGCCGCCATCGACTACGCGCAGACCGAACTCGACTTCACGACGCTGCGCGCGCCCTTCGACGGCGTAACCGGCATCCGACGGGTCGACGTCGGCAACATCGTCAATCCCACGGATGCTGGCGGCATCGTCGTCCTGACTCAGGTCCAGCCGATCAGCGTGCTGTTCACCCTGCCCACGAGTGACATTGCGGCCGTGCAGGCAGCCCTTGGCCGAGGCCCCGTCGCGGCGACCGCCTACGACCAGTCCGGCGACCGAAAGCTCGACACCGGCACGCTGCTGCTCATCAACAACCAGGCCGACCCGAAATCCGGCACCGTGCAGCTCAAGGCGGTCTTCCCGAATTCCGAGCGCCAGCTCTGGGCCGGCAGCTTCGTCAACGCCGCGGTGACCACCTCGGTTGAGAAGGGGGCGCTGACGATCCCGACGAACGCCCTGCAGGTCAGCGACAAGGGCCAGTTCGTCTACGTGGTCGGGGCGGACGACACCGTCGCGGTCCGGCCGGTGAAGGTCAAGCAGCGCACCCGCGGCGTCGCGCTGGTCGCGGAGGGCCTGAGGGACGGCGAGACGGTCGTGGTCCAGGGACAGTACCGGCTGAAGCCCGGCACGCGGATCACGCCCGCATCGCCCGACCACGTGCCCGACACTTCCACGGCCTCGGCGGGGATGCTGCCGTGAACATCTCATCCGGCTTCATCCGGCGGCCCATCGCCACCAGCCTGCTCATGCTCGCCGTCGTCGTGCTCGGCGCGATCAGCTACACGCTCCTGCCGGTCGCCTCGCTCCCGAACGTCGACTCGCCGACGATCCAGGTCACGGCCCAACTGCCGGGCGCCGACCCGAAGACGGTTGCCTCCTCGGTGGCGACCCAGCTCGAACGCCAGTTCGGCCAGATCCCCGGCTTGACCCAGATGACGTCGAGCAGCGGCACGGGCTTCACCCAGGTCTCGCTGCAATTCGACCGGAGCCGGACCATCGACTCGGTCGCTTCGGACGTGCAGGCCGCCATCAACGCCACGCAGAGTCAGCTGCCGGCGGCGCTCCTCAATCCGCCGACCTACCGCAAGACCAACCCGGCCGACGTGCCGATCCTGCTGATCGCGATGTCCTCGGACGTGTTCCCGATCACGACCGTGAGCGACTACGCCTCCTCGCTCATGGCCCAGAAGATCTCTCAGGTCCCCGGCGTCGGCCTCGTCGGCATCGGTGGCCTGCAGAGTCCGGCCATCCGCATCCAGGTCAACCCAGCCCAGCTCGCGGCCGAGAACCTCGATTTCGAGACGGTCCGCACCGCGCTCTCGAACCTGACGGTGCTGCAGCCCAAGGGGCAGCTCTACGGCGGCCAGCAGGCCGTGGCCCTGCAGAGCAACGATCAGCTCACGACGGCCGCCGGCTTCGAGGACGCCATTGTGGCCTATCGCGACGGGGCGCCGATCCGGGTCCGCGACATCGGGCGCGCGGTCAAGGCGCCCCAGGACGTGACCATCGCCGGCTGGGTGGGCGAGAAGCCGGCCGTGGCACTCGCCGTGCAGCGGGCGCCCGGGGCCAACGTCATCGCGACGGTGGCGGCCATCAAGAAGGCCCTGCCGCAGCTCCGGGCCTCGCTGCCGCCGGGCATCGACGTGAGGATCACCTCGGACAGGACCCAGACCATCCAGGCCAGCGTCAAGGACGTGCAGTTCACGCTGCTCCTGACCATCGCGCTCGTGGTCGGCGTGATCGCGCTGTTCCTGCGCAGGCTCTGGGCGACCGTGATCCCCGCCGTGTCGGTGCCGATCTCCCTCGTGGGCACATTCGCGGTCATGTACGTGCTGGGCTACAGCCTCGACAACCTGTCGCTGATGGCGCTGACCATTGCCATCGGCTTCGTGGTCGACGACGCCATCGTCATGGTCGAGAACATCGTCCGCCACATCGAGGAGGGCGCCAGCCCGATGCAGGCGGCGCTCGACGGGGCGGGCGAGATCGGCTTCACGATCCTGTCGATTTCCATCTCCCTCGTCGCCGTGTTCATCCCGCTGTTCCTGATGGGCGGCATCGTCGGCCTGATGTTCCGCGAGTTCGCGGTGACCGTGGCCGTCTCGATCCTCGTCTCGGTGGTCGTGTCGCTGACGCTGACGCCGATGATGTGCGCCCGGCTCCTGCCGGGCCACGAGGAGCAGGCCCCGGGTCGCGTCTCGCGCTGGCTGGAGGGCTTCTTCACCTTGCTGACGGCGCGCTACGACGACGGCCTGACGATCGCCCTGCGCCACCGCTTCCTCACGCTGCTGACCTTCTTCGGCACCATCGTTCTCACCGGCTACCTGTTCTGGACGATCCCCAAGGGCTTCTTCCCGCAGCAGGACACCGGGCTCATCGTCGGCATCAGCGAGGCGGCCCAGGACGTTTCGCCCGAGGGCATGAAACAGCGCCAGCAGGCCATCCTCGGCATCATCATGAGGGATCCGGCGGTGGCCGACGTGGCCGGCTACATCGGCCCCGGCGGCCCGACCGTGACCGAGAATAACGGCCGCGTGTTCATCAGCCTCAAGCCGAGCGAGCAGAGGAACGTCACGGCCGATCAGGTCATCGCCCGCCTGTCGAAGGCCCTCGACCAGGTCCAGGGCATGAAGGTCTACATGCAGGCCGCCCAGGACATCACCATCGGCGCCGTCGTCTCGAAGACGCAATACCAATTCACGATGACCGACATCGACTTGTCGGAGCTCGACCTCTACGGCCCGAAGCTGCTCGACGCGCTGCGGAAGCTGCCCGAGCTCACCGCGGTCGCGAGCGACCAGCAATCCTCTGCGCGGATGCTCAACGTCGTGGTGGACCGCACGGCCGCCTCGCGCCTCGGCATCGACCCCGCCGCCGTCGACAACACCCTCTACGACGCCTTCGGCCAGCGCCACGTCGCGCGCATCTACCTGCCGCTGAACTACTACTACGTCATCCTGGAAGTCGATCCGCACTACCAGCTCGGGCCCAACGCCCTGCAGCGGATCTACGTCCGTTCGCAGAACGACACCTCCGTGCCGCTCAGCCAGATCGCGAAGATCGAGACCGGCACGATGCCGGCGGTGGTCAACCACCAGGGCCAGTTCCCGTCCGTGACGCTGAGCTTCAACCTCGCCCCGGGCGCTACCATCGGGGCGGCGGTCGCGGCGGTGCAGAAGGCGGCCGCCGACCTGCACATGCCGTCCTCGGTGGCCACCGCGTTCCAGGGCAACGCCCAGGCCTTCCAGACCTCGCTCGGCTCGACGCCGCCGCTGATTCTGGCCGCCCTGTTCGCGGTCTACGTGATCCTGGGCGTGCTCTACGAGAGCACGATCCACCCGCTGACCATCCTGTCGACGCTGCCCTCGGCCGGCCTCGGCGCGTTGGCGACGCTGATGCTGGTCGGCCGACCGCTCGACATGATCGGCATCATCGGGATCATCCTGCTCATCGGCATCGTCAAGAAGAACGGCATCATGCTGGTCGACGTCGCCATCGTGGCGGAGCGCGAGGGCGGCAAATCCCCCGAGGCGGCCATCCACGAGGCGTGCCTGCTGCGCTTCCGCCCGATCCTGATGACGACGCTGTGCGCGCTGCTCGGCGGCGTTCCCCTCATGCTCGGCACCGGCACCGGCTCGGAGATCCGCCAGCCTCTCGGCTACGCCATCGTCGGCGGCCTCGCGGTCAGCCAGGCCCTGACGCTGTTCACCACGCCCGTCGTCTATCTCTACATGGACAAGCTCAGGCTGTTGCTCACCCCGCATCGCCCGGCCGAGGCCCGACAGCCGGTAGTCGAGGTGCGATGATCACCGCTCGCCCTCAATCCACGACGCAGACTGACTCGGGCGCTGCGGCCAGCGATGGCGGCGAGAACCTGAGGGTCGCCGGGTTCAGGCCCGACGCGCTCCCGGACGTCTTGCCCACCGTGGCGCTCACGATCGAAGCGTCTCTGCGCTGGAAAGCGACGGGCGCCCTTCAGACGATCTAGCGCAGGATGCAGTTCCGCGATCGAGGAGGAGCCGTCGCGTCGGTAGCCAGTCCCACGCTCGTCCTTGAGCCCGACGACGCACCGTGGCCGGCAGCGCATTTTGGCAAGGTCTCACGTGCTAGGGCTGCGCGGCAACAGCACAGGGGCCGGACGCGCGGATGCAAACCGTCGGATCTGTTCTCGACCGCCGCGGCGGCCTTGCCCCCGGCTTCGATCTGTTGCGAATCGTCTTGGCTGTGTCTGTCGTGGTCTGGCACGGGCGCGCGATCGTGAACAACGAGATCACCCGCGTTGACGGCTTCTTCGAACTCGGCAGCTACGGCATCATCGCAGCCTTCTTCGGGCTCTCGGGTTTCCTGATTACCGGAAGCGCGCTGCGGCTCCGGCTTCGGGACTTCCTGCTCAACAGAGCGCTCAGGATCATCCCCGCACTGGCCGTCGAGATCGTGCTCAGTGCAGTGGTGCTTGGGCCGCTGTTCACCGACCTGCCCCTGTCGCGCTACGCCACTGACCCGCAGACCTACCGCTACTTCGCCAATATCCTGGGCCTCATCATCTACACCTTGCCGGGCGTGTTCGCGCACAACCCCACCGATGTCGTCAACGGCTCGCTCTGGACCATCCCGCACGAGATCGCTTGCTACGCGCTGATGTCGGCCTGCGTCCTGACGGGCCTGCTGCGGCGTCCGGCTCTCGTGCTGGGTGCGGCCGGCGCCGTGATCCTGCTCGGCTTCGTCATCGGCCTCGGCGCCTTCGGTGACCCCGTCACCCTCCCGGTTCGCGTGGCCGACAAAGTGTTCGTCGATAAGGCGTCGCGCCTCTACGTGGCGTTCCTGCTGGGCATCGCAGCCTACTTATACCGCTACAGACTGCCTTACGACCTGCGGTTGATCGGTCTGGCGGGGGGCATCGTGTTTGTCGCCGGTGCGTGCGACCTGACGGCCGTCACGGCGGTACCGGTCCATCCGTTCCTGAACCTCATGGTCCTTCCATCGCTGATCTATCTCACCGTCTGCTTGGGCGTGACGGATCTCTGGGTTCCCGCCCTGCTCAAACGCGGCGACTACTCCTACGGAATCTACCTGTACGGCTGGCCAATCCAGCAGGCTCTGGTTGCGGTGGTGCCGGTGCGGAATACGTCTCAGCAAGTGCTGATGGCGCTCCCGTGCATCGTCCTGTTCGCGATGGTGTCCTGGCACCTGATCGAACGGCCGATCCTGAGCTTGCGGCGTCGCTTCTCGTTCGTTGCCGCACACCGTCTTCGAGCCGAGCCGGAACAGCCGGCGGACGCCGCCGCGCAGGGGTTCAAAGGCGTCGGATAGAAGCCGCGCAGGATAACCGTCCGGAGCATGGCCAAGGCCGCGAAGCGCGTGTCACCAATGGCCCGCGGACCTGATCACTCGGCGCATACGCGCGGTCCGGTGGTGATGCGGTAGGGCCGCCTCCGGCCGCTGTGCGCCGAAAGCGTATCGGCCCTATCGCGGCGCTTTCCATTTCGCTCAATCGCCACTGCGCGCGATGGCCGTAGACGCGAGTGCCGATCACGCGGTCGCGTCGGACGATCGAGCATGGCCGAGGGCCGCGTCACGGACCGTCGGAAGGCAGGGATTCTCGTTGTCGCGGTGCCAGGCCAGCATCAGCTCCGGTTGCGCGGAGGTCGGCAGCCGGATCGGGCGCAGGACCACGCCGGTCATGCGGATGCTGCGGACGCTCTCCGGCAGCAGCGCGACGCCGAGCCCGGCGCCGACCAGCGCCAGCATGGTATGCGCCTGGTTGACCCTCTGCACGATCCGGGGCCGCACCTTTGCCGCCTCGAACAGGCGGTCGAGCAACTCGACGAAGTAGCGGCCACCGCGCGGCGACCACGTGACCAGCGCCTGACCGTCGAGGGCCTGGATGCCGAGTTGGCGGGCCGACGCCAGCGGACGGCCCGTGGGCACTGCCAGCACAAGGCGTTCGCGCAGCAGGAGGGCCGTCGCGATCGAGCCGTCCTCGCTCAGCAGGGCGGGGGAGGGGCGCAGCAACGCGAAGTCGATCCGCCTGCCGTTGAGCGCCTGAATCTGCTCCTCCGAAACCATCTCCTCCAGGACGAGGTCGATGTCCGGCAGGATCGTGCGGACCTGCGCGACCAAGCGGGGCAGGGCGCGGAAGGCCGAGGCCGCGGTGAAGCCGAGGCGGACCAGCCCACTCTCGCCCTGGGCGGCCCGGCGGGTGATCTGGGCGGCTCCCTCGGCCGCCGCCAGGACCCTGTAGGCCTCGGCGAGGAAGGTGCGCCCGACCGGCGTCAGGCGGACGGCGCGCGTCGTGCGCTCCAAGAGGGTGACCCCGAGGGACTGCTCCAGGGCCTGGATCTGCCGGGACAGCGGCGATTGCGAGAGATTCAGTCGCGCGGCCGCACGGCCGAAATGCATCTCTTCCGCGACGGCGACGAAGCTTCGGACGTGGCCCAGATCGAACATTGATGCAAGATCTGGGATAAATCAGCCAAAATCAACATTGGACGCACAAATCCAGCATCCGTAGAGACCCGGCCAACATCAGCAAGGCGCACGCCTGGTCGGGAGGACCGCGCAATGTCCAAGATGACGCCCGCCGAGATGGCGCAGGCTCTGGGTTCCGGCCTGCTCTCCTTTCCCGTCACGCATTTCCGCGCGGATCTCGCCTTCGACGAGGGGGCCTATCGCCGGAATCTCGCGCAGCTTGCCGAGCACAGGGTCGCCGGCCTGTTCGCTGCGGGCGGCACCGGCGAGTTTTTCTCACTCACGCCAGCCGAAATCGACCGCGTGCTCCGCGCGGCTGTGGAGGAGACCGCCGGCCGGGTGCCGGTCATCGCGCCGGCCGGCCACGGCACGGCCATCGCGGTCGAACTGGCCAAGGCCGCCGAGAGCGCCGGAGCCGACGGCCTGCTGCTACTGCCGCCCTACCTGGTGGGATCGGAGCAGGACGGCCTCGCCGCCCATGTCGAGGCCGTCTGCCGCGCCACGAAGCTCGGGATCATCGTCTACAACCGCGCCAATGCGCAGTTGAACGAGCAGACCCTGGCACGCCTGTGCGAGCGCTGCCCGAACCTCGTCGGTTTCAAGGACGGTGTCGGTGACGTCGAGCTGATGACCCGGGTCTATGCCGGCCTCGGCGATCGCCTCACCTATATCGGCGGCCTGCCCACGGCCGAGACCTTCGCGCTGCCATACCTTGAGATGGGCGTTACCACCTACTCCTCAGCGATCTTCAACTTCCTGCCGGACTGGGCGCTGTGGTTCTACGAGGCCGTGCGCCGGCGCGACCGCGACGCGGTCTATGCCGAACTGCGTGCCTTCGTCCTGCCTTACATCGCCCTCCGCAACCGCAAGCGCGGCTACGCGGTCTCGATCGTCAAGGCCGGGATGACCGCGGTCGGCCGGGCGGCCGGCCCGGTCCGGCCGCCGCTCACGGATCTCGACGCTGCGGAACTGGCCGAGCTGACGGCGCTCATCGGCGACCGGCGCTGAGCGCCATACCGACGGTCCCATAAAAAAACCAAGCCGAGCCAACGGCGGGGCCAGCAGCCGTCCGACCGGACCGGGCGGCGCCTCTCAGGGAGAACGTTCATGACCGGTGCTACGAGCCCTGCGCTCGGCGTCGTCGCCGAGAGACGCAGCCGCGTCCGCCTCCTCATCGTCCTGATGCTGTTCGTCGCGACGACCATCAACTACGCCGACCGCGCGACGATCTCGATCGCCGGTCCGGACATGGCCAGGGATCTCGGCCTGTCCCCCGTCCAGATGGGCTACGTCTTCTCGGCGCTGTCCTGGTCCTACGTGCTGGCGCAGATCCCCGGCGGGTGGCTTCTCGACCGCTTCAGCGTCAAGTGGGTCTATGCCGCGGCGATCTTCCTCTGGTCGGCCTTCACGCTGGTTCAGGGCGGCATCGGCTTCTTCACCGGCCTCACCGCGGTCATCCTGCTGTTCGCCCTGCGCCTCGCGGTCGGCCTCACCGAGGCCCCGATCTTCCCGGCCAACGCCCGCATCGTCGCGGCGTGGTTCCCGGCCGCGGAGCGCGGGCTCGCCTCCGCGTTCTTCAACTCCGCGCAGTACTTCGCCACCGTGCTGTTCACGCCGCTCATGGCGTGGATCGTCCACACATTCGGCTGGCACCACGTGTTCACGGTGATGGGTGCCCTCGGGATCGCCTTCGCCTTCGTCTGGGTGAAGACCATTTACGGCCCGAAGGACCACCCGTCCGTGAACCGGGCCGAGCGCGACTACATCGAGGCCGGCGGTGCCCTCGTCGACATGGACGGCGGCAGCCGGAACGCGACGTCCCACGCGGGCCGCACGATCAAGCAGCTCCTGTCGAACCGCATGCTGGTCGGCATCTATATTGCGCAGTACTGCATCACCGTGCTGACGTACTTCTTCCTGACGTGGTTCCCGGTCTACCTGGTGAAGGAGCGCGGCCTGTCGATCCTCCAAGCCGGATTCGCGGCGGTGCTTCCGGCGCTCTGCGGCTTCGCCGGCGGTCTCCTCGGCGGCTTCATCTCCGACATGCTCCTGAAACGCGGCTTCTCGCTGACCGCCGCCCGGAAGATCCCGATCGTCGGCGGCATGCTGCTGTCCATGTCGATCATCGGCTGCAACTACGTCCAGGCCGACGCCGTGGTGGTCGGGCTCATGGCGCTCGCCTTCTTCGGCAAGGGCATCGGCGCCCTCGGCTGGGCGGTGGTGGCCGACACTTCGCCGCGGGAGAGCGGCGGCCTGTCGGGCGGCCTGTTCAACACTTTCGGCAACACCGCCGGCATCACCACGCCGATCGCCATCGGCTACATCGTCCAGCAGACTGGTTCGTTCTCGGGCGCCCTCGTGTTTGTCGGCGCCAACGCGTTGATCGCGGTGCTCTGCTACCTCGTCGTGGTCGGCGAGATCCGACGGGTCCATCTGGACCCGCACTGACATCCGGCGGGTTGGCCGCAGCCGAGTCCGGGCATCATCCAGCAGGCGCAGCCCGCGCGCGAAGACGGGCCCGTCTCTCAACCGCAGGAGGAACCATGCAGACCGATCACGCCGCGACCCGTCACGCCACGCGGCAGACCCCCGTGGTCACCGAGATGAAGGTCGTCCCGGTCGCCGGCCGCGACAGCATGCTGATGAATCTGAGCGGCGCGCACGGGCCGTTCTTCACCCGCAACCTTGTCGTCCTGACCGACTCGACCGGCGCCACCGGTCTCGGCGAGGTGCCAGGCGGCGCGGGCATCCGCGGGGTGCTCGAGGAGGCGCGCGCCCTCGTGGTCAGCCAGCCGCTCGGCGCCTGGAATGCGGTCCTCAACACGATCCGCAAGACCTTCTCCGACCGCGACGCCGCCGGCCGTGGCCTCCAGACCTTCGACCTGCGCATCACGATTCACGCGGTAACGGCGGTCGAATCGGCGCTGCTCGACCTGCTCGGGCAATTCCTCGACGTGCCGGTGGCAGCGCTGCTCGGCGAGGGCCAGCAGCGGGACGCTGTCGAGATGCTCGGCTACCTGTTCTACGTCGGTGACCGCCGCCGAACCGATCTGCCGTACCGCGAACCGGAGGCCGGCGACGGCTGGCTGCGCCTGCGCGACGAAGAAGCCCTGACTCCCGAGGCGGTGGTCCGGCTGGCCGAGGCGGCCCACGACAGATACGGCTTCAACGACTTCAAGCTGAAAGGCGGCGTGCTGGCCGGCGAGCAGGAGATCGAGGCCGTCACGGCGATCGCCAAGCGCTTTCCCCAGGCCCGCGTGACCCTCGACCCGAACGGCGCGTGGCGGCTGGCTGAGGCGATCCGGTTGTGCAAGGGCAAGGGCGACGTGCTCGCCTACGCCGAGGATCCGTGCGGTGCCGAGGAGGGCTTCTCGGGCCGAGAGATCATGGCCGAGTTCCGGCGGGCCACAGGTCTGCCGACCGCCACCAACATGATCGCCACCGACTGGCGGCAGATGCGGCACGCGATTCAGCTGGGGTCGGTCGACATCCCGCTGGCCGACCCGCATTTCTGGACCCTTGCCGGCGCCGTCCGGGTGGCGCAGCTGTGCCGCGACCACGACCTGACCTGGGGCTCGCACTCGAACAACCACTTCGACGTGTCCCTCGCCATGTTCACGCACGCCGCCGCCGCCGCGCCCGGCCGGGTGACCGCGATCGACACGCACTGGATCTGGCAAGACGGCCAGCGTCTGACGAAGGAGCCGCTTGAGATCCGCGGCGGGCTCGTCCGGGTGCCCGAGCGTCCGGGGCTCGGCATCGAGATCGACTGGCCGCAGGTCGAGGCCGCGCACGCGCTCTACCAAAAGCACGGTCTCGGCGCGCGCGACGACGCGCAGGCCATGCAGGCGCTGATCCCCGGCTGGACCTTCGACAACAAGCGCCCCTGCCTCGTGCGCTAATTGCGCGGCCGAACGGGTCGGCTCCGGAGGTTGAGAATGGCCTGCAGACGCGCTGTCCGAGGCGTGATGATGTCGCCGTGATTCCGGGGCGCCGCAGGCGAGCCCGGCCCCGAAGGAAGACGCCAAAGGCGGCCAATCCAGCAGCGCCGCCGGCTGCAGGATCCTGGCACGCCGGCGGCTCTGGGTCCCGGACGCCGCTGCGCGACCCCGGGATGACGCCAGGGCAGCGGCGCTCGCCGGCTTCAGCGCCTCATGCACCTGCCGCCGGTGCTGTTCCCGCTCTGGGCGCTGGCCTCTGCGCTGACCGATCATCCGCCGGTGAGGCCGTGAGCCGATCTATGGTTCAGTCGAGGGCGTAGCCCAGAAGGCCCTCGATGGTCTGGCCCTCACAGCCCTTGTCGCGCGACACGAAGTGGTCGTGCGTGCCCGCCCTGCAGCGGAACAGCGCGTGACTGGCGGGCTGCGGCGTCTCGAAGACGTAGCCGGTCTGGCCGAGGGGCGTCTGCCCCTCGCATTGCGCATCCCGGCTCAGGAAATGATCGGTCCCGGCGACGCAGCTCATAAGCTTGGCGGCGCCGGGCCTCGGGAGGAGGAACAGCGATCCCAGGGTGGCCTCCAGCGCGAAATCCGGTGCCGCGTACCCGGTGGTGACCCAATGTCCGCCCGGCCCGAGGTACCGCTTGAGCGGCGCGCGGTCGTGCGCAACCGATTGCGTCGCCGTCGCGATCCGCCACGTGCCCGGGTAGGGATCGCCGCCCGCATAATAGACCGTGATCTCCGGCAGGAACGGCGTGATGCTACCGTGCGGATCGCGCTGAAAACCGGGGCTGTGATTGAGGTAGAAGCCGGTGACGTCGGAGTTCAGGTAGCCGGACGGCGTCCAGCGCGCGGGCTTTCCGCTGAGCAGCGCCTTGAGCGGCATCTTGAAGAGGCCGAGCTGGTAGGTCTCGCGGTCGGGATTGCGAGCCGGATCCTTGCAGGCAACCTGCGCGCAAACCCGCCCCGGCAGGCCGGTGATCACGTAGACCTCGCCCGACGACGCGTCGTATCCGAAGTCGGAATTCGGATTGATCGTCGTGCCGTCTGTGGCGAGATTCGGCACCCGGGCGGGCGCATCGAAATGCACGCCGTCGGCCGTGTGCCGCGCATAGAGGTCTCCGAAGCCCGGCACGCCCTGCGGCCCGGTCAGGTCGGTGACGAAGACGTAGTGACCCGGCTGGCCGCTGACGGCGAAGCTCGCCGGCTGGCCGGCCCCGTAGTTTGTCTGTGCGACGACCGGGTTGAGAGGGGCAATTACCGGTGATGGGTAATCGACCCAGGTCAGCTTGTCGTTGGAGAACGCCAGACCCGTCTGGTTGTTGTTGCCCGGCAGATTGTCGGCGCCCGAATAGTACATCGCGTAGGCATAATGCTGCCCGTCGGCCGGGTTGATGAAGCTGCCTTTGATCACGCTGGGATCACAGACGTATTGGCGGTTCCATGAGCCCGGGGTCGGCTGGAATACGATCTGAGCCGGCGAGAAGCCCGTCTGCGCATTGTAGGACCGATGGTAGATCACGTCGGTCTTGCCCTGGCCGCACCACCAGATGTCTGTGGTCCCGTTCTCCGTGATCAGGCTCGGGGCATAGTTGTAGCCGCGCGGATTGGCCTCGTTGGTGAAGAGCGGGCGGCCCTCGGATGCCGTCCAGGCGGCGCGCGCCGACAGCGGGCCTGCGAACGCCAGGGCGGCGCTCAGTGCGATGACGGGTCTGAGCTTCACAGTGCGCCTTCTCGGCTTGCGGACTCGGGGGCGCCATGCTCGCACCTGTTGGTCGACGGCGCGAGGCTCGGAGGGGGCACCTCTCCGCCGACCGTCTGTGCCGATCCGAGGCCGCACCGGCAACCTCCCAGAGATGACGGAACGGAACCGGAATGCGTTACGTCATCGTGATGCCGCAACCGAGCGGAGTTCCGATAGGCGAAGCGTTCACGTGCGGTGCTTCCGGCAAGCGGACGGTCAACACGGTGTGTTCCGCAAGTGTGCCTTGATCATGAGTGAAAATGCCCGACGATTGGTCCTCCGCCACCGGTCATGAGCAAGCAGGAATTGATGGTCGCCGCCCGCACAGTCTCTGACCTCCACCAGCGGCCGCGGCCTCGGGCGTGCCTTGACGCCGGCCTGCGCTCTGCAGGTTGCGGGGACGGCTGTAAGGGCGGCGTAAGGCTCAGAGGCCCATTCCCGATTGCGGGGGCAGGCAAGTGGTGAGCACCCGCGCCACCCTGGCGGCCGCGCGCCGGCACTGGTTCTACGACAGCAAGATCCTGGTCTGCGCGTTCTGTCTCTTGGCCTTCGTCGCCATTTTCTGGCAGGTGAGCCAGTTCGAAGGGTTCCAGCCGATCTTCACCTGTGAATCGAAGAGGGACATCGACCGCCTGCTGCTGACCTCCGGGATGGATGTCTGCATGAAGAGTGCGCGTTCGCAGGTCGATCAGGAGCGCTGCATGCGCACGGTTTACCTGCTGGCTTGCACGAAGGAACGGTGGCGTTAGTTGACCGATCCTGCACTGCTCGGGACCGTTCGGGATTGCCGCGCTCACGCGCGACCGATCTCCCGGCGAGACGCGTTGCCCGCTGCGGTCCGGAACTGCACCGATATCAGCCCACCTTGATGGCGCTTCGGCGGCTCGATCCGACGCGCGGTGCGGGTGACACGGCGGCCGCTTTCTGGGCGACATCGCGGAGTGCAACCACCATCGCGTCGGTCTGCGCATCGAGCTGTGAAGGCTGCCCGGTCTCTGCGGTGTTGCGCCAGGCGATCAGGAAACAGGCAAGGATCGCTGTGGCACTTGATATGAGGGGTGCAATCATCACCGCTGCCAGAAAACTGACAGGCCCCAGCACAGCTGCCGCAAGGAGGCCGCTGCTGATCCCAACCGCTACCAGAACGAACATCGGTGGCTCACTCGAGCTATGCAGCCCATTCGCTGGATGGCCGCCCGATTCTCGCTAGGACGCAAGTGTTAACGACCAGTTAACGGCCGTATCTTATTCCAGCTCATGTCTTAAGAACCGGACCGAAACAAGACTCCGTCGTGTCGCATTACATTCGATCACGTGGCGACCGCGCTTGCAGCCAGTCCGGTCTACGTTTCGGTCTGCCGCGATGCTGCGCGTCTTGCCCCGAGGCCTTGCGCGATGAGCTGCTCCTGCCACAAAACGGATCCGACGACCCACTGTCGTTCGACGGGATGCCGCACGGGAGCCGGTTCACGCTGGAAAACGCCTAAATCACAACTTGCGATAGCTCAGTCGCGCCCGCCTCATGATATGGAATGATCAGATTTGGTATAAAACGATCACTTGTTTATGGCGCCGGCCGGATGTTAGTGGCGGCGCCCGTTGTGGAACAGGATTGATCTGCCAATGGCCGCCAGTGATAGCGCTGCCAGACGCTTGGGCGAGATCGCGGCCGTGATTGGCTGCCGCGTCGAGGTGTTCTACTTGCCTGACGGCGAGGCTCCCGAATCCGGCATGACGTGTGAGCTGCTTCACCTGTGGAACACTGTAACCGAACCGCAGGTCCGGCAGCGGATTCTAAATCGTGTGCGGCTGGAGGCGCTCGGCGCCGCACCTGTGGAGACCATGGAGTAACGTCGGTCCTGTTCTGGACGGCGATGTGTCCGCGATTCCGGCCCGTAACGAGCGCGGCGAGGCATATGCGAGCCGGCGGCCCGACGCCTCAAATGACACGCAGCGTCGGCGCGCATCCGCGCCGACGAAGGAAAGCGTTTTGACCGTTCGATGTCGCGGATCGACCGTATCGCGCCAATCTCACGCTCAGTGAATGCACGAAGGCGCTGTCAAAGCGGCGCCGTTGAGCAGTAAGTCGCGGGTAATTTTACTCGTCCTTAACCCTGGTTTGGCGACGGTCCTGGGCACATGAGGGCTCAGGTCATGCTCGATCATCACAGTGGGCGGGGTGGCCGATCGGAATCATCCGGTCTGGCACAGCGCTGTCTCGCGAAAGCCCGCGATCACCGGGCGGCCGGTCGCTCCGAGCGGGCGCGCGCCAGTCTGAGCCGGGTGCTCGGTGCTGAGCCGAATCATCCGGAGGCGCATTACGAGTTGGGCCAGCTCCTCGCTGCGACCGCGCCGGAGAAGGCCGTCACGCACTTTGTCACGGCGCTTCGGGGAGCGCCCGACAAGCCGGCGCACTGGATCGCACTGGCCTCGGCTTTGCTCGCCGCCGAGCGGCTGCCCGACGCGCGCGCGATCCTGGAGCGCTACAAGGCGCAAAATTTCGGCCCCGAGGCGCGGCCGCTCACGAAGGCCTTTGTCGCTCACACCTTCGCGGCGGCGGAGGGGCGCTTTCAATTGGAGAAATGGGAAGAGGCAGAGGCGCTGCTCGATCTCATCATCCTCCTCGACGACCACCACAGCCACGCCACATATCTCGCAGGAGTGATTGCCGCACTCACGAACAGGCTAGAACGCGCCTCCGATCTGATCGGGATCGCGCTCCTGCGCGAGCCGCAGAACCCGCTATTCTTCAATGGCCTCAGCACCGTTCTGATCAATCGAGGCGATCACGACGGCGCCATCTCCGCTTTGGAAAAAGCACTGGAGATCGACGATGACCTCGCGATGGCCCATGCCAACATCGCGGGGGTCTATCAGCGCCGCTTCCGGTTTGGCGACGCGCTCCGGCACGCCTCGCGGGCGATCGCCCTCGATGCGACCAATGCCGTAGCGTACAGCAATCGCGGCAGCGCCCTGCTCGCGCTTGGTCGTCTGGGCGAGGCGGTTGAAGCTTTCGACAAGGCGCTGGCCCTGGATCCGTCGAGGCTGCTCGTCGCCTCGAACCGCTTATTCGCCAAGCTCTATTCCGCTGAGGTCCCGCCGGAAGACTATGCCGCCGACGCGTTCGCCTATGGCCGCCGCTTCGCGGATCCGCTCCTGCGCCGCCGGCCTTTCGCCAACGATCGTGACCCGGATCGTCCCCTGCGCGTCGGCTTCGTCTCGGGGGACCTCTGCAACCACGCTCTGGTCCGTTTCTTCGAGCCCTACCTGCAGGCGGTCGACAGTCAGCAGCTCCATGTGGTCGCTTACATGACGCATCCGGTCGAGGATGCGGTTTCGGCCCGGCTGCGCCCATTGTTCGACGCGTGGCACAACATCTTCGGCCTCGACGACGACGAGGCGGCCGACTTGATCGAGCGCGATCGGATCGACATCCTTGTTGACCTGTCGGGTCACAGCGCGGGCAACCGCCTGTTCGTATTCGGGCGGAAACCGGCGCCGATCCAGGTTTCCTGGATCGGGCATCCGGCGACGACCGGCCTTGCCGCGATCGATTACCGCTTCTCCGATGCTATCACGGACCCACCCGGCCTCACCGAGGCATTGCACTCTGAGCGCCTCTGGCGGCTGCCTAAGGTCTGGGTGACCTATGAGGGGCCCGGTGAACTTCCGCCGGTACGGGACCGAGCACCGTTCGAGGAGGCCGGATATGTGACGTTCGGCTGCTTCAACCGGCTGACCAAGATTAGTGACGAGGCGCTGCAAACTTGGTCGCGGATCCTGTCCGCCGTGCCTAATGCCCGGTTGTTCATGGTCGTCGGCGATATCGAGAATGCTGATGTCCGGCGGACCGTCGATGACCGCATGACGAAGGCCGGCATGCCGATGGATCGAATTGTTTATCAGCCGCGCGTCAACAGCGGGTACTACGAGCTCTATAATCGAGTGGACGTGGCGCTCGATCCTTATCCTTATAATGGCGGCACCACGAGCTTCGATACCTTGTCGATGGGCGTGCCCATTGTGGCACTACGTGGTCGGCACGCCGTCGCGCGGCACGGGGTACTGGTTCTCACGGCAATCGGCCTTCCGGAGCTCATCGCCGACGATGCCGATTCCTATGTGGCGATCGCTGAAGATCTGTGCCGCGACCGCGACCGTCTGCGATCTATACGGCACGGTCTGCGCGAGCGCATGCGGTCAAGCCCGCTCATGGATCATCGCGGCCTAGCCCGGGACGTCGGCGATGCCTTCCGAGGAATGTGGCGGACTTGGCTCTCGGAAAGCAACGTCTGAAAAGCGGAGCCGCGGTCTCGCGCGTAGACCACGACTTTGCGCGATAGGATCTGGCGGGCTGAGTAGATAGCTGGGCTTGGCGCTGCTTACGGCACGGCGCGAGCTTGGCCGGAAGCACCAACCCGCACGGCGCGCTCGTGCAGAGGCACGCGCGAGTCGGACACACGAGCGCAACGAGGTGCTCCCGGCGGGACGCAGTCGATGCCGAGGCAGCATCTTAGTATTTTTCGTAGGCAATTGTTAATTTTGTTCTTCAGCTCTCGAGCATTCGAGCATCGCATTAAGATCTCGGAAATCCAGGGAGGGTAAAACAGTTTGGCCGCCAATAAGACGGCTCCCCGATCAAAAGGATCGTGTCTATGTCTGGTGTTACTCTCACTGCTGCCACCCGTCAGAACCTGCTCTCCCTGCAGGACACGGCGTCTCTGACCGCGACCACGCAGAACCGGCTCTCGACCGGCCTAAAAGTCTCGTCGGCGCTCGATAACCCCGTCAGCTTCTTCACCTCTCAATCCCTCAGCCAGCGGTCCGGCGACCTGGGGAATCTTCTCGACGGCATCTCCAATGGCGTCCAGGCGATCCAGGCGGCCAACCAGGGCATCACCTCGATCCAGAAGCTGGTCGATCAGGCGAAGTCGGTCGCCAACCAGGCGCTGTCGACGCAGATCACCACCACGGGTACCGCTTCGACCACCTACAGCACGGCCACCGCCACCACGGTGTCGATGTACGTCAACGGCAGCCTGAAGACCGCAGCACTGGCCACCACTGACTCGATCGACCAGGCCATCACCAAGCTCAACACGGCTGTCGGTGCCGGTAGCTTCACGAAGGACACGACCGGCACGAAGATCGTGATGAATGCCCAGGCTGACGTCGAGTTCAAGACGTCGACTGACCAAACGACGCTCGGTTTCGCAGGAAACTCTGCTGCCGGCACAACGTATGGAACTACCGGCGCTACCGCCGCCTCGGTCGCTCAAAGCGCCGACCTGAGCGTGTCGGGCGTGTCGGCTCGCAACAGTCTTGCCCAGCAGTACAACAGCCTGCTGACGCAGATCGATCAGCTCGCTCAGGACTCCAGCTTCAACGGAACGAACCTGATCGCCGGAAAAGGCACCAACAACAATCTGACGATCAATTTCAATCCGAAGGGCAATTCGAACCTGCAGGTGACTGCGACCGACGAGACCTCAGCTGGTCTCAATCTGAGCGCCATCACCAGCACTTCGGGAGCGAACGTCGGTCAGGGTAACTTCCTGCTGAACAGCGACATCAACTCGACGTTGAACACGCTGACCTCGGCCTCAAGCCAGTTGCGCACCGATGCGTCGGCCTTCGGTTCAAACCTCTCGGTGGTGCAGAACCGTCAGGACTTCAGCAAGAACCTGATCAACATCCTGGATACCGGATCGTCGAACCTCACCTCGGCCGATCTCAACCAGGAGGCGGCCAACTCGCAGGCCCTGACCACCCGGCAGTCGCTGGGCATCTCGGCCCTGTCGCTGGCCAACCAGGCGCAGCAGGGCATCCTGCAGCTGCTTCGCTAAGAGCGGCATCGTCGAAAACGGGAACGGCCGGGGCATCGCCCCGGCCGTTTCCATTTGCGCTGTGTCGTTCGGCCTTCACGGGCGCCGGGGCGCTGCGGCGGCGGCCCGCCGGAGCGCCTCGGCAAGCGGTCCATTCGGCGCGGCGTCCGCACGCGCATCCGGTCGATCCCGCCGCGGATCGGTCCGGCCCTCATTCAAGCGCGGCGTTCCCGCGGCCGGCTCGACGGGATCGTCGAGCCGCATCGTCAGCGCGATGCGCTTGCGCGGAACATCGACGCCGAGCACGAGGACCCGGATGACATCGCCGACCCGGACCACCTCGGAAGGCGATGCGATCCGGCGGCGTGCCATGGCCGAGATGTGGACCAGACCGTCCTGATGCACCCCGATATCCACGAAAGCGCCGAACGCCGCCACGTTGGTGACCACGCCTTCGAGCTGCATGCCCGGCTTGAGATCGCCGATCGTCTCGACGCCCTCTTGGAAACTGGCCGTCCGAAACGCTGGGCGCGGATCGCGGCCAGGCTTCTCCAACTCGGCGAAGATGTCGCGCACGGTGGGAAGGCCGAATCGTGCGTCCACAAAGGTCTCGGGGTTGAGGCCGCCGAGCGCTGCCGTATTGCCGAGCAGCACCCGGATATCGCTCTTCGTCGCCTGCAGGATACGACGCACGATTGGATAGGCCTCGGGGTGAACGCCGGAGGCGTCGAGCGGGTCGTCGCCGCCCTGGATCCGCAGGAATCCCGCTGCCAGCTCGAAGGTTTTCGGGCCCAGGCCCGGTACGGATTTCAGCGCCGCTCGTGACCGGAACGGGCCGTTGGCGTCGCGGTGCGTGATGATCCGGGCAGCCAGAGACGAGCCGAGGCCCGACACCTGGGCCAGCAGGGCCGGGGAGGCCGTGTTCACGTCGACGCCGACCGCGTTCACGGCATCTTCTACGACCGCCGAAAGCGAGCGCGACAGCTTCGTCTCGCTGACATCGTGCTGATACTGGCCCACGCCGATCGATTTCGGGTCGATCTTCACCAGCTCGGCGAGGGGATCTTGGAGGCGTCGGGCGATCGATGCGGCACCTCGATGGGACACGTCGAGTTCGGGCAATTCGCGGGCGGCGATCTCGGAGGCCGAGTAGATGGAGGCGCCGGCCTCGGACACCGAGACCTTGGAGAGCTGGAGATCGGGATTATCGGCGATGATCTCCGCAGCAAGCCGTTCGGTCTCGCGGGAGGCCGTGCCATTCCCGATGGCGAGCAGCTCGACCTTGTGGAGGCGGCACAGCCGCCCGAGCGCCGTGACGGCTTCTCGCCAGCGGCGCTGCGGCTCGTGCGGGTAAGTGGTCTCGACGGCAACGATCCGACCCATCGAATCCGCCACCGCGACCTTCACGCCGTTCCGATAGCCCGGATCCAGCCCCATCGTGGCGCGGCCGCCGGCCGGCGCAGCCAGGAGAAGGTCGCGCAGATTGCCGGCGAACACCGTCACGGCCTCGTCCTCGGCGCGCTCGAACAGGCGGGTGCGCAGGTCCTGCTTGATCCCGGTCCGGATCTTGGTCCGCCACGCGGTCCGGACCGTTTCGAGGAGCCAAGCGTCACCGGGACGGCCGCGTGCGGCGATTGCGAAACGGTGGCAGATCGCGCGTTCGTATGGGCCGGGCGCGCCTGGGGGTGAATCCTCGCCTTCGGCCGCGAAGGCGATGTCCAGCACCTCCTCGCGCTCGCCGCGGAAGATCGCCAGGATCCGGTGCGAGGGCATCCGTTCGATCCGCTCGTTCCAGGCGAAATAATCCGAGAATTTCGCGCCTTCCGTCGCCTTGCCCTTGCGAACCGTAGAGACGAGCTGGCCGCCGCGCCAGTAATCCGCCCGCAGACGACCGATGAGGTCGGCATCCTCGGCGAAGCGTTCCACGAGTAGCGCGCGGGCACCCTCCAGCGCCGCATCGACATCCGGTACGCCGCGCTCGATCGAGACGAACGGCCGGGCCTCTTGCTCGGGCGCCCTGTCGGACCGTGTCAGCAGGGTCTGTGCCAACGGCTCCAGCCCCGCCTCCCGGGCGGTCTGAGCCTTCGACCGCCGCTTCGGGCGGAAGGGCAGATAGAGATCTTCCAGCCGCGCCTTCGTGTCGGCGCCCTGGAGGGCCGCGGCGAGCGCCGGGTTCATCTTGCCTTGCGCCGTGATGCTCTCGACGATGACCCGGCGCCGCTCGGTGAGGTCGCGCAGATAGGACAGCCGCTCCTCAAGGCCCCGCAGCTGGGTGTCGTCGAGGCCGCCCGTATTCTCTTTGCGGTAGCGCGCGATGAACGGGACGGTGGCCCCGCCGTCGAGGAGCGCCACTGCGGCGGCGACCTGCGCTTCCCGGACGCCGAGTTCCTCGGCGATGAGCGCGTTCACGGGCTTCATGCGGTCTCCGGCAAAGGCTGCGGCGGCTGGATCGAGGCTCTGCCTGAGCCGCCATGCCGTCGGAAACAAGGCGGTCGCGTCAAACTGGTCACCGACCGTCGCGCAGATCCGCCGCAGCCTTCACGACCTCGCGCATACCGGGATCTTGTGGACAATCAGCTCGCGTCGCTGCAGGTCCCGCCCCAGTTTCCGCAACGGCAGGTTTCAATAAACGCGGTTCAATTCAACGAACTGAGCAGGTGATAGCGCATCTGAGCTGTATCGAGTGTAACCAGAACATATCACCGTCAGATATTCACAGATCAGACCGAGCCTTGACCTTGGTTTGATCGTGTCATCGTGATGTCATCGACTGGCGAAAGGTTCCCATCTTGCATGTCGCTTGAAGGCAGGCATCCCGTGCAATTCGAGATTCGCGAGAGCGGCCGGTCGGGATGGTCCTGGGTTCTCGTCAACGAGACCGCGGAGACGGTGCTCGTCTCGCGGCGGAACTTCCCATCCCGTGCACAGGCGACGGCGGCCGCGCTGGCATTTTCCCAGCTTGTAGCCCGGGCCGGTCGCACGCTGGCGGGCGGAACGCGCCAGGTGGGGTTCCTCTGACTGCCCGCGACGGGCCGGCCGCTCGGTTCAGGCCCGCTGGCGGATCAGGCTCATCACGCTCCAGCAGGCGATGACGCAACCGACACCCATCGCACCGAGGCAGCTGATTGTGCGGATCGGCTCGCCGCGGGCGAGGACGATCGCCGCGGCGAGCGGCACAAGCAGGAACGCGAGCAGCAACGTCATTGCGGAGGTCCGATCAGCGGCTGGCGGTAAGGCTGGCAGAGCCTAGGACGCGAATGGTTAATCGCTTCTGACGACCATCGCCGCGGCTCGCCTGGGAGCTCTCAAGCATGCCGCGTGGTTCCGGGCGGCAATCCAGCCAGATCCCAAGGAAGGGGTTCGCGGCGGCAGAAGCGAGCCACCACGGATCCGGCGCGTGGCACACGTCCGCGCCCTCGGGCCTGCGGCCGGGCGCCGAGCCGTTCGCCCGATGCCGGCTGAGATGGTTGATCGAGGACCGTCCGCTAGGTCAGGCGGGTCAGCCGGTCGACGAGCGCGCGGTCGTGCAGCAGCGCCATGCGCTCCTTGGGCGACAACCAAACCTGCGCCTCACTCACCGTCTCCGCCTCGCAGATCTTTGCGGTGGCCAACGTCTGGTCCGGATCGATCGCACCGCGCGGTCGTGGCCGGCCGATCGGCAGCATCCGCGCATGCGCGGTCGCAAAATCGGGATCGGCATGGATCGCCGCCAGCGCGTCGGCTTCGTCGTATCCCTTTGCGGTATTACGCGCGGCCAGCGCGCCGGCACGCACGGCGATCTCCGGAGGCGTCGCCTCTTCCGGGGTGGCAAGAAGGCGTTTGTCCTTGAGTGCCAGGCCAAGGCCGACCTGGCCGCTCGCCCAGGAGATCGGAATCGCCAGGACGAGGCCCACGATCGTGGGGCTCATCCAGAGGAACAGCGAGGTGGCGATCGCGAACGCCGCGATCCCCGCCACGAGGCCGAGCGCCATGTGCCAGCGGTGCCGGGCGATGATGTCGCGCAGCGGGATCGTGCCGTCGTCGCGGCGCTGCGGGTTCCAGCCCGTGTCGCGCCCGAGCAGGATGCTCACGACCGAGCCGGACTGAATCACCATCGCCACGGGCGCGACCAGCGCCGAGAGCAGGATTTCCACGAGGCTCGAGAGCACCAGCCGACCGGCGCCCCCGCAGGCGCGCCGGACCGGGCCGTCGAGGAGAGCGAGGATCAGGCCCAGGAACTTCGGCGCGAGCAGGACCGCCATGGTCAGCCCGAACAGCTGGAGCGCGCGGACGGGGTCGAACCGCGGAAAGACCGGCGAGAATCCGGCGCCAGCAAAATAGTCGGGCCGCTCCGTAGCCGTCTGGAGGACCAGCAGGATACCGACGAGCAGCTGCAGCAGCCACAGCGGCGACGCGAGGTATCCGGCGATTCCCGTGGCGAAATGCTGCCGCGTTGCCGGATGCAGCCCGGCGGCGCCGATCACCCGGGCGTGCTGGAGATTGCCCTGTGCCCAGCGACGGTCGCGGATCGCGACGTCGATCAGCGAGGGCGGACTCTCCTCGTAGGAACCCGGCAGCCGATGAAGCATGTAGACCGCCCATCCGGCCCGGCGGATGAGCGCCGCCTCCACGAAATCGTGGGACAGGATATGGCCCCCGAACGGTGGCGTGCCGGGGAGGTCCGGCAGGCCGCAGGATTCCGCGAAGGCGCGGGTGCGGATGATGGCGTTGTGGCCCCAGTAATTCCCGTCGCGACCCGACCAGGCGCTGAGCCCGGCGGCAATCACCGGTCCGTAGATGCGGGCGGCGAATTGCTGAAGACGGGCGAACAGCGTGTTGCGGTTGATGATCAGCGGCAGCGTCTGGATGATGCCGGCATCGGGATCGGCCTCCATTGCGGCGGCAAGCGCGACGACCGCCGGACCGCTCATCAGGCTGTCGGCGTCGAGAACGAGCATGTGGTCGTAGTGCCCACCCCAGCGGGTGACGAAGTCGCCGATGTTGCCGGCCTTGCGGTGATGGTTCTTCGGACGATGCCGGTAGTAGAGGCGTGCCTCCGGCCCGAGGCGTTCGCGCAGGTCGAGGAAGGCGCGTTCCTCGGCGATCCAGGCGTCGGCCTGCGTCGAATCGGAGAGCACAAACCAGTCGAAATGCTGGCCGAGCCCCGTTGCATCCACGGCCTCACGCATCGCCTCGATGCCCGCGAAGGTCCGCGCCGTTGCCTCGTTGTAGACCGGCATCAGGATTGCGGTCCGGGTCCGCAGTGCGGCCGGACGGTCTGGGGTTCGCTCGCGCCGCATCAGCATCACGAAGCCGAGCAGCCCGCTGGTGAAGGCGAGCGTAATCCACGAAAAGGTCAGGCAGAACAGGACCACCAAGACGAGCTGCAGGCCGGTCGGGTTGCCCGAGACCGACACCGTCTCCAGCATCTGCCAACCCCCGTAGGCCGTCAGCGCCAGTGCGCCGCCGAACACCGCGAGGCGCGCCAGCCACGGTGCCCGCACGGGGCGTGCCGCCCTTCGGGCGGACCCGGGATCCCAATGCGCCAGATCCTGGATCGGCATGGCCAGGGGCGCCTCGAAGGGCAGGCCGAAACCGGCTGAGGCCGTGGCCAAGCCGGCCTCTGCCGAAGGCCCGGCGGCGGGCAGCACGGTCGGAAATGTTGTCTCGTCCAATGGCACGGTGGAGGCTGATCCTCGAGGTTGGAGACGGCGGTCGGTCACGGCGTCCAGCGGTAAAGCCACGTCTCGCTGATCCGCGCCTGTCCCCGGCGGAGAACCAGACGCAATTCGCTCGCACGCTCGCTTCCGGGATCGAGTTCAAACAGGATCCGCAGGGTCTTACGCGCCGGATAGCGGAATCGCTCCTGCCGCGTGATTGTACCGGCCGAGGCACCGAGATCGACGTCGATGTCTCCGGGCTCGAAGAGCGTCGCGCCCTCGAAATCCACCGCGAACAAGCGGCGGGTTCCGGAGGCGCCGCGGCCGCAGCGGCTGTCGCGGACCCGCGCAATCTCGGGCGGCAGCGGGTCTGGCCAGCCCTTCGACCAGTGCTGCCGGCACCGGAAGCGCATCTCGGCGCCCTTGGCCAGCTTCGCCTTCGGTCGCCAGTAGGCGAAGACGTTCTCGTTCAGCTCGGAATCGCTCGGGATCTCGAGCAGCGTCACGGCGCCCTCGCTCCAATCGTCCTGAGGCTCCAGCCAGAGCGACGGGCGTTGCTCCCAGTGTCGCGCATCGTCCTGGAAATCGTCGTAGGCGCGCGCGCGCTGCATCAGCCCGAAACCCTTAGGCCCCCGGTCCAGGAAGGCTGAGACCTGCAGCGCTTCGGGGTTGTGAACCGGCCGCCAGATCGGCTCGCCGTAGCCGTTGTGAATCGCGAGACCCTCCACCGAGAAGGCCGCTGCGCGCAGGTCGTCGACGTGGTTCCGGTCCAGCGGGCCGAACAGGTAGCTGCCCTGCATGCCCCCGAGCCCGATATGGTCGAGTTCGGCCCGGGCGAAGACGGTGCCGTCGATCGCGGCCGTCGAGACCTCGCGGCCGGGCGTGAGGATCAGCTTGAACGCCGCCGTCACCGATTCCGACTCGGCCAGGGCGTGCACCACGACCGGTTGCCCAGGCTTGGGCGTCTCGATGAACAGGGCGCGGAACAGCGGGAACTCCTCGCCGCGGGCATCGGCGGGCCGCAGGGCGAGCGCCCGCGCATTGATGCCGAAATCCTGCCCCTGCGCGACCAGCCGGAAGAAGGAGGCTCCCTGGAACAGCGCGAAATCCGAGAGCGTGTCCCCGTCGCCGAAGCGCGCGCGCAGGCGGAATCCCGAGAAGGCGGTGTCGGCCGTGAGGTCCGGCAGGTTCAGCCCCGGGGCCACGAACGCCGTCTTGTCGTAGGCGATCGGCTGCACGAGCCCGTCCTGCACGACATAGAGCGAGACCGGCGTCTCGAAGATCGCGCCGCGCAGGAGCGGCTCCAGCGTGTAGCCGAACGCTTCCTCAGCCCAGACCGCGCGCCCCTCCGCGGGATGGATCGCCTGATAGGCGTCCCGCGAGAGGGCCTTCAGGACTGCCGGTACGTCGCCGGTCTTGGGGCCGACGTAAGGGGCAGCGGCCCGGGCGCGGGCGAGATCGGTGAGCGTATTCGCCTCAAAAGCTTCGCCGGGACCGGGGAGAGCCGGTCCCTTGTCCGGATCCGCCGCGTGCGCGACAGCCGGGAGCGATCCCGCGGCAGCGGCCAGAACCCCGGCCAGCACGGTGCGGCGGGACGGGGCGGGCGGTCCGTCGGCGAATGTCATGCGGGGTTCGGTCTCATGTGTCTGCTTGTGTCTCTATACAGGCTGCCCGGCTGAACCCAGGCTTAAACGGCGAGCCGACCGCTGCGGCTCCGTTGACTTCACGCGAGCCGGCTCTCTAATTCGACGGAACGCATCGAAATGGGGGAGGCAGCATGGCGTCGTTGCGAGTCACGGGCCACGGCGTGGATCTCGGGGAGAGTCTGCGCGGCCGCGTCGAGGAACGGTTGTCCGCGATCCAGGCCAAATATCTCGACTCGCACATGAACGACTCCTGCTCCGGTCACGTCACGCTCCGACGGGACGGGACGGCGTTCCGGACGGACTGCGTGCTGCATCTCGTATCGGGCCTGACCATCGAGGCGAACGGCTTCGCCCACGATGCGCGGTCGAGCTTCGAGCAGACCGCCGAGCGTCTGGAAACGCGGCTGCGCCGTTACAAGCACCGATTGAAGCAGCATGCGGCCGGGCGTGGTGACGACGCGGCCGTCGAGGCGGCCTATGCGGTGCTCGCCGCTCCGGAGGACGAGGAAGACGATGTCGGGGAGGGCGACGCCCACCCGCCGATCGTCGCCGAGAGCACCCGGACCCTGCAGCGCCGCACCATCGGTGAGGCGGTCACCGCCCTCGACATGACGGGGTCGCCAGTCGTTGTCTTCGTCCATGCTGGTACCGGCCGCGTCAACGTCGTATATCGGCGCAGCGACGGCGCGATCGGTTGGGTGGACCCGCCGAACACCGTCGACTGACGCTGTGGGTCGAGAGGAACGGAGCCGGAACCGGCGCGTTCCCCGGCTGATTGACAGGCAGGGGCGTGACCGGAGTGGTCGGCGGCGCTCCTGCACGAGGCCCGGTCCGATGCGGACGGGTGACGGGGCAACGGTCGTTCGATGCCAGTTCTGGAATTTCTCGACCCCGAGTCGGTCGTGTCGTCGCTGCGCGCGCGCGCCAAGAAGCAGGTGCTTCAGGACCTCGCCGCGCAAGCGGCGCGGCGCCTGCCGGCCTTGGGTGAGCGTCCTGTCTTCGACACGCTTCTTCAGCGGGAGCGTCTCGGGTCGACCGGCATCGGCGAGGGCGTTGCGATCCCGCACGGGAAGCTTCCGGGCCTCGATCGGTTGTTCGGTCTGTTCGCCCGATTCGACCGGCCGGTGGATTTCGAGGCGCTCGACGGCCAGCCGGTGGACATCGCTTTCCTCTTACTCGCTCCCGAAGGCGCAGGCGCCGATCACCTGAAAGCCCTGGCCCAGGTCGCCCGCGTCCTGCGCGAGCCCGGCATGCTCGCGCACATCCGAGCCGCCCGCGATGCCGGCGCTCTCTACGCGCTGCTGACACGCTCGACGGCGCCGCAGGCCGCCTGATGGTGGGGATTCGAGCCGCCGTCTTGTTCGCCCTTGCCGCCGGCTGGACCGGACCCGCCCCAGCCCAGAGCGAGACCACCTGCGCACGCGATCTCCTGGTCGCGCAATCGATGCAGCGGCAGGCCATCGATCAGCTGGAGCAGGCGGATGGCGAAGACGCGAAGAACTGTCGGATCTGGCGGCGCCACGTCGAGACCATGCGTCGGGTCGCCAGCGTCTACGGTCGCTGCTTGTCCGGGTCGGACCGGAGCGAGCGGCTCGCCCAGGTTCAGGCCTCGGACCGGGAGTTTTCGGAGGCGATCAAGGCACGCTGCACCGGGTGTTGACCGCTGCCGAGGCTACGCCTTCTGAGCTCCAGCTGCCGCAGACGAGCAGGGCAGCGTGGTATGCTCCGTGCGACCCGGCGACGTCCGCGGAGTGTCCGGAAGGGCCGCTCGGTCACGCTCTGATGATTTTGGAGCGTCGGCGGCGCTCAATCCACGCCGCGCAACACCAGCGGCTCGGCGACCATCTTCACCGGCTTGCCCCGGCCGATCAGGATCGCCGCCCGGGAGCGTTCGGGATCCGATTCGAACCGGGTGCGTACCCAGCTCGCGAGGAACTTCACGTATTCTGAGGCGACGAGCTTGGCTGCTGGCGGGCTCTGCCACCAGCGGTCGGCATCGAAGGCGTCGGTGACCACCGGATGCGGCAGGACGCGGTCGCTGTCCTGCAAGGCATGGTCGAGTTCGATCAGGGTCCGCGGCATGTGGTAATTGGAGGTCACCACCGCGACGGTGCTGAAGCGGTGCGCCCGCATCCAGCGCCGCGTTTCGATGGCGTTGCCGATCGTGTTCCGCGCCCTGTAGTCGAGATCGACGCAGCAGGCGATCAGAGCGCGCTGGGTCGGGTTCAGCCGGGCGATCTCGTCGCGGCTGGTGCGTTCGTTGACGCCAGTGATCAGCAGGCGACGACCGTATCCGCCGGCAAGGAGGTCGATCGCGTCCCCGATCCGCTGCGCGCCGCCGGTGAGGGCCACGATCCCGTCCGCCCGGTCCGCGGGAATCCGCTCGTGCCGGGCCAGCGCATTCACGAAGACCAAGAAGCCGGCCAGCAGGGCCACCGCGGCTAGGACGGCGCCGACGCCGCAACTCCAGAGCGCGACCCCGCGCCGTCTGTGCGGCTGTACGGGCGCCACCGAGCGAAGCGGGCGAGCCCGCTCGTGCCATGCCCAGCCGACAACGTCGGTCGAGGGCGGATCCGATGCGCGCAGCATACGCGTGGTCATCCTCCGGAGGATCGGCGCCGATTGCGGCGGCCCGGAGGCACCATGATCGGCCCAGGCCACACCGCGTCGATAAGGTTTCCCAATCGTTAACGTATGACCGGGCTCCGCCTGCTCACCTGTGCCGCAGCGAATTTCCGCTTCAGGCCAGGAAGCGGCGCACCGTGATCCGCGAGACGACGCCGGTCACGAGTGAGGCGATGACGCCGATCAGGATGACGCTCGCATAGCCACGGAGCCCGACGTGGAAGGCACCGAACAGCGCCTCAACCTCCTGGCCGGCCGGACCTGAACGGGCCGCCCGGGCAAGGAGGCCCGTGATGACGAAGGCGAGGATCGCCAGCCCGGCGCCGATCGCACCACCGCGCAGGCCCAGGCCGAAGAAGCGCCGCTGGAACGCCTTGGCGATGTAATCGTCGTCGGCCCCGACGAAGTGGAGCACCTCGACAACCTCGCGGTTGCCCGCCATGGCGCCGCGCGTGGCGAAGGTCACGGCGAGACCGGTTGCCACCAGGACGAGCAAGACCATCCCGATTCCTATTCCCACGAAGGCGTTGGCCGCGGTCGAGAGCCGCTGGAGCCAGAGGGCGTGGTCGTCGAGGCTGGCCACGCCCGGGAGCGCTTCCAAGAGCCGCGACCGGAGGCGCTTCAGGTCGGCCCCCTGGTCACCGGCGAGTCTCAGGGCGATCAGCCGCGGCACCGGAAGGTCCGAGAGATCGAGACCGCTGCCGAGCCACGGCTCCAGCAGGCGTTCGGCCTCGGCCTTGGAGAAGACCCGCGTCTCGGCGATGCCGGGTTCCCCCTTGGCGATGCCCGCGGCGCGGGCGACGTCGGCATCGACGTCGCGGCCGGGGCCGGGACGGATCTGGATCGTGACCTCCTGGGCCACGTCGCCCTGCCACTGGGACGCGTTCGCCGCGACCATCTCGGCCGCGCCCGCGCACAGGCCCGCCAGGAAGGTCAGGATCGCGATCACCGCAGCCAGCGAGCGCCCGGCCGCCGTATCGGTGGGAACCAGGGGCGCATTGCGGCGCAGGTTGGCCGGCACCGCCGGGTCGGCGGGTCCGGACGCTTCGGGCCGCGTCCGCGGGATGGCTTGCGTGCTCATTCCTCGATCCGAAGCCGGCCTTCGCCAAGCACCATCCGGCGGGCGTCGACGGCGTCCATGATGCCGAAATCGTGGGTGGCGATGATGACCGAAGTCCCCAGCTTGTTGAGCTCGAGGAAGAGACGCAGCAGACGGCGGCCCAGCCCCGGATCGACGTTGCCGGTCGGCTCGTCGGCCAGCAGCAGGTCGGGCCGGGCGATCAGGGCACGGGCTATGGCGGCGCGCTGCTTCTCCCCGCCGGACAGAAGAGGCGGCAGCGCGTGCATCCGCTCACCCAGGCCAACCCAGCGCAGCAACTCCACCACCTCGGCCCGGTAGCTCGTCTCGGCCCGCCCCTGGACGCGGAGCGGCAAAGCGACGTTCTCGTAGGTGGTGAGATGGTCGAGGAGGCGGAAATCCTGGAACACCACGCCCATGCGGCGCCGCAGCCCGGTGAGGGCCTTGGCGGAGATACCGCTGACCTCATCACCGAAGATCGACACGAGGCCGCGGGTCGGGCGCACCGACAGCAGGATCAGGCGCAGCAGCGTCGTCTTGCCCGCGCCCGAAGGTCCCGTCAGGAACTGGAAGGAGCGCGGCGCGATGCGAAAGCTTACGTCGGACAGCACCTCCGGCCCGAGGCCGTAGCGCATGCCGACGTTCTCGAACTGCACAACCGGACGCTCCGCACCGGGCAGCAGGCTCTTCATGTTCGCCTGTAGGTTCAAGGCCGTGCCGTATTCCATCCACGCATCGCCTGGGAATCGCCCTACGGGCAGGCGTTTTCAAGGCCTGCGGGATTTCACGCGCGCTTAACCCTGTTCGGCCACACTTTCTCAGCGAATCCGTCATCCGGCCCGCTGCGGCCGCGCGTTGCGAGCCCGACACGTATGTTGATCGCCTGCCCGAGCTGCGCGAGCGAGTACCGGATCGATGCCGACAAGGTCGGCATGGAGGGCCGTTCCGTCCGCTGCGCGGCCTGTCGCGAGACCTGGTTCCTCACCCCGGCCGACGTCCTCGCGGGCCACGAGGCCGAGCTCGCGGATGACGCCGAAGCAAGCGATGATCCGGTCGCCGCAGCGGCCTGGGAGGAGGCGACCGCCTCGGTGCGAGCCGCCACCAACATCCCGGCTCCGGCGGGGAGGCGGGCCGCCCGGCAGGCGTCGTGGGGCGGGAGGGCGCGTCGCGGCATGTCCGGAATGTCGGTCTCCCTCGCCTTTGGCCTGACGCTTCTCGCGGCGCTGCCCCTGGTCTGTCTTGCCCGCGCGAGCGTAGTCCGGGTAGTCCCGCAGACCGCCGCGCTGTTCGCGCGGGTCGGGCTGCCGGTGAACCTGCGCGGCATCGAGATTCGTGACGTCGTGGCGTTCAGCAACCCTGCCGAGGACGGCCGGCCGGCGGAACTGGTGGTCGAGGGCGACCTCGTGGGCGTCGCGCGGTCCGACACGCCGGTCGCGCCGCTCGCCGTGGAGATCCGGGATGCGGGCGGGCGGGCAATCCGAACCTTCTCGGTCCCGGCACCCCGGGCGGTCCTCGCCTCGGCTGAGACTGCGCGGTTCCGCGCGAGCCTCCCCGTGCCCCCGTCGGAGGGGCGGGCAGTCGTGCTTCGCTTCGCCGACGCCCCCACCGCGCGCGCCGAGCCGCGGGTCGCAGCTGCCGATCACTGAAGCGTGCCAGTCGGCGCGAATCCCTGCGCGCATTCGTGCGCCGGGCCTCATGAGACCGCGCGACGATGGCGGACAGCTGTGCGCGAAAGGGCAGATGTCCGCCCGCGCTGCTAATTCGCTTCCCGGCTCGTTAATATAGAGCCCCCGGTCGGGCAGAAGCTTGATCGAGACCCTCGGCGCACGATCCCGGTGACATCACGATTCACCCGCTCCAACCTCCGCGGCGCTTATGCCATCCGCAGGATGCTTCCGGGTCCCGCGTTCGCTGACCGAATCAGATCCGGCTGTCGCGGGTGTCGGTGATCGCGCGTCCGGGAGACACGGCTCGCCAGGTCCTCTGGACGACACTGGAAACCGCCAGGCCCAGACGTATTGCGGCAACGCCGAGCTGCGCGACCCGGATCTGACCGGGCAGCTGGCGCGGTCCGATCGGACGGTAGACGAGGCGCGGACTCGCGCGCTCGGCCTCGGCGATGGCCTGTCCGAGGGGGAGGGCGGCGATCCGTTCCGCGTCGCCCGGATCGATTCCGATGGCACGTGCCCAGGCCAGGTTGCCGCCGAGCTGGCCGCGATCGTGAAGCCGCCGGAACCGCCGCCGCCAGACATACCGGAGCACCGCCCGCGGAAAGGTCTCCATCCGAGCGTCGCACAGCGCGTCCGGCTCCTCGCAACGGGAGCGGATCGTATCGGCGACGCCGCCGGGCGCGCGGCCGGCGAGCCGGGCCGAGATGGTCACGCACACGTCCGTGGCGTGCCGAACCCGCAGGCCGTGCTCCAGGAGGCGGGCGATGAAGGCCCCATCCTCCCCAAGCGGGATCTCCGGCATGCCGCCGACCTGCCGATAAGCCGCGCGCGTCACCGCCAGGGTGGCGCCGATCGTCGTGCGGTGGCACGGCCACGGATCGTGCGGATCGGGATCGAGGCGCGCCTCCGCTTCGGTGATCAGGGCGTCGTAGAGATCCTCCAGCTTGCCGCGGGCAGGCAGGGACGGCGGCAGCAAGGCCGCCTCGGCGGGATCGAGTTCGACGCGGCCGGCGACCGCATCAGCGCCCCCCCGGATCGCCGCGAAATTCCGGGCAACCCAGTTCGGCGGCACCCGGCTGTCCGCATCTGTGGACAGGATGATCCCCGCATTCCCCGATTCCCCGAGCCACGCCGCGGCGGCGTCCATCGCCCGGCGCCGGGCCCAGCCGGCATGAGCGCCCGAAAACGTCTCGACCAGAACTCGGACCGGGATCGATAAGTCCGGCACCATTTCGGCGACGATGGCCTCCGTCCGATCCGTGCAATTGTTCAAGAACAGCACCACACCGAGGCTGCCCGGGGCGAGACCGGTCTGGCTATCGATGGCGCGCAGGCAGGCCGCGATGCGCTCCTCCTCGTTGCGCACGGGCACGGCCACGATCGCGTCGGGGATCGGGTCCGCAAGGGGTCGGGCGCTCGTCACCGGATCTCTCCATGGGCCCCGTCAGATTGCTTGGGGCGAGGAGGGATATGCCGGGCGTTGGCTGAACGGAACCGGAAGGGCCCCCTTGCCGGTCAGAGCGCCTTCTCCAGAAGACCCTCGATCCATTCCGGCTGGGTCTCGCCGACAGACCGACCGACTTCCGTCGTGCCTTTGAAGGCGATCAACGTGCTCTGCATGCGCACGTTCAGCCGTTTGAGCAAATCCTTCTGGCTGTCGAAGTCGATGTCGAAGATCTGCAGGTCCTTGAAGCGCGGGTCGGACGAGAGCTTTGCGAGGATCGGTTTCTGCGTCTTGCAGATCGGGCACCAGGGGGCGCTGACTTCGACCAGGATCGGCTTGCCGCTCTTCTGGGCGGCCTCGAACGCGGGATCCGAGAACGGCCTCGTCTCGCCGGCCGCGGCGGGCGCAAGTCCGGCGGCCAAGATGAGACTGGCCAGCGTGAGGACGTCGCGACGGCGATGCATGGTGCGTTTCTCCCGGCCAGGTACCCTGCACAGAATGCCGGCTCCTCTTGCAGGGTACACGAACCCGGCGCAAAGGTTGCGGCCTCCGATGCCGCCGCGCACCGGATGCGACGCGGGTTTCGTCACATCATCGAGATGGCGGACCGAGCCGCTCCTCGGCGACGAGCGCGGCGATGTCGTTCTTGTCGACGGCATCCAGGGGGCGCCGGATGCGCAGGGCGCGAGTCGGGACGCCCGCACGCATCACCAGCACGATCGTCTCCAGGTCGGGGCAGCCGGGATCGGCGCAGGCGATCTCGTTGACCGCCAGCGCGTCGGCCTCGCCGAGCCCCAAAGCCGCGATCAGGTCCTGCTTCAGTCGCGCGGCAATCGCGGCGCGCTCCGCCGAGCGGGCTCGCCACGCCTTGAGGCTCACGAACGCCATGCCGGATGCACTTCCTCGGGGGCAGGCCACCGGGCCTCATCGACTTCCGTCGCGCGGCGGTCTCGCCCGCGTCGAAGTTGTAATAATGTTGCGCCCGTGCCGGCCGGTCAAGCGCGAGTGCGGTCACTTGGCGCGAAACAAACCCGGTCCTCGGCCGTAATGCCAACGGACGCTTCACGAATCTCCGATCTCCGCTCGTGTCTCGACTCGACAGCGCGGTGAACCTTCTGTGAGGTGTCTGAGCGCGCGTAGAGGATGTGGGATCTTGCGACCCTGGCGGGACGGACCGAGCGACCGGCGGAATTACCATCACGGTAATCTGAAGGAGGCGCTCATAGAGGCCGCGCGCCGGTTCATCGCGGAGCGGGGGATCGGCGGCTTCACGCTGGTGGACGCCGCGCGTCTCGTCGGCGTGACCCCGGCTGCGCTGTACCGCCATTTCCGAGGCCGTGAGGCTCTGCTGGAGGAACTCGCAGGACGCGGATTTGCGGAGCTGGCCGCGCGCTTGGCTCGGGCGCTGACCTCGCGTGGCACGCCGCTGGAGCGGTTTACCCGTATGGGCGAGACCTACCTGACCTTCGCCGAGGAGGAGCCGGCGTATTACGCGGCGATCTTCGAGACGCGAGGGCTTCCGACTGGCTTGACGGAAGCCGAGTCTGGGCCGAGCCCCAGCGGGGCCGCCGCGCGCCCGAGTCCATTCGACCTGCTGGTCGAGGCGCTACAGGCGACCTTCGCGGACGGATTCGGAGGCGTCGCGCCCCGCTTCATCGCCCTCGAGGTCTGGGCGCTCGCCCACGGGCTGGCGACCCTCTCGGCTGCCGGCCACCTGCCGCGCGGACCCGGCTTTCCGGACAAATACGAGCTGCTGCGGGCGGGGGTGCTTGCTCTCGTCCATGGGGCCGCGCGGAACAGCGGATCCGAACCCCGCGCCTGACGGCCTTGAAAGGCGTTCTGAGCGCTCGCATGTTAACCGCGTTCACATGAACAGCGGAGCACAGCCGTGACCTCTCAATCTTCCTCTCCCTGGGCGACCGGCCGGCTCTGCCGGTCCGGCCCGTTCCCGCGCCGTTCCCTGGAAATCGGTGCCATCGTTGTCAGCTTCATCTACTGGTGGCCTATCGGTCTTGCGTTGGTTGCCTGGAAGCTGGCCGGCTACCCGGCCTTCACGGAACTCCGCGACAGCGCGCGCCGGACGTTCTCGGATGTCGGGGGCTCGCGCCCCGCATCCCGGTTCGCCCGTGCCTTCGAGGCCGCCAGCCGGCGCGAGAGCACCGGC
>Ga0255028_100017_pt1 | contig 56426 bp, 51 predicted proteins | sample DRGLUT_MetaT_FD_178168 | JGI IMG/M metagenome (GOLD analysis project Ga0255028, IMG submission 178168) | Metatranscriptome of freshwater microbial communities from Pennsylvania, United States - DR:GLUT (Metagenome Metatranscriptome) | ecosystem: Environmental > Aquatic > Freshwater > Creek...
AGGGCGAGATCCTTGAGCACGACCCGATGGCCCAGGACAAGAAGGCCCAGGAAGAGGGCGGCCGCTCCGGCGGACGCCGTGAGCGCGATGGCGAGGGCGGCCGCGAGCGCGGACGCCGCGAGCACGCGTAAGGTAGGAAGCCATGCTGCAACCGAAAAAGACCCGCTTCCGCAAGCAGTTCAAGGGCCGCATCCATGGTGCGGCCAAGGGCGGCTTCGAGCTGAATTTCGGCCAGTTCGGTCTGAAGGCGGTAGAGCCTGAGCGCGTTACCGCCCGCCAGATCGAGGCGGCCCGCCGCGCGATCACCCGCGAGATGAAGCGCCAGGGCCGTGTCTGGATCCGGGTGTTCCCGGACGTGCCGGTTTCCTCGAAGCCGACCGAGGTCCGCATGGGCTCCGGTAAGGGCGCCCCGGATTACTGGGCGGCTCGGGTCCATCCCGGACGGATCATGTTCGAGGTCGACGGCGTTGCCGAGGCCATCGCCAAGGAGGCGCTCCGCCTCGGCGCAGCGAAGCTCCCGATCCGTACGCGGGTCGTCCAGCGCATCGCCGACTGAACGGAGGATATCGTGAAGTCGACCCAACGAGTGTCTGATCTCAAGGCCCTGTCGCCGGATCAGTTGAATGACGAGCTGATCAACCTCAAGAAGGAGCAGTTCAACCTGCGCTTCCAGGGGGCTACCGGCCAGCTCGAGAACGTCGCCCGCGTCCGTGAGGTCCGCCGCGACATCGCCCGTGTCCGGACTCTGCAGCGTTCCAAGACGCTGCAGCAGGCCAAGGGCTGAGGCGGGTTTTAGGAGACAACCATGCCGAAGCGCATCCTGCAGGGCACCGTCGTCAGCGACAAAGGTGAGAAGACCATCGTGGTGAAGGTGGAGCGTCGCTTCACGCACCCGGTGATGAAGAAGACCGTGCGCCGGTCGAAGAACTACCATGCCCACGACGAGGCGAATGCCGCCAAGGTCGGGCAGACGGTGTTCATCGAGGAGTGCCGCCCGTTCTCGAAGACCAAGACCTGGAAGCTGGTCGAGGGCGACACGGCGGTGCAGGCGGAAGCCGGCGAAGCGGCCTGATTGGTTCTGCGGTCGGGGCTCGTGGGCCTCGGCGCGCCGTGGGCCGACGATTGGGTCACGTACGATTGGTGGGAGCCTCGCGGCAACGCGGGGCCTTCGCATTCTCGCGGCGTCGATGGTTCGAAGGCCGCGATGTACAGCGTGGGACGTCAGATCGCGCCGTTCGCAGCAATGGCCGCGCGCGAGCTTTCATCCTGTTCTGGATCGCGACAGAGGTCAGTCGCGGTATCGGATGGGGCCTCGCGGCATGGTGGTCGGTGATCCAACCCATTCCCCGCGGCCTGCGGTGAGCGTGAAGCGGGCCTCGAAGAAGGGTTCCAGGGAATCCTGGGCGTTCTGGAGGGCGTCTTCGAGACCTTCGTTGCGGGCCTGCGCCTCGGGACGCGGTGGAGGATTGGATGGCCGCTCCGAGACTCCCCAGTGTCGTGGATTGTAGACGCGACTGAGCGAGGCGCTGGAGCGGTGCGACCTCAGGGTTGGAGCCGCCAGAAGACAACCTTCATCTCACGGTCTGTTGCGATCTCGCCCTGAGCGATGTCGTCGAGACCAGCGAGGACGTCCTGCAGATCGTCGGCATTGATCTCGACGGTCGTGCTGGCTGATGAGATCGAGCATCGCCGAAGCGATATTGTCCCGCGGCATGCGGTGGACGGCTTCGGCAGCATTGTGTCCGGGAGATCAGCCGCCGGACGCGACGGCTCCGGAATGGCAGACGGCCCCGGAGAAGCTCCGGGGCCGCCAAGTCTTTCGTGTCGCCGAGCTCGCCGCAAGCCCGTACCGGCTTTGGTGGCGAGGCTTACGCCTCGCCCTCGTCGAGATCGTCCGCCGTCGGTGCGGCGTTCTCCAGGATCTTCTCGGCGACGAGCCCGGAATTCTGCCGGATCGACCCCTCGATCTCGGCGGCGATATTTGGGTTGTCGCGCAGGAACCCCTTCGAGTTCTCGCGGCCCTGGCCGAGACGCTGGCTGTTGTAGGAAAACCAGGCTCCGGACTTCTCGACAATGCCGGCTTTCACGCCGAGGTCGATCAGCTCACCCACCTTCGACACGCCCTCGCCGAACATGATGTCGAACTCGACCTGCTTGAACGGCGGCGCGACCTTGTTCTTCACCACCTTGACGCGGACCTGATTGCCGATCGCCTCGTCCCGGTCCTTCAGGGTCGAGATCCTTCGAATGTCGAGGCGGACCGAGGCGTAGAATTTCAGCGCGTTGCCGCCGGTGGTCGTCTCGGGGCTGCCGTACATCACGCCGATCTTCATCCGGATCTGGTTGATGAAGATGACCATGCAGTTCGAGCGCGAGATCGAGCCGGTCAGCTTGCGCAGGGCCTGGCTCATCAGGCGGGCCTGGAGGCCGGGCTGACTCTCGCCCATCTCGCCCTCGATCTCGGCCCGCGGGGTCAGCGCGGCGACCGAATCGACCACCAGCACGTCGATGGCGCCGGAGCGCACCAGCGTGTCGGTGATCTCCAGAGCCTGCTCGCCCGTGTCGGGCTGCGAGATCAGCAGGTCGTCGAGGTTGACGCCGAGCTTCCGGGCGTAAATTGGATCGAGAGCGTGCTCGGCATCCACGAAGGCGCAGACGCCGCCTTTCTTCTGGGCTTCTGCGATCGTATGGAGCGCCAGCGTCGTTTTGCCGGACGATTCGGGGCCGTAAATCTCGATCACGCGGCCGCGTGGCAGGCCGCCGACACCGAGGGCGATGTCGAGCCCCAGCGAACCGGTGGAGATGGTCTCGACCTCCTGCACCTTGTCGTTCTTGCCGAGCCGCATGATCGAGCCCTTGCCGAAGGCGCGCTCGATCTGCGCCAGGGCTGCGTCGATCGCCTTGGACTTGTCCTTGTCCTTCTCCGCGGGGGGCATGTCGACCACTTTCAATGCGGGCTGGGCCATCTGGCGGGCTCCTTATGAAGGGGTTGAGCGCCGTTCACAACGCGCGTCAACATCCGCAATATGTACCTGTTTTGTTCTCATCCGGCAAGTGCGCGACGGCGGCGTGGGTTGGATCGCTCCAGGCTTGAGGGGCCGAGACCTTGGTTTGTCCAAGCGGAGCGAAGGGTCCGGACCGCAAGCCCGACCGCTTGCGGCGTCCGATACGGTTTTCGTCTGAACCCTTCGCTCGGCGGGTCCGTCAATCATCACGAGCGCAGGGAAGTGACCGAGGGCAAAAGGCGACGAATCGGCCTGGCGCTCTCTGGATTGCATCGCTCCGCGCGCAAAGACCGCTGCCAGGTGGTGGGAAAGAATGTGCGCCGGCCAACCAGCGCGCCTCTCAACTCGCCATCGTCTTCTTCACGGTCTCGACCAGCTGCTTCAGGCTGAAGGGCTTGGGTAGGAAGTTGAAGGTCTCGCCCTCCGGCAGGTTCTTGCGGAACGCATCCTCGGCATAGCCGGAGACGAAGATCACCTTCAGGTCGGGCTGGTGCTTGCGCACCTCTCGCAACAGGGTCGGGCCGTCCATCTCGGGCATGACGACGTCGGAAACGACAAGATCGATCTCTTGAGCCCCCTCGCGGACGATCGCCAGGGCCTCGAGGCCCGATGCCGCCTCCAAGACCGTGTAGCCGCGCGCCGAGAGCGCCCGGCTGTTGACCGCCCGAACCGGATCCTCGTCCTCCACGAGGAGGATTGTTCCCTGCCCCGTATGGTCGGCCGCCGGCTTACGCGGCAACGGCGTGTCGAGCTTGGGCGAGGGCTTGGCCCCGGATTTGGCGTCGGTGCGCGCGGTCGCCTCAACGGCGGGGGTCGCTGCGCCGCCGGCCTGATCCTGCCCGGACGGCGACGGAAGAGCGGCCGCCTCGGTCCGCGGCAGGGCCGATGCGGAGGATACGAGCGGCGCGTCTTCGTGCTCGGCGACGGGCACGTGCCGCGGCAGGTAGATGCGGAAGGCGGTCCCCTCCCCCATGGTCGATTGCACGTCGATGGTGCCGCCGGACTGCTTGACGATGCCGAACACCGTCGAGAGGCCGAGGCCCGTACCCTTGCCGATCTCCTTGGTGGTGAAGAACGGTTCGAAAATCTTCTCCATCAGCTCGGGCGGGATGCCCTGACCGGTGTCGCGAACCTCGATGAGGATATGGTCGCCCGCGGGCGCGCCGCCGCGTCCGTCTTCCGCCGCCATAGGGCCCGGATCGGTCACGTTCTCGGTCCGGATCATCAGCTTGCCGCCGTCCGGCATGGCGTCGCGGGCATTGACCGCGAGATTGACGATCACCTGCTCGAACTGGTTGACGTCGGCCTTCACAGGCCAGATCTCGCGGCCGTGCTTCAGCTCCAGGGCGACGCGCTCGCCGAGCAGGCGCTTCAGCAGCAGGGTCAGCTCGGAGAGCGCCTCCCCGACATTCATCACCTCGGGCCGAAGGGTCTGGCGGCGGGAGAACGCCAGGAGCTGGCGGACGAGGCCCGCCGCCCGGTTGGCGTTCTGCTTGATCTGCATGATGTCCTGGAAGGCGGGGTCGGTCGGCCTGTGGCTGGCCAGCAGCAGGTCCGAATAGCCGATGATCGCCTGCAGCACGTTGTTGAAGTCGTGCGCGATCCCGCCCGCGAGCTGGCCCACCGCGTTCATCTTCTGCGCCTGCGCGACCTGCTGCTCCAGCTGCCGCTGCGCCGTGGTGTCGAGGGCGTAGAGAATGACGCGCTCGGCCTCATCGGTCTGCTGACCCGGATCGCCGCCATCGGCCGGGCTGAGCCACACCCGCGCCGAGCGGCCGCCCGGGCCGTTCAACTGGACCTCGATGGGCTCGGGGTCGGTCAGGCCGCGCGCCGCGCGGGCGAGGCCGGCCTCCAGCGCGGTGCGGTCGGTGACCGAATCGGCAACGTTGGGCTCGGCCCGGGACGTGCCCTCCCCGCCGATCGCGCCGTCCTCGATCTGGCGCGGCACGGTGCCGAACAGCCGGGTGAAGGAGGCATTGGCCCGTGCGATCCGGCCGGTCCGGTCGAGGGTCGCGATGGCGATGGGCGAGTTGTTGAGGAAGCGGGCGAGGCGCACCTCGGCGGCGCGCTGCGGCTCGTCGGTCTCAGCACCGGCGGAGCGGTTGATCACGAAGGTGCGCGAGGAGCCCGGCTTGCCGTCCTTCCCGAAGGCGACCCGATGATAAAGCCGCACCGGCAGGGTGTGGCCGTTGCGGCGGCGCAGGTCGAGGTCGAACCGGTCGGTGCGCACCTCGCCCGGCAGCCCGGCGGTGCGAACCAGGACGTCCGCCTCCGGGGCGATCTCGGTGAGGTGCGGGCCCCCGGGGCCGACGGTCGCGAGGTCGTAGCCGAGCCAGGCCGCGAGGGTCGCGTTCATGTAGACGATGGCGCCAGCCGGATCGATCGACAGGAAGCCCGCCGGGGCATGGTCGAGGTAGTCGATCGCGTGCTGGAGTTCCTGGAAGACGTTCTCCTGGCGCTCGCGCTCGGCGGTGATGTCGGCGACCGTCCAGAGCGAGGCGGCGCGGCGCGGACGCAGGAGCGGCCGGACCGAGACCCGGTACCAGCCGAAGCTGCGCTCCCCGGCGAGCGGCCCCAGAGGCGGCGACATCCGCACTTCCTCGGTATGGGCGCGGGCGTCGCGCGAGGCCTGCGACAGGCGATAGACCGCCTCGGAGACCTCCGGCGAGCCGACCAGGATACGCTCCACCGGTACGAGGTTCGAGAAGGTCTCGCCGCCGGCGATCCGCAGATAGGCTTCGTTGGCGTAGATCAGCCGGCCGCTATCCTCGACGACCAGCGCGCCGTCGGGCGAGGCGTCGACAATCCCCTTGGTGATGTCGTCCCGGGCGGCGCTGCCGCTGAGCTGGAGCGCGCCGATCGCCAGGGCGAACAGGAAGAAGACGCCCGCCATGGCCAGAAGCGCCAGCAGCCACACGATCAGCGACTGGGCCTGCTCGTTCGCCACGAACGACAGGCCGATGGCGGCCCCGACCAGCAGGCCCGCGAGGACCAGCAGCAGCCCGACCCGGCCCGGCTGCTCCGAGCGGTCGATCGAACCCGGCCCCAGCGGGGCGGGACCCTGGGCGCCGGAGGTCGGCAGTCCCGAATTCTGCGGGCCGACGGCGGGCGCCGGAGGTCCAGTGACGTCGGCCATCGGCTTCATTCCAGAACGATCCCCCGGTTAGGCCTGCCGGCCATATCAGGGCAAGGGCAGCGCGGCACCACTGTCGTCGCGCCAAGCCTCGGCGCAGCCTCGCGAAAAAAGGTGGACGAAGCGTGGCTTTCCCGGCCGGTCGTCCGGCCTCCGCTGCGGCCGGGGCCTATGCAGCCCTCCGGCGCAGGCGCAGGACGAAGCCGATCACCTCGGCCACCGCCCGGTAATGCTCGGCGGGAATTTCGCGGTCGATCTCCACGGTGGCGTGGAGCGCCCGGGCGAGCGGGGGGTTCTCGATCACCGCGACGCCGTGCTCGGCCGCCACCGTGCGGATCCGCAGAGCCAGCGCGTCGACGCCCTTGGCGACGCAGATCGGCGCGGCCATGCCGGCCTCGTAGCGCAGGGCCACCGCGTAGTGGGTCGGGTTGGTCACCACCACGGTGGCGGTCGGCACGGCGGCCATCATCCGCTTCTTCACCCGCGCCATGCGCAGCTGCTTCATGCGGCCCTTGATCTCCGGGTTGCCGTCCGACTCCTTCATCTCCTGCTTTAGCTCTTCCTTCGACATGCGGTGGCGCTTGCGCCAGCGGAACCGCGCGTAGAGCGCGTCGCCCAGCGTGATCGCGAGGTGCATGCACAGCATGCCGGCGAGCAGCCGCAGGCTCAGGGACAGGATCGCCGGCAGGGATGCGGCGGGGTCAAGCTGAACGAACACCTCGAGCCGGTCGCGGTCGTTCCACAGCAGCACGCCGCCGACCACGCCCACGATCGTGATCTTGGCCAGGCCCTTGCCGAACTGGAACCAAGCTTCGACGCCGAGCAGGCGCTTCAGGCCTGCCATCGGCGAGAGCCGCTCGAATTTCGGCATCAGTGTTTCGGTACTGAACACCAGCGGGTGCTGGAGCAGGCCGGCGGCGAGGCCCGCGATCAAGGCGAGGCCCACCGGCACGGCCACCGCCTGGAGCCACAGCCAGAGCCCCCGCGTCGCGGCCGCCTGCATTGCGGTGGCGTCGTCCGGGAGGGTGTGGGCGTTCGCCAGATAGGCCCTGAGCCCATAGAGGAGGTTCTGCGCGATGCTCGGGGCCGCGACCATCAGGGCGAGGGTGAAGGCGGCCAGCAACGCGAAGGTGTTGATCTCGGTGCTGCTCGCGACGTCGCCGCGCTCGATGGCCTGATCGAGGCGCCGCTGGGACGGCTCCTCGGTCTTGTCCTCGTCCTCCGCGCCCTCGGCCATCGAAAATCGACCTCAGCGCGTGCGGAAGCGGAGCGGGGCGGCCACGGTCACCGGCCGACATACGCGGCGAGATACCGGCCGATATCGTCCAGAAAGACCCCCATCATGACGCCGAGGGCGCCCATCAGGATGACCATCCCCGCCAGCACCGAGGCCGGAACCGCCAGGAAGAACACCTGCAATTGCGGCATCAGCCGCGACAGCACGCCGAGCCCGAGATTGAACAGGAGGCCGAAGGCGATGAACGGCCCGGAGATCTGGACCGCCAACGTGAAGCCGCGGGCGAGCGCCCGGGTCGCCAGCATCAGCGCGTCCGAGAAGGCCGGCACGCCGTCGGGCGGCAGCACGACGTAGCTGCGGGCCAAGCCCTCGATGGCGAGATGGTGCAGGTCGGCGGCGAAGATCAGCGTGATGCCGAGCAGCGACAGGAAGTTGCCGATCGCCACCTGCTGGCCGCCTTGGCTCGGATCCACCGTCATCGCGTAGGACAGGCCGAGCTGCGCCGAGATGATCACCCCGGCGGTTTGCAGGGCGGCGAGCACCATCCGCACGGTGAGGCCGAGCACCAGCCCGATGATCGTCTCCCCGAACAGCAGCCCGATCAGCCGGGGCCCGGCCAGACCGTCCGTGCCGCCGAGCAGCGGGCGCACGGACGGGAACAACACCAGTGTCGTGAGCAGCGCGAAGGCCAGACGCAGCCGCGGCGACACCGTCTGCTCGCCGATCCCGGGCATCAGCATGATCAGGGTGCCGACACGCGCGAAGGTGATCAGAAAGGCCGACGCGATCCCGGGCACGAGCAGGTTCATCGCCGCCCCTATGGCACGCGAATCTGGACCCTGTCGCGGCGGGATCGTGCATCAGCCGCCCGCCGCGATCCGGGCGGCGATGCGGACCATGTAGCCGGCCATGGCGTCACCGATGAAGGGCAGCATCAAGAGCAGCGCGGCGAAGACCGCCACGATCTTGGGCACGTAGATCAGGGTCTGCTCTTGGACCTGGGTCAGGGCCTGGACCAGCGAGACGGCGAGCCCCACGGCGAGGGAGACGAGCATCAGCGGTCCGGCGATCTTCAGGAAGACGAAGATGCCGTCGCGGGCGATGTCGAGAATGGCGAGGCCGGTCATTGGGGGGCCGTTGGTACCAGGATTGCGAAGCGGGACGGGCGGCGCGGTTCCCGCGCGAGACGCGGCGGATGCGCGCCGGCGAGCGGTTTGGACGAACCGGTCGCCGGGACGGGGAACGGCTTCGCGTCAAATCTGCATCCGCATGATTTCCTCGTAGGCCGAGATCATCCGGTCCCGCACCGCGACCATGGTCTGGAGCGCGGTCTCGCTCTCGGCGACGGCTGTGACCACGTCGACCACATTGGCCTTGCCGGACGCGGCCGAGACGGCCTGCGCGTCGGCCCGCCGCCCGGCATCGCCGACGTTGTCCAGCGTCTGCCCGAGAAGCTGCATGAAATCGCCGCCGGCCCCTGCCGCCGGCTGCACCCGGGGGGCGGGGCGACCGGAGGCCATCCCCTGGACGGCCGCATAGGCGCCCGCCGCGAAGTTGCTCGAAGCCATGGCCAGTATCCTTGCTGTGCGTCCCTACGCGGTCACTTCAGGATCGCCAGCGTCTGCGCCAGCATCTTGCGGGTCGAGGTGACCATGTTGAGGTTCGCCTCGTAGGAGCGCTGGGCCTCGCGCAGGTCCATGTTCTCGATGAGCGCGTTGACGTTGGGCATCTGCACCTCGCCCCGGGCATTGGCCGCCGGGTTGCCGGGCTCGAGCTTGGTCCGGAACGCCGACGGGTCGCGCCGGATGCGGCCGGCTTCCACGAGCCGGGCCCCGCTCTCGTCGTCGAGATGGCTGGTGAAGGTCGGGATCTTGCGCCGATAGGGCTCCGCCCCCGGCGATGCCGGCGCGGAATCGGCGTTGGCGATGTTCTCGGCGATGATCCGCATCCGGCCGGACTGAGCCTTGAGGCCGGCGGCCGCGACCGTGAGCGACTTGCTGAATTCCATGGTTCAGGCCCTCCGCGCCGTGACCGAACAGTCGGTGTGCCAGACGCTCAGCTCTTGCCGACCGCGATCTTCAGGGTGGTCAGGCTGTGCTGATAGAGCGATGCGGCGAGCTGGTAGTCGGACTGGTTGTCGCCGGCCTTCATCATCTCGTCCTCGAGGTTGACGGCGTTGCCGCTCGGGCGCGTCTCGAAGCCCTTCGCACGCTTCGACGCGGCGTCGCCCGCCCCCTGTCCGGCCGGGGCGATGTGGGCTGGGCTGGTCAGCGCCAGGGCCGTCGACGATGAGGCCATGGTGCCGGTTGCCCGGTCCATGCGGGGCTCCACGAGATCGCGGGGCTTGAATCCCGGCGTGTCGGCGTTGGCCACGTTCTCGGCAATCATGCCCTGGCGCGCCTGGGCCCATTGCATCCGGGTGCGCAGCATGCTGAGCACGGGCAGGTCAGTGAGGGCCAAGGTTGCCTCCGGCGGGTCCGCGCCGCAGACGGCGGGCTCGGCAAAATCTGCCGTGTGCATGGTTAATGGTGCGTTAAAGTTTTTGGCGCGCCGGCCGAGGCGGATGGGCAGTCGATGATCCTGGGCCGCTCCAAGCCGTTTGCGCATCGTCGCGCGACAGGGCCGACGGCCGACGTCGCTTCAAAACCGGTCGTGCCGCTGCCGCCTGTCGCACTCGATGAGGTGGTCTGGCTCACGAGGTCCGAGGCGGTTCCGCCAGCCGTCTGGGATGCGGCTGCCCGCACGGCGGCGGCGAGGCTTTATTGCAGGCCAATCGATGAATAGACACCGCTCGACACGAACTGTCCTAAGCTTTATTGCCCTCGGCAGATGATCGCGGCGGAGATATCCAGATTTTATCCCGTAAAAGATAGCGGGCTCTGCCGGTGATCCGGTCGCGTGAGTTTCCGATCGGCAGCGCTGTCGGCGGCATGCGGAAGATCAGGTTTCACATGTCCGCGATATTTCTGCGTCCACGGTTGAGGGGCACGGCAGCCGCGCATCGCCCGACGGTCATGCCGATCTCGGCCCGACGCATCTGTTCGTGCGGCTGCGGGCCAACCCGTGCAGGGTGCGGCCATCCGGTTCGCGATGCGCCCGCGCCAGACCCTTTCACAACCTATTGTCTTGATAGCGCTAGGTTAAAAGGTCTGTTAACGAACTCTTAACGTCATTTGCCTTGCCGCCCCGTCGGCGTGGTATGGACAAGCCGTGCCGGGCGCGGACCAGCGGCGGCCGGAACGTGCGAGTGCGTAATTTTGCGATGGCTGCAATCCGTGTTCGGTTCTGACGGCTCCCCCATCGTCCAGTACGTCGTGATTTTCGCCGTTATCTTTACGGCGCTTGCGGCCATCGTCTTCACGGTCCGGCGGCTCACAGGACGCAACCTCGCGTTGCCGGGGCGCGCCGGCGGACGAGGTCGGCAGCCCCGGCTCGGGATCGTGGATGTCTACGAGCTCGACCGGGCGCGCCAGCTGATCCTGCTGCGCCGGGACAATGTCGAGCACCTGCTTCTGGTGGGCGGCCCCAACGACGTGGTGGTCGAGCGCAACATCCAGCGCAGCCAGCGCCCATTGCCGGAGGCAAGCCTCCGGTCGGAGCCGACCCCGGATGCCCTCGACGAGCCGCTGCCGGATCCCCTGGTCCAGGGCGGGCGCCTGCCCGAGCCGCCGCGTGCCCTCGCCGAGGCGGCAGGCCGCCGCGCGGAGCCCCTGTTCGATCCGGGCTTCGCGATGCCGGTGGTCGTGCCGCCGCCCGTGCCGCGCTCCGCAGCCGCACCGCCCGTGACCCTACCGCTCGATGCCGCCCTGCTCGGCGGTGATGAGCCCGGCCAGGATGTCACCGCACCTCTCAGGCCAGATCCGGCCGCGGACCTGCCCATCCCGCCGCCTCCAGCGCCCCGCGAGCCGACGATCCCGCGGCGGATCCTGAGCCGGACTGCGCCGCCGCTCGTCGAGTCCCCGCCGCGTCCTGCCTCTGAGCGGAAGGGCGAGGCCGAGCTGGTCGAATCCGGAGCGGCGCAGGCCCCGAGCCTCGCCGTCCCGTCCGAACGCCGCTCGGTCGATCCGGCGATCCTGTCCGACATGGCGCGGCAGCTTCAGGCGGCGCTCTCGCGCCCGTCCTCGGCCGTCACACCCGCCCCGGTGTCCGCGGTGCCGGAGGGCGTCGATCCGGTGGCGGCCGCCATGGCCTCCCTTCCGCCAGCGCCTGAACCGACGCCGGCAACACCGGACAGTCCGGCGGCACCGGTCGCGCCGCCCGAACGTCCGGTCGCGGCGCCCGAACGTCCGGTCGGGCCGGAGCCGCTCCCGGCTCCGGCGTTGCCCGTGCCCGCTTCGCCGCCGGCCCAGCCGGTCTTGCCCAAGGCCGCTCCGGCCTTCGAGGCGCCGGCCGCCCGGTCCGACGCAAAATCGGCCGGCAACCCGTTCTCGGTTGAGGAGATCGAGGCCGAGTTCGCCCGGTTGCTCGGTCGGCCCCTCGACAAGCGGAACTGAGCGCGCCGAATCCGGTCGCGCTGCGCCGTTAACCCGTAGTTAACCCTCTGCTGGAACGTTCGGGCTCGGAGGCTGACCCGATGCTCGCCCTGAACGCCGATACCGCCCGTCGCAGCCGCGCCTACCGGGCGTTCAAGCTCGACCGTGCCGGACGCGTCTTCTCGGCCGAGGTCGTGTCGGCCGAGGACGACAGTCAGGCGAAGCGCCACGTGCGCGCGATGCTCGAGCGCAACACGATCGAACTGTGGGAGCGGACCCGGTTCGTCGGCCGCTTCGAGCCGGGAGCGGGCCGGGCCTAGCGGCCCGACGTCTCCGGCATCGCCAGGACGGCGACGAAGCTGAGAGTCGCGGCGACCGCCAGGTAGATCCCGACGAAGCCGATCCCACCATAGGCCGCGAGCTCCTGGGCGATGTAGGGCGCTCCGGATGCGCCCAGGATCCCCGCGAGATTGTAGGTGACCGAGGCGCCGGTGTAGCGCACCCGGGTCGGGAACAGCTCCGGCAGCAGGGCGCCCATCGGGCCGAACACCCAGCCCATCGCCAGGAGGCTGAGGCACAGGAAGCCGAGGACCGGCGGCCACGTCCCGCTGCCGGCGGCGGTGCCCAGCATCGGCCCCATCAGGAAGCCCAGCAGGAACACCGCGGCCATGCCGGAGAGCAGCACCGGCCGGCGCCCGAACCGGTCGGCGGCGGCGCCCGAGACCACGGTGCCCAGCGCCATGAAGCAGACGGCGATGCACTCGAACAGCAGGAAGCTCGGCCGCGTGTAGCCGAGCGTGCCGGTGCCGTAGCCCAGGGCGAAGACGGTCGACAGGTAGAACACCGCGTAGACCGCCACCATGGCGAAGGTGCCCATCAGGACCGCGCGCCCGTGCTGTGTCAGCATGGTGGCGAAGGGAACGCGCTCGGGGTGGGCCTCGCTCAGCGCGGCCTTGAAGGCAGGTGTCTCGGTAAGCTTCAGGCGCACGTAGAGCCCGACGCCGACCAGGGCGGCGGAGGCCAGGAACGGCAGGCGCCAGCCCCAGGCCTGGAAGCTCTCGGGTGACAGGCCGAAGCTCAGGCCCAGGAAGCCGAGATTGGCCAGGATGAAGCCGACCGGTGCGCCGAGCTGCGGGAAGATCCCGTACCACGCGCGCTTGCCCGGCGGCGCGTTCTCCACCGCCAGCAGGGCCGCCCCGCCCCATTCCCCGCCGAACCCGATGCCCTGCCCGCAGCGCAGCACGCAGAGCGCCGCCGGGGCCCACCAGCCGGCCGTCGCGTAAGTCGGCAGGCAGCCGATCAGGACGGTGGACAGGCCCATGATCAGCAGGGACGCGACCAGCGTCGCCTTGCGGCCGACCCGGTCGCCGAAATGCCCGAACAGGGCCGCACCCACCGGCCGCGCGATGAACGCGATGGCGAAGGTCGCGAAGGCGCTGAGCTGCTGTACGCCCGGCGCGCCGGCGGGGAAGAAGACCGGCCCGATCACAAGGGCGGTGGCGGTGGCGTAGATGTAGAAATCGAAGAACTCGATCGCCGTCCCGACAAAGCTTGCGGCCAGGATCCTCCCGGCACTTGGTGCGGCACCTGTGGCGCCTGCGGTCTCGACGGTCTGCAGCATGATCTGGACGGGGACGGTCTCGGTTCGGTTGCGGCGCTTTCGCACGGGGCGGCGTGCACGGAAACCCTGAATCCGACATGGCGGCAAAGGGAAGACCGAGGTCGCTGTGCGACGCACCCATGGCGGCCTTGCGTTCCCGAGCCCCCTTCGCCAAGCTGAACGGCCATATTCCGCGACGGCTGCCGGCCGCGGCGCCGCCCACACCATTCGAGTATTGCGATGAGAGTCACTGTCGAGCGCGCGGCCCTGCTCAGGTCGCTCGGCCACGTGCACCGGGTCGTCGAGCGCCGCAACACGATCCCGATCCTGTCGAACGTTCTGCTGCGCTCGGAAGGCTCGAGCCTGCAGCTCCGCGCCACCGATCTCGACATCGAGGTTACCGAGGGGGTTCCGGCCGACGTCGCCGACGCGGGCGCCACCACGGTGCCGGCGCATGTGATCTACGACATCGTGCGCAAGCTCCCCGACGGCGCGCAGGTCTCCCTGGAGACCGGCGGCGAGGCTGGCCAGATGACGATCCGGTCCGGCCGCTCGCGCTTCGCGCTGGGCGCCCTGCCGGAAGGCGATTTCCCGGATCTCGCCGCCGGCGAGATGCCCCACGGCTTTGAGATCGCGAGCGGCGACCTCAAGCGCCTGATCGACAAGACCCAGTTCGCGATCTCCACCGAGGAGACGCGCTATTACCTCAACGGCATCTACCTGCACACGCTGGAGACCGAGGCCGGCCCGGTGATGCGGGCCGTAGCCACCGACGGCCATCGGCTCGCGCGGGTCGAGATCCCGGCGCCGCAGGGCAGCGTCGGAATGCCCGGCGTGATCGTGCCGCGCAAGGCGGTGGCCGAGATCCAGAAGCTCCTCGACGATGGCGGCGAGACCGTCGCGGTCGACCTGTCGCCCGCCAAGATCCGCCTGCGCTTCGCCGGCGGCCTGACCCTGATCTCCAAGCTGATCGACGGCACCTTCCCGGATTATCAGCGGGTAATCCCGGCCAACAACGACAAGCGGCTGACCGTGGAGCGCGACGCCTTCGCCAAGGCGGTCGACCGGGTCTCGACCATCTCGTCCGAGCGCGGGCGCGCCGTGAAGCTCGGGCTCGCCGAGGGGCGCCTCGCGCTGTCGGTGAACAACCCGGATTCGGGCAGCGCCACGGAGGAGCTCGACGTCGATTACGAGGCGGCTAACCTCGATATCGGATTCAATGCCCGCTATCTGCTCGACATCACGGCGCAGCTCGAGGGCGACACCGCCCTGTTCAAGCTCGCCGACCCGGGCTCGCCGACGTTGATTCAGGACCGCGAGGGTGCTGCTGCCCTCTACGTGCTGATGCCGATGCGGGTGTAGGGATCCGCTGATCCCTCCCGCTCCCGTCCTCGTCCTGAGGTGCCGGAGCATCGCGGAGGCCTTCACGGAGGCCTTCAGATGGCGACATGGATTCTGGAGCCCTCCTTCGAGGCCCGCCGATGCGGGCACCTCAGGACGAGGGGATTGTACGGGATGGCAGATGTGAGGGGAGCGTTGAGCGCCGTTCGGCTCAGCCCTCCGGGTCGACGATGAGCAATCCCCTCGATCCGGAGATCGAGACGAACGAGCCGGTCCAGCGCATCACCCGCCTGATCGCCCGCGACTTCCGCAACCACGCCGATCTCGAACTGAACCCCGCCGCGCGCTTCGTCGCGCTGGTCGGGGAGAACGGGGCGGGCAAGACCAACCTGCTCGAAGCCATCTCCCTGTTCGTGCCGGGCCGGGGCCTGCGTCGGGCGGATTTCGCCTCCATGGCGCGGACCGGGGGGCCGGGCGGCTTCGCCGTCTCGATCACCCTCGACCGGGACGGCGCCGAGCACCGACTCGGCACCGGGCTGGAGCCCCCCGGGCCGGACGGGCGGGCAGGCCGGCTCTGCCGCATCGACAGCGCGCCGGCCTCCTCGCCGGTGGCCTTCAGCGAGTTCCTCCGGGTCGTCTGGCTGACGCCCGACCTCGACGGGCTGTTCCGCGGCGCGGCCGGCGACCGGCGCCGGTTCCTCGACCGCCTCGTCCTGGCGGTCGATGCCGGGCATGGGTCGCGGGTCTCCGCGATGGAGCGGGCGCTGCGCTCGCGGAACCGGCTCCTGGAGGATCGGCCCGACGACGACCGCTGGCTCGATGCGGTGGAGCGGGAGGTGGCCGAGCTCGGCGTTGCCGTGGCTCTTGCCCGTCGCGAGACCGCCGAGCGGCTCGACCGGCTGATCGCCGAGACCCGGGACGATGCGCAGCCCTTCCCCTGGGCCTCCATCCGCCTGGAGGGGGACCTCGATGATCTCGTCGCGGTCTGGCCCGCCATCGAGGCGGAGGATCGCTTTCGTCTGGCCTTGCGCAACGGCCGCCACCGGGACAGGGCAGCCGGCCGCACCCTGATCGGGCCGCAGACCAGCGACCTCGTGGTCCGCCACGGTCCCAAGGACGTGCCGGCCGGGACGGCATCCACGGGGGAGCAGAAGGCGCTGCTGATCGGCCTCGTCCTGGCTCATGCCCGCCTGGTGCGGGCCATGAGCGGGATCGCTCCGGTGATTCTCCTCGACGAGGTGGCGGCCCACCTCGATCCGCGCCGGCGTGCCGGATTGTTCGAGGCTCTGGAAGCCCTGCCCGGCCAGGTCTGGATGACGGGCGCCGATCCGGCGGCCTTCGCGCAGACCGGCGACCGCACGGAGGTTGTGCGGATCGGCGCGTGAACAGGGCTCTGACAAAAGTCGGTTGAACGCGGCGACCGGCTTTACCCTGGCTGATCAAGAGCGAAACGACGTCATCCCGTCAGCGCCACGTCGAGCGGCGTGGCGCTGACGGGATTGCTTCGCGGTGCTCGCAAAGACACCCCGGCACGACCGAGCTCTCTCTGCGATGTCGGTCTCAGGCTGCCCGAACGGTCGCGAGGAAGCGGGAAACCTCCGCCCCGAGGTGCTCGGACTGGCGCGACAACTCGCCGGCGGCACCCAGAACCTGGGCGGCGGCCGCGCCGGTCTCCTCGGAGGCCCGCGCCACGCCGGTGATGTTGCTCGTCACCTCGTCGGTGCCGGTCGCCGCCTGCGAGACGTTGCGGACGATCTCCTGCGTGGCCGCGCCCTGCTGCTCCACCGCCGCGGCGATCGTGGTCGCGACCCCGTCGATCTCGCGGATCCGCGCCGCGATCATGTCGATGGCCGAGACCGCCTGGCCGGTCACACCCTGAATCTGCCCGATCTGCTGGCTGATCTCCTCGGTGGCCTTGGCGGTCTGCGCGGCCAGTTCCTTCACCTCGGTGGCGACCACCGCGAAGCCCCGGCCCGCCTCGCCGGCGCGGGCCGCCTCGATCGTGGCGTTCAGGGCCAGAAGGTTGGTCTGGCCCGCGATGTTCGAGATCAGCCCGACCATGTCGCCGATGCGCGTGGCCGCCTGGGTCAGCGCCTGGACGAGGTGCTGGGTCTGGTCGGCCTCACCCACGGCGGCCTGCGCCAGGCTGGCCGAGCCGAGCACCTGCCGGCCGATCTCCTGCACCGACGATCCGAGTTCCTCGGCGGCCGCCGCCACGGTCTGGACGTTGGCGGAGGCTTCCTCGGCGGCCGCCGCCACGGTGGTGGATTGCTTGGCCGTCTCGGTGGCGCTGGCCGTCATGGTCTGGGCGGTGGCCTGCAGTTCGGTCGCCGAGGACGAGACCATCCCGACGATGCTCCCGACCGCCCGCTCGAACCCGTCGGCCAGCTCCAGCATGGTGCGCTTGCGCGCGGCCTGGGCGGCCTCATCGGCGAGGCGCCGGACCTCGGCCTCCTCGGCGGCCTTGCGGGACACCATGGCCTTGATGCCTTCGACCGCCTTGCCGACCGCGCCGACCTCGTCCCGACGGTCGGCCTCCTTGATCTCGGCGTCGATCTCGCCCTGCGCCATGCGCTGCAGGACCGACACGAGGCGCGAGAGCGGGCGCGTGATCCCCGTCACCGCGATGAACACCGCCGCGGCGAGCCCGGCGAGCATGCCCAGAGCGCTGAACAGGACCAGGCTGTAGCGGGTCGCGTTCGTCCGATTGGTCAGCTCGTCCGACTTCGCCTTCACATAGGCCCCGAGTCCGTCAGCGATCGCGTTGCCGTTCTCGATCATGGCCGAGAAGGTCGGATCGATCGCCGAGTGGACCAGCGCAATGGCCTTGTCGTTCTGGTTGGCGGTCCCGAGACGCCGCACCTCGGTCACTTCCCGGACGAAGCTCCCGACGCGTTCAGCCTGCTCGTTTATCGCAGCGGCGAAGGTAGGCGCACGGGCACGCATCGCCTCGATCGTCCGCCCCACCTTGGGCAGCGCTGCCTCGAAGCCCTTGTTGGCGCTCTGCATCTGCGCCTCGTCGGTCTCCGCGATGATGCGGTAGACCCAGTAATTCAGCTCGAACATGAGGCGGTTGAGGCGCCGGGCCTCCGTCGCTGCCACCGCCTCGTTGTCGAGGAAGTCGCTATAGGATTGGTCGATCTCGCGCATCTGCCCTTGTGCGTACAAGACGCAGCCGCCAACCATCAGGCCGATCAGGGCGATGACGGCGGCCAACTTAGGCAACACCTTGATGTTCGACAAGCGTAACACGGTCTTCTTGCCCCGGCTTGAAAGGATAGACGGCTGATCTAGACCAGCATCCGAAGGATTGGCTGTGAGGAGTAAAAAACGCATTAATTGGTCTGCTTCGTCAAGGGCTGTCTATCTATGTAGGTAGGACTCGATTTATTTGGATCTGAGGCTTGATGAGATCCGTATTAGGAATTCAATATAAGAATATGACGGAGATATATAAGACTGGTTCCGAAAATACAGTCATTATTCGGTCTTCTATTGTCTCTAAACGCGAACGCCTGTCCGCAGGAAAGGCCGGTCGATCTAAGATTGTTTGGCGCGCTCGGCAGCGTCGATGTTGCGCAGGCCCTCGCGGCGCTTGGTCTTTTCAGATGGTGGTCGGAGCGCCACATGGGTCGGATCCTCAAACTGTCGCCTGCCCACACGGAACCGGAGACGCATGTCCAAGCCCGTCCACGCCATGATCCGGGTGCTCGATGAGCAGCGCGCGCGCGACTACTACGCCCGCGCCTTCGGCCTTGAGCTGTCCGACCGCTACGACTTCCCCGATTTCACGCTGATCTACCTGCGCGACCCGGCCTCGCCGTTCGAGCTGGAACTCACGGTCAACAAGGGGCGCGACACGCCCTATGATCTGGGCGACGGCTACGGGCATATCGCCTTCGTGGTCGATGACGTGGAGGCCGAGCATGCGCGGCACCGGCGCGAGGGCCTCACGGTCACGGATCTGAAGGCGCTCACGCACGGCGAGGACGTGCTGGCGCGGTTCTTCTTCGCAACGGATCCGGACGGCTACAAGATCGAGGTCATCCAGCGCGGCGGGCGCTTCGCCTGACGCGACCGGAGCCGATGCTGCCCGCCCCTCGAGAGACACATCCGAGATCCATGCAGGACAAGACCCGAATCGTCTGCCTCCGCCACGGCGAATCGACGTTCAACGCCGCGCACAGACTGGGGCGCGGCGATCCCGGGCTTCCCGACGCCCGGCTGACCCCGCGCGGCCAGTCCCAGGCCCAGGACGCGCGGGAGCGGCTGCGGTCGATCCCGTTCGATCTGGTGGTGGTGTCGCCGCTGACCCGGGCGATCCAGACCGCCGCGATCGCCTTCGGCGATCATCCGAGCGAGCCCCGCGTGCTGGTCGAGGTGCTGCATCGGGAATGCCAGGAGAGCAGCTGCGACGTCGGCCGCGCGGCCTCGGAGATCGCGGCCGAGTTCCCGCATCTCGATGTCGGCCATCTGCCCGAGATCTGGTGGCATGCGGAAGCCGGTTGCGAGATCGGCGGCTACCCGGTAGAGCCGCGCCCCCTGTTTGACGCCCGGGTCGCCGCATTCCGCACTTGGCTGCGTACCCGGCCGGAACGGACCATCGCGGTGGTCGGGCACGGCACGTTCTTCTATCACCTCACTGGCACGTTCCTGGAGAATTGCGGCACGATCGAGCTCGATCTCGACGCCGCGCCCGCGGCGGCCTGATTAGGCCGGGGCCAGCGCACGCGCCGCGTCGAGCCGCTCCCGGGCGCCGGCCAGGGCGATCTCCGGTGCTTGCCGGCCGAGTGTCAGGGTCGCCTTGAGGATCGCGCAGGCCTCGCTCCAGGTCCCGGCCACGAAGGGCGCGGCCCCTTCGGCGACCTCTGCGGCACAGCGCGCATCGTCGCCTGCGCGCTGCGCGGCCGTCGCCGTACGGGACACCGCCGCGGTCAGGGCGCCCTCGCGCCAGCGCCGCCCCCGGGCTGCCGCCTGGGCGAGCGCCCCGCCCCGCCAGGCCGCCGCCTTCGCGGCCGCCCGCGCGATGGGCCAGTCCGGGGCCCCGGCACAGGCCTCGGCATCCTCGGCCATGCCGGCGAGCGTGCAGAGCGGCGCCAGGATGCGCCGCACGCTCTCCAACGCAAGCCGCTCTGTGCGTGCGGCCTCGACCGCCGGGGCGTCGGCGCTGCCCGAGAGCCGCAGCACGAAGGCCATCAGCTGCGGCCGGACGTCGTCCGGCATGGCGTCGTTGAGGCCGAGGGCGTAGGCGGCGATCGGCCGCGAGAAGCAGGGCGGGCAATCCGCGCTGGAGCGGATCGCCCGGTAGGGCAGGCCGGCCGCCACGATCGCCGCCTCGTTGATGCAGGTACCGCCGTCGGGGCCAGGGAAGGGATGAGACCCGGCGAGCAGGCGCCAATTCAGGATCGTGTCGAAGTCGGGATGCATCGGCGCGCGCTCCGTCTCGGGTGCGCAGCGTGGCACGCCGCGTTCCGGAAGGCGAGAGGCCCCTTCAGCCTCCGAGCCCGGGCGCGAGGCCCGAGAGCATCGCGGTCCCGAGGACCAGCACGAAGGCGGCGGCGACGAGTTCCAGGCCGCCGAGCGCCAGGAGCCCCGCCTGGCCCCGCCCGCCGGCGAGGCGCAGGGCCGCGCGCTTGGCGAAGACCGCGAGACAGGCCAGCGCCGTCGTGGTGAGCGCGGTGCCCAAGGCCATCGCCAGGACAGCCAGCACCCCCGCCCCGGGCACGCCCTGCGACACCGCGAAGACCAGGACCAGCACCGCACCCGCACAGGGGCGCGTGCCCGCCGCCAGGACCACGCCGGCCCGCTCGCGCCACGTGTCATGGGTGTCGAGGGCCTGCGGTCCGGGCAGGTGGCTGCAGCCGGGGCCGCAGCCGGCGCCGAGATGCGTGAGGCGCCCGGCCTTGCGCCACGTCAGAAGCAGCCCGATCAGGGCGACGAGGGCGAAGCTCACGGCCTCGATCAGCGTGCCGGCCCGGGTGATGCTGGCCGCGGTGGCGTTGAGGACCAGCGTGCCGAGGCCGACGATCGCCCCGGCCATGCCGGCCTGGAGCAGCGCGGCGCAGAGGCTCAGCGTCGCGCCGCGCCGCAGCGCCTGCTCGCCCGCCAGGATATAGCCCGCGATCACCGCCTTGCCGTGACCGGGGCCGGCGGCGTGGAACACGCCGTACGCGAAGGCGAGCCCGACCAGCGGGCTCCAGCTGCCGCTGCCCCGGAGCGCGCTCACCGCGGCGTTGAGGCTGCGCGAGAAGCTCGCCTGCAGCGCCAGGATCACGCCGCCGATCCCCGTGGCGGCTGGAGCGGCTTCCCGGAAGCCGATCCCGAACGGCGAGCGCGGCGGCGGCGCGACGATGCCGGGCGCGACGAGCCACGCGATCGCGGCCGCCAGCAGGGCGGCCACTCCGATGGCCAGCGCCATGAGGCCGAGCCTCAACCCCAGCCGCCCAGACTGAGCGGGCGCGGCGACCCCGATGCCTACGGACATGCCACGAGAACCCGGCTGGCGAACTGCACCCCGTAGCTGGAGGCCGCGGTCAGCGCCTCGAAGAACGCCTCGGTCATTCCCGAGGAGCCGGCCTCCGCCGTCTTCGGCTGCTCGGTCTTCGGGCGGGTGACGGTGGCGGCGCAGCCCTGCGGCGCGCCCGCGAGCGTCGCGGCTTCGGGTCCGTCCGCGAACGAGAAGGCCACGAAGTAGGTCGGGTCGTAGACCTCCAGGGCGGCGACGCCCCGCCCCTGCAGGACCGGCGTCTTGAGCGGCAGCAGGAAGGTCATGACCAAAGCCTTGTCCTCCATGCGGGCCGCCGGCTCCCTGGGATCGGCGAAGGCCTGCTCCTTGCCGCCGACCTTCAGCTTCGTGAAGTAGCCGAATTCGGCGAGGTTGGCGGTGTTCTCGGCCGCGAGTCCGGCGAGCTCCTCCGGGCTGAACGTGCCGTCCTTGTTGGTGTCGAGGCCTTGCGTGACGTAGGCCGTGTATTCGGGGTCGAAGCTCCAAGTGTCGCGCACGCCGACGAGCTTGCCGCCCTCGTAGACGAGCTGCGCCTTCGCGGTCACCCAGACATGCGGGTGGGCGGATGCGACCGTGGCGACGCAGGCGAGGGCGGCGGCCAGCGCCAGGGCGTGCGGCTTCGGGCAGTGCGCGGCGATCAGCATGGGCGGAAGCACGCTCGCGGCGGGAGGGAAACGGTCAGGCCGGATCGTCCTCGCGTGCCGGTTGGGCGAAAGCGAGGCACCGGGGCGATCGAGCCTGGCCCTGAGCCGCGCCATTCCGCTCCGTCATTCCGGGACGCCGAAGGCGGGCCCGGCATCCGGAACCGCTGTCGGTGCCAGAGCCGGGCGTGTCGGGGGGGGTGGATCCCGGGCGCCGCTGCGCGGCCCCGGGATGACGCGGCGCATGTGGCGCGCGCCGCTCACTCGCCGGCGTCGAGGCCCATCAGCTGGAAGCTCACGCGCAGGTCATTCGACATCGGGATGTCGAGGCGCTCGCCGTTGGGCAGGCGCTTGAGGAACCAGCGCTCGTAGGTCCAGCGCAGGGCCCGCGACTCGGCGAGCCGCGTGAAGGTCTGCTGCACGAGGCTGGCGAGTTCGGGATCGTCCTTCCGGAACATGATCCCGTAGGGCTCGTAGGAGAGTTTGTCGGGCAGCACCGTGTAATTCGCCCCGTCCTGTGCGTCGGTGGCGATCAGTCCGTAGAGGAGCACGTCGTCGGTGGCGAAGGCGTCGGCCTTGCCGGCCTTGACCATCGCGTAGGAGGCGGCGTGGTCGGGGGCGGTGACCACCTGGGCGGCGATCTTCAGCCGGGCCAGCTGGTCGCGCACGGCCTTCTCGTTGGTGGTGCCGGCGGTGACCACCACGGTCTTGCCGCCGAGGTCGCGGTAGGACGCCACGCCCGATCCCCGCTTCACCAAGAGCTGGGTCGCGCTGATGTAGTCCACCGGCGAGAAGGCGACCTGCCTGCGGCGCTCGGCATTGGCTGTGGTCGAGCCGCATTCGAGGTCGACCTTGCCGGAGGTCACCGCCGCGATGCGGGTCTCGGCGGTGACCGGCGCGTAGCGGATCTTCACCGGCCGACCGATCGCCGCCTGGATGTCGTCGGCGATCTCGCCGCAGAGGTCGATGGCGTAGCCGATCGCCCGGGGGCTGCCGTCCGGGTGCTTGCCCTCCACGAAGGAGAACGGCACCGAGCTCTCCCGGTAGCCGAGCACGATCTCGCCGCGCTCGGCGACGCTCTTGAGCGTGCCGGTGAGCACCTCGACGGCGGAAGCCGGCGTCGCGCCGGCCAGCGCCAGGATCATCACCGCCACGAGCCGCATCGTCATCCTCTACCGTTCGAGGCGCATTTCAAGGTGGCAGCAGAATTTGAAACCGCGGTTGGGCGCAAACGCCCTGAGTGAATGGCGCTTTCCCCCTCCCCTTGTGGGAAGGGGCCAGGGGTGGGGGTGGTGCAGAAGGCACCGCCGATCTCCATTCAGCACAACCCCATCTCGAACTCCTCCCCACAAGGGGCAGGCGAGCGCGTCACCGCCGGTCTGCAACCATCGTAGGCTATGGATTAGGCTCCGCGATGCGACCCTGTCCCCTACTCCGCCGGCGAGGCCACGGTGCCGACATGGTCCAGGCGCTGGTCGGTCGCGGTGAGTTGGCCCTCCCACTTGGCGACCGCCACCGTGGCGACGCTGTTGCCCAGGACGTTTGTGGCCGAGCGGCCCATGTCGAGGAACTGGTCGATGCCGATGATCAGCAGCAGGCCGGCTTCCGGGATGTTGAACTGCGTCAGCGTCGCCGAGATCACCACCAGCGAGGCGCGCGGCACGCCGGCCATGCCCTTCGAGGTGACCATCAGCAGGAACAGCATCGTGAGCTGCTGACCCCAGGTCAGCGGGATGTTGTAGGCCTGGGCGATGAACATCACCGCAAAGGTGCAGTACATCATCGAGCCGTCGAGGTTGAATGAGTAGCCCATCGGCAGCACGAACGAGGTGATGCGGTTGGGCACGCCGAACTGCTCGAGGTTGGTCAGCATCTTCGGGTAGGCGGCCTCGCTCGACGCCGTCGAGAAGGCCAGCACGAACGGCTCCTTGATCAGGTTGATCAGCCTCATGATGCCGCTGCCCCCGAGCAGCAGGAAGCCGACGCCCATCAGCAGCGCCCACAGCACCGCGAGGCCGATGTAGAACTCGATCAGGAACTTGCCGTAGGTGATGAGCACGCCGATGCCCTGCGTGGTGATCGTCGCCGCGATGGCGGCAAACACCGCCACGGGGGCGAACAGCATCACGTAGCCCGTCACCTTCAGCATGACATCGGCCACGCCCTCGATGCCTTTTGCGAGGAAGTGGCCCTTCTCGCCGAGAGCCGCGAGCGCGACGCCGAAGAAGATCGAGAAGACCACGATCTGCAGGATCTCGTTGTTGGCCATGGCCTCGACGGCGCTCTTCGGCACCAAGTGGGTCACGAATTCCTTGAGCGAGAGCGAGGCGGTCTTCAGACCCGTGCCGGCGCCGACATCGGGCAGCGGCAGGTTCAGGTTCACGCCCGGCTGCATCAGGTTGACCAGGATCAGGCCGAGCATCAGCGAGCAGAACGAGGCGCCGACGAACCAGAGCAGGGCCTTGCCGCCGACGCGGCCGACCGCGGCGGTGTCGCCGAGATGCGCGATGCCGACGACCAGTGTCGAGAATACCAGCGGCGCGATGATCATCTTGATCAGCCGCAGGAATATGTCGGAGATCAGCGCGATGTAGCCGGCGATCTCCTTCGCGGTCTGCGGATCCGGCCAGGTGATACTGCAGGCGTAGCCCACCGCGATCCCGAGGAGCATGCCGACGAAGATCATCGTCGTGAGCCGTGAACCTGCCATCGGTACTGCTCCTCGCCAGCGCCCGGGATGAGCGAGCATTAAAGTTCGTTAACGTGAAGCACGAACTACGCCAGACGCAAGCCCATTCAGGCCCGGTTACTGGTGCGGTCGACTGTTTTCACGCGACGCTCGGGCGGCGATGAAACCGGTGGCCGGTTGGCTACGCTTGCGGTACGAGACTTGCGGCGACGAACCGCCCGCGCTCGGCGCGGACGGCACAAGAAAACGAACGCGCGCGGGAGTCCATGGACGTTTTCGTACAGCAGCTCATCAACGGGCTGACCCTCGGCTCGATCTACGGCTTGATCGCCATCGGCTACACGATGGTGTTCGGCATCATCGGCATGGTTAACTTCGCCCATGGCGACGTCTTCATGGTCTCCTGCTTCATCGCATTGATCACCTTCCTGCTGCTGACCGTCTGGCTCGGAATCAGCTCGATCGCGCTGGCCTTCCTCGTGGTGCTGGTGGTCGCCATGGCGCTGACCGCCCTGTGGGGCTGGGCGATCGAGCGTGTCGCCTACCGGCCCTTGCGCGGCTCGTTCCGGCTCGCGCCGCTGATCTCGGCGATCGGCGTCTCGATCTTCCTGTCGAACTTCGTGCAGGTCGTCCAGGGCGCGCGCAACAAGCCGACCCCGCCGATGTTCTCGGGCGGTATCACCCTGTTCGAGCGCGATGGCTACGCGGTGTTCCTGGCCTGGAAGCAGGTGCTGATCATGGCGGTGACTGCCGTGCTGCTCACCGGCTTTTGGTATCTCGTGCAGCGCACGCCGTTCGGCCGGGCGCAGCGCGCCTGCGAGCAGGACCGCAAGATGGCGGCGCTGCTCGGGATCGATGTCGACCGGACGATCTCGCTGACCTTCGTGCTCGGCGCCGCCTTGGCGGCCGTCGCGGGTGTCCTCTACCTCATGTATTACGGCGTCGTGTCGTTCTCTGACGGGTTCGTGCCCGGCGTGAAGGCCTTCACCGCCGCGGTGCTCGGCGGCATCGGCTCCCTGCCGGGCGCGGTGCTCGGCGGCCTGATCATCGGGCTGATCGAGACCTTCTGGTCCGCCTACTTCTCCATCGAGTACAAGGACGTCGCCGCCTTCTCGATCCTGGCGATCGTGCTGATCTTCATGCCGTCGGGCATCCTGGGCCGGCCCGAGGTCGAGAAAGTCTGATGGCGGGTTCCCAGACTGCGCTCCCGGGCTCCGCGATGGCCGGCATCCTTCGCGATGCCGCCCTTTACGCCCTCGTCACCTTCGGCCTCTGCGTGCCGATCATCGCCTACCGCACCGATCCCGGGCCGGGGAGCGAACTGGTGCTTGTGCCGCGCTGGGGGCTCGTGGCGGCGCTCTGCCTGACGATCTTCGTGGCCCGCATCGTCCAGCGGCTCGTGCTCCTGCGCCGCGACGCGCGGCGGGCACTGACCCCCTCCCCGGTCCAGGCCACCGAGGCGGTCCACGGCGAGCCCGACGCCGGCCAGAAGACATCGAAGGCCGGGCTCTACAGTTTCATCGCCATCGCCCTGACCCTGCCGATCCTCGCGGCGCTCGCCACGGGCGGCCTGTCCTCGGCCCGCTACTGGATCGACCTCGGGATCCTGATCCTCACCTACGTGATGCTCGGCTGGGGCCTGAACATCGTGGTCGGCCTCGCGGGCCTGCTCGACCTCGGCTACGTCGCCTTCTACGCGGTCGGCGCCTATTCCTACGCCCTGCTGTCGACCACCTTCGGCCTGTCGTTCTGGATCTGCCTGCCGCTGGCGGGCCTGTTCGCCGGCCTGTGGGGGATGATCCTGGGCTTCCCGGTCCTGCGCCTGCGCGGCGACTATCTCGCCATCGTGACGCTGGCCTTCGGCGAGATCATCCGCCTCGTCCTGATCAACTGGACCGACGTGACCGGCGGCGGTGCCGGCATCTCGTCGATCCCGCGGGCGACCTTCTTCGGGATCCCGTTCACCGCGGGCGATGACGGGTTCGCGGCCACCTTCGGCATCCCGTACGATTCGATGCACCGGCTGGTGTTCCTGTATTACCTGATCCTCGCGCTCGCGCTGATCACCAACTTCGTCACCCTGCGCCTCCGCCGCCTGCCGATCGGGCGGGCCTGGGAGGCGCTGCGCGAGGACGAGATCGCCTGCCGGTCGCTGGGCATCGACACCACCGCCACGAAGCTCACGGCCTTCGCGCTGGGCGCGGCGTTCGGGGGCATCGCCGGCTCGTTCTTCGCCGTGCGTCAGGGCTTCATCAGCCCGGAAAGCTTCAACTTCCTGGAGAGCGCGATCATCCTGGCGATCGTGGTGCTGGGCGGCATGGGCAGCCAGGTCGGCGTCGCCATCGCGGCGGTGGCGATGGTCGGCGGCCCGGAGATGCTGCGCAACCTCGGCTTCCTGAAGGCGGTGTTCGGCGAGGGCTTCGACCCGAGCGAGTACCGCCTGCTCCTGTTCGGGCTCGCCATGGTCGCCATGATGGTCTGGCGTCCGCGCGGCCTGATCTCGGTGCGGCTGCCCTCGGTGTCGCTCGGCGAGCGCCGCGCCGTCTCGGGCGCGCATGTCAGCGAGGGGCACGGCTGATGGCGACGTCGCCCCCCGCCCCGCAGGTGCTCGCGGTCGAGCACCTGACCATGCGGTTCGGCGGCCTGACCGCCGTTTCCGACCTGTCCTTCGAGGCGCGCCGCGGCGACATCACCGCGCTGATCGGCCCGAACGGGGCCGGCAAGACCACGGTGTTCAACTGCATCACCGGCTTCTACAAGCCCACCGAGGGCATGCTGACGCTGGCGCATGCCGACGGCACGGCGCACCTGCTTGAGCGACTGCCCAACCACAAGGTCAACCGCACCGCGCGGGTCGCCCGCACCTTTCAGAACATCCGCCTGTTCCAGGGCATGACCGTCCTGGAGAACCTCCTGGTCGCCCAGCACGCGCCGCTGATGCGGGCCTCGGGCTTCACCATCCTGGGGCTGCTCGGCCTCAAGACCTACCGGGACGCGCAAGAAGCCGCGATCGAGCGCGCCAAGGCATGGCTTGACCGGATCGACCTGATGAAGCGCGCCGACGACCCGGCCGGCGCCCTGCCCTACGGTGCGCAGCGGCGCCTGGAGATCGCCCGTGCGATGTGCACCGATCCGGTGCTGCTCTGCCTCGACGAGCCGGCCGCCGGCCTCAATCCGCGGGAATCGGCGGAGCTGAACGGGCTCCTGCGTCACATCCGCGACGCGCACGACACGTCGGTGCTGCTGATCGAGCACGACATGTCGGTGGTGATGGAGATCTCCGACCACGTGGTGGTGCTCGATTACGGCGTGAAGATCGCCGACGGCTCCCCCGCCGAGGTGCGGGCCGACCCGAAGGTGATCGCCGCCTATCTCGGCGTCGAGGACGAGGAGGTCGAGGCCGTGGAGGCCGAGGTCGGGATCACCGTGCCGCATGCGGACGCTCCTACGGGAGCCTCGGCATGAGCGTCGCCGGCATCAACGTCCTGGTCGAGGAGACGCGGGCGATCCAGGCGGGCAAGAAGCCGCCGCTCCTCGCGGTGCGGGACGTCTCGACCTATTACGGCAGCGTCGCCGCCCTGCGGGGCGTCGATCTCGACGTGGCCGAGGGCGAGATCGTCACGCTGATCGGCGCCAACGGCGCCGGCAAGTCGACCCTGATGATGACGATCTTCGGCAGCCCCCAGGCGCGCTCGGGGACGATCACCTACGACGGCCGCGACATCACCCGGATGCCGACCCACGCCATCGCCCGGCTCGGCATCGCCCAGTCGCCGGAGGGCCGCCGGGTCTTCCCGCGCATGAGCGTCTACGAGAACCTCCAGATGGGCGCCGCGCTCCATGACGGGCGCTTCTTCGCCGAGGATCTCGAGAAGGTCTGCACCCTGTTCCCGCGGGTAAAGGAGCGCCTGAACCAGCGCGCCGGCACCATGTCGGGCGGCGAGCAGCAGATGCTGGCCATCGCCCGGGCGCTGATGAGCCGCCCGCGCCTGCTGCTCCTCGACGAGCCGTCGCTCGGCCTCGCGCCGCTGGTGGTGAAGGGCATCTTCGACGCCATCCGGGAGCTCAACCGCACCGAGGGCATGACAATCTTCCTCGTGGAGCAGAACGCCTACCATGCCCTGAAGCTCGCCCATCGCGGCTATGTGCTGGTCAACGGGCGCGTCACCATGAGCGGCACCGGGCGGGCGCTGCTCGACGACCCGAACGTCAAGGCCGCCTATCTGGAAGGGGGCCATTCCGGCCCGGTCGGCGCATGAGCATGCTGCAGGGGATCCTGTACGAGGAGCCGTCGGCGTGGCTGTTCCTGCTCGTGACGGTGGTGATGGGCGGCTGGGCCGGCTGGATGGCGGCCCGCGGCATCGCCCGGGGCTGGCGGCCGTTCTGGCACTGCGCCCTGGCGCTGCTTCTGGTGGCCGCCGCCGTGCGCTTCATCCACTACGCCCTGTTTTCGGGCACCCTGCTGTCGCTGCATTACTATGCGGTCGACGCGGTCGTCGTCATGATCATCGGCGCGGCGGGCTTCCGCTACACGCGGACGCGCCAGATGACGAGCCAGTACCGCTGGCTCTACGAGAAGACCTCACCGCTGACATGGCGCGCACGCGCGCCCGCGGCCGGCGAGGTCCGATGAGTGCGGCCGGATCCGCACGTGCGGTCCTGACACTTAGGGGAACTACGCGATGAGATCGATTCTGCTGGCCGGGCTCGCCCTCGGCGCGATGGTGGCGGCCGCGCAGGCCGCCGAGGTCAAGCTCGGCGTCGCCGCGCCGATCACCGGCAACAGCGCCGCCATCGGCGCCCAGCTCAAGAACGGCGCCAGCCAGGCGGTCGAGGACCTCAACAAGGCCGGCACCCTGAAGGGCACAACGCTGACCGTCACGGTCGGCGACGACGCCTCGGACCCGAAGCAGGGCGTCTCGGTGGCCAACAAGTTCGCCAGCGACGGCGTGAAGATGGTCGTCGGCGACTACAATTCCGGCGTGTCGATCCCGGCCTCCGACGTCTATCTCGACGCCGGCATCATCCAGGTCACCCCCGCCTCCACGAACGTGAAGTTCACGGAGCGCGGCATGTGGAACACGTTCCGCACCTGCGGCCGCGACGACCAGCAGGGCGCGGTGGCCGGCACCTACCTGGCCGAGCACTTCAAGGGCAAGAAGATCGCGTTCGTCCACGACAAGACCCCCTATGGCAAGGGCCTCGCCGACGAGACCCTGAAGGCGCTCAAGGCCAAGGGCGGCAAGGACGTGATGTACGAGGGTATCAACCCAGGCGAGAAGGATTATTCCGCCCTTGTCTCCAAGCTGAAGTCGGCGAACGTCGACGTGGTCTATTTCGGCGGCTACTACACCGAGGCCGGGCTGATCCTGCGTCAGATGCGCGATCAGGGCCTGAAGGCGCCGATGATGGGCGGCGACGGCATGGTCGACCGCGAGCTGGTGGCGATCGCCGGTCCGGCTGCGGAGGGCACGCTCACCACCTTCCCGCCGGATGCCCGCAAGAACCCGAACGCCAAGGGCGCGCTCGCGGCCTTCAAGGCCAAGAATATCGATCCCGAGGGCTACACCCTGTACTCCTACGCGGCCGTGCAGGTGCTGGCGAAGGCGATGGCCGAGACCGGCTCGAGCGACGGCAAGAAGATCGCCGAGTGGCTGCACCAGGGCAAGCCGGTGGATACGGTGGTCGGCCCGATCGCCTACGACAAGAAGGGCGACATCACCCGGCCCGACTACGTCATGTATGAGTGGAAGAAGGGCGCCGACGGCAAGATCGACTACAGCGGCAACGAGCTGACCAAGTAAGTCGCCGGGGCTTCGAACCACGTCATTCCGGGCCCGCCTGCGGCGCCCCGGGATGACCGGGTGGTTGTTCCGCCGGATCGCTTTCCGATCAGACAATGAAGCGGCGTGATCGGTGAGTCACGGCACGCTGTCGTTCTGTAAGTATTCACCCGACGCCGACCCGAGAGACCGTCCGGGGCGGCGCCGTCGTATTCTATACCGGGGATTCGTCAGCCAAGTTGGCCGATCCGTCTTCCGCACCGCGTGCGTACGCCTAAGAAGTGTGCATGATGCCGCCGGCGCGAGCGTGAGGCCGGCTCAGCGCCCGGGAGGAGGCCATGACGACGGCAGGGATCGCGTCTGCGGGTGTATGCGCGAGCTTGGCCGCAAGGTGTCCGTATTCGGCCGCAGCCCTGCGCGGCCCCGAGACGCGTCTCCCGGCACCATCATTGCACAGGCGTCGCCCGAGCGGGCGGGCCCGCATACCCCGCCGCCAGCCGACGAAGTTCGGCCCGATCCAGGAGTTCCGTACCGATGCAGTCTGATTTCGCGCGCCGCGGCGTTGCCGCCGCGCTGGGCCTGACCCTCGCCCTCGCCCCCCTGAGCCTGCGGGCGCAGGAACTGACCGGCACCCTGAAGAAGGTGAAGGATTCCAACGCCATCGTCATCGGCTACCGCGACGCGTCCGTGCCATTCTCGTATCTCGGCGGTGACCAGAAGCCGGTCGGCTACGCGATGGACATCTGCTTCAAGATCGCCGACGCCGTGAAGGCCAAGCTCAACCTCCCGAACCTGGAGGTGAAGCTGAACCCCGTCACCTCCGCCACCCGCATCCCGCTGATGGCGAACGGCACGATCGACCTCGAATGCGGCTCGACGACCAACAATGCCGAGCGCGAGAAGCAGGTGTGGTTCACCAACTCGCACTTCCTGACCGCGACCCGCTACGTCTCGAAGAAGTCGGCCAACCTGCACACGATCGAGGACCTGAAGGGCAAGACGGTTGTGTCGACCTCGGGCACCACGAATATCAAGCAGATCAACGAGGCCAACACGGAGCGGAAGCTCGGCCTGACGATCCTGCCGGCCAAGGACCACGCCGAGGCGTTCCTGATGGTCGAGACCGGCCGCGCCGCCGCCTTCGTGATGGATGACGTGCTGCTCGCCTCGCTCGCCGCCTCCTCGAAGGACCCGTCGGCCTACGAGATCTCCACCGAGGCCCTTTCGAAGCCCGAGCCCTACGGCATCATGCTGCGCAAGGACGACACGGAGTTCAAGAAGGTCGCGGACGACGCCACCGCCAAGCTCTACACAAGTGCGGAGGGCAAGAAGCTCTACGACAAGTGGTTCACCCAGCCGATCCCGCCGCGCAACATCAACCTCAACCTGCCGATGAGCGCGGAGATGAAGAAGCAGTTCACGACCCCGATCTCGAGCCCCGATCCGGCGGCCTACTGAGATCCGCCCGGTACGCTTTCATGCGATGATGCGCACCGCGGGCTCCGGCCTGCGGTGCGTCTCTTTAAGTTCACATTAGAAGCGGCGCGATGAACTACAACTGGAACTGGCGGATCTTCTTCGACGCCTCGCCGGAGGGCAACGGCACGTATCTCGACATGCTGCTCTCGGGGCTCATGTGGACGATCACGACCGCGCTCTGCTCCTGGGTGATCGCCTTCTTCCTCGGGTCCCTGGTCGGCGTGCTCCGGACATTGCCGTCGAAGCCCGCGAACGCCATCGGCACGGCTTACGTGGAAGTGTTCCGCAACGTGCCGCTGCTGGTGCAGATGTTCCTCTGGTATTTCGTGCTGCCCGAAGTGGTCCCGACTCGGATCGGCGACGCGATCAAGCAACTGCCCGACGCGCCGTTCTACACGGCGGTGGTGTGCCTCGGCTTCTTCACCGCCTCGCGGGTCGCCGAGCAGGTCCGCGCCGGCATCCAGTCGCTGCCGCGGGGCCAGCGCATGGCCGGCACCGCCATGGGCTTCACGACCTATCAGACCTACCGCTACGTGCTGCTGCCCAACGCCTACCGGATCATCCTGCCGCCGATGACCTCGGAATTCCTCAACAACCTGAAGAACACGTCGGTGGCGCTGACCATCGGCCTCCTCGAGCTGACCGCCCGCGCGCGCTCGATGCAGGAATTCTCCTTCCAGGTGTTCGAGGCGTTCACGGCGGCGACGATCCTCTACGTGATCATCAACCTCGTGGTCGTCACGGCGGCGACCTTCCTGGAGAAGGCGGTCGCCATTCCCGGCCAGCGCTGAGGACAGCGCGCCGCCCGATCCTCCGCCGTCCGACGGCCACCGCGAACAGGCCCCGATGCTCTCGAATTTCGATTTCTCCGTCATCGTCTCGTCCCTGCCCTACCTGTTCGGTCAGGGCATGGTCTTCACCGTGACGCTCACCGCCATGGCGGCGGTGGGCGGCGTGATCATCGGCACGCTGCTGGCGATGGCGCGGCTCTCGGGCATTCCCGGCCTGTGGCACCTCGCGAAGGGCTACGTCGAGCTGTGCCGCTCGCTGCCCCTCGTGCTGGTCATCTTCTGGTTCTACTTCCTCGTGCCGTATATCGGCGCCTACCTGACCGGGGGCACGACCCCGATCCAGGTCGGTGCGTTCCCGTCGGCGCTGATCACCTTCATGGCCTTCGAGGCGGCTTACTTCTCGGAGATCATGCGGGCTGGCATCCAGTCGATCCCCAAGGGCCAGACCGCCGCCGCGCAGGCGCTGGGAATGAATTACTGGCAGACCATGGGCAACGTCGTCCTGCCCCAGGCCTTCCGCAACATGCTGCCGCTGCTGCTGACCCAGACGATCGTGCTGTTCCAGGACACCTCCCTGGTCTACGTGCTGTCGCTCACGGACTTCATGGGCGCCGCCTCGAAGGTGGCCCAGCGCGACGGCCGTCTCGTCGAGATGTATATCTTCGCGGCCGTGGTCTATTTTGCGATCTGCTTCTCGGCCTCGTTCCTGGTGCGCCGCCTGCAGCGCCGCGTGGCCATCATCCGCTGACCGACACTGGAGACCGTGTCATGACCTCGTCCCCGATGCCGGCCCCCACCGCCGCCGAACCCCTCGTCGATGCCAGCCACGCACCGAAGGATGCCGGCCTGCAGCCCGGCGGCCTGATCTCCGGCGCGCCCGTCGTGGCGCCTGGCGAGACGATGATCGCCATCGACAACATCAGCAAATGGTACGGTGACTTCCAGGTGCTGACGAACTGCACCACGAAGGTTGCCAAGGGCGAGGTCGTGGTCGTCTGCGGCCCGTCGGGCTCGGGCAAGTCGACCCTGATCAAATGCGTCAATGCGCTGGAGCCCTTCCAGAAGGGCCAGATCACGGTGGCGGGCACCAAGGTCGCCGACAAGGCGACCAACCTGCCGAAACTGCGCTCCCGGGTCGGCATGGTGTTCCAGCATTTCGAGCTGTTTCCGCACCTGTCGATCACCGAGAACCTGACCATCGCCCAGCGGAAGGTGCTGGGCCGTAGCGGCGAGGACGCGAAGAAGCGTGGTCTGGACCTGCTCGCCCGCGTCGGCCTCGGCGCCCACGCGAACAAGTTCCCGGGCCAGCTCTCGGGCGGCCAGCAGCAGCGCGTGGCGATCGCCCGGGCGCTCGCCATGAACCCGGTGGTGATGCTGTTCGACGAGCCGACCTCGGCGCTCGACCCCGAGATGGTCGGCGAGGTGCTCGACGTGATGGTGGAACTCGCCAAGGAGGGCATGACCATGATGGTCGTGACTCACGAGATGGGCTTCGCCCGCAAGGTCGCCGATCGGGTGATCTTCATGGATCGCGGCGAGATCGTGGAGGACGCCCGGAAGGAGGAGTTCTTCGGCAGCCCCCGCTCCGAGCGCGCCCAGACCTTCCTGTCGAAGATCCTGCAGCACTGAGGGCGCGGGCAAATTCGCGCGCGGGCAAAAGGGCCGATGACGGTCGGACGCTAGGCCAGCGCCTCCTGCGCGGCCCGGTATTCCCGGCCGTGCTGGCAGTAGCCCTCGACGATGCGGATCATCATCGCGCGCTTCTCGGCATCGAGCGGCGCTAGGATCCGTGCGGGCCGGCCGCCCCAGAGATAACCGGCCTCCAGAATCTGGCCGGGATCGGTGGTGGCGCCGGCCGCCAGCATGACGTCGTCGGCGATCAGGGTGCCGGACGTGATGCTGGCGCCGATGCCGATCAGGGAGCGCGCTCCGATCCGGCAATCGGCCATGCGGACATTGTGGGCGATCGTGGTGTCCCGCCCGATCACGACGCCCTCGCCCCGGGTGCGGATCACCGTATTATCCTGGATGTTGGTGTCGGCGCCGACCACGATCGGGCCGACCTCGGCATTGAGGTCGCAGCAGAACAGCACGCTCGTACCCGCCCCCAGGCTGACGCGCCCGCGCAGATGGGCGGTGCGCGCCACGAACACGCTGGCCTCGATCTCCGGCGCCTCTCCGGCCGGGAGCGCGGGACCGTCGCCCATCCGCTCGCGCAGCCGCTCGGCGCGCTCGGCGACCTCGTCCGGCCCCACCGGCCGGCTCTGTCGCGCGGGGCTGCCGGCATAGGCGTAGCCGCCGGCCAGGTTCGCCCGCGGGAAGACGGTCGATCCCGCCTCGATCACCGTCCCGTCGCCGATGATCGCGCCGTCGAGGATCACCACGTCGTCCTCGATCACCACGTCGGAGCCGACCGTGCAGGCATGCACGACGCTGTTGCGCCCGACCGTCACCCGGTCGCCGACCTGCGTCCCCTGCGCGAAGGTGGCGATGTGGACGGTCGAGCGGTGGCCGAGCCAGAAGCGGTCCCCCAGGACGACGCTCTGCCCGTCGGCCCGGATCACCGCCTCGTCGCCGATCCAGGCCTGCGCGCCGATCCGGGCCGCGCCGATCACCGTGCTGCCGCGGCCGCACCAGACGGGACGGCTGGCGAAATCGGGCTGGACGCCATCGTAGGGCAGGATCAGGTCGGGGGTCACACGGATTTCCTCCTCCACCGCCGGCCGGATCACGCGCGGTGATCCGGACAACCGCGCACGACGTGCCCGAAACGCGACGACCGCATGGGACGGCATCCTGCGGGGCGGCAGGACGCGGCAGACCGTGTCATATAGGGGCGCGGCCGGGCAGGACAGGCGCGGGGCTGGCCCGCAACGCCGCGAAAACCTATGGATCGCAGCATGAGCGCGACCGTTCCGAGCATCGACATCCAGGCCGAGCCCTTCGACACCGCGGCCGAGATCGCCCGGATCGGTGCCGAACTCGGCGGCCGCGCCGGCGCCGTCGTGACCTTCACGGGTCTGTGCCGGGACGAGGACGGGCGCCTGACGGCGCTCGAGCTGGAGCATTATCCCGGAATGGCCGAGGCGGAGATCCTTCGGGTCGCCGAGGAGGCCGTGGCGCGCTGGCCGCTCCAGGCGCTGCGGGTGATCCACCGGCACGGGCGGGTGCGCCCGGGGGACGGGATCGTGCTCGTGGTCACCGCCTCGAGCCACCGGGTCGCCGCCTTCGAGGCGGCGGACTTCCTGATGGATTACCTCAAGACCCGCGCCCCGTTCTGGAAGCGCGAGCACTTGGCCGACGGCACCACCGGCGGCTGGGTCGCGGCGACCGCCCAGGACGATGCTGCTGCCGGACGCTGGGGCTGAGGCGGCCTACACGATCAGGGCGTTCAGCAGCACGGCCACGGCCGCGCCGGCGACCGCGATACCCAGGATGATCACGCTGCTCAGCTGATCGCCGTTGTCGACCGTCCGGCCGGGGCCGAGGGATCGGATCGGGGTCTCGCCGTACGGGCTGCTCATGTCGGGCTCTCCTGGAGGGCCGACCCCCAGCGGGCCGGCCGTCACGCGGGCGGACAACGCGCGACGGGCCGTCCGGTCCCGCCGCCGCTGCGCACAGGCCGGGCGCCGACCGCACTTGACCCGGGCGGGTCCCCGGCGTTCGTGAGCCCGCGGTGCAGGAGCGATGATGTCAGACGGAAAGATTCAGGATCTCGAAGGCCCGGTCGGGTCCTGGCGCGGCGCGGCGCCGCTCGCCGTGTCGGGCATCGCGGTGGTCTGCTTCGTGGCGGCGCTGGCGCTCGCCTGGATGTCGGTGGGCACGCTCCTGCTGATCTTCGCCGGCGTGCTCCTCGCGGTCTTCCTCGACGGCCTGACGCGCGGGCTCGGCCATGTCCTGCCCCTGCCCAGGGCCGTGCGGCTGACGATCGCCAGCCTGGCTGTCGCGGTCGCGGTGATCGGGTTCGGCAGCTACGGCGGCGCCACGATCGTGCAGCAGGGGCGCGACCTCGGCACCACGATCAAGGATCAGGCCGGCACGGTGACCGGCTGGCTCGCCGAGCGCGGCATCGACGTCCCGAACCTGTCGCAGCAGGGCGGCGGCAAGGACGGCTCGGCCGAAGGCGGCCAGCGCGAGGGGGGCCTCGGCGGCCTCGCCAACGGCTTGCTCAAGGGCGGCAGTTCCATCGTCTCCGACGCGGGCAGCGTCCTGGGCCCGGCGGCCGCGGTGATCCTCGGGCTGTTCGACGCTTTGGGCAACGTCCTGGTGATCGCCTTCCTCGGGCTCGCCTTCGCGGCCGACCCGAAGGCCTACCGCGACGGCGCGGTCCGGTTCGTGCCGCCGCAGGGACGCTGGCGGGCGACCCAGGTCTTCGATGGGGCCGGCGAGACCCTGCGGCACTGGCTGTTCGGCCAGATCATCATCATGGCGGTCATCTTCGTGTGCACCTGGGCGGGGCTGGCCTTCCTGGGGATCGGCGGGGCTCTGATCCTGGGGCTGCAGGCGGGGCTGCTCGCCTTCGTGCCCACGGTCGGGCCGCTGGTGGCCGGCATCGTGATCGTGCTCGCCGCCCTTGCGTCGGGCACCAAGGCGGTGATCGGCGCCGTGGGCGTGTATCTCGCAGTGCAGTGCCTGGAGAGCTACGGCCTGACGCCGTTCATCCAGAAGCGGGCGCTCGACATCCCGCCGGCCACAATCTTTGCCGGGCAGCTGATCCTGGGCGTGATCTTCGGGCTGTGGGGCATCGCCCTCGCCCTGCCGCTGATGGCGGTGATCAAGGTCCTGCTGGAGCAGCTCTACGTGGAGGACACCCTCCACGAACAGCCGAGCAACTGAGCACCGTCATTCCGGGCTCCGCTCCCTGCGGCCCCGGAATGAAGCAGACGACCGGTCAGCCGCGCAGGGCGTCCTCGATCAGCCGGGCGACCGCCAGGGCCCGGCCGTCGTCGCCGAACCGGCCGATCACCTGCACGCCCACCGGCAGCCGATGGCCCGGCACCGGCACGTTCACGCACGGCACGCCCATCAGCGTCCAGAGCTGGTTGAAGCGGGGATCGCCCGTCGAGGCGAGCGTCGCGGGCGCCTGGCCGGGGGCCGAAAAGGTCAGGATCGCGTCGTAACCCGCGAACAGGTCCTTGAGTACCCGCCGGGCGCGATGGGCGTGGCGGCGGGCATCGTCGTACTCGGCGGGGCTGAACGCGTCGCCCGCGTCGAGATGCTCCCGGACCCGCGGCGGCAGCGCGTCGGCCTGGGTGTCGAACTCCCAGCCGAGCGCCAGCCTTCCTTCGTAGTTCTGGATGATCCGGTGGCGCTCCCAGGCCTGCGCCAGCTCCGCCGGCAGCGCGAGGTCGGTGACCCGTGCGCCCGCCCGCTCGGCCGCCTGCCGGGCGCGAGCCAGCGCGGCCTCGGCCTCGGGCTCCGGGGCCTCGGCGAAGTCCTGGCGCACGAAGCCGATGCGGGGTGCCGAGCCGGCCTCGGCGCCGTCGATCTCCGGCCGGCCGGTCACCAGAGCCAGGGCGTGGGCAACGTCCGCGACCCCGGCGGCGAACAGGCCGACCGTGTCGAGCGCCCAGGAATAGGTCTTCACCCCGACAGTCGGGATCAGCCGGAATGACGGCTTCACCGCCGCGCAGCCGCAATAGCTCGCCGGGCGGATCACCGATCCCGCCGTCTGCGTGCCCAGGGCCAGGGGCAGCATCCCGGCGCCGACGGCGGCAGCCGAACCCGCCGAGGAGCCGCCCGGCGTGTGGCCGGGATCGTGCGGATTGACCGTCTCGGTCGGGTCGCTGCTGGCGAAGGCCGTGGTGGTGGTCTTGGCGAGCGCCACAGCACCGAGCCGCTTCAGCCGGCTGACCACGGCGGCGTCGCCGCGCGGGTGCCAGCCCGCGTAGATCGACGAGCCCATCTGGCTCGGCAGGCCGGCGCTGTCGATGATGTCCTTCACGCCGACCGCGATGCCGGCAAGCGGCCCGGCCTCCGGGATCGTAGGTGCCGGGTCGAGGGTGACCAGCGCGCGCAATGCCGGCTCCCGCGCGGCGATCGCGGCGCGACAGAGGTCGATGGCGCCCGCGGGCGTCAGGGTGCCGGCGGCGATGCGGGCGCGGAGGTCGAGGAGTGAAAGCATAATGCATTCAGTCCGCGGTCTGCGGCGCTGTCAACCGAGGCGCCACAGGCCGCGCCATTCCGAAAACGCCGTTGACGAACGCTTTACGCGAAAGTGCGCATCGTCCGTGTCATGTGGCGTGGCGTATCCCTGTTCTCGGCCCTGGCGCTGTTCGGCGCGGGCCTCACCGCGTGCTCGGTCAACCATTTCGAGCGACGCGACCCGTGGCGCGATCAGGCGGAGCAGGTCTGCCTGGCCAAGAAGCTCGTCGAGCCGTCGGAATTCATCACGCCCATCGCGGCGATGGACGGCCCGGGACCCTGCGGCATGCAGCAGCCCTTCCGGGTGACGCGGCTCGCCGGCGGCTCCGTGGTGTTGAAGCAGCGGATGACGCTCGGCTGCCCGGCGCTGGCCGAGGCCGAGGCGTGGCTCGCCGATACGATCCAGCCGGCCGCCAGCCTCTATTTCGGCGTGCCCGTCGCCGAGATCAACGCCGGCTCCTATTCCTGTCGCGGCCGCAACAACCAGCCCGGCGCCAAGCTCTCCGAACACGGCTATGGCAATGCGATCGACGTGATGTCGATCAAGCTCGCCGACGGTCACGTGATCACCGTCAAGGGCGGCTGGCGCGGCACCGAGGCCGAGCAGGGCTTCCTGCGCGAGATCTTCCTGGGCGCCTGCCAGCGCTTCACCACGGTGCTGGCGCCCGGTTCGAACGTCTTCCACTACGATCACATCCACGTGGACCTCGCCCGGCACGACCCGCGCGGGCTGAAGCGGATCTGCCAGCCGCTGATCAAGTTCACGCCGCAGCTCGGCACCGGCGTCGAGCGGCCCCTGTCCCGCCCGGTCCCGCCGACGCGCCAGCCGGCCGCCCCGCAGGCGCCGGTGGATGTCGAGGAGGACGATCCGTACGGCGTCGCGCCGATGTCGAAGGCCGCGAGCCCGACCCAGGTTGCCCGTGCTCCGGCCCGCCTGCCGGCGGCTTCGGCCTACACCTCGGCGCCCCCGGCCCGGCCGGCGCCGCGGGTCGCGACCGTCGCCCCCGAGGAACCCGCGGAGGCGTATGACGAGCCGCTTCAGCTCGGCGCGCCGCCGAGCACCGGGCCGATCTACTGAGACCGGATGCGGTCGCCGGCTGGGGAACGCGGATCGGACCGGCCCGGGGACACTGACGCTCACCGGCCCCGCAATGCTACGCTCCGCGCATGCGGGCGGCGGTGAACAGCGCGGGACGGCGCGGCGGACTTGCCCGCTTCCTGCTCCTGTATGCGGCGCTTTACGGGGCCTATGGCGGCCTGTCACCGATCCTTCCGGCGTTCCTGGCAGCGCGCGGCCTGGATCCTGGCGCGATCGGCGTCCTGCTCGCCGCCGCGGGCGCGATCCGCCTCGTGATCGGCCCCCTGGCCGGCTCCGTCGCGGACCGGCGCGGCTCGGGCCGCCCGATCCTGGCGGCGAGCCTCGCGCTGGCGGGACTGGCCACCCTGGCCCATCTCCCGGGCATCGGCTTCGCCCAGCTGATCGGCCCGGCCCTCCTCTACGCGGCGGGCACGGCCGCCCCGGCGCCACTCGCCGACGCGCTCGCGCTCGCCGCCGCGCGGGGCGGGGCCGCGTTCCAGTACGGCTGGGTCCGTGCCGCCGGCTCGGCCGCCTTCATCGTCGGGACCGGCGCCGCGGGCTGGCTGATCGGGAGCGTGGATCTCGCTGCCGCCCTGGCGGCGAGCGGAATCCTGTTCCTGGCCGCCGCCACGGCGGCGCTGGCCCTGCCCGCGGCATCGGCCGGGCCGGCCGAGACGCGGCCGCCCCTGCGCGGCTTCGCCGATTTGGCCCAGCGCCCGCGATTCCGCCGGACCGTGCTGGCGGCCGCCCTGGTGATCGGCGCACATGCCCTGCATGACGGCTTCGCCATGATCTTGTGGCGCGCGTCCGGGATCGGGGCCGGCACCGCCGGCCTGCTCTGGTCGGTGTCTGTCGGGGCCGAGGTGCTGGTCTTCCTGCTGGTCGGGCCGCTCCTGCTGGCGCGGATCGGGCTTCCGGCCGGTGTCGCGGTGGCGGCCTGCGCCGGCGCGCTGCGCTGGGCGGTGCTGGGCTCGACCACCGACGTGCCGTGGCTGGCCGCCGCGGAGGCACTGCACGGGTTCAGCTTCGCGCTGCTGCACCTCGCCTGCCTCGGCCTGATCGAGGAATCGACGCCGTCCCACCTGCGTGCGACCGCGCTCGCCCTCTACGGGACGCTCGGCCTCGGCCTGTCGGGCGTGCTGGCGACCCTCGCCTCGGGGGCGCTCTACGGATCCTTCGGTGCCCGGGCCTTCTGGGCGATGGCCGCCCTGAGCCTCGCAGCTCTGCCGCTGGTCCCCGGGTTGCGGCGTCGCTGAGGCGGTGGGTTCTTTTCCCGGGCCTGTGGTACGGACCCGGAACGGAGCCGCCCGAAAAGCCCTGCATGCCCATCGTCGCCGAGATCCTGATCCCGCTGGCCCTCGATACGCCCTACAGCTACGTGGTCCCGGCCGGGCTTGAGCTTGCTTCCGGCGACGTGGTGCAGGTACCGCTGGGCCCGCGCGAGATCGTCGGGGTCGTCTGGGGTCTGGCCGGCACCGCCGGCGGCTCGAACCTGCGTCCGGTGACCGGCCGCCTGCCTTACCCGCCGCTCTCGGAGCCGCTGCGCAGCCTCGTCGACTGGATCGCCCGCTACACGCTGGCCCCGAAGGGCTCGGCGCTTGCCATGGTGCTGCGCCTGCCCGACGAGGCGGCCGCCGCCGAGACCGTCCGGGTCGCAGTGCGCATCACCGACAAGCCGCCGAGCCGACCCACGCCCGCTCGGACCAAGGTGCTGGCCGTCGCCGTGGATGGCAGCCTGCGCGGCAAGAGTGCGCTGGCCAAGGAGGCCGGCGTCTCGCTCTCGGTGGTCGACGGGCTCATCGATGACGGCGCCCTGGAGACCGTGGCGGTGGAGCCCGAGCCGGTCGCGCCGCCGCCCGACCCCGACTTCCCGCGGACGCCGCTCTCCCCCGCCCAGGCCGAGGCCGTGGCTGCCCTGGTCGAACCGTTCCCCTGGCGGCCGTCAGCGACCGAAGTTCGGGCCGAGCCTGCGGAGACCGACCTTCGGCCGGTCCTGTTGGAAGGCGTCACCGGCTCGGGCAAGACCGAGGTCTATTTCGAGGCGGTCGCCGGCTGCATCCGGGCGGGCCGGCAGGCGCTGATCCTGATGCCGGAGATCGCCCTGACGGCACAGTTCCTCGACCGGTTCGCGGCCCGGTTCGGGGTGCGGCCGGCGGCGTGGCATTCCGGGATCGGCGGCAAGCGGCGCGAACGCCTGCGGGCCGCGGTGGCCGAGGGCGACGCGCTCGTGGTGGTGGGTGCGCGCTCGGCCCTGTTCCTGCCCTTCGCCCGCCTCGGCCTGATCGTGGTCGATGAGGAGCACGAGACCGCCTACAAGCAGGAGGACGGCGTCCACTATCACGCCCGCGACATGGCGGTCGTGCGCGGGCGGCTGGAGGGCTGCCCGGTGGTGCTGACCTCGGCGACGCCCGCCATCGAGACGCGGGTCAACGCCGCCCGGGGGCGCTACCGGCACGTGCGGCTGCCGGAGCGCTTCGGCGGACGGAGCCTGCCCGACATCGCCGCCATCGACATGCGCCTCGATCAGCCCGAGCGCGGTCGCTTCCTGAGCCCGCCTCTGGTCAGCGCCGTGAAGCACACCCTGGAGCGCGGCGAGCAGGCGCTGCTGTTCCTCAACCGGCGGGGCTACGCGCCGCTGACCCTGTGCCGGGCCTGCGGGCACCGCTACCAGTGCAAGAACTGCTCGACCTGGCTGGTGGAGCACCGGTTCCGCCGGGCCCTCGTCTGCCACCAGTGCGGTTATACCGAGCGCCGGCCCGAGGCCTGCACCGAGTGCGGCACCTTCGACAATCTCACCGCCTGCGGCCCCGGCGTCGAGCGGATCGCCGAGGAGGCCGCCGCCCTGTTCCCCGAACGGCGCATCGTCGTGCTGTCGAGCGATTTCCCCGGCGGCGCCGAGCGCCTGCGTCAGGAACTCGACGCGGTGGCGGCCGGGGAATGCGACGTGGTGATCGGCACGCAGCTCGTGGCGAAGGGCCACAATTTCCCGTTCCTGACCCTCGTCGGCGTGCTCGACGCCGATATCGGCCTGACCTCGGGCGATCCGCGGGCGGCGGAGCGGACCTTCCAGCTGCTCCAGCAGGTGACCGGACGCGCCGGTCGCGGCGAGAAGCCCGGCCGGGCCCTCGTCCAGACCTACCAGCCGGACCATCCGGTGATCGCGGCCCTCCTGTCGGGCGACGCCGAGCGCTTCTACGCCGAGGAGATCGAGGCCCGCGAGGCGGCCGGCCTGCCGCCGTTCGGGCGGCTCGCGGCGCTGATCGTCTCGGCCAGCGAGCGCGCGGTGGCGGAGGCGCACGGGCAGGCGCTGGCCCGCGCCGCCGAGCCGCCCGAGGGCGTGATGGTCCTGGGGCCCGCCGAGGCGCCGCTGGCCCTGGTGCGCGGGCGATACCGGTTCCGGCTGCTGGTGAAGACCGAGCGCAACGTCGACCTGCAAGGCTACCTGCGCGCCTGGATCGCCCGCGGCCCCAAGGTGCGCGGCAACGTCCGGGTCGCCATCGATGTCGACCCGCAGAGCTTTTTGTAGGAGACTTCGCGGGCTTCCCGGCGAAGCCGAATCCGGATCGTCCGCGGGAAGCACCAGAGCAGGGGGGCAGAGCCGTGTCCGTTCGCGGCGCGATCGGGTATGGCTCTTGCCACGGGCGGCGGACCCTGGCCGGAGACCGGCGACGGGACGCGGGCGGTTCCCGGAGGAGCGATCAGTGCTGACCTACACCAAGACGCCGGATTCCAATGTCGCCGAAATCGTGGTCGACGGGAAGATCACCGACGAGGAGATGAACGCGGCGATGACCGCGATGAAGGCCGACCTCGACAAGGGCGGCAAGATCAAGCTGCTGGAGGATATCCGCGCCTTCGAGGGCATGGAGCCGGCGGCCTTCTTCAAGGACCCGCGCTTCGGCTTCTCGATGATGAAGAGCGTCAGCCACGTTGCCCTGGTGACGGACGCACCGTGGCTGAAGGCGCTCGCCGAGACATTCAACTTCGTCTCGCCGACCCAGATCAAGGTGTTCGAGCGCGCTCGCCTCGATGAGGCGCGCACCTGGCTCGCCGCGGCGGCCTGAACGCGGTCAATCGGCCTGCGCGGTGCGGGTGTCGCTGCGCCGCGCGGTCCAGTGGCCGGAGCAGAGGGACGAGACCTTCCAGGTGCCAGCGCCGCTGCCGGCCTGGAGCCGCCCGGTCCCGGTGCCGCTCGCCGTCCCGTTGCTGACGGTGAGTCCGACGCTGCCGTCGGCGCCGACATGCCCGTTCACCCGGGCGCCCGCGCCGCCGGATACGAGCTGCATCTGCCCCTCGCGAATGGCGAGCGCGTAGGTGTAGCGGGCGCTGCACAGGCCGCTCTCCGTCACCAGCTCCACCGACCAGCGCCCATTATGCGTGCCCGGCCCCGCGCTGGCGGGCGTGCATGTCGGAAGGGTCAGGCCGGCGGCGAGGGCCGCGACCGCGGTCAGCTTGATCATACGGGGAAACTCTCGGTGTTGCGCGCGCCGCCTCGTGCAGCGCGCCTGATCAGTCTCGTTGATGGAGTATGACCCGAGCGTGAACGAAAGAAACGGCGAGAGTATGACCGTGAGCAGATCGATGAAGATTGGCGGCGGCCGGCGCAAGGATGCGATGAATAGTCAAGCTCGCGCCGGCCGATGCTGTGTCTTGATCTCGGAAGCCGGACGTTCTTCCACTGCGCACCCGCTCCACATCTCGGGTGCGGTTGCGAGATCCGGTGTTTGAGGCGCGCTCGACCTAGTCCGTTGGCGGCCGGCGCAGGTGCCAGTCGGTCGCGCGCTGGTAGGCCTGCCCGACCCGCAGGGCCATGGCCTCGTCGTAGCCCCGGCAGACGATCTGGAGCGAGAGCGGCAGGCCGGAGGCGGTGAAGCCGTCCGGCAGAGCCAGGGCGCAGAGATCGAGCAGGTTGCCGAACCGGGTGAAGCGGGACGGCAGATGCGCCTCGTCCACCTCGGACAGAGCGACGGCCGCGCATTCTGTCGTCGGCGTCAGGAGGGCGTCGATCCCGTCCAAGGCCGCCGCATATTGCAGCTTCATCGCGGCGCGGCGATGCAGCGTGCCGAGATATTCCTGCGCCGAGACCTTGGCGCCGGCCAGGATCCGCGCCCGCACGGCGTCGCCGAGCTGCGCGGCCGGATCCTCGGCCAGCGCGCCGTTCACCAAATAGGCCTCGGCATTGGTGATGCCGCTCATCGCCACGCAGTCGCTGAACCGGAACGGCAGCGCGACATCGACGATCTCGGCCCCCTGTGCGGCCAGGATATCCAGAGCCGCGTCGTAGGCGGCCAGCATGTCGGCGGCGACGCCCTCCCGCTCGGTCGCGGGCATGCGCCCGAGCCGCAGGCCGCGCACGCCGCGGTTGAGCGTCGCCCAGGGCGCGTCCGGCTGGATGCCGCGGGTGGTCGGATCGAGGGGATCGGGTCCGGAGATCGCCTCATAGAGGAGCGCTGCATCCTCCACGGTGCGGGCGAGGGGGCCGGGCGAATCCAGGGTGGTCGAGAGCGGCACGATCCCCCAGGTCGAGACGCGCCCGACCGTTACCTTGAGTCCCGTCAGCCCGCAAAAGGCGGAAGGCAGGCGCACCGAGCCGCCGGTATCGGTGCCGATGCCCCAGGGCGCCATCCGGGCCGCGACCGCGACGCCGGTGCCGCTGCTCGACCCGCCGGGCGTGCGCGGGGTCTCGAAATCCCAGGGGTTCCAGGGCGTTCCGAGATGCTGGTTCGTGCCCCAGCCGCCGTAGGCGAACTCCACCGTGTGCGTCTTGCCGAGCACGATCATGCCCTGGCCGATGAGGCGCCGGGCGATCGTGGCCGTGCGCTCGGCCCGGCGCGCCCGATGGGCCGCCGAGCCGCCCATGGTGATCCGGCCTTCCAGGTCGATCAGGTCCTTCAGCACCACCGGGACGCCGTGGAGCGGTCCCACCGCGTGGCCCGACCGGATCGCCCGGTCGGCGCCCTCGGCGGCGAGGCGCGCGTCGGAGTCGAAGACCTCCGTGAAGGCCCGGAGCTTGGGCTCCAGCTGGTCCACTCGCCCGAGCAATGCGTCGACCGCGTCGACGGGCGAGAGACTGCGCGACCGGATCGCCTGGCCAAGCTCGGCCGCGGAGGCGTGGATGGGATCGATATCGGGCATCGGACTTACTGCACGCTGACGAGGGTGAGGTCGACAAACCAGGATTGCGGCGAGACGAAGCCGTGGATCTTCTTCGACATCCCGCGGGGATTGAGGTCGTGGACGACGAACAGCCACGGCGGATTGTCCACGAGGCGCTCGTGGGCGATCTTGGTCTGCGCGTCGATCACCTTGGCGTCGGTGGTCTCGGCCAGCGCCTTGAGGGCAGCGTCGAACTGGTCGTCCTTCCAGGTCGGGAAGTTGAAGCCGTTCGGCGGAAACCGGTCGCCCGCGAAGTAGCGCGCCATGACGGCCGCGTCCGACGAGGGCGAGGACACGTTCAGCGCCATCGCGCCCTGGAGGCTCGGCGCGTCGGGCAGCGCCCGGCCGCCGTTCAGCAGCACCTGCCACTCGACCACGTTGAAGCTGACATCGACGTTGCAGGCCTGCTTCAGGTTCTCCTGAAGGTACTCGTTCATCGGCATCGGCAGCATCTGGCCCGAGCCGGACGAGGAGATCATCACCTTGAGGCTGAGCGGCTTCTTGTCGGTGTAGCCGGCCTCGGCCAGCAGCGCCTTCCCCTTGGCGGCGTCGAACGTGTAGTGATTTTTCGGGCTGCCGAAATTCGGGTCCTTGTCGTTGAGCCAGCCCGAGGCCGGCTCGGCCGTTCCGTTGAGCAGTTCGACGATGCCGGCTCGGTCGATGCAGTAGTTCAGGCCCTGCCGGACGCGCACGTCCTTCAGCGGGCTGTCCTTGGCGCCGATGTTGAAGAAATACGGCCAGACATGCGGGTAGGAGCCCGTGGTGATGGTGAAGCCCGCCTGCTTCAGCGACGGGATCGCGTCGGGCGCCGGGACCTCGATCCAGTCGACCTGACCGGCCCGCAGCGCCGCCACCCGGGCGTTGGCTTCCGGGATCGGCATCAGCCGGACCTTGTCGACCTTGGCCATCCGGTTCGGGTCCCAGTAGCCGTCGTTCCTGGCGAGATCGACCGCCTCCCGCGGAGCGACGCGGGTGATCTTGAACGGGCCCGTGCCGGCCGCCGGCAGCGCGGCCACCTTGCTCCAGTCGCGGCCGGCCTTCTCGAACGAGGCTGGCGAGGTGAACAGCAGGTAGACGACCATGTAGGGGAAGTACGACGCCACCTGCGTGGTGGTGATCTGGACCGTCGCGTCGTCGATCTTCTTGTACGATCCGACCAGCGGCGCCCGGGCGCGGGAGATGCCGGCGCCCTGCGCCTCGAATTGCGGGCTGTCGTTCTTGAAGTAGCGGTCGAGGTTCCAGATCACCGCATCGGCGTTGAACGGCGTGCCGTCATGGAACTTGACCCCCTGGCGCAGGTGGAAGGTCCACACCGTCTTGTCGGTGGAATCCTGCTCCCAGCGTTCGGCGAGCGCCGGGACGATGCCGGCAAGCTTGGTGGTGCTCGTCAGGTCCCACTGCACCAGCCCCTCGAAGATCGGGTAGCCGAGGAAGCGCATGCCCTCGAAGCCGTTGTTGGGCATGCCGGTCGTCGTGGGGATGTCGGACGCCGTCATGGCGATGCGCAGAACGCTCTCGGCGCTGGCCGGCGCGGTCAGAGCGACGGAACCGGCTAGGGCGGCAGCAATCAGGCGGCGAATTGTCATGTGTTTCCATTCGTCGAAGTTGCGGCGCGCCAACCGCAAATCCCGCGCCACGCTCAGGCTTAAGCCTTGCGTCCGGCGAACAGAAGATGCCGGACGTCGCCCCTTGCGCGTGGCGCCGGCTGCGCCACGGTAATACAAAATGCGAGTCACCGGCCGGTTTGGCCGGCGCACGAGGGAGCTGCCCGTGAGCGATGGAACGCCGAGCACCATGAATGGGGCCGAGAGTCTCGTTCGGACCCTCGTGGAGGGCGGGGTCGAGGTCTGCTTCACCAATCCCGGCACCTCGGAGATGCACTTCGTCGCCGCCCTCGATCGGGTCGAGGGGATGCGCTGCGTCCTGTTCCTGTTCGAGGGCGGGGCGACCGGCGCGGCGGACGGCTACGCCCGCATGGCCGACAAGCCGGCCTCGACGCTGCTCCATCTCGGGCCCGGCCTCGCCAACGGGCTGGCCAATCTTCACAACGCCAAGAAGGCGCGCACCCCCGTCGTCAACATCGTCGGCGAGCACGCGACCTATCACCGGGAGTACAACGCGCCGCTGACCTCGGACATCGAAGGCTTGGCCCACCCGATGTCGTCCTGGGTGCGGACCGGAATGAGTGCCGGCGAGATCGGCTCGGACGGCGCCGCCGCCATCGCGGCTGCCCGCACCGCGCCGGGGCAGGTCGCGACCCTGATCTTGCCGGCCAACACCGCCTGGGATCCCGGCACCGGGCCCGCGCCCGTGCCCGACATCCCGGCGCGGGCGAAGGCCGGCGACGACGCGATCACGGCCGCCGTGAAGGCGCTGCAAAGCGGCGAGACGGTGCTCCTGCATCTCGGCGACCGGGCGGTGCGGAACGAGGGTCGCGTCATCGCCGACCGGATCGCCCGTAAGACCGGCGCGCAGATCATGGCGATGACCTCCAATGCGCGGATCGACCGCGGCGCCGGCACCGTGCCGATCGAGCGCCTGCCCTACCCGATCGACCAGGGCATCGCGGCGCTGAAGGACTTCCGCCACATTATCCTGATCGGCGCGACGCCGCCGGTGGGCTTCTTCGCCTATCCGGGCAAGCCGAGCCTGCTGGCGCCGGAGGGCAGCACGACGATCACGCTGGCGACCCCCGAGGAAGACCAGATCGACGCCCTGGAGCGGCTCGCCGAGGCGGTCGCGGCCCCGCCCGCCGAGCCGATGGCCGTCGCGCCCCGCCCGAAGCTTCCGACCGCCGGTCCCCTCGACCAGGACACGATCGGGCAGGTGCTCGGCGCGCTGATCCCGGAGGGCGCGGTGATCTGCGACGAGTCGATCACCACGGGCCGCAACTTCTTCGCCCTCACCCGGGATGCCGCGGCCCACACCTGGCTCCAGCTCAGCGGTGGCTCGATCGGGCTCGGCATCCCGATGGCGACCGGCGCGGCCATCGCCTGCCCGGATCGCAAGATGATCAACCTCCAGGCCGACGGCAGCGGCCTCTATACCGTGCAGGCGCTCTGGACCCAGGCCCGCGAGCACCTCGACGTGGTGACGCTGGTGTGGTCGAACCGGTCCTACGCGATCCTGCGGGCGGAGCTCGCCAATGTCGGTGCCCTCAATCCCGGCCCGAAGGCGCTCAGCATGCTGAGCCTCGACGAGCCGGCGGTGGATTGGGTGAGCCTCGCCAAGGGCTTCGGGGTCGAGGGGCGACGGGTCGAGACGCTCGCCGACTTCATCGCGGCGTTCCAGCACGCGCTGGCCAATCCGGGTCCGCACCTCATCGAAGTGGCTCTGTGAGCGAGACACGCTACCCGCTCCCCGGCCTCGATGGCCCGGTGGAGATCCGGGTCGATCGCTGGGGGCTCGCGCATATCCGGGCCGGTACCGCGCTCGACGCCTTTCGGGCGCAGGGGTTCAACGCCGCCCGGGACCGGCTCTGGCAGCTCGACCTCTGGCGCAAGCGCGGTCTCGGCCTGCTGGCGGCGGATTTCGGGCCTGGCTACCTTGCACAGGACCGCGCCGCCCGGCTGTTCCTCTACCGCGGCGACATGGCGGCCGAGTGGGCCGCCTACGGGCCGCAGGACACGAAGGCCATCGTCACGGCCTTCGTGGACGGGCTCAACGCCTACGTGGCGCTCACCGAGGCGCGGCCCGACCTGTTGCCGCCGGAATTCGCCCTGACCGGCACCCGTCCGAGCCGCTGGCAGCCCGCGGACGTCGTGCGCATCCGCAGCCACGGCCTGGTCCGCAACGTCCTCTCGGAGGTCGCCCGCGCCAAGGTGCTGGCGCGGGCCACATCCCGCGTGGAGGGACTCGCCGCCGACGATCTGCGCAAGCGGGTCAGCCCGCCGCACGATCCGGTCATCCCGGACGAACTCGACGCGGCGGACTGGCCTGACGATCTCCTCGATGCGTTCCGCCTCGCCACCGCGCCGGTCGGGTTTTCCCCGGAGCGCTCGGCGGCGTCCCGCGACGAAGCCTGGGCGTGGAGCAAGGTCGACGCGCACAGCGCCGTCACGCGGGGCAAGCGGGCGGCGCCGACGGAGCCGGCCGAGGGCTCGAACAACTGGGTGGTCGGCCCGTCGCGCACCGCGACGGGCCGGCCGATCCTGGCGAGCGACCCGCACCGGATCTACCTGCAGCCGTCGCTGCGCTACGCGGTCCACTTCACCGCCCCGGGGCTCGACGTGATCGGGGCCGGCGAGCCGGCGCTCCCGGGCATCTCGATCGGCCATAACGGGCACGCCGCCTTCAGCCTGACAATCGCGCCGATGGATCAGGAGGATCTTTTTGTCTGCGAGACCGACCCGGCCGATCCGGATCGCTACCGCTCCGATAACGACTGGGCGCCGATCGTGCGCATCACGGAAAACATCCCGGTGCGCGGCGGGCCGGACGAGACCGTGGTGCTGGGCTTCACCCGGCACGGGCCGATCATCCGCGAGGCCGGCGGCCGCGCCTTCGCGCTGCGGACCGTCTGGTCGGAGCCGGGCGCTGCCGCCTATCTCGACAGCCTCGCCTATCTGGGCGCCACCAGCCCCGAGGCTTTCGGCGAGGCCCTGCGCCACTGGTCGGCGCCTTCGGTCAACCAGCTCTATGCCGACGCGACCGGCCGGATCGCGTGGTTCATGGCCGGCAAGGCGCCCGTCCGTCCGGCCCATGACGGTCTGCTGCCGGTGCCGGGCGACGGCCGCTACGACTGGGCGGGGTTCCACGATCCGGCCGTGCTGCCCCGCAGCGTCGACCCGGACGCGGGCTGGCTCGCCACCGCCAACGAGATGAACCTGCCGCCGGGTTTCCCCGCGGAGGATTGCAAGGTCGGCTTCGAGTGGGCCGAGCCCTGGCGCGCGCGCCGCATCCGGGCGGTGCTCGGCGGGCAGACCCGGCACAGCCTCGCCGACTCGCAGGCGCTCCAGGGCGACGTCGTGTCCGAGCCGGCCCGGCGTCTCGCCGATCTGATCCGCGCGCTGCCGGCGCCCTCGGATCCCGATGTCGCCTCCGCCCGGGCCCTGCTGGCCGCGTTCGACGGGGCGCTGCATCATGATTCCCCTGCGGCCGCCCTTATCGAAATCCTGTGGGTCCATCACCTGCGCCCGGCGCTGCTCGGCGCGCTGATGCCGGATGCCGGAACCCGCCGCCTGCTGCCGCCGGGCGACACGCAGAGCCTGATCGAGCGCTTGGAGACCGGTCTCGACCCGGCGGCGCGCGATGCGCTGTTGGCGGAGGTCCTGGGGGCGGCGTTCCGGGACTGCCTGGAGCGGATGGGGCCGGACCCCATGGGCAGGCTCGCACCGGAGGCCGAAGCTCCACTCCCTCCCCCCTCTGCGGAGGAGGGTGGCCCCCAATGGGGGTCGGGAGAGGGGAGCGACGGTACGGAAGAAGGCGCTGTCCTTCGTGAAGGCCGCGAACTCCCCGGAAGCCGGGCTCCCCTCTCCCGGCCCCTGCTGACGCAGGGGCCGCCTTCCCCCGCAGAGGGGGGAGGGAGCGATACGGAAACGGTCGCGTCTCGCGAACCCCGCGTCGGCTGGTCCTGGGGCCGTCTGCACCACGCGCTGTTCGCCCATCCCCTGACCGGCCTGACTCCGGAATCCCGCTGGGATGTCGGGCCGCTGCCCGTGGGCGGGTCCGCGGCATCGGTCATGCACGCGGAGTACCGGATCGACACGTTCCGGCTCACGCACGGCGCCTCGTTCCGCATGGTTGTGGATGTGGGGGACTGGGACAGGTCGGTCTTCATCAACGTGCCGGGCCAGTCGGGAGACCCGCGAAGCCCGCACTATGCCGACCTCGCCCCGGTCTGGGGCGCCCAGGACCATGTGCCGATGCTCTACGGCCGCGCGGCCGTGGATGCAGTGACCGAGACGATCATCACCTTGAGCCCGTGCGCCGCCTGACCGGGCCGCCGATACGGATGGGGACAGACCCTTGAAAATCTTCATCGCGGGCCTCGCCACCGAGACCAACACCTTCGCGCCTCTGCCCACGGGCCGATCGGCGTTCCGGGCCGATTATGCCCGCCGCGACGGCACCCGGAACCCGCCGAGCCTCAGCAATATCGGACTCAAGGCTTGGCGCGCGATGGCGGAAGCGGACGGACACGCTGTCGTCGAGAGCCTCTCGACCTTCGCGCAGCCCGGCGGGATCACCCTGCGGGCCGTCTACGAGGAACTGCGCGACGCGCTGCTGGAGGATCTGAAGGCCGCGATGCCGGTCGACGCGGTGCTGCTGTTCATGCACGGCGCCATGGTCGCCGAGGGCTATGACGATTGCGAGGGCGACACGCTGGAGCGGGTCCGCGCCATCGTGGGGCCGGAGGCCACGATCGGCGTCGAGCTCGACCTGCACTGCCATCTCACCGAGACGATGCGGCGAGACGCCGACATCATCGTTATCTACAAGGAATACCCCCACACCGACATCGTCGACCGCGCCCGCGACCTCTACCCGCTGGTGGTGCGGACGGTGTCGAAGGACATCCGCCCGGTCATGGCCTATGCCGATTGCCGGATCATCAACATGTGGCGCACCAGCCGCGAGCCGGTCGCGGGCTTCGTGCGCAGGATGGAAGCGCTCGAGGGGCGCGACGGGATCCTGTCGGTCTCCTTCGGGCACGGCTTCCCGTGGGGTGACGTGGCCGATGTCGGCGCCCGGATGCTCGTCGTTGCCGACGGCGATGCCGGCAAGGCGCAGGCGCTGGCCGACGACCTCGCCGCTGCGGTCTGGGCCATGCGGGAGGAGGCGGCGAGCCGCTGCGACACGATCGACGCGGCGATCGATCTCGCCCTCGCCTCCGACGACCCGCGCCCGATGGTGCTCGCCGACTTCGCCGACAATGCCGGCGCAGGCGCGCCCTCGGACAACACCGCGATCCTCGCGCGCCTCGCCGAGCGGGGCGTGACGGGCGCGGCGCTGGGCTTGATCTGGGATCCCGGCGCGGTCGGCATCTGCCACGAGGCCGGGCTCGGCGCGACCTTCACGCTCCGGATCGGCGGCAAGTGCGGTGTGACCTCGGGTGACCCCGTGGACCTGCGCGTCACCGTGCGCGGCCTGTCGGAGGATCACAGCCAGACCGGGCTGAGCGGCGGCCGGGCCCATCTCGGTCCCGCGGCCTGGGTGGAGGCGGACGGGATCCACGTCGTGTTGACCCACAAGCGCCAGCAGGCCTTCGCGCCCGACGCCTTCACGGGTCTCGGCCTCAGCCTCGACGACAAGCGCATCGTCGTGGTGAAGTCGATGCAGCATTTCTATGCCGCCTTCGCGCCTGTCGCGAGCGAGGTCCGCTACGTCGCCGCGCCCGGGGCGGTGCCGCCGGATTACGGGGCCATCCCCTATACCAAGCGGTCGGACGCCTACTGGCCGCGGATCGCCGATCCCTTCGCCGAGGAGACCGCCCGATGATCCCGGACCTCCACTTCGACGCGCGCGAGATTCTTGCGACCCTGCGCCCCTGGGTCGAGTGCGAGAGCCCGACCCACGATGCGGCGGCGGTGAACCGGATGATGGGCGTGGCCGCCCGCGACCTCGCCCTTTTGGGAGCCACCGTCGAGACGATCCCGGGCCGGATGGGCCTGAGCGACTGCGTCCGCGCACGATTCCCGCACCCCCGGCGGGACGTGCCGGGCATCCTGGTGCTCGGCCATCTCGACACGGTACATCCGGTCGGCACGCTCGGAAGCCTGCCCTGGCGGATCGAGGGCGACCGTGCCTACGGGCCGGGCATCCTCGACATGAAGGGCGGCAACGTGATTGCGCTGGCGGCGCTCCGCGCCCTGGCGGCTTCCGGCGTCGCGACGCCCCTGCCGGTGACCGTCCTGTTCACCGGCGACGAGGAGGTCGGCAGCCCCTCGACCCGCGACCTGATCGAGGCCGAGGCCGCCCGGCACGCCTTCGTGCTGGTGCCGGAGCCAGGTCAGCCCGAGAACGGCGTCGTCACCGGCCGCTATGCCATCGCACGCTTCGATCTGGAGGCGCTCGGCCGGCCGAGCCACGCCGGATCCTCGCCCCACGAGGGCCGCTCGGCGATCCGCGCGATGGCCCGCATGATCCTCGCGATCGACGCCATGTCGGATTCCGACTGCACGTTCTCGACCGGCGTGGTCTCCGGCGGGCAGTGGGTCAATTGCGTCCCGACCGTCTGCCGCGGGCAGGCGCTCAGCATGGCCAAGCGCCAGGCCGACCTCGACCGCGGTGTCGCGCGGATGCTGGCCCTATCGGGCGAGGCGGACGGTGTCCGCTTCACCGTGGCCCGAGGCGTGACCCGGCCGGTCTGGGAACCGGATGCCGGCGGCATGGCCCTCTACGAGCGGGCGCGGACCTTGAGCGAGGGGCTCGGTCACCCCCTCCCCCACCGCAGCGCCGGCGGCGGCTCCGACGGCAACTTCACCGGCGCCAACGGCATCCCGACGCTGGACGGCCTCGGGCCCCTCGGCCAGGGCTACCACACCCTGGAGGAGCACCTGCTGATCGACACGCTGCCCCAGCGGGCTCGGCTGTTCGCGGCGCTGCTGGCGAGTCTGGGCGCAGAGGCTCAGGCCTGAGCCCGCTGCGGCCCGCTTCCGTCAGGCGGGATCCACCGGCATGTCCGGCACCCCGCCGGCCTCGATCGCCGCGCCTGCCGCGAGGCACAAATCCTCCCGGTAGCGCGCGGCGACGAGCTGCACGCCCACGGGTGTGCGCCCGACGAGCCCCGTGGTGACGGTGAGCGCCGGGATGCCGAGCGGCGCCAGGCCGACCTGCAGCAGGTTCGCTTCGAAGGCTCGAGCGATGCCGGCATCGCCGGTGCGGTCGAGCCCATCCGGGAACGGCAGCTCGCCGGAGACCGGCACCAGCAGCACCGGGTTCTCGGCGAGGAACAGGGACCAGTCCCGGGCGAGGGTCGCGCGCCGGGTAAGAGACCGGGCGATCGCGTCGGGCGTCATCGCCTCCGCCCGCGTCCGGAAGCTCTCCAGAAGGCCGATCGCCGCCGGGTCGCCCTCGCGCTCCGCGGCGGCGCGGACGGCCGCGTAGCCGTCGCCCAGCCAGAGCTGGAGCTGGACCTCGCTCGCCTCGCGGATCGGCGGCGTGTCGGCGATCTCCGTGACCGTCCAGCCGGCCTCGGTGAGGCGACGCGCGGCGCCCCGCAGCGCTGCCTCGACCTCTGGGACGACGACGAGACCGCCCGGCCGGACGCAGAGTGTGGCCCGCCGCGGGCATTCCGGACCCACGAGGGGCGCGGGCACCCACCAGGGGTCGCGCGGATCGGGAGCCGCCATGACCTCCAGGCCGAGGCGGATATCCGCGATGCTGCGGGCGAGCGGTCCCGAAACGGCCATGAGCTGCGGCCCGATCCCGCGCTCGGGCGAGGACGGGTTCCAGGCCGGAATGCGGCCGAGGCTCGGCCGAAGGCCATGGACCCCGCAGGCATAGGCAGGATAGCGCACCGAGCCGGCGATGTCGGTGCCGTGGGCGATCGCACCAATACCGGCCGCGACCGCGGCCCCCGCCCCGCCCGATGAGCCCCCGGGCGTCAGCGCCGGGTCGCGCGGGTTCCGGGTCTCGCCGTGCAATTGGTTGGTGGTGAACCAGCGCAACGAGAAGGCCGGCGTGTTGGTCCGCCCGAGCAGCACCGCGCCGGAACGCCGGAGATTGGCCACCACTGGGTTGTCGTCCGTGGCGACCAAGTCCTGCTGAAGGCGCAGCCCGTTCGTCGTCGCGAAGCCGCGCTGATCGACATTCACCTTGACGGTCACCGGCACGCCCGCGAGCGGTCCTGATTCCTCACCGCGCGCCCGCGCCGCGTCGACCGCATCCGCTTGCCTCAGCACGTCGTCGGGACGGTGCTCGACCACGGCGTTGATCCGACCGTTGACCGCGTCGAGCCGCGCGAGGGCATCCTGCGCGACTTCCCGGGCCGAGACCTGACCGGCGCGGATCAGGGCCGCGAGATCGGTCGCCGTCAGACGCCAGAGCTGCATGGGGTTTCCTTTCGCTTGGCCCGGACGGGCCGATCCATCCTGCGATTCGCGGCGCCTCGGGCGCTCGAAGAACCTAATTCAATATGCAAGCGGACGGCCGCTTTTTTATGCAGCCGGGGATCGTCAGGGGCCGCAAGGGTTTGCCGCACTGCAGCAGAATTACTTAAGCATTCGTCCGGATTGAGCCCTTGCCAGCCCGTAAACGACGGCTAACCTCGTCATTGTTCGCGCGTTCGACCCGCCAATCCAGCAAAAAGGACGATCTCCTCAGACGAAAGCAGGCAACCTCTAGAAAAGGCAGGCTTCCATGGCAGAGGTGATTCGTGTTAAGCCGACACATGACGGCACTTACACCGTGTATCGCGGCACACTCGCTC
>Ga0255028_100018_pt1 | contig 54278 bp, 66 predicted proteins | sample DRGLUT_MetaT_FD_178168 | JGI IMG/M metagenome (GOLD analysis project Ga0255028, IMG submission 178168) | Metatranscriptome of freshwater microbial communities from Pennsylvania, United States - DR:GLUT (Metagenome Metatranscriptome) | ecosystem: Environmental > Aquatic > Freshwater > Creek...
ATGTGCTTGGACGTATCCATACCGATGCGGCTAATCTGATCCACGAACGGCCTCCTCGCATGAGATCTACAACGACCTCAGCTTGGCACAGCGATGCCGTTCGGGGGCCGTCCACCCCATCAGTGCTGCTTGTGGTTTCTCCCGTCCTCAATCACCTGATCTGTTAGGGGCTGTTAGCCCATGGCAGAGGTTTGATAATGAAGAGGTCGAGAGTTCAATCCTCTCTCGCAGCACCATACATTCCAACGACATAGCTGGAAATTTAGGAAGTGCTCGGAGGTTCACGCGAACTTCGCGCGCTTCGGCGAACCTGTGATTGGGTTCATTCTGGCCCAATCATGCTCGTTGCGTCCGCGCTCATAGACGCCCCTCCCCTGCCCGCTGTAGCCGCGCCTTATGAGCGAAGGCCGCGATCCGGTTCTTTAAGCCCTTGAAGCGCTCAGGCTGCGCGGCCACACGGTCGAGCCGCGGGGCGTAGAGTTCGATGCTTGGCTTGTCGACGGTGAGACGCTGACCGACGGTGATCTGATGGCGTTGGGCGTGCGGCTCGGCCTGATGGAGTCGGCCGCGACCAAGCTGCAGTTGCCCGGAGGGATGCCCGATCCCGCGAACAGCAACGCCGAGAGATACGACATGCGCCCGGATGACGAGGGCTGGACGGTCTACACTGTGCGCACGGGTGAGCCCGCCCGGGTCGAAGGCGTGCCGTAGACTGGCCTCGACGTTGCAGACGCCGACGACCTCGTGGACCTGCGCAACCGTCTGGCGCACCGGACAGGTTAAAGCTTCTCGCTCTGAGGGCTTGGGAATGCGCGACGATCCGGACGCCACGCACGCGCGCACTGCGATCCCATGATGCGGTGGCTGTACGGCTTCGCTTGCGGGCTCGGCCTGGACGAAGCTACCACGCTTCCGATCGTCGAACGGGTCGCCGCCGACATGCCGGTGCACACGGACGCGGAGCGCCTCGTCGCGGCGCGAACTCGGATGATTGAGACGGTGGCGTAGCTCGGCGGCGATGCCGACGGCGCCCTCGCCTCGCGGCGCCCGGCCGCGCCAAGACATCCGCCCGCGCGTCCTGGCGGCGCTCACGCCCGAGCCGTCCACCGCAAGCGAGATCGCCGAGCGCGCCGGGCTGCCCGGCCGGGACCGCGCCATGCACGCGACCCGCGCACGGCTGCGCCCGAAGGCCGACGGGCTCGCCGTCAGCGAGACCCGCCGAGACCGCACGCGGTGGCGCTCTGCGGCGGCCGTTCCCGCCTCCGCACGATTCGAGCACGATCCCGCAACGTAACCTCGTGCGTCGGCCAGTCCCTGCAGGCAACCTCGAATGCGGCGAGCGCCACGGTCAGCGGGTAGATCGTCGCGAGGTGCAGCTCGATGTTGCCGCCGGTCTGGCGCCAGACCTCGATCGTGTAGGGGACGCCCGGTGGCACAGGCGGGATCTTCTTAGCGGGCGGCGGCAGCGTGATCGCGGCGAGGCAGAGGTGCGCGTATTTCCGCGCGGGCGGGCCCCCGGGGCGGCGCTGGTAGCGGCAGGAGGCCGTGAGGTGGCGCAGCAGGTCCAACGTCGAGATGTCGGCTCCGTAGCGACCGATCAGGCTGGCGACGGTGTAGCGTCCCGAGCGCTTGCAGGAGGCGCAATCGACATAGACACGGCCAGGCTTTGCATCGCCCAGACGCCCCATTCTGGTGCCCCCCGTTCGCGAACGAATACGGAACAGACCCGAGGCGGCGTCGCGCTTCAACCTACAGCCGCGTGGGCGGCCGCGATGGCGGTGGAGCGGTGTGGATGACGTCGGAATACGTGAAGTCCGGCAGGCGCTTGCGCCGCCCTGGCAGACGGGCCTCAGATCAGTCCGCCCGCTGGGCCGGCGGTCAACGAGCGACCGGCCCGGGTGACGAGCTTCGAGAAGGCCAAGGCGGCGGCGGAGGCCTGCGTCTCGGACGGAAACGTTCGGTCGGATTCCAGCACCGTCATCTGGGTGGCGTCGAGCAGCACCCAGGTCCAGAGGTGTCGTCCGGTGGAGCGGATCTCGAAGTGCATGGCTGGCTCGGTATGTAATTCGACATACCGGGATGATGCACCGCGAAAAGGCTCGGCGTGTTAATGGTTTGGCCGGCGCAACATCCTGTGTCGGCTAAGACCGGAGTTACCCCCGAAATCCCCGCTGGTCACAGCCGGAATCAGCAGCGCCCCCCGGCCGCGAACGCCCAGGGCGGGATGCCCCAGCCCAGGCGCTTACCTGATAGAGAACCCGCCCCGCCGCCCGATCTGATCATGGGCCGGCCGGGTAGTAATGTCGGGCTTACACGCAAGCCGCTCGTTACTTGCCGCCGCCAGCCTTGTAAGCATCAATGGCACGACGACAGTTTGCGGACATCTGGCTCATGTTCTTCTTGAAGCAGGCGTCCATCTGCGGGCTGTTCGGATCGATGCCGGAACAGAACGCGATGGCGTCACCCGCACAATTGGTCTGCAGTTCCTGATTGCCACGATTTAGCGCCTGTGCCGAGGCAGGGGCGGCGATAACAATCAGACCGACGGCGACGATGAGGCTGCGCATTTTGGGTCCTTAACTCGAGCGGTTCGTTCACGCGCTAACGTAGCTGGAGCCTGTTTTATCCCTTCCGCTCCCAAATTCGGGTCCCGGCCCCGCTCGCAGGGACAAACTCAGGGCGGGAGGTCATGGCACCAACCCGGTTGGCCCGAAGGCCGCCAAAGCTGTCGCCAGCACCCTGAAGCCGACCAGCGATCCCGGCTGCCGATCCTGATCTAAACCAAGCGCTTCACCGACCCATACCCTTGGCCGCGTACTCCCAGACAGGAGGTCCCCAAGTCTGGCCCTGCTTGTTCCGGTAGCCGGAGAACCGCTCAAACACGATCCGCTCGTTCTCGACCGCGACCACAGGGTTGCCGTTCACCATCAGCGCGCCGGCATATTCCACGCGCAGGAAGCCATGCTCCGGGTGAACGCCGAACAATTGCGGCGCCGTCCAGCCGAGCCGTTGCGCCTCGGCGCCGTGCTGATCGAGGAAGGCCAACGCGTTCGTCCGCATCGCCGCCCACTTCGCCGACAGGAGATGGCGGCACGGCGATGCGTGCTCGGACAGGCGCTCGATCTGGTCGCGCCAGGAGGCAACGGCGGGTGGGAAGTTGGACATGCCGGCGGGGTACGGCCGAATGGTTGCCGACCCGCTAATCGTCGGCCCGGCCCCGCCCCGATCTGCTCACGGGGCGGGGGAGCGTCCGATCTTGCAGTGTGATTGCGGCAGCGATCAGGGGCCGGGTATGGAGCATGAACTACATCGCCGCGCTGGTTGAGGCTGCTGCGACCATCCCCGGCTGACGTGGGCCGTACAAAAAAATTGTAGACTTCAATAGGCATGTTCATCGAGGTGGCCATGACCAAAGAACAGCTTGCGAACGAGATTTCTATACGTCGCAGGCAGGCCGATATTGGATGCAGGCTATGGAGCACGGCGTTTCACTTGGCGTTTGGCATCTCAACTATAACGGGCGTTGTAGTAGCGGCCATTGCGGGCAAAGATACGATGCTTCTTGGCATAAAACTGGCCGACTTCATACCGGCCATTGCTTTGTCAGGGTCCGTTTCGTCGGCTGTTGGTGTTTTTGGTGGATTTGAGCGCAAATGGAAGGCAAACAGAATTACGAGAGATGAACTTGATATACTATGTCTTAAAATCGCGGCGGGCGAAAATCCGTCCAAAGAAATGTCGGAATATATAGATATAGTTCGCGCCCATGATGCGAAAATTTTAAACGGTTCGGTAAAAATTGAAAAACCGACGAGTTATAGCGATACGCAGGCACGGGCGCCAAACCTTCAACGGCCTCCGATCACGCGGTAGCCCGATATCAAACTGAGACACTATGAGGCTGCAGGACTGGACGGCGAGGATCGCGCGTTCGAGCACGCCCGGCTGTCGGGGCGTTCATGCTCGACGGCCACATGGTCGACGTCGAGATCGATCGGTTTGCCGGGACGCTGGACCTCTGGCGCCTGGACGCGGTCCACCTCCTCGGCGGCTGCACCCGGTGGCAGGACACATTCGCGCCGGAGGAGGAGGCGCGCGCAGCATTCATCGCGATGGTTGAGGCGGCGGGCATGGCAGCCTTCATCGGCGACCGGCCGCAGGTTCGGAACTGACCTCGGACCAGCGCGCGAAAAAGCCCGCGCCGGCGGACCGGGCGGGCTTTATGCGACTGCTACGGCGAGGCCGCACCGGTATACCGGAACGGTGCTGATCTGCCGACGCTCAACCGCCCGGCTGGTCGCTCATCGGAACCTATCGCCGTACGGTTAATGCTTCGTTGCCAATCCAGGCTCGCCGCGCCGTGGAGACGAAGGGGCCCGCACCAGCAAATCTGTCACGTGTTGCTTCCGAGGCTGGCGCCATCGGGATGAAGCCGACTTCGATACCGCGTTGAAGCAGATCGCAAGGTTCAAGGCGTCGAAAGCTGACGGATGCCCACTATGGCTTTTCGAGCGAGGTGACTGCGGCCGACGGGGTCACAAAGAAGTCGAGCCTGAACAGTATCAGTTCGGTCCCGTCCGTGACTTCCATCCGCCATTCCTGACCGAGGCTCTCTAGCCTTGCGCCTTCCTCGAGAAGAACCCCCGCATACCGAATAGCCTCACGGCGTGCGAACATGGTGTCGGGTAATTCGACACCCTTTTTGTCGAGCAAGGTCACACCGTCATAGACGTTGAAGTGGTAGCGCGGCACAAGGCTCTCCCGCCGGTGAAAGGCGGGGGCGATGCCCTCGCTCGCGCACTTGCCTAGACCGGAGCGCACGATTGCCAGCAGCTTGCCACAGCGAAGCAGGGTGCGCTGTCATCCAGGTTAGAAAAGGGCTGCGACCCTTCGGCTGCGCGATCAAGCTTGTGTCATCGACAGAGGCTCATCGCGTCGTGGGTGCGAACGGTATCATCGCCACAAAAGAGGCCGCCGCGGCGCTGGGCCGGGCGGGCTCTCCCAGATCCATGCCGGAGGGGGATGGGCTTGGATCCGGGCGGGCTTTTAGCCGGATCATGGCCGAAGAAAAGCCCCGCGCGGCGGCGCCGGCGGGGCTGAGTGAGTTCCCGGGAGGAATGGTTCGTCGGCCGCAAGCGGCGGGCCAGTTCGGGCGGCGGCATCTCCGAAGCGGTCCCGTTGTCGGATGTCGGGACTCCGCTATCCTGCCCACATGCGCACAGCCCTCGCCGCCTTCGCACTCGTCGTCACTCCCGGTGGGGCCAGCGCGCAGCAGCAGCTGCCGACTGTTCCGGAGCTGCTGACCGCGGAGCTGAAAGCCTCTCAGGCCTGTGAGGGCTCCGGGGATCCCGCCATCATCCGTGAGCAGTGCCGCCTCCGCGATCGGCTCAGCGGCCGCTTGGCCCAGGCCGGTTACTGCTGGGGGCGCAAGGGGCAGACCGACGAGAAGAAGGAGTGGCACGCCTGCCAGCCGGACTCGATCTATGAGGACGATATCGAGGCAGTGCAGCGCTGACGAGAAGGTCCCCTTCGGCGAAGCTGGCAGGCGTGACGCCCGGTCAGTCCCGGCCCGATCTGATCAGGGGGCGGAGGAGCGTCCGATCTTATCAGCGTCTGCGGTGATGCGCGACACCTGTTCAGCCTCGGACCGGTTCGCTTCGTGATCGCTTTGGGAGGCTTCGACGATGACGATAAGGGTCTCGCCTTCTCGATAATCAACCCGTCTGCTTTGAGGCTCCCGCTCCAGACGATCGAGGTGTAAAAGCCGGCGTTCTAGAGCGGAGCCACGCCTTGGTGTCGGATCCCGTCGCGGAAATCGACAGCTCAGAGAAGAGAATGACTGATAGCAACATCATGCCTGTCATCGGATTGGGTACTCTGTGTCTGACGAGTCAGACGCTCAAGCAGATGGGCTTCAAGAAGTCGTCGATGCCATTCGACTGGATTTTTTCCTCTCCTGAGATGGTCGAACATGCAATTGCGGACGATTTTCGAGAGTTTCTTGATCGAAAAAATCTGAAAACTGTTCCAGAAGATCTACGACCTGAACCCGATCACTACCTGTCCGATAACATATTCTACAGGGATAATTTTGGCATAAAATATATATTCAACCATCACGACCCGGATCGCAATGACGATGACTACAAATATTTCTGCCGATGTGTTGACCGGTTTCGCTCGGCACTGCGTGGTCCTGAAAAAGTCCTCTTTGTGATGTTTCAGCACTACTACGCCAGACCCGGTCTTGATAAATTATCGACATACGAGGCAATTGCTAAGCTTTTACATCCACATTCCCTTTTATGCGTGGATGTTTACAGTTCCGACGATAAACAGCCTACATACCGTCCAGTAGCCATGGATGGGAATTTAGAAGTAGGACAGTTTGCTTACACATCTCCGTGTAACGGATTAAATTTTGGGAGCTTGGACGACTACACGGCGATCGCGAATATTATTGAGAAGAGGTGTCGTATTCCTGAGACAGATTATCACAGGATGCTCGCCAACGCGCGGAACGAGACTGACACGTCTGGCGAAGACGCGACGCGCCATAGGGTTGCTATTGCGCAAGCAGCTGAGAGGCGAGCGCTCGACTCACTCTCAGATTGCCAGATCGCATTGGCAGAGGCGAACGCTCGCACCAGGGCGGTGCAGTCTGTTCTCTCGGCCATGATCGCCAGTCAGGGTTGGCGGGGATTGAACCGGCAGAAATTCCGAAAGCTGATTGCAGAAGCCGGCTCCCTTGTTCCGAACAACGGACCCCTATCTGTGCAGCATGAGGTATTGCTCGCCGAGTCGCGCAAGGTCCTGAAGGTGAGCGAATGACCCACCTTGCACCTCGTCAAAAGGCCCCGCGCGGCGGGGCTTAGAGACTGGAGATGGTCAAGGTCTATCCGGTCGACAACGGCTTCTTGGTGTCCGATCAGGGCGTATGGCTGCCAGGGTTGTACGCGACTGAAGACGCGGCTCGGAAGGCTGCCCAGATGCCGTCTGAGACGCTTCAGGCCATTCAGGACCGAAAGAACGAAGAGGCTGGCGGGAACGGTGGCGTGATCACCGGCGCCGATCTGGCTGAGGCCGAGGAGTAAACGGGCAGGAAAAAACCGCCTCGGCCGGAGCCGGGCGGTTTGCGGTGGTTCGTGCTGTCGACCAGCACGCGGTGATCGATCTCGCAGCCGTCCGCGGCGGCGCACCCGCCGGCTTTCGGGCTCATCGGGCCATAGGCGAGCCGGGCGGCGATCTTCGTCGTCACCGACATGTCCCGGAACGCGTCGGTCATGTGGCCGCAGATCTCGGCCCTGCCGGTGGTGCGGATCGCGCCCGGGGTGATCCGGTCGTCGGGGTGCGTGCCGTCGCTGTCGACCGCCCAGGCATGACTGGAGAGCGCCAGCGCCGCGAGAAGCGTGCGGGTCATGAGAATTTCACCGGTCAGACGGAAGCGCCGCAAGTCGACAGAGCGGCGCGGGGCAAGGGATGACAAGCGCTTGGCTGTGCAGGATCGCCCTATGGACGCGGGTGCTATTTTCTCAGCCAACTGGCAGGTCGTGAGGACCGCCCCGGCAGCGTTCTTTATCGTTGTCGCTATCGTCGCTGGCGCGATCCGTGTCGCACTCAACTGGAAATACAAAGTCAGATTGGGTCGCTAAAGTCACGAAACGATCTGCTCGACACGACAGTTGCCGATTACAAGCGGAATCTTGAAGGTGTTTCGCCTGACGAGGCCAGAGACGAGATCGAAAACCTAGAACGCCGTCTCGCCGCAATGGAAGGCAAAGACGTTATCGCCGCGACTGTCGCTGCAGGGGCTTCTGGTACCGAGGGGGCGGCGCGATGAATGGATGATCCGGCGCGCGACGCTTCAGTCGGTGCGGGAAGCCCGCCACTATGGTGCGGCGTGCGGGCGGTGATCGTCGGGCCCCGAGCTGGCGATGTGACAGTCAGCTTGTGGCGGGAAGCCGCTGGTCCGCTTCTGCGAGCAGCGGCCGGAAAAGCCGACAGCCTCCTGCCGAACCCGGTCGAGACCTTTCGGGATGCCGAGCGACTTACCCGAAGCGGACATCGGACGCGCTCTGTCCATTTGCTGAGTGAAGTTCAACGGCGTTCGCCGCGGTGCGATCCTGCAACTGCCATCGTGCGGCCTACGAGGTCGCGGATCCGCTCTCGGCTCGGAGCCTCGCCGAAGAGGATCCGGTAGACAATCGGCGAAACGACGCCATCCAAGACGGCTTCCAGGTCCGGGAAAGTCTCGCCACGGACAGCCGCCCGTTCGGCGATGATCGCGATCTGCTCGCGCGAGAAGGAGCAACATCGCTGTGCGCAGTTGGTGTCCGCTGCCGCCAGGACGTCCCGGATGAGTTCGCGCCCGGGAGCCGACGACATCTCGTCCGCGTACTGCTCCGCCCATGCCTCAAGGTCGGTCCAGCCGTTCCCCGTGTCGATCGGATCGGAATCCGGCCGAAGCCGCTCGACCGCCACGTCGGCAAAAAGCTCTCCGAGGGTGCCCCAGCGTCGATAGATGGTGGACGGTGTCACTCCTGCAGCCGTAGCGATGAGCGGCACGGTGATCTCCGACCGGTCCATCTCCGCCAGGAGTCCGCGCACGGCCGCCTGCACCGATGCCTGGACTCTGGCGCTCCGCCCGCCGGGTCGAGGGCCTTGCCTCGCGTTCATCGCAAACCCTGCCGTGAATCCACGCCACAAACGCAAACGATTTGCTTTTGTAGGGATCGTGCCGTACATGCCTAATGCAACGATTTAGCGTTAAGAGGCGGGCATGGCTATGGCTGATCCCTACGCGGAAGCCCGTGTCGCGAAGGGCTATGCGCTGCCCTTCCATGCGCTCGTACTGGGCACGTTCCTCGCGGCCTCGTCCGCCCCCACGCCGCTGTATCGGTTCTATCAGGAGACCTACGCCCTTTCTCCGATCGTCACGACCGCCGTATTCGCAGTCTATGCGCTGGCCCTCTTGGTGGCCCTTCTCGTCGCCGGGTCTCTTTCGGACCACCTCGGCCGACGTCCCGTGATCTTCGGCGCCATCCTGTTAGAACTCGCAGCGATGCTACTTTTCGTGGTGTCGGACGGAGCCGGACACCTCCTCGCGGCGCGGACCGTACAGGGCATCGCGACCGGCATTGCCGCGAGTTCGCTCGGGGCGGCTCTCGTTGATGTCGATCGTGCACGTGGGCAACTCGTCAACTCGCTTGCTCCCCTCCTGGGCATGGCCGTGGGCGCACTCGGCACGAGCATCCTCGTGCAATATGCTCCGCACCCGTTGCATCTCGTCTACGCGATCCTTGGAACGATGTTCGCGGTCCAGGCGGTCCTGCTCTGGCTGACGGCCGAGACAGGCGCGCGCCGCAGCGGAGCTCTCCAGTCGCTTTGGCCTCGAGTCGTCGTGCCACCGCAGGTCAGGAGAACCCTGGTCGCCGTCACGCCGAGCAACGTGGCGATGTGGATGCTCGGCGGCTTCTACCTGTCCCTCGTACCCTCTCTCGTCGCGGTGGCGACTGGGACGCGGACGCCCTTGATCGGGGGGGCGATGGTGACGGCCCTCATGCTGTCCGGCGCCTCAGCCATCGCGGCGCGGCGGACGCGGGCCGCCAACGCCAATCTCACGGTTGGCACGTTCGCCATGATGACCGGACTCGCGATCGTGCTTGCAGGTATGCATGGAGGAAGCGTGCCGGTACTGATCGGAGGGACACTCCTGGGCGGAGCCGGCTTCGGCACCGGCTTTCTGGGAGCCCTGGGAATGGTCATACCGCTCGCGCAGCCGGTCGAGCGGGCCGAACTCCTCGCTGCATATTATCTGCAGAGCTACCTGGCCCTCAGTCTTCCTGCGCTTTTGGCTGGATACCTCGTGCGGGAGATCGGCTACGCCGCAACGGCCGACATATATGCGACGACGATCATCGCCACCGGTGCTGTCGGGCTCTTCGTCCGTTGGTCGATATTGTCCAGGCCCGCCGCAGCCGGTTGAGCGGTCGTGGTGAAAGCATCCGCCGTTGATCGGCCACGGGGTGGTCCATCGCCGCGTTGAGTGGATCGAGGCGTGTGACGTCTGAGGTCTTGGCGCGGTCGAGCCTGCCGCGCAGATCGGGGCATGACCCCGCTCTTTCCTGTGCCCGGCTGCCGCATCGTCCGTGTCATGCAGGACGACCCCACGGCGATCACCCTCGTCGCGGACGCGGAGCACGACCACACCTGATGTCCAACGTGTCGGGCGGTCACCTGGCCGGTCCAGAGTTAGACGCACCCGCCCCCCGGATCGGAAAGGCAGATTGCAGGGCGAATGCTCCATCTCAGCCATTTGGTTGGCTTAAGTGACTGCTACAACAATGAAAATTGGCACGGGCCAGGTAGCCGGCCCACGTTGCGCCCCACCGCCCGCAACGGCTCGTACTGGACGTAAACGGACCCTGTGGCCTCGCGCACGCTGGCCTGCAGCTCGCTATCACCGCTGCTGATGTCGCCGAGAGCCACTGTTGCGGCTCAGCCTGGGTGAGGTCCCATGCGGCGGCGGTCATGCTCGATGGCGAACACATGACTATAGAGGTTTGCAACCCAGCTCCGGCCCTCAACCGTTAAATCGAGACAGCGAATCGCGTCCCCGATGACCGGCTCGATCTTGCCCCAGAAGAACGCCGGGTATTGCTCCGCGAGGTCCGCCGGGTTGGCATAGCCAAGTTCGTTGGCGAGGCCGACCTCGGCAAATTCGTGGAACAGCGCGTTCAATTTACGGGGGTAGAGCGGATCGCCGAGCTGCCCGATCAGGTCGGCCGCACGCATCAGGCCCGCCTCGGTCCCGGTCTCGCGGTGCTCGTCGTCCGCGGGCACGGGGAAACGGGTCAACTCGATGGCGCGCATCACCCGCTGCGCGTCGACGAGGTCATTCGTGCCGAAGCGCTCCTGCACCGCCAGCTTCGAGCGCTCGATGTGGTAGGGCGCCAGCGCCGCATCCGAGGCACCGCGCGGCAGAGTGATGGTGGTGCCCTGGGTGTCGATGACGAAGGCGTTCGCCCGGTCGCCCGAGCAGACGCCGCGCACGTAGCCGATGTCGTGGTACAGGGCCGCCAGGATCATGTGCAGCCAATCCTCCGGGGTGATGCCCTTGTCGAGGAACCGACCGCGGAGGATGTCCTGAGCGACGAGCGTGACGAGGGCGGTGTGGTCGCCGTCATGGTAGAGCGCATCGCTGCCGACGATGCGCTCGATGGTCAGACGTGCGGACGCCTCGATCACCTCGGCAAAACGGGGCTCGCGGCTGCCGAAGGTGCGCTGATAGGTGAGCGCGAGGTGCTCGCCAAGCGCGTCGGCCAACATCTTCGTCACATCGAACATGACTGGTATCCCGCACATCGAGCAGACGCCGATTTTGGCTGTCGTGTCGGCCGGCATCATGACATCAAGTGCGCGGCAGCCCATATCGGGGACTCGCCCCCCGAGCCTCGAGGCATCAAGGTCCAAGTAGGCTCGTATGATCGCACAGCCGATGTAGCGGCGCTGATTCTCCAGCCCAGCCCCTATCTTGGAGCACCGGTTTGGCCGCCTCGGCCGGATGCCGAAGCACCGGTCAGGCAAGGCTGACGTTCCGGCTCCTCGCCTCCCTTTGCGCGCCTCACCGTCAGATCGGTTGCGAGGTCCTTCCCAGACCGCAATCACCAACCCAGGAGGATCCCCATGGCCGGCCTCAAGGACAAGCGTGGCTTCATCGACAAGGACCGGCTCGATCTGTCGGAACGCAAGGCTGTCGAGTTCTGGATGAAGCGGTGGGGCGTCACGCAGGACCAGCTGACGGCCGCGCATCGGAAGGTCGGTCGCATGACCAAGGACATCGCGGCCGAACTGGGCAAGAAGCGTTAGGGCGCGACCGCCCCAGAGGCACAGCTCGTCAGGGGACGTCGTTGATGGTGAGGCCGCCGCACCCTGATCGTGTTCGGACCAGTACCCTGGACTTCTGGTTGGCCCGGAGCGCCATCGCCTGCGTGGCTGGCCTTCAGTGGCTCGTTGTGAACGATTTCTCGCTCGGACCCCGCTGGCTCGCCCCGACGCTCGAACTCGCGCTGCTGGTGCCGCTTTCAGCCGCCACGGCCTGGAACCAGGGTCGGGCGCGGCGTGCCACGACAGACGCGCACTGGGCCGAGGTCCACCGCCATCATCGCCTGATCCGCAGGATGGCCCTCTTCATGACTGCCCTGGTCACCGTGGCCAACACCGCGGCCCTCGCAGCCCTGGTTCACGCCCTCCTGAACGGCAAGGCAGCCGGCGGCCCGACCCTGCTGGTCGATGCCCTCAACATCTGGGGCACCAATGTCGTGATCTTCGCCCTGTGGTTCTGGACGACAGATCGCGGCGGTGCCGCGTTGCGCGGCCATCCGAGAGCGCGCGATCCAGATTTTCTGTTTCCACAAATGACGCTTCCGCATCAGGATGCGGCGGACCCGTTCGTGCCGGGTTTCGTGGACTACCTGTTTCTGGCCTTCACCAACGCCACCGCCTTCTCGCCCACCGACACGCTGCCTCTGACGCCGCGCGCGAAGTTGCTGATGATGGCCGAGGCATTGATCTCTCTGCTCACTGTGGCCCTTGTCGCCGCACGCGCCGTCAACATCCTCGCCTAGTCGGGCCGCAGACCGCAGAGGCTACCGCAAGGCCGGATCAACGGATGGCCGGCCAGGAACGAGCCGGCCTTCTCCGGGTTGGCCAGGGCCAGCCGCAGAGGTGATCCGGCGCATGAACGTTTGGCAGCTCATCGCCCACGATCACGCCTACCTCGGGCACCTGATCGCAGAGAGTCGGTACACTTTCGGTGGTTCGGCGATCCACGACCGTGAGGAGGTGCTGGGCGGATTGATTGATGAGCTCGCCGCTCATGCCGAGGCATTGGAGGCCAGTCTCTATGCGCCGCTGCGCCACCTGGATCGGACGCGCCAGCTCGCCGAGGATCTGCACCATGAGCACGCGCAGTTCATCGGCCAACTCGATGCACTCGCGAGATCGCGGCGGGGCGGCATGGTCTCGCAGAAGGGCATGGTCCTCGACGGCGCTCTGATCGGTCAGCACCTCCGCCGTTACACTCAGGAGCTGATCCCGGCGGCTCGGGAGCTTCTCTCTTCGGACCAAGTTGATGCCGCCGCACACGCCTTCGTTCGTGCGAAGATGCAAACCCTGAAGGTACGGCACGGTCGCAGATCCGACAAACCGACGCTGGCCAGAATTGCACGGGCCTGCGCCGTCTGCGCTGCTGCGGCCGGTATCGGCTACCTTGCTGGGCGTTCGGCCTCGGCCAAAGGGCGGAAGCATCTCGCCACGTCCACGCGTTGAGATTGCGCCACCGCATCGCCGCTCATTTTACCCAGCGCAGACACGCTGGGTAGCACCGGCGAAGGGCTGCATCGATGCTGCGAGCGCGATGTGTGCGCAGCGGCGCGACGGACCGGACGCAAATCGGCAGCCTGCCGGCCTCTGCAACTCACGATACATCCGAAGCCGCTCAGTGTTGCTCGCCGTAAACAAGCATTAACTCTGCGCGGGCATCATTCCGGGTCTGATCGACGAGCCGTTCGGACCAAGGGGGTCCGCCCAATTGAGATGGGAGACAACCGGTCCATGCCTCGCCTGCTCGAACTGCTGCGCTGGAAACTTCAGATGCTCTTTGCATGGAAGCCAACGCGTGCTCAGCTGCTGCCCCTGATCCTGGGGGTTTACGCCCTCGCGGGTTGGGGGGCCTATGCGAATAAAGCTTCGGCCAACCGCGATCTCACGACTCAGGTCAGCCTTCTTCAAACGGAGCGGGACGGGTTCGTGGGCCGCCAGAAAGAGTTGGAGCAGGCCAACAGCGACCTCCTTCGTGAGTGGCAAGGCAAACTCGCCTCTGCCCGCGCGGAACTCGGCCAAGCCCTTGCGGCCCGTGACGCAGCGAAGGGGCAGCTTGCCGGTTCACAGCGCGAGCTTACCGCTTCGAAGAAGCGCTTCGATCAAGCTCGTGATCGCGTATCTGAGACAGGCAGCATCAAACCCGCCGAGCCGTCGAAGAAGGCCGCGGGTAAGCCATAGAGCCCCTCCGACAGGTCGGCCTTCGGCATGATCAACGCGAACCCACGCTGTTTCCCTTGAGGCTCAGCCTCAGGAAGTCTGGCTGCGAAGCCGTGTCGTGCCCCGCCCGCCGCGATGCATCGCGGCCACCGACGGTAGACCCATGGTGAGCCTCAGGACCGGGACACGAAAGCGGCGACGCAGGTCCTCGGCAGCGTCGCAAGTCCTCGACAGCGTCGCGAGTGTGCTGGAGCGCACCGGTGAGCACCGCGTGTAGCGGCATCTCATTCCGCTCGTCGAGGGCGTTGCCGACGTGACCGGTCAGCAGATCGATGCCACACGAGCCGCGAGGTGCGGGCGGCCGACGGTCCCGAGCCCGAGCGCCTGAGCCAGAGGATTGCGTGCGGCGCCGTCACCAATCCAGTCCGCTACGTGGCAGCCTCACAGAGCGGCCCAGATCTTCGATCAACCTGTAAAACCCATCTTGATGACGCCGGCTTGATAAAGGCGTCCATGAGCGGCGCACTGGCGACCGTTGCGACGCGACCGGGTGCCGTGTCGGGAGCAAGGGCGCGACGGGGCGCTCGCAAGCGCTCGGCTCGCTGAGGAAGAGATCGCCTTGCTCAACCTTGAGGCTTCGCCTACCCGCAGCGGAGACGGGAACGATCCGCAACAGGAACGCGGTCGCGAAGCCTGCCAGCCTGGCTGAAACGCTTGATCGAGAAGACCGGCTGGCACTGCGGTACGGGGCGGCCTAATCGGGCGGCTCAAGGACGAGAGAGGCTGCGCCGATGCCGATCAGCAGGATGGACCTTGCGGACGCGGGCTCGCCGGAGGCGCTCGTCACACGCATCCTACAGGCCGAGCCGGAACTTCCGGTGCCCGTGCCGATCCAGGAGCTGTGCACCCGCCTCGGCATCCTCCGGATCGAGGACCTCGAGACCGGCGAGTTCGAGGGCGGCCTGGTGACCGACGCGAAGCGGTCCGAAGGCACCATCCTCGCCAAGCGCGGGGGCGAACCGCGTCGCCGCTTCACCATCGCGCACGAACTCGGCCATTTCCTGATGGCGCACCACGTCCCGGATCAGCCCGGCCGGTTCCTGTGCAAGAGCTCCGACCTGCTCCGCGTCACCGCGAAGGCGGGCGATCAGCGGCAGCGCAGGGAGGTCGAGGCCAACCGCTTCGCCACCCTCTTGCTGATGCCTCCGCACCTGCTGCGAGGAGCCATGGCGGGCTTTCGCGAGCCCGATCTGGAGCACGTTCTCATGCTCGCGCGCGACTTCGGGGTCGGCAAGGAGGCGGCGGCTCGGGCCTACGTGCACTACCATCCCGAGCGGATCGCCATCGTCGTGGCGGGCAACGGCCGGGTGCAGCGGTGCTACCGCAGCCTCGCCTTTCCGGATATCATCTGCGCGGTCGGCGGCCCGGTTCCGACAGGCTCGCTCTATCACAGCACTCAACATCGGCCGAGCAGGGCGAGCGACATCGCCGCGTGCAGTCCCGATCTCTGGATCGATGTGAAGCGCGACCTCCGCGCGCCGGACCTCTACGAGCAGGTGTACCTTCAGCAGAACGGCTTTGCGATGATCCTGCTGCGGCTGGAAGCTGCGCCGGAAGAGACCGCGGAGGAACGCAGGCTCGATGAGGGCTGGCGTCACCGCTTCCACTCGGGGCGACGGTAGGCAGGATCCGGCTCCCACGGAACAGCCGTGACGGCTATAGCCTGCTGCTTCGTCAGAGCGGGCCGTACCGCCGTCCCGTTGCTGATCCGGCGCACGCCTCGGGTCGGCAGAAGGCGCAATGAGGATCGTGAATGGCGGGGACTGACGACGACCTTCGGCTGCTCCTCAATCAGGCTGCGGCAGAGGATGCGTTCCTTGGCCGTCTCGCCCACGCCGAGGACGCCGACCTGAACGCTACGGGCACCGCGCCTGCAGCGTCTCCTGTCGTTTCCTTGATGATCACGAACCGTCAGCGGGCGGCGCTTCGTGAGCTTGGCTTTTCCGAAGAAGCCATTCGGCAGATGACGCCCGCCGAGGCGCATGGGAAGCTGGGATTGGCCTAGTTGCGGTCACCTCAGCGCAAATCAAGCGCTTAGAGGCCTCCGCCAACCTTATCCAAGGAGCGGCGCACGCACATCATCTGCCCCCTGTTGCTGCCGATGACCGCCGAAAGCCGAGCTCTCGTATATTGGAGATGGTGGCGCCAAAACCGGCGGTAAGGCGAGATCGACCCTGGATTTTGTTCCTGTTTTGTTCTAAATGGCATCACGGATCGAGCCCCTGTTCAACCCCTCGGTTGCTCCGAGCTACCCCGTGTCATGGCCGATACCGAAATCCCGCCACTCAGCCCCGACGACGCCAAGCTGATCCGCAATGAGCGGGCGAAGCTGACGGCGATGTGGGTCAACGGCGTCGCAGTCGCCTCCGTGGCTGTCGGCGGCATCTCTCCGTCAGTGGCGATCTTCTCGGGCACCGCCAGCGCGCTGACAGCCAGCGCTCTCCTGGTTGGTTGGAGTCTCCTGGCAGGTATACTACATCTGGTAGCAAGACACCTGCTCGGAGCCTTGCGCGCGTGAGCCTGACGCTCGCACAGATGATTGTTCTTTTTCTCGGCCCGCTCGTCCTGGCAACGATGGTCGGCGTTGTCCTGTGGTTGACGCACGAGAAAGAGGCTGATCGCCTCAAGCGCGCCGAAATTGATCGTGCGATGTGGGTCAAGTATCAAGCTGAGCGGAAAGCGGCCGGAGAGTAGTTTATCTATTTGCCTATTGAGCCGTAGCCGTAAAATTGATCTCTCCCAACTTTGCGAACTCGGTAAGTTTAATGCGCGTCCCGTTCGACCTGCTCAGGCATGCGACAGCCGTGACCTGACCGGCTGGCTTTGGACCGGGCTGATCGAGGGGAGCGGCTTGGACCAGGGGAGTCGAGGATGAAGCGAGGACAGAAGCCGAGCGCTCCGCCCCCCGCACCGCGGCGGGGCCAAGGCCCCCGAGAGCGCCATGGAAGCCGTAAAGCGGGCGATGAAACCCGATAGCGATTTCGGGGTCGCCGCGCGCCGCCATCTGCCCAGCCCCTCGGACGAGAGCTTGGCGCGGGGGCGCCTATACCCGCCGAGCGGCCCGTGACTTCATGGCGGCCGAATCCTGCAGGGCGAGGTCGATCGCACGGATGAGCCGCTCGGCAGTTTCGGCTACGGCTGGGTCCTGCGACATTGCGATTGCGGCTTGCTGCAGCGTGCGGAACTCCCGCAGACGCCCGCCAGGATCAGCCCCTCGGGCGGTGGCTGACTGTACGAGGCCCTGGACCAATTCCCGCGCTAAGCGCTCGTCGAGGCCCGGCGCCACCCAGCCCGAGGGCGGCGAACAGGTCGTCTTCGTATACATCTCGGCGGTGGAGCGGGTCGGCCGGCGCCACTTCGGATGATGCCGGCCACCAACGCGCTCGACCAAGCCTTCACCCTCCAGGACATCGCAGGCCAGTTTGACGAGCTCGCCACGCCGCCGCGCCGTGATGCCAGTCCGCGCCGCAAGCTGCAGCGTTCCGATCGGCTCGTCGGTCAGAGCGATCAGGATGCAGGCACGGAGCGAGGGTTGTCGGCTCATGGTCACGCGGATCCCTTGGCCATGATGGCGGCCGGGCGCCGTCCACCGTGGCTGTTCCCGCAACGGTTGAGCCGCCCAGACCGTTCATCGATCCCTTGATGAACACCCTCAGCCTGCCGGATGCCTGGGCCGATTCCGGCGAAGCGATCTCGCGGAGATGGTGCGACGGAGGACCCGTACTCGGAGGCGTTGTCCCAAGTGTCTGAGGCCTCGCTGGTGACGGGCCGCAGCGTCTCTCCTTGGGCCGGATCCGCGACGCCGGCACCGCCGCCGGATGAACCGCCCGCATGGCTGCCGCCCGGTCTACTCCTCGACGCACCGGATGAGTCGCCCGTCGGCCCTGATCCGTTGTCTGCCACGGTCAGCTCTCCTCCCGCGCTCTGAGAGGCACAAGAGGGAGAACGGCTCAGCGGTGGAGGTGCTCCCCGTAAGCGTTCCGACCGTGTGCTGGGCGGCCACTTCAACGAGCCGAGCCGCATGCGACTGGCCGATCGCAGCCCGTAGCGTCCGCTTACGGGCCGTCACCAGGGCCTTCGGAATGACCGGGATGGGCGCCGACCCGAACGTCCGGTCTTGCACGCGATTGGGATCCGGCGCGACGCAGTCTGGCCGAGACCCGCCGGTCCGCTTCGGGGGCCAACTGCACGGGAGCGGACACTCGAAGCGGTTCAGGCAGCGGCCTCAGGGTGCGCCCCATCAACCGGATCGCGGCTTCGGAAGTCATTCGATAGCGCGACGCGGCAGCGGCTCTCGAGCCGCCCGATCGTCGGTCCTGATCGCGCTGCCTTTGGACCCGGCCGTACTGGCCGGCTTGATGCGCCGCGTCGCGGCAGGCCGCCGCCTCGACGGAAAGCCTCTACACGCGTCGTCCCATCACGAGCGTGACCGGCTGTCCCGCAGAAGTCTCGATGGCGGTAAATCTACGGGCGCGAAGTTCAGCCTCCATCGCAGCACACGACCATAGGTGGCCGCCGCTTCGGGCCAGCCGCAGGGCTGCAAGCGCGGCGCCGACCGGATCCGGAGGCGGAGCGTAGAGACCGACAACAAGGTATCCCTTCGGCTCGAGGGCAACCGTCAGCCGGTCGAGCGCTGTCCGAGCCGCGTCCTGGGAGAGGAAGGGCGCCGGAAGCCACGTCAGCGCGTAGCCGGCTGGATCATCGAACTGGGTCACATCCTGCAGGCGGAGATCAATACGGCGGCGGAATGGGCTTGCCGCCACGTTCGCACGGGCCAGTTCGAGGGCCGGCTCCCAGATGTCCAGGCCCACGACACGCAGCGAGGGCCACTGCGCTGCGGCTTCGAGAGCAATGCCGCCCACACCCGTTCCGACATCCAGGAAGCGCCCGGTGAGCGCGGCCGCGAGCGCCGGGCGGTCGGCCGCCAGGGCCGCCAAGCGCCGTACGACGACCCGCGAGGCTTGGCCCTGAGCCTGCAACATCGCAGGATCGCGGACCTGCCAGACGGGCGGTCGCTCGGGACACTCCAACAAATCCCGCGCCTCCTGCAGCGCGTGCGTGACGGAGGCCAGGGACGCGGAGACCTGCGCCTGATCAAGGTCATCGAGGCCGCCCGGCACCACGGCGGCGACCACGTCGTGCAACCGGCGCGCGACCTCGGGATGAATGTCCGGCGCCTCCTGCCGCAGGCGTAGGGCTGCACCGATCGCGGCAAGGCCTCTTGCCGCATCGCCCATCTGCCGCAGCGTGTGTTGAACGTCTTGGAAAGTCATCGGCGACCGCCAGAATGATCTTCACCACGACGCGGCGTGGCGCCCGAAGCAGAAGAGCCGGATCCGGCAGCCTCGGAACCCGGCCGGGCCGCGACCCGCAGGGTGATCACAGGCCGTGCGCCTGAGCGATCATCTGTGCCGCCCGCTCTCCGATGATGGCGCAGGGCGCCTGCGTGTTTCCCGCCGTCACACGCGGCATGATCGAAGCATCCGCGATGCGCAGAGCGTCGATCCCGTAGACGTTCAGCGATGCATCGACCACCGACATGGCATCGCGGCCCATCTTGGCCGTGCAGCTCTGGTGCCAGTAGGTCACGGCGGCATCACGGATGAAGTCTTCGAGTGCGTCTCCCCTGATGTCGCCCGGCATGGCCTCTCCGCGGACATGCGGCCGAAACGCCTGGGCGTTGCCCAGCGCGCGGCACAGATCCACGCAGGCGACGGCCGTCGTCAGATCCGCGGGATCGGACATCATGTTGGCCTCGATCGCCAACGGCACTCTGGGATCGGTACTCGTCAGCCGAAGCCGGCCGCGGCTCGCCGGGCGCGCCAGACCGGCGAACATCGTCCAGCCCTGCGCCGGCACACCGCGCGCCGCGGTCCGATCGCTCGGCACGGGAAATTCGACCTGGCAGAAGAGCACGTCCGGCGCATCGAGCCCGGGGCGGCTCGTCCAATACAGGGTCGCCTCGCTGCCGCTGTTACGGGGGGCGATGGGTTCGGCATACTCCCAGATGCATCCGAACGAGACATGGTCCTGAAAGTTCTGGCCGACGCCCGGCAGGTGCTGCACCACCGGGATGCCGAAGCGCGTCAGCTCCGCATGGTCCCCGATGCCGGAATGCATCAGAACCTTGGGCGTCTGGATGGCGCCCAGGGACAGCACCACCTCGGCCCGGGCTCTGATCTCCAGGACCTGCCCGGCGCGGACCACTTCGACGCCGACCGCGCGCTGCTGCTCGATCAGGACGCGCCGCACGGTCGTGTCGGTGAGGACCGTCAGGTTGGGGCGGTCGAGCCAAGGGTGGACATAGGCCCGGTAAAGCGATTGGCGCCGGCCGTCGCGAACCAGCATGTCCGAAATCGAGGCGCCGCCCGGCCCATCCATCATCTGGCCATTCGGATGCGCGAAGGTCGGGATGCCGACCTCGCGGGCCGCATCGAGCATCGCGTATGCGATGGGGCTGGGATCCGAGGCGGGCTGGACCCAGACCGGCCCGGACTCGCCGCGATACCGCGGATCCGGTGAACCCTGCCAGTTCTCGATTCGACGATAGATCTGGAGGACGCTGTCGTAACTCCACTCGGCATCGCCCGCCTCCGCAGCGAAGTAATCCCAGTCACTGCGATGCCCGCGCGCCCAGACCATCACGTTGATGCTGGAGCCGCCCCCGAGACCTTTGCCCATCGACATCGACAGGGCACGACCGTTCAGGTGCGGGTTCGGCTGCGCCTGAAATCCCCAATCCCGCTCGCTGCCCAAGTTGGCCGGCCATTGTGCAGGGTCGAGCACCGTCTCGGCATCGTCGCTGCCTCCGGCTTCGATCAGCAGCACGCGCAGGTCGGGATTTTCCGCGAGGCGCCGCGCCACGACCGAGCCCGAGGATCCGGCGCCGCAAATGATGACATCGTATTGCGAGCGCAGGTCGGCGACCAGGCGCTGCTGGTTCTCCTGCGCGCGCCGGGATGAATCGCGGTCCTCGCGACGAGACTGGCTCATGATAGGCAACATCCTTCTACTGCTGCGCTGCCGTTGCTGAGGAGCGGTACGATTTGTCCCGCCAACACGGCGGGTCCCGCGAAAATGATCCTGAGCCGCAGGAATTCGGGTGGATGTTCCATGCCTTCGACCTCCGCGACTGTGATCGACGTCACATTGGAAGCGCGGGATGAAGTTCACGAGGGCCTGTTCGCTTCGGCTCCCGAATGCGTTACGGAGATCTTCGCGGACCTGCATGCCGCGCTTCTCGTGATAGGCTCGGTTCACCCCCACGCCATTGTCGTCGATCTTGCGGACGGAGATGCGTCTTGGTCCGGCCTTCTGCAAAGCCTCGGGGCGAACCGATCCCTCGGTCACAGCCGCATCCCGGCTGTGGAAAGCTCCGACATAGCAGGCCCGTCCGGAGGTTCGGCGGGCGGCTCGCATCGCGTCTCCCCGAGCGGCGGTGGCGGCCATACGCCGATCGCTGGCCGATAGCCGATAGCCGGTCCTCGTGGGACGGCGTGGCCAGCCGGGCTGTGAGTTTTGTCACGGACCCGCCCACCGGTCAGAGGCGACACGGTGCGGCATCATGCTGACACCAGGCTGCGCCGCGGAGAACTCTGCGGAGCGCACACGAGCCTGGGTCGGCGCAGTCGAGAGAGGATGTCGTGAGCGCGCCGAACAGGCTTGTCGGGCTCCTGGCCGCCAACGCGTTCTTCGCCGAGCTGGGCCAAGACGCTCTTCAAGCCATCGCCGGCCTTTGCCGGATGCGCAGCGTTGCGCGTCACGAGATCCTCTTCCAGAAGGGGGATCCAGGCGATGCCCTCTACGCGATCCGTCGCGGGCAGATCCGCATCGCCACCGGCACCGAGGACGGCCGGTCCGTGACGCTCAACCTCCTCGGCCCGGGCGATGTCTTCGGCGAGATCGCCCTGCTCGATGGCCATGCCCGCACCGCAGAGGCCATCGCGCTCGAGGCGACGGATCTCTTCGTCATCGACCGGCGGGACTTCCTCGAACTCCTGGCGCACGACGCGACCCTGGCGGCGCGGATCATCGGCTTCCTGTGCCGACGGTTGCGCTGGATGAGCGAGCGCATGGAGGAGGCTACGCTCCTTCCCCTCGATGCCCGGCTGGCGCGGCGTCTGGTTATGCTGTCCGAGGATTACGGCGCCGAAATCCAGGTGACACAGCAAGAGCTCGCCGCTTACGTTGGCGCGGCGCGGGAAAGCGTCAATCGCGTCCTTCAGGATTGGCGTCGATCCGGCATCATCGATCTTGGGCGCTCACGCGTGCGTGTGAAGGTCGCGCCGCGTCTGGCGGCCCTCGGCGCGCCCTCACGGATCTGAGGCGGCAGAAGGGATCCACCACATGAGGAATCTCGCGCGCGTCGTGACCGCATGCGCGGCCGTCGTCGTCCCGGTCTCCGTCCATGCCCAGACGCGCTGCACGGAAACGACCCGCTTCGACCCGCCTCTGCGGATCCTGCGATGCACCGACGGTCTCACGCTCGAAGCCGAGCGAGCGGCCACGTTACGGCCGGTGGATCGGGACGGCGACGGGCAGCTCGAGGGAGCGGAGATCGGCGGCAGCGCCGTACTCGTGACCCTGCCGCCGCGCTCGAACACGCGCCGGGGCGGCTTCCAGATCCTCACCCCCCACGCGATTGCCTCCGTGCGCGGCACGATCTACGCCGTCGATGTGACTACCGCCAAGACGGCAGTTTTCGTGGCTCGAGGCCGCGTCGCCGTCGCGCGCCGGAGCACCCCGGCCGTGTCCGTCACGCTCGGCCCGGGTGAAGGCGTCGATGTCGGTGAGGATCAGGCCCCCCTGGACGTGCGACGGTGGCCGCAGGAGCGCGTCAGAAGCCTGCTCGAGCGCTTCGGGCGGTGAGAGCCGCGGGTCTGGTGCCGGGGCTTGAATCGATCTCGCGCCCCGGGCGGACCAAGCGACGCTTCGCCCTCCTCATGTTCGTGGCCGCGCTGGGGTGGAGCGGCTGGCTCGCGCACCTGCACATCGCCGGACGGGCAACGCCCCTCGATTACCTGGAGGCGGCGGCGACGGACCTGCGCATGCGCCTGGCCGGTCCACGCACGCCGCCCAAAGATGTCGCGATCGTCGCCATCGACGACGAAATCGTCCGCCGGGAAGGAGGCTTTCCCATCTCGCGCACGACGATGGCGCGGCTGATCGAAACGATCGCCGCGGCCCGCCCCCGTGCGCTCGCCGTCGATGTCCTGTTCCTCGAAGACGGGCGCCAGCCCGAGGCGGATCATGCCCTCGCCGCCGCCCTCCGCAAGGTGCCCGCCGTCCTGGCGGCGGCAGCCGTCTTCGACGAGGCCACGAACGAAGGGGGCATCCCGGTCGCCACCGCCGTGCATCGCCCGATCCCGGTGATCGGCGCGGCCGCGCTGACGGGACTCGTCAACCTGTCCGAGGACGCCGCCGGCGTTCCGCGGCACCTTCCTCTCGTTGCCAGGGCGGACAACGGCGTTGCGGCCCATTTCGTCCTGCGCACAGCGGCCCTGGCGGCCCGAAGCGATCCGGTTCTGCGCGACGGACAGGTACGGATCGGGCCAACCGTCATCCGGCTCGACCTCGGCTATCATCTTCCGCTCCGTCCTTACGGACCGCGCCGCACGATCCAGACCTTGAGCGCCGCCGCACTTCTCGATGGGACGGCACCCGTCGCCGCTCTGGCGGACCGTGTCGTGGTGATCGGCGCGACGGCACTCGGGGGCAGCGACACCTTTGCGACGGCGTTCGATCCCGTGATGCCCGGCGTCGAACTGCTGGCGACCGGCATCGCCCATCTGACCGCGGGCGACGGACTCGTGCGCGATGCGCGCGTTCGGCGGCTCGACGGGGTGGCGGCCGTGATTCTCGCGGGCGCTGCCGTGCTCCTGATCGCGCTGGCCCCACCGCTCCCAGCAGCCATCCTCGTGCTCCTCCTCCTGGCCGCCTGGTTCGCTCTGGGCACCGTCGCCTTCAGCCAGGGCATCTGGATGAGCGCCGCCCTGCCGCTCGCAGCCGCTGGCCTGCCGACGCTCCTGTGCGCGGTGGCCCGCCAGACGCTGGATCGCCGCCAGGGCCTGAGGCTCGCGCGATCGGAGCAGACCCTGCGCCGACTTCAACCCGCCGCGCTCGCGGAACGGCTCGCCTGGGACCCGACCTATCTGGCTGCACCCCTCACGCGCGAGATCCCGGTGCTCTTCATCGATCTGACCGGCTTCACCGGCCAGAGTGAGCGACTGGGCCCGGTCCGCACCCGCGCCCTCCTCAAGACGTTCCACGATCTCGTGGACGAGACCGCCTCGTCGCACAAAGGCCTCGTCGTCAACTTCATGGGCGACGGCGCGATGGTCGTGTTCGGCGCCCTGGACCCCGATCCCGCGCAGGCGGAAAACGCCGTGCGGGCGGCCAGCGATCTCATCGTCCGGACCCGCGACTGGATCGCGCGCGATCCCGAACTGGCAGGCGCCGGACGGGCGCTCGACGTGCGGATCGGCGCGCATTCCGGACCGGCGATCCTCTCGCGCCTCGGCAGCGACACCAATCAGCAGGTCACGGCGACGGGTGATACCGTCAACGTCGCGAGCCGCCTGCTGGCCGTGGCGTCGGAGGCCAAGGCCCGCCTCGCCGTCAGCGCCGATCTTCTGACGGCTGCCGGCATCGTTGAGCCGGCCGGCCTCTTCGACGAGCGGCGGACGGCTTCCATCCGCGGACGGTCCCAACCCATCGCGGTTTGGTTGACGCGCGAACCTGCGCGGCTGCCATAGATCCCGCGCCACGCCGCGTTTCCGGGCCTCTGTGACCGCGGTCACAGCGGCCGGCCATCGTCGGGCGCAGAGTGCTGTCACCCCAACAGGGAGAAGCACGATGAAGACGACTTCGACGAGGACGATGATGGTCGCAGGTCTCGCGCTCGCGACACTGGCCGGCGGTGCCGCCAGCGCCGATGCCCGCGGGTTCGGTCACGGCGGGTTTGGTCACGGCGGCTTCGGCCATCACGGCGGCTTCGGCCATCGCGGATTCGGGTACGGCCGCTTCGGGGACGGCGGGTTCGGCCACCATCGATACTTCCACCACCGTGGCTACCGTCGGCACTTCGGCGGGTTCGACTGGAATTATCCCACGGGTGGCTACTTCCTCAGCTCGGATTTCAGGGATTGCCGCGTCGTCTACAACCCCCTGTTCTTCGGACACGAGCGCGTCTGCAGCTGACGGAGCATCCGTCTTCGGCTGATTGAGGCCCCGGTGCGCGATCGGCCGCCGCTGCACCCGCAGCGGCGGCCGGTTGGCCGACGTCGTCACACCAAAGCTTGTCGTGACGACGGGATGGGAGCCGGCACCACGGACCCATTCGTCCCGAAGACGCCGCCCGAATATCGAAATTCAAACCGCAACCGCATTAGACATGAGCCGAGCGGCAGCGCGGAGCGGTCGTCAGTTTGTCGCCGCCGTAGCGCGTTCGCTTGAAGGCGTGCACGCGACCGTGGTGATGGTGGTCCCACCAAGGATGATGTCGGTGCCGGGTTCCGGGCGCGCCGCGCGTCCGAGGCTGTGCCGGGGAGCGGGGCGATGGCGGCGACGAGGACATCGGGACGTGCAGAGGAGCCAATCGAACCCGCAATGGGCCGCACGACCCCTGATTTCTACGCGAGCCTGCCCCGGTTCACCGCCTTCTCCAGCCTCATGGATCCAGGCCTCTATCGGCCTCTTCCCACGACTTGGTGGCTGGGTGTGACCGATGTCGTCGGCTCTCAGCAACAGATCGGGCTCGGCCGCTACAAGGCGGTCAATGCGGCCGGCGCAGCCATCATCGCGGCCGTTTCGAATGCTCTCGGCCGGCGCGCGTTCCCGTTCGTCTTCGCCGGCGACGGGGCAAGCTTCGCGATTGCCCCGGAAGACGTGGACGCCGCCAGAGAAGCGCTGGCCGCAACGGCCGTCTGGGTCCGTGAGGCGCTGCAGCTCGAGCTGCGCACCGCTCTGGTACCGGTCTCAGCCGTGCGCGATCGCGGGCTCGACGTGCGCGTCGCGCGCTACGCGCCCAGTGCTCACGTTTCCTATGCCATGTTCAGCGGAGGCGGCCTGCCCTGGGCAGAGGCCGCCATGAAGGCCGGCGACTATGCCGTCGCACCGGCTGAGCCCGGCAGCCAGCCTGACCTGACCGGCCTCTCCTGCCGCTGGCAGGCAATCCGTCCCCGCCACGCGCTGATGCTCTCGCTCATGCTCGTGCCGCAGCACAGTGGCGACGCGCCGGCCTTCCGGCAACTCGTGCAAGAGATCCTGCACAATGTGGAGATCAGTGCCGAGGTCGCACGTCCGATGCAGGATGAGGGACCGCAGATGCACGGACCGTGGGCGGGGCTGGATCTTGAACTGCGCGCCATGCCGGGCTCCCGTCGGAGCCGCCTCTGGCGCAAGCTTCGCCTCGTGGCACGATCGATTCCCGAATACCTGATCTACCGCATGGGCTTGCGGGTGGGAGCGTTCGATCCGGCCGCGCTTCGGCACGAGATCGTCGGGAATACGGACTTCCGCAAATACGATGATGCGCTGCGGATGACGCTGGACTGCACAGAGGCCTTCGCGGATCAGCTGGAGGCGCAGCTCGCCGGCGCAGAGGCACGGGGGATCTGCCATTTCGGGCTGGAACGGCAATTGGCTGCGCAGTTGACCTGCATCAGCCCTCCGGTGCCCGGCAGCAGGCACATGCACTTCATCGATGGCGCTGGCGGAGGCTACGCGGCGGCCGCCGCAAGGCTGAAGGGTCGGGCGGCAAGCGTCGGGGCCGTGGTGCCGACCAGCCCGTGAGGGGGGGGCTGTGAAGCGTGGCTGCTGCCGGACGAAGCGCGGGCGCTCGGGACGACCGACCTCGAGCGGCGTTCAGGATCACTGTGCAGCACCGCATCGGCGAGCGTTTGGTCGATGGCGGGACCTTCGCGGTCGGCGCCAGCCTGACCGGTGCCGCGGCCTGCGCGCGGCGAAAGGTGGAAGGCGCGAAAATCTTCACCGTGTAGGAGCTTCTCCGGCCTGGAATCTTCGCGGATGGGATGTCCGCTGCGGAGCGTTCTCGAAACAGGCTGAATGACCGGGATGGGCGCAAAGCCGAAAATCCGGCTCGGCAGGTGCAGCCCGCAGACACGCGCGATCCCATATGGGCGCCTGCCAGCCAGCAGCCGAAGCCGGCCATCCGGACGCCAAGAGCCGACCGCAAAACTGGGAAAATTTGATCGCGGCAGTGCTCGACAGGCACTGCCGATTTCTCGGTACGATGTCCGCTGGCTATCGGCGAAGGAACATCGGCTGCGCTTCCACCGTCAAGCGGCTATGAACGCGATCAGATCCGCATTCACCTGATGCTTGTGCGTCGAGCACATACCGTGCGGCGCGCCCGGGTAGATCCTGAACTCGGCGTCCTTGACCAGCTTCACTTGCAGCTCGCCGGCGCCCGCAATCGGCACGATCTGGTCGTCATCGCCGTGAAGGATCAGCGTCGGGATCGTCACGCTTTTCAGATCGTCGGTCTGGTCAGTCTCCGAGAAGGCCTTGACGCAGTCATACTCGGCCTTCAGCCCGCCCATCATGCCCTGCAGCCAGAAGGAGTCGCGCAGGCCCTGGCTGACCGTCGCGCCGTCCCGGTTGGCGCCGTAGAAGGGACCGGAGAGGTCCTTGAAGAACTGGGAGCGATCGCCTGCGACGCCCGCGCGGATGTCGTCGAACACCGTCATGGGCAGTCCGCCGGGATTGGCTGGCGACTGCACCATGATCGGCGGCACGGCGCTGATCAGCACGAGCTTGGAGGCGCGGCCGTGCGCGTGCTGAGCGACGTAGCGCAACGCTTCGCCACCGCCGGTCGAATGGCCGACATGGACAGCGTTGGTCACGCCGAGGGCCCCGACGACGGCCGCGAGATCGGCCGCGTAGGTGTCCATGTCGTGACCCGACCAGGTCTGGCTCGAGCGTCCATGCCCGCGCCGGTCATGGGCGATGCAGCGGAAGCCTTGGTCCGCGAGGGCCATCATCTGGTCCTCGAAGGCGTCCGAGGACAACGGCCAACCATGGCTGAACACCACCGGCCGGCCCATCCGCGGCCCCCAATCCTTGTAGAAGATCTGCGTTCCGTCGGCCGTGGTCACAAAGCTCATCGTTGCTCCTTTTCGCGTCAGTGCCGTCGTACTCTCAGCCAGAGGCCGCTGTCATGGGAGTCCATCGACCTGGGCATCCCGGAGGCCGGCAGGCTCCGCAAGCCGGACCGCGCGTTCCGTGCGCGATCCAGGATGCGCGCGATGCCGGAGCGCTTGGCCGCCCGGCACCAGGCAGCGTTCATGCCGCCTGTCCGGTCAGGCCAGGGTGCGGTTCATCATCCTACAGCGGCGCCTGCAGATCCAATCGGCAGGTCGTCCCGAAATCGGTCAGGAAGTTCAGCTTCCCGTCTCGCGCAAGCTCATGGATGTCGTGCAAGCTCCGATGGGGAGCGCGATAGGCGTCTACGATCGGGTCGATGACGGCGTCCGCCGCGTGGATCGTTGCCGGCGAGGCGGTCCGCTGCATCTTCGTCAGCAGAGCGTACAGCATGACCAGATCGCCGATATCGTCCCGTTCATGGCTGAGTGCATCGCCGTAGAGACGGACCGCTTCCGTGGTGAAGTCGTTGAACAGATCGATCCGACGCGCTCGTTCCGTTTCGCGCCTCTTGTCCTGGAACTGGCTTCGATGCGTCATCCATGTCGTCGCGAACGACGCCATGGCGCCGATGGTGGCGCCGCCGAGCCCGAACATCGCCGGGCTGTAAGCCGCAACCAAAGCTGCCTCCTAAAGGCCGGCAGACGTGGATTTGCGATCGGCGAGGCTGGAGCCTCCCTTCAAACCGAAGCTGTAGAGGAGCGTAATTGTCGGTCGGAGGATGAACAGATCGGCACCGAGCGCGCACAGCATCGCGAGGGCGCTGAGCCAGCCGAAGAGCCTCAGCATCGGAAGATTTGACAGGATGGTGGTCGCGAGGGCGCAGCTCAGCACCATCGTCGTCAGGATCAAGGGCGGCCCCATCAGGATTGTAGCCCGCTCGACTGCCGGTTCGGGTCTATGCGAAGCAGCCAGATCCAGCGTCATCCGATTGAGGAAGTGGACCGTGGCGCTCAAGCCGAGTCCGAGCGAGACCGTCAGGGCGACGACGCTCGCGAATTGCAGCCCATCGCCGAGCATCCACAGCAACGTCCCCGTCGCGAAGACCGGGAAAACCGCCGGCATGAGGCTCGCCAGCAGGATACGGGCCGAGCGGAAGACGAGACCGAGGAATGCCGCGACGAGCACCACCTCAACCGTGATACCGCGGCTGAGCTTGTCGATCATCTGCGCACTGTTGCGGGCGGCGATGGCCGACAGGCTCGTGACCGTGATGGTGTATCCCGGATACGCCGTGCGCACAGCGTCGAGAGCGTGGTCGAGGTCGCGGACGATCGGCAGAAGGCGGCTGGCATCGACGTCGCGGACGCGGCCGGCCACGAGGACGGCCTGATCGTCCCTCGCGATGAACTGCTGCACGAGGAACGCCGGCAAGGCGGCGACATACGCCCTGAGGGTCCCGACGTCGGAGCGGTGGACGTTCCGGGCCAGCCAGTCCCGCAGGGTTTCGAGCGACCACACGTTCCCGACGCCGGATTGCTGCGACAGGATTCGGTGGACCGTGTCGATCAGCGCCAAGGTGCGCGGCGCGTAAAGATCCTCGCCCTGCGGGAACGCGATCATGACGTTGATGGGGTTTGCCCCCGTCAGCTCCTGATCGAGCTTGTCGCTCGCCGCGACCGCCTGCTCATGGCTGGGAACCTGGTCGGCGAGCCGGTAGCGTGGCTGCAGCTGCGCATAGCAGAGCGCCAGCAGGGAGACGAGGACGACGCTGAGCGCGGTGTAGGCGGCCGCGTGGTGGACCATCTGCCCCGCGATCCGCGCGCAGAGGCGCTGAAGGATCCCGACGCCGCGATCCGCGTCCCGAGCCGCTTCGACGAACCCATCCGTGCGCCTGAGCAGCATCAGACCGAGGACCGGGATCAGGGCCAGAACCGCCAGCAGCGAGATCGCGGTGGCCAGGAGCCCGGCCTGACCGAAGCTGCGGATCAGATCCGATTCGGAGACCTGGAGGGCGATGAAGGACAGGGCTGCCGTCGCATGGGTCAGGACACAGGCGGGCCCGACGACCAAGAGGGCGTCGCGGATCGCCGACCGGGTGCTCGCACCGGCGATGAGCCGGGCGCGAACGTCGAAGGTCAGCTGCATGCTGTCGGAGAAGCTGATCACCATGATCAGCGGCGTCATCATGTTGAGGAAGATGTTGAGCTGCAGGCCGAGCCAGCCGAACGCGCCCAGCGCGAGGAGGATCGAAGCGAGCGGCGGCCCGGCCGCCATCAGCATGAAGGACAGGCGCCGGAAGAACGCGATCGCGATGAGGCATCCGACGAGGAGACCCGCCGCGTTGTAGACGAGGCGATCATGCTCGATCGCGTTGCGGATCTCGAGCTGCATGACCGGGACACCCGTCAACTCGGTCTTCAGCGTCGTGGAACTGAGATCGGTGCCTACGAGTCCGTTGAGTTCCTGGATGAGGCGCGCCAGCTGCCTGCTCTCGACCCTGTCGGGCTCGAGCGCCAGCACCATGAGCGTCAGCTGACCGTTTGCAGAGAGCAGCTTGTCCTTGATGATCTCGTTCGTCTCGACGGTCTGAACGAGCTGTGCGTAGGCCGGTCCCTCCGGCAGGGTGTCGGGGAAGAGCGGACCCGGCAGGGCGCCATCCAGCGGCGCGGTGCGTGCCGAGAAGAGCGAGACGATGCCGCGGACGCCATCGACCAGCTGCAGATCCGTAGCCAGGTTGCGCAGCGCTTCGATCGACTCCCGCTGCAGGATTGGACCGCTGACGACGACGAGAACGTCGTATTCACTCGAAGGAAAACGCTTCGAAACGGTCTCGTACTCGTGGAACTCTGTCGTATCGGAACGAAACAGCTGGCTGATCGAGTCGTCGACGCCGAGGCGGCGAACGCCGAGAACCGCCAGCAGGATCAACATCACCGTCGCGGATCCGACGATCGCCGGGTGCCGTAACGCGACGAACCCCAGGCGTTCGACGCCGAAAGCGATGGAGAACGACCGGACCTGCGAAGGCGCCTGATCTTCGACTGTGGTGCTCACGACGGTCGGCCTCGCGCGGGTCAGTTCTGCCGGCGCCCCGCCGGAACCGGCGGGGCTGAGCGATGGCGTTGATCAATCCTTCGCAGGCGCCGAAGCCGTCAGCGGCGGCGGAGCTGGACGACCACTTGCCGGATGTCGTTTCCCTGCGGTGAGATCACGACGTCCTGCCGGTTCCGGCTCGTCGAGAGGCTCAGACCGGCGGTGAAGACGGGAGAGGTCACCTGCGCCTGGAGTTGGCCGCCGCGCAGCGACCCCGACAAGGTGCCGGTCACGCTGCGCGTCGTCTCGGTCCAAGTCCCGGAAATCGCGCCGTTCGACTCCGTCGCCTGGCAGTCGATGTTGAATTTGTAGCTTGCACTCGCGCAGACGAGGCGCTGCTCCACGCTCGCGCCGTCCGGGCCGACCGCATACTGCGCCCGGCAGCGGATCGCCTCGCTGCCGCTTGCGGATTGAACGTAGCCCGAGCCGAACCACGATCCGGCAAAGCCGGCGAACCCGCCCTCTCTTGCCGCGTAGGCGGGCGGGCCGGAGAGTGCGATTGCCAAGCCCGGCAGGACGATCAATCCGCCGACCCATCGGCGCCGCGGGACCTGAAGGCGCGCATCATTCCTCATCCGGCTTGTCCTTGCGTGAGTCTACTGTTTGCGGAAGGTGTGGCGTGAAGATTGAAAACCCGATCAACTGATGTCTTGTCCAGAGTCGCAGTGTATCGAATCATGCCAGATTGTTCTTGAGGATCTTGAGGTCTGTGACAGGATACGCCATCCCGAAGCGATAGCCGCGCCCAATCCGGCGTGGCGCAAGCCGGTGCATGGCCTCGCCCTGACCTTCGGGGAGGCTGAGCTCGGCCGACCCGTGCCAGACGTCGACCCCGGCCAGATCGTCCGTCAGCGACAGCGTCGGCTCGTCCACGGCCGGCCGATCCTGCCGGCCGGCAACGAGGGTCGGGAAGTAGCGGCGCATCGTCGTCGGGCGGCTGAAGACGGTCCGCGGATCGTCGACCTGTCCCGCGCTGGAGGCGCGCCGTGGCGAGGCGTTCGCCATGGGCCGACAGGCTCGCACCGAAGCGGCTTCCGGCGGCGAGGGGAGCCGCGGCCGCGCTCGGTGCCGCGAAGGTGCGTGTCTGGAAGACGCTGCCGAGCTTCTTGGGATAGCCCTGAGCCCACCCCCGGGCCAGCGCGGCATCGTTATCGAGGAAAATATATGGGCAGTCATTGACCGGCTGCCCCGCGAACTCGGCTTCCACCAGGACGAACGCCTCGCGGTACAGGCGTCTGTGGCCAAGGTGATGAACGCCACCCGGCAGCGTTGCCGGGTCCACTTCATGAGAACCATGCTCGCCCATGCCGGCTGCTCGGGCGTCTATTGCGCGCTTTGTGAGTTTCACGGTAGCTGCCGGCATGTGCCGGTGCCGCGGTGACCACCGCAGCGGGAAACGTCGGTGTCACATGAGTTCATCTATTGCAAAAGAAGCTGAGACAAAACAATTACTTAGGGACTCTACGGATAACTCAGGTAACAAGTGGGATACGCCAAAGTTATGAGTGGTGATGAAGAGGTGGAGGGTCCAATCCTCTCTCGCGGCACCAGCACTCTCTCGGATCTTGTCGCCATTCCGTTGATGCTATGTGTTCCGTGAGCGAGCCCGTCGCAGTCTGTGTTTTCACTGCGGCCGCCCTGCCGGATCCATGCGCTGAAGGGATCGTGCGGACGTGAATTCGACAGCCCTGATCACGATGCTGGGCCTCGTCATCGGCTGGGCCCTCCTGGCCGGCGCCGCTGTGGTCACCGGCCGGTTCTCGACCTTGGCCTTCCTGATCCTGACCCTGACCGCCCTCTACCTCTATGTCCCGTGGGTGCGTCTGCGCGCCAGCGGGCTTGATGGCTCCAGCCGGCCGGTCCGATTCTGGACGAACGTCGCCATGCTGGCCGTCAGCTTGGCCGCCTGCCTCGCCTTCGGGATGATGCTCGCCCGCCGAACCGGGTATCTCTGATCGCGAGCGGGCTGGGAGACCGGGCCAGGGACAGGCCGTCTCGCGCCAAGCGCGCTCACGGGGTATCGGCCCAGATCTCCAGGTAGGCCGGATCGAACTGCGCGAGTCGCTCCAGCCGCGGTCGGTCGAGGATGGTCAGCCGTCCGCTCTTCAGGTGGATCAGCTGGCTGTCGCGCAGGTACTTCAGCACGCGATTGACGTGCACCGACGTCAGCCCGAGCGCGTCGGCAAAATCGTTCTGCGTGATCCGCATCTCGAAGCTCTCGTCGGTGACGAGACCGACCATCGCCAGCCGCCAACGCAGTTCGCAGAGCAGATGCGCCATCCGCTCGATACCGACTCGCCGGCCCAGGTTGACGATCCATTCGCGGGCGACAGCCTCGTCGCGACGCAGGCGGCGGCCCAGGGCTGCGGCGAGGTCCGGGCTGTCGCGGGTGGAGAGCCGCGCGATCGGGATCTCGCCGACGGTGCAGCGGGTGAGCGTGTTGACCGCATAATCCGCGCGGCTCGCGAGGATCGCGCCCAGGTCGCAGAGGTCGCCTGGAACCAAGAGGGCGGTGATTTGCCTGCGGCCGTCCCGCAGCATGCGATAGCGGCAGGCGTGACCGGCCAGCAGCAAGTGCGCGACTTCCGGCTCGGCGCCCGGCAGCAGCAGGTCATGCTGCTTCGGTATCGAGCGCTCGCGCACGGGCAGATCAAAGGTTCTCACGAAGCCGTCCGGGGTGAGCGGGCGGGTCTCCAAAAGGTCTGCAAAATCGGCGATCTGGACGGTGAGCATCGATGCACTCCAAGCCGTTGGCGCCGCGCCGACCGCGGATGAGATGCACAATATAAAACGATAAGATTTCAAGTATAAATCTGATCTATGTATTCCTAGTAACGGCGGAGCGCGGATTATATTATGTGTACGCTACCGTACAGAGTTTGAGCGACGTGGAGACTGACTTATGACGCATCAAATACATGCCAAGCTTGAAGATGGGACTGTGCTGTCAAGCTCTGGCGTGCGCGCCGGGTTGCACGGATCGATCCGCCATGCAGCTTCATCGCCATCGGCCCGATCGGCCTTAGGTCAAGGTTCCGTGCGGTGAACGCGCCGCACCAGCGAAAAGCCAACAGGACTTAATGGATATTAACATGTTTTCCTGTCGCGCTTCAACAATAAAGCGCGACAGAAGGAAAAATTGTCGATGGGTTTAGACTGATCAATCAGCGAAAAATCGCATCGGGCGTGTCTTAATCGTTCTCAAGGCGTTCGGCGATCGAACCGAGGCCCAGAGGCCGGTTTGGTCAGGCATCGGACGGCTCGGCCGGCCGGTCGAGCTCAGTGCTTCGTGAGCGTCTCGACGACCGTGCCCTTCTCGACCGTCTCGGAGAAGCGGGCCAGCCGGTTCCGGCTCGGCTCGTTCAGGCCGCCGGCATGGGCGAAGGTCGTCAGGGCGATGCCGACGAGGAAGCGGGCCTCCTCCAGGGTCACGGCTCGGCCGCTGAGGGTGCTCGCCGCTCCGCGCACGGCCAAGACGGCCTGCTGGAACGCCGGATCGTCTTCGAGGTCGGTCAATCGGGTCATGGGCGTCGTCCTGGGGTTCGGTCCGGTCGAGGGCGGTGGCGCGGCCCGGATCTCGCAGTCGCGAGGATCTTCCGTGCGGTGCCGCAGATTCCGGGTGGCGGCGGCCAGATTTGCGCTCGAAATTTTCTCATCGAAGACGCTGTCCCGCTCCGCATGTCTGTCGCGTTGATCATGGTATCTATCATAGATCAGTCTTAGGATCTGGCTAGCCGCTGATCTATGTTGCGGCAATAAGCTGGTACCTGGGGATTAATGACCGTACCCGCTCTTTCATCCCGCTCAGGTGATCGGCTGTCATGCTCGAATTCTCGCTCGACGGTGATACAATCGCCGCGCAGGCGCCCCGGCTCCCGGACAGCGTGCAGTATCACCTCGGCCATCTTCTGGCGGCGACCTACGCACAGGATTCAGTCCAGCCTCCCATCGCGGACCGCTTCGCCGAACTGTTGACGCTGCTCGATGCGGCGTTCGGCAAGGCGCAGGACGGCCGCGAGAAGACGTTCCAGACCTCCCTGCTTGCCATGGTGCCGAACCTGCAGCGCTTCGCGCGCTCGCTGCTGCGCAACCCTGTCGGGGCCGACGACCTCCTGCAGAACACCCTTCTGCGGGCGTGGCGGTCGCGCGCCAGCTTCGCTCCGGGCACCAACCTAGAGGCGTGGCTGTTCACGATCATGCGCAACCAGTTCTACAACGAGCACCGTAAGCGCGGCCGCGAGGTCCAGGACGAGGACGGCACACAGGCCGAGCGGATGGTGTCGTTGCCCGAGCAGGGCGGCCACCTGGACCTGAGCGACGTGCGCACCGCCCTCGACCGCCTCGCGCCTTCGATGCGGCAGGCCCTGGTTCTCGTGGCGATCGAGAACCTCACCTATGAACAGACAGCCACCGTGATGAACTGCCAGATCGGCACGGTGAAGAGCCGCGTCTGGCGCGCCCGGACGCAACTCGCCGAGATGCTGGGCTACACCGGCCTGGAGGTCGGCAGCGACGACGTCATGCTGGCCGCAGCCGGCCCGAAGGGCCGGAAATCGGTAACGCTTTCCTGAGCGCACGCGGTTATCCGGGAGCACGAGAGGCCGGCCCGCGTGTCGGGCGGGTCGCCACGCGCCCGGAGTGCCCGTCCCGCATGCCATTACGAATGCTCGCCCCGGGGATCGTCGCGGTCGGTCTGCTACTGGTCCCCTGGGCTGCGTCGGCGCAAGGCGCCCATGGCGCGACGGTACGCGCCTGGCTGTCGGACCTCGTCACCCGGATCGATGCCGTGGACCGCACCGGCAGCCGACCGCGGCCGGCCCGGCGGGCCGGGACCGTGCTGGTTCACGTGGAGATCGCCGCGGACGGGTCACTGCAGCGGGCGGAGATCGAGCGGAGTTCCGGCTCGCCGGACCTCGATCAGCGAGCGCTCCGCGCCGTCCAGCAGGCCGTTCAGGGCACGGTCGCCGGCACGGGTCAGGGCACCGGCCGGCTGGCCGCGCCGCCGGCCGGGCTGCTCGGCGAGGCGGGCGTCGCCGACCTCAGCATCCCGGTCGATCTCGGCCGCTGAGCGTCCGGCAGCCGCCGCAGCAGCGCGCTGACCTGCCTGGTCACATGGGGCATCCCGGGACACTGCCTTCTGCGGCTCTGTTCGCGGATCGAGCCCGGATCTCGGCCGGGCGGCGGGGCGGCTGCATGCGGCAGGAAGGCCATGTTGGACGGGACGCGACGTTCGCGCGTTACCGGCGCTCCAGCCTTCACTCATGTTAGTATTTGCTGCATGAAATCGTTCCTTTCTGGGTAATAGATCAGGAATAGATCCGAATAGGGTGTGATATTAAAAATATCTCCGCAGGATAAATGACGTTATTTTAGGACGAAACACGCTGATGCACTTCGGGATTGGTCGATCCAGGCAGAAACTGGCCGGAGGCTTCGAATGAGCACTGTTCGACCCGTGCGTTCGCACGCCGCCGTCGTCCGCCCGCCGGCGGCCTGACCCGCACGATGCGTCGTCGTCCCAGCTTTCCGCCCCGCGCTGCTTCTCGCTGCAGCCTTGCCCCTCCTCTCCGGGTGCCAGCAGCACAACGTCCTCGACGGGAAGGGCCCCGTCGGGTCGGCCGAGGCGAACATCCTGATCATCGCCACGGTCATCATGCTGGCGATCATCCTGCCGACGATGATCGCCACGGTGGTGTTCGCGCTCTGGAACCGGGAATCCGACCCGAAGGCGCTCTGCCGGCCCGACTGGGCCTTCTCGGGGCGGATCGAACGCGTCGTCTGGTCGGTGCCGTTCCTGACCATCGCGTTCCTGGGCGGCATCGCCTGAATCGGCACGCACCAGCTCGACCCGGCCACGCCGCTCGCCTCCGACAAGAAGCCGCTGGAGGTGCAGGTCGTCTCGCTCGATTGGAAGTGGCTGTTCTGGGATCCGGGGCTATCGCATCGGCCTCGCCCCGGCGACGCTCCTGACAATCTGCTCCTTCGCGATCGCGCATGCCAAATTCGCCTGGGCGCCGGCCGTGCCGGTGGCGGTCCTGGTCTGCGCCGTCGCCCAGATGGGCGTGTACCTCGTGTTCCTCCTCCACATCACCACGGGGCCGGACAACACCAGCAGCGTCACGGCGCTGGCCTTCGGCGTGCTGGTCGTGGTCGGCGGCTCGGTCTGGATCATGAACAACATGAAGCCGGCCATGCCCCCATCGGCCATGCCGCACTCGGCGACACCGCAGCCGCCGATGACCCAGCCGATGCGTCGCTGATGCGCGGCCGGGCAGACCGGCGCCGAGGGCCCCGCATTTAGCGATCTTCGCTGGCCGCGCCGCGCCAATAGGCGCCGACGAGGTAGCCGGCCTGGTGGGCGGCGAGGTCGGCGAACAGCAGCAGGACCTTCTCGAGATCGAGCGCCACCCAGACAAGCGCCCAGAGGGCCAGCCAGCCCAGGCCGACGAGCATCGAACTCGCCATGAGCGCCGTCGCCCGGTAATTCCAGCCTTCGGCCATGCCCAACGCGAAAAGTAGGGCCGCAACTAGCAATGGGCGGCCTCCTTTCGCGAAAGAAGATCAGATTCGACGCATCCGATCTTCGTGAGCGTAAAGCCCGGCGCCTGTGAGCCCGACTCTCCGGGTCGGAAATTAATTTTGCATTAACCGGTCAAGCCGCGGCGATGGCCGTCAACGGGCGGGGCGAACCAGTCCAGAACGGCCGCAGGTGGGCTGATGAGCCGTTCCGGAGCGGTGGCCCGGGCAACCGCGGGTGCCGACGTCGTCGACAGGCTTGCCGCGTAGACGATGTCCGGACCAAACCGGACCAGGACGATGAGACCGACGAGAACCGTGCGCAGAGCGTGCAAACACCGCAGCGGCGCAATCAGTCCCGCGCGGACTGGGCCCAGCGCGCCATCCGACGCCCGCAATCATTGACGACATCGATACGGGTTATCGATCGCATCTGTTTGGATCATGTTGCTGTGCAACGTAAATAACGCCTCGACGCCGGGTTGAGACCGGCCAACGAGAGGATTGCACATCATGACCCTTCGCTCCTTCGTTCTTGCCGCCCTCGCTGCCGGTTCGCTGGTCGGCCCTGCGCAGGCTGACGAGACCATCAGCCTGACGCCGCCGCTCTATCGGGCGCAGGCCCGGTCGACGGCCGCCCTGCGCCCGGCTTCCGAGCTGACCACGACGCCGCGTCTCGTTCCGACCGCCCCCGCCACCCCGCGGGTCGTCGCCACGGCGGTGCCGACCCGGTAGGCCAAGCCATGATCGAACGCGTTGCGGGCACGATTTCAAAGCCCGCAACGCCGATGCCGCCGGGTCTGCACGCCCCGCCGACGGCGCATCGTTGCCATGTCCCGCGCGGGCGTGTCCTCCTGAACGGAAGGTGTATCCTCCGCCAAAATGGAGGAAACGATGGCCTACAAGATCACCTTCCGAAAGGGGAAACGGGTCAGCGCCACGAAGCTTTGGCCCTGCGACCTCGAAGCCGCCATCGCCCATGCCAGGGCACAACTGCCGCTCCAGCGCGACCAGGGTGGCGCGACCTCCGTGAGCGTGACCTGCGAGCGGACCGGGGACGTCGTATTCACCTGCACGGAGCAGCCTGAACCTCTCGGCGTGTAGCGCCGGGCGTCCCTCGACCCCGCGCCGGGAGCGCCCGATGGCTTCACCTCCGACGAGGCCGAACGACCAAGCGGCCGAATCGCCCGAGCCGGACGCTCGCGCGTATGGCGCGTACAGCTCGCCACCCTGTTTCATGCACGAACTCGGTCCCGATTTCCTTGGTTCGACGCGCCTTGACCCGCCTCCCGGTTCCCGGCCCCAGGGCGGCGCGGGCCAGCGGCCGGCGATCCGCCGCTGGCGGACATCGGTGCTGGCGGGGCCGGTCAGCCGGCGTCTGCGCCTCTCGGCCCGGCGCGGGCCGTCGCAAGCGCGTTGAACGCCACTCGAGCCGCGCCCGGTCGCGTTGCGGCACCGGACATGACGGTACCCTGGACCCCGGCGATGCCTGGAGCCCTCCTTCGAGGCGGCTCACGCCGCACCTCAGGATAAGGGGATGAGCCGGACGGCCGTGTTTCGGGAGGGCCTGCCGCCGGACGCAACACGGCCGAGCACGGCATTGGACGCCCGAATGCCAGCCCCTCCCGGAAATCGACGCCTGCGATTGTCTGAACGCGGGTCATTCACAGCACGGACGCATAAACCTCCGCGCCGGACGCGCGGATCAGCAGGACGTGCGGATCAGCACCGACTTGCGGGGCCGTGACGCGGCATCGTTCTCTCCTGGCTAGATGGGGAGGCACCGATGCTGAGTCACATAGCCGTTACGCTCCGTTCTCTATTCGCCACCAAAGCCTGCGGCCGCGATCTGTGTCGGCTCGATTGTCGATGCCTTGAGGACATAGGGCTGCATCCGGGAGACGTGGTCTCCACCTTGAACCGCTTCCATCATGGATTGAAGCACCATCCATCCTGGGATGGGGAAGTCAGAAACCCACTCTACGGCCCGGCACCGCCCTTGGAATAGACTGATCTGCGATCGCGAAATCTGGATCGGGATCTAATTCTTTGTAGCGGTGCTCATATTGGGCCGCAGAACCCTGATGCGAATGGTCTTCGACGCGACCAGCGGCTTGAAGGGTTTGTGGTTGGCGTCTCCCAAGACCAATTGCAGTGTGTGTGGTCCCGGCGGCAGATCCACCTGCGTTTCCGTCTGACCGGATCCGAAATGGAGGTACCGCTTGTTCGACGGAAGCGGTTCGGTTGGACTGATCGGCTCCGTGACATCGACCAGAAGATGATGGTGGCCCATATTGGGCGTCGTGTCGCCCGCATGGGTCACGCCCATATGCTTCAGGCCGAAGCGGACCGTGATCGGACCTCTGAGCCTCGCGCCGTCGCGCGGTGAGATGAAGTAGAGTTCGGCATCATCCGGTGCGGATGTCTGAGCCGAGCACGGCGTAGACGCCAGGAGCGTGCCGATCAGCCATAAGCCGTAGCGTGTCGTCCTCACTGACCGTCTCCTCACTCGCCCAGGGCGACCCGGAACCCGTGTGCCGGGTAGCGGACATTGGTGTCGTAGTGTTCGCGACTGCTGACTTGAATATCCGCGGGCTCGCTCAACCAGGACCCGCCGCGCAGGACGTGCTCTCGGCACTTCGGAGAGGTCCAGGCCCCGGCGCGAGGGGCGCCGTGATAATCGCTGTGCCAGCAATCCTGGACCCATTCCGCAACGCCCCCGCCCATGCCCTGCAACCCGAAGGCGTTCGGCGGCAGCAAGCCGATCTGGATCGGCTTCTCCAGATCGTGCGGCGTCCCGCAGCCCTTACAGTTGGCGAAGCCAGGCACCATTTGTGCGCCCCACCAATAGGCGGTCGCGGCTCCGGCACGCGCCGCGTATTCCCACTCGGCCTCGCTCGGCAGGCGATACGGCTTGGATGTCAGCTTCGACAGCCACGCCGTATATTGCTGCGCGTCGTTCCAACTCACATTGCGCGCCGGCAGGTCGTCGGGGCCGTCCGGCCGGTAGGTACAGGCGCCCGCTCGGACACAGGCCTGCCACTGCGCCTTCGTCACGGGCAGGCGGCTGAGCGCGAACGGGGCGACAACGACCTGATGCACCGGCTTCTCGCTCGGATCCGACGAGCCGCCCATCCGGAAGGCCCCGCCGGTCAGCTTGAGCATCTCGGGGCAATCGACGCAGTCCTTGAAGGCATTGGACGGCGCGGGCGGCTCCGGTTTCCGGGCCGGCGGCGGCGGTATGGCGAAGGCGACCGGCGCAGGTTCGAGCGCCGGGGCGGGCGGAGCTGCGACGGCTATCTCTGGTCTCGCCGTGTCGATCACGGGAGCGGGTATCGGGACCTGGGCCGTGTTGGTCCCACGCCGTGTTGACGCCTCAGGCGCGGGTACCTCGCCGGGGCCGATGACGATGCCGACCGGCTCAGGGCGGTCCGTCATCTTGTGGGCGGCGAACCAGACGCCAACGGCAAAGGTCACCGCGCAGGCACCGACGATCGGGACGAGCGTCCGAACAGCGCGCTTGATCCCGTGCTCGGCCCGGACGACCGCTGACGGATCCGGCAGGACGCGGTAGATCCGAACGGGATCGGTGATGTTCTTCAGGCGTTCGTCACCGAGCGATTGGTAGCCGCAGACCAGCTTGTTCTTGATCTGCTCGTAGACGCCGCCCGAGATGTTGACGTCGCCGGGTCTTGCCGCGGTCTGCAAGCGTGCGGCTACGTTCACGCCGTCCCCGAAAACATCATGCTCTTCAAATATGATATCGCCAAGATTGATGCCGATACGGTACTGTAGCCAGCTGGATTTGTCAGATACTGCGGCATTGCGGGCGGCGATGGTTTGTTGGATGACGATCGCGCAGCGCGTCGCCTCGAGCGGGCTGTCGAAGACGGCCAGAAAACCGTCGCCCATGTGTTTGATGATCGTGCCGCTGTGCTCCGCAACGGTTGGCTCGACGATGTCCCGTCGATAGCGGCTCATCCGCGCATGTGTTCCTTCCTCGTCATGCCCCATCATGCGGCTATATCCGGCTATGTCGGCGCTCATGATCGCGCAAAGCCGGCGTGGACTTACCGCCGAATGGGATGACGCATCTCTGACCATGCGGGAAACCTCCAGGACCGGCCTGCACGGACGCGGACCGGAATCCTAACCGGTTCGATAAACTCTATTTATGCGCCAAAATGTACTATTATGGTGCATTGATTGCAATCTTCGGCCGCGCTCCAGTCAGTGGACGAAGCAAGCCGATTTTCAATCCTGCAAACAGATGATCCGCAGCGTCCGATCCATCCATCACCTCCGAACGACGGGATCGGCGCGGCGGCTGACGGGGCCTAGCTCACACGGCGCGAACCGCTGCCGCCGCCCGCTGCCGCAATCCGGTCCGGTCGATCTTGTTGGTCGAGGCGAGCAGCATCGAATCGAGGAACCACACCCGCCGCGGATGCTGATAGGCCGGGGCGTTGGCGAGGACGTGCCGCTTGATCTCGGCCTCGTCGGCTGTTGCGCCCGGACGGAGTACGACGAAGGCCACCGGCTTGGTGCCCTTGATCGCGTCCTCGACCGGAACCACGCAGGCCTGCAGCACGTCCGGGTGGCCCTCGATGACCAGTTCGACCTCGCCCGGGAAGATGTTCTCGCCGCCGGAGACGAACATGTCGTCGGTCCGGCCCAGAACGGTATGGAACCCGTCCTCATCCCGGCGGAAGATGTCGCCGGTGTCGTAATAGCCGTCCGCGGTGATCGGCGACGGCGTATCCGGCCTGTTGTGGTAGCCGAGCATGAGGGCGGGGCTGCGGATCTGCAGCACCCCGGTCGCCGGAGCGTTCGGACCGACGAGGCGCACCGAGACGCCCGGATGGGGATAGCCCACGGAGGCGACCGGAGTCGGCAGCCCGTCCGGGTGCTGCGTGAACACGATCGGACCGCCCTCGGTGGTGCCGTAGGCGTTGATGATCCGGGCATTGGGCAGGAGGGCCCGGATCTGGTGCGCCAGGGTGTCGTTGACCGGGGCTGAGCCCATCCGCACCGCACGCACGCTCGTCAGATCGGCCTGCGCGAGCGTCTCGACCTCCCGCAGCATCATGGCGATCATCGGCGGCACGGCGGTGAGCCATGTGCACCGGTGCCGGCTGATCGCCTCGATATAGGCGCGGGCCTCGAATTGCGGCAGCAGCACCATGGTGGCGCCGGACGCGCAGACCAGGAGCGCCAGGGCCAGCGCGTTCATGTGGTAGAGCGGTGCCGCGATCAGGACGCGGTCCTGCCGCAGGTCGTCCTCCGCCATGCGCGTGCGCGCCACCCAGAGGTGGCTCGCGTGCGACAGCATCACGCCCTTCGGACGGCCGGTCGAGCCGGACGTGTACAGCAGCAGGCCCACCTCGTCCGGGCGAGGGTCGATCGGGTCGAATGGTCCCGGATCGAGCCAGGGCCCGATCCCGTCCTCAGCCGCGGCATCGAAGTCGGCAACGCGCAGATCCGGCGGCAAGTCGGCGGGAAGCTGCACGCGTCGCGGTGCATCGCAGACGACGAGGCGCGCGCCGCAATCGACCAGCACGTGCCGGATCGTGGCGGCGGGGAATTTGTGGTTCACCGGCGTTGGGACGATCCCGGCGCGCATCGCCCCGAGCAGGAGCGCGATGAACTCGGGCCGGTTGGCCGACAGGATCGCGATACGCTCGCCCCGCCGCAGCCCGCCGCGGAGCAGCCCGCGGGCGAAGGCGTCGGCCATCGCGTCGAGGCTTTCGCGGGATAGGATCGTCGGCTCGGCGCCCGGACGCAGTCCGATGATCATGGGGGCATCCGGATCGCCGGCGCGGTCGACCAGGGCACCGAGATTGGTCACGGGGCGCATCGGGCGCTCCTGCAGCGCAGCGTGAGCTGGAATTCCGGCAGCGCCAGCTCCGCCTCCTCGGAGGCGAGCCGGGTCCAGTCCGCGTCCGGTACGGCGCGGGCCCGGGCCTCGAGCGCGGTCAGGTCGGTGAAGTGCAGCACGAGGCCGGCGAAGCGCGCCGCCGGGCCCGGCACGATCGTCACGCGGGTCTCGCCCAGGCGGAAGGTCCAGGCCCCCCCGGCCCGCTCGGCCGCCGCGCCGCAGGCGGCGGCGTAGCGCGGCGCCTCCGTCTCGGGCTCCGGACTGGCCACCGTGAAGCCGCCGATGCCGCAGAACCCGTTCGGGTGCGCGAACCAGGGCTCCCGCCAGACCAGGTCCGGGGTCAGGTGCTGGCAATGGTAGATCCGGCCGGCCGGAAACAGCGACGTCGGCAGGCGTACGGTCCGGAACCGGGCCTGCTCGGTCCTGTCCCCCAGGGTGACCGGCCGCGAGAACGCCACCGGCGGCCCGACCGGCAGGCCGGCCGCCGAGAGCCGCGCGAAGGTCTCGTCCGCGTCGGCGCTCGCCACGACGAGGCCGTTCAGCCCGAACGGGCTGTCGAGGACGTCCTGGCGCTGCGCGCCGTCCTCCGGCACGCCGACCAGCTCCAGATAGGCGCCGGGCGTCATCATCAGGTGGTTGATGGACCCGAGCGAATGGCGCCCGCGCGGCGTCAGCTGGAAGCCGAGATCGGTGAACAGGGCCGCCGCCGCATCCATGCGGCGGAGGACGTTGATCACCACGTGGTCGAGGGCGGGACCCGGCAGGACCGCCCTCCCCGCGGCGTCGCTCATTTCGGCGGCGCGGTCATGTAGACGCCGCGGCCGCTGGCGAGCAGACGGCCTTCGGAGTCGAGGATCTGCGCCTCGGCCACCGAGAGCTGGCCGCCGAACTTCACCACCGTGCCCCGGCAGGTCAGGTCGCCCTGCATCGCCGGGCGGTGATAGTCGACGCGGAGGTCCACGGTCGGCACGCCGCGGCCGGTCTTGGACACCAGCGCCCAGTCGGCGGTCAGATCGACCAGGGTCGCCAGGATGCCGCCATGGACGTAGCCGCGCTCGGCGTTGACGACCCATTCGGGACGCCACGTCGCCTTCAAGGTGATCTCGCCCGCGCCGACCGAGACGACGGACAGGCCGAGCCACTGGTGGAACGGCCCGCGCAGGAGCAGCGCCTCCACGTCTTCCCGGCTCAGGGGCGCGGGGGTCTGGGTTTCCGACATGGCGGTTGCTCCTACGGCGTGACGACGATCTTGCCCATGACCTCGCGGTCGCGGATCATCCGCAGGCCCTCGGCCGCCTCCTCCAGAGGCAGGACCCTGTCGATCGTGGGCTTGAGGGTGCCGGCCTGGATCATGTCCATCAGGGCCGCGAGATTGTCGTCGTAGAAGCTGTTCGAGCCGATCACCTTCAGCTCGAAGCTCCAGATGTAGCGGAGATCCTCTTTCGGATCGTGCCCCGCGGTGGCGCCGCAGACCAAGAGCGTGCCGCCGCGCTTCAGGCATTTGAGCGAGGGCACCCAGGTGTCGCCGCCGGTGAAGTTGATCACCACGTCGACGCCGCCCTCATAGGTCCGGCGCTGCGGCTTGCCGTAGGTCTGGATCGCCCATTTCGAGAAGTCGGTCTCGCGGTAATTGACCACGTGATCGGCCCCGAGCGCCGTCAGCGCCGCCATCTTGTCGGCGCTGCCCGCGCAGGCGATCACCTCGGCGCCGAGTTGCTTGGCCAGCATCACGCAGCCGGTGCCGACGCCGCCGCTGGCGCCCAGGATCAGGACCGTGTCGCCGGCCTTCACGGTGTTGTGGGTGATCAGCATCCGGTGGGCGGTGCCGTAGGCCACGGGAAGCGACGCGGCGTCCGCGTAGCTCACGTCGGGCGGCATCGCGATCAGCTGGCTCGTCGAGACCCGGCAATACTCGGCCATGCCGCCGTCGAGCATCTCGCCCATCAGGCCCTTGGCCTTGTTCAGCGGGTTGACCAGCACCCGGTCGCCGACGCGCCAGTCCGCGACGCCGGCCCCGAGCTCGACGATCTGGCCGGCCATGTCGAGGCCGATCACCACCGGCATCGGCACCTTGATGCCGGGCATGCCCTTCACGGTGAACACGTCGTGGTAGTTGAACGAGGAGGCGCCCACCCGGATGAGGACCTCGTCGGGGCCCGGAGCGGGCTTCGGGTAGTCGGCGACGACCTTCAGCGTGTCGATGTCGCCGTGCGCCTCCAGCACGAGGGCTCGCATCGTCTCTGCCATGGGGGTCCAGTTTCCTCTCGGTAAAGCGTCGGGTCTTCTTGCCGACGGTTAGGGGATGGCCTTCGACTGCTCGTAGGGTCCCGGCACGAGGGCCCCCTCGGGCAGGCTGCCCTGGACGGCGCCGACCGCCTTGAAGATCTCGAATTCCCGCTTGAGCGACGCGATGTCGGCGGGTTCCAGGCTGACGGTGTAGATGCCGTCCCAGAGCGCCGCGTAGGCCGCGGCGTCGGTGGCGCTCAGGTTGGCGGAGGCCATCAGGATCTTGGCGACCGCCGGCTTGTCGGCCTTGCCGTATTCGAAGGCCTTGCGCATCGCCGCAACCACCTTGGCGGCGCCGTCCGGATTCTGCGCCATCCAGGCCTTGCGCATCAGGCCGACGCCGAGCACGGGCGGGGCGTCCTGCCGGGTGAGGCGCTTCCATTCCTCGCGAAACGTCCCGAGCCGGCGCATCTTGACGTCCGGCAGAAGCGCCAGGGTGACGGTCCGCAAGGCGGCCGCGTCGATGTCTTTCTGGACGAGGAATTGCGCCAGCCGCGAGTCGTTGCCCGGCACCGCTTGATAATCCGCGGGCTTGAGGCCGTGATTGCCTTCGAGGATCGCGGCCGCGATGGCGGCCGTGCCGCTGCCCGCCGGCGACGTGCCGATCTTCTTGCCCTTGAGATCCGCCATCGTGCGGATCGGCGAATCCGCCGGCACGACAAAGTCGAGATCGGCCACCTGCGTCGCCAGCACGATGCTGAGCGGCAGGCCGTCGGCGGTGACACTGAGGGACGTCCCGGCGCTCGCCGCGATGGCGAAATCGATGGCGCCGGCCGCCATCGCCTTGGTGGGCGCGTTGACGTCGGGGAACTTGACGTATTCCGGCGTCAGCCCCTGCTTCTCCATGAATTGGCCGGCTTCGAGCACCGCGCCGAAGCCGAGGCTGATGCCCGAGCTCCAGTATCCGATGCGGACGCTCTGCGCCTGGGCGCGGGCGGGCAGCGCCGCCGCGAGCAGCGCGCAGGCGAGAAGGGCACCGATCCGTGTCAACGCGGACTCCTGAACTGGGGTGGCGGGGCGACGAGGGTGATCGGGGTCGCGCTCATCCCGGGCTCGCCTTCTTCCAGGCGAACAGGCGCCGCTCCGCCGGCTTGAGGACCAGGGTCTCCAGGCCGATCATCAGGGCGACGAGGGTGAGGGTCCAGGCGAAGACCTGATCGGTCTGGACGAGGTCGGCGGCCTGACGCAGCCTGTATCCGATGCCGCTGCTCGCCCCGAGGCTCTCGGCCACCAGCACCACCCGGGCGCCGAAGCCGATGGCGAGCCGGGCGCCCGAGAAGAAGGCCGGCAGGATGGTCGGCAGGTAGATCTTGGTCAGCACCTTCCGCCGGGGCATGCGGAAGGTGCGGGCGAGTTCGAGATGCTCGGCGCTGACCGTCCGCGTGCCCTGCCAGACATTCGTCAGGATCAGCGGCATCGCGGTCATGAACACCACGAAGATCGTGGTCCAGTTCGACAGCCCGAACCAGATCAGCGCGAAGATCGCCCAGATCGCCGACGAGACGGTGTTCATCACCGTGAGCACCGGCTCGAAGAACCCGCCGAGCGCCCGGCTTCCGCCCAGCGCGAGGCCCAGCGGCAGGCCGACCAGGGCGGCGAGCGCGAAGCCCGCGGCGACGCGGCCGAGGGTGATGCCGAGATCGGCGGCGAAGCTCGGCGTGGCGACGAGGCCGGTCCAGGCCGTCCAGACGCGGGCCGGGCTCGGCAGGACGAAGCTCGGCGCGTGGAGAGAGCCGACCTGCCAGGCGGCCAGGGCCAGCCCGATCAGGGCCAGACGCTGCAGGAGCGTGCCGCCATGGGTGCGGACGACGCCGTGCTTCGGGCGGCGCAGCATGGCCTCGGGCGTCCGGACTAGCATGGGACCGGCTCCGCCGAGAGGGCGAGGCGCAGGCGGCGGACCTGTTCGGTCACCGCCTCCGAAAGCGGATCCCGCGGGCGGTCGAGAGCGACCTCCTGGACGAGGCGCACGCGGCCCGGATGGGGCTGCAGCACGACGATCCGGTCGGCCAGAACCACCGCCTCCTCCACGTCGTGGGTGACGAAGATCAGGGTCATCGCCCGCAGGGCCGCGATGCGCAGCAGCTCGGAATGCATCTGGGCGCGGATCGTCGGATCGAGCTTCGAGAACGGCTCGTCGAGGAGCAGGAGCGTCGGCTCGGTCACGAGGCTGCGGGCCAGGGCGACCCGGCTGCGCATCCCGCCGGAGAGCTCGTGCGGGTAGGCGTCGCGGAAGCGCGACAGGCCGACGAGCTCGAGGGTTTTATCCACCCGCCGGCGTCGCTCGGCCGCCGGCATGCTGCCGGCCTCGAGCCCGAAGGCGACATTCTGCGCCGCCGTGCGCCAGGGCAGGAGACGGTCCTCCTGGAACATGTAGGTCATCGCGCGCCAGTCGCGGAATTCCCGGGCCGCCGTCCCGAACAGGCGCACGCCGCCGGCATCCGGCTCGATCAGCCCGGCGATGATGTTGAGCAGCGTGCTCTTCCCGCAGCCCGACGCGCCGACGATCGCCACCACCGCCCGCTCCGGCACCGTCAGGGCGATGTCCTGGAGGACGTGGAGCGGCGCGCCCTCGCGCTGGCCGAACCACTTGCCGACATGGTCGATCTCGACCGCGTTCACCACCCGCTCCCATCCGCCCGGACAGGCGCGGCCGGCCCGATCACGGCGGTGTCGCGCAGGCTCGCCACCACCTTCTCCAGGGTCATGGCCCGGAAGGTCTCGACGTGGCGGCGCGCCACCTGGGCGGCGCTCTCCGCATCCCCCGCCACGAGATGCTCGATCATGGCGGTGTGGTCGTTCTCGATGTTGGGCCGCACGCCCTGAACGCCGAAGCCGAGCGCCACGAGGCGGGTCATCTCGTCGAGGAGGCCCGAGAGGGCGCGGCAGAGGCGCTGGTTCCCGGACGCGACGGCGATCGCCATGTGGAAGCTGCGGTTGGCCTCCAGGAAGAAGTCGATCTGGTTGCCGACATCGACGTCGATGCGCCGCCGGCAGGCCTGTTCGAGCCGCTCCAGCTGGCCCCGGTTGACCCGCCCGGCCGCGCCGCGGGCCGCCAGCGGCTCCAGCTCGGTGCGCAGGGCGAAGATCTCGTCCACGTCCTTCACGGTGACCGGCGCGACCCGGTAGCCGTGCCGCGGCATGGAGGCGACGAAGCCGTCCTGCGTGAGGCGCTGGAGCGCGATCCGGCAGCTGGCCTTTCCCAGCGCGAAGCGCTCCATCAGCTCGGTCTCGGTGAAGCGCGTGCCCGGCAGCAGGCGGCAGGAGACGATCTCCCGCCGCAGGGTGTCGTAGGCTTGGTTCGCCTTCAGCGTGGCTGATGGCAGGCCCACCACGCTCATCGGCTGAATGGATGCCAGATCGCCGTGCGGCTTCCGCATGGTTCCCCTGAGATGGCTACCGTCTGAACGCTTCGGTTGATGCGTTCCCCTCCGTCATCACGAGCGCAGCGGCGTGACCCGGGACAGCGCGACGTCGGGAGGCGTCGTGCTGACTGGATTGCGTCGCTCCGCTCGCAAGGATGGCAGCGGTGAACGCATCAACCGGGAACGGATGAGACGCTTACCGTGCCTGGTGAGCATCCCACAGAGGCATGGACCGTGCCAGGCCTTTGCCGGCGTGACGCTGCGCGCGCCGCGTGTTTGATTGATTTACTCTCTGCTGCCGGATGTCGGCAGAAGTTTCTGCCTGCGCCGAGCGGGCCGGAAGCAGATCATTCTCGCGCGAAACCGGCAACGGGCTCCCGTCGCGACGCGGACGGGTTCACGCAGCCGGCCCCGCGGCTCGATCTTCCTGTCACCGGCCAGCGGACGGCGCGTAGCGCGGGGGCGGCACGAACGGATGCAGACGTTCGAGTTCGGCCGCGAAAGCGAGCGTCGTCCTGTCTTCGAGATGCGGCCCGATCACCTGGATGCCGATCGGCAGATGGCCGTCATAGCCGATCGGGACCGCCGTCGCCGGCAGGGACGGCAGCGTCGCCAGCCCGGCCCAGAACAGCTGGTCGTTGTAGTCGACCGCGTGTCCGTTGATCTGGAGGACGCGCTCCTCCCGCGGCCGCGCCTCGTCGATCGGGAAGGCGGCGCAGACCGTGACGGGGGCGAGGAGCACGTCGTAGCGCTCGAAGAAGGTGGCCCAATCCCGCTTCAGCGCGGCCCGGCGCTCCTCGGCCAGGATCCAGTCGCGGTGGCGCTGCGCATGCGCCTGCGCCATCCGCGCCACGTAGGGCGTCGCGTTCGTGCCCGGCTCCGTGAGGCGCAGGACGGCTTCCTCGAACACCGCCTGCGGGAGGCGGGCCGACGCCGATCCGCGCAGCAGCTGGAGATAGGTCGCATGATGCGCGGCGTGATCGTCGAAGGGGAGCGCGTCGGCCGTGACCCGGGCGCCCAGGCCCGCGAGGCGCTCGGCCAGGGCCCGGATCGCGGCCCGGACCGGCTCGTCCACCTCGGCGACGGGCGAGTCGGTCACGTAGGCCACCCGGAACGCGGCGAGGCGCGTCGCCCGCGGTGCCGGGAGGTCCAGGCGCCAGGCCTTGGCGGCCGGCCCCGCCGGTCCCGCGAGGACATCGAGCGCGCAGGTGAGGTCGGCCACCGTCCGGGCGAGCGGCCCGCTCACCACGAGATCGTTGTCGAGGAGGCTGGCCCCGCGCTCGTTGCCGGAGACGGGTACGAGGCCGGGGGTCGGCTTGTGGCCGTAGACCCCGCAGAAATGGGCTGGGAAGCGGATCGAGCCGCCGGCGTCGCTCCCGAGTTCGAGGGGCACGAGCCCCGCGGCCAGAGCCGCGCTCGAGCCGCCGGACGAGCCGCCCGGGGTGCGGTCGAGATCCCAGGGATTGCGCGTCGTGCCGTAGATCGCGTTGTAGCTTTGCCAGTCGAGGGCGTTGATCGGCACATTGGTCTTGCCGAAGATGATCGCGCCGGCCGCACGCAGCCGCTCGACGATGACGGCGCTGTGCGTCGGGACCGCCTCCGCCAGGGCGGGATCGCCGTAGGTGGTCGGCCAGCCGGCGACGTTGTTGGTCTCCTTCACGGTCATCGGCAGCCCGTGCAGCGGCCCCCAATCCTCGCCGCGGGCCAAAGCCGCGTCGGCTCGGTCGGCTTGGTCCCGCGCGGCCGGAAGGTCGGTGTAGACGATCGCGTTGATCTCGGGATCGAGCCGCGCGACGCGCTCGAGCTGGAACTCGAGCAGCGCGCGCGCCGTGAATTCCCGCGCCTTCAGGCGCCGCACCAGTTCGGTGGCCGACGCGAAGGCGAGCGCCTCCGGCAGCTTTGCATCCGGGCTCATGCGCGCTCTCCCCGCGTCGATGGATCCGGCGCCCGTTCCCAGAACACGATCCGCCTCTGGGCGAAGCGCACGAGCGCGCTTCCCGCGATGCCGAACCCGGCGAGCAGCAGGACGCCCGCGAACATGGTGGCGACGTTCATGTTCACCGTCGCGGAACCGATCAGGTAGCCGACCCCCTTCTCGGCGGCGACGAACTCGCCGACGATCGCGCCGATCAGCGCCAGCACGATCCCGATCTCCAGGCCCGCGCAGATCGCCCCCGCGGCGGCCGGGAGCTTCACGTGCAGGAAGATCCACCAAGCCGGCCGGGAGAACGACCGGGCCATGTCGATGAGCTCGGGGTCGGTCCGGCGGATGCCCGCGATCGTGTTCACGAGGAGCGGGAAGAAGCAGATCAGCGCGACCAGCACGACCTTGGAGGCGAGCCCGAATCCGAACCAGACGAGGATCAGCGGCGCCAGCGCGACCTTCGGCATCGCCTGGATCGCCACGATGTAGGGGAAGACGAAGCGCTCGAAGGTCCGGCTCTCGGCCACCAGGACGCCGATCGCGACAGCCGCGACCGAGCCGATGCCGTAGCCCAGGAGCGTCGAGGTCAGGGTGAACTGGATGTGCGGCCCGTACTCGCCGCTGACGAGCCCGGTCCACAGGGCCCGGCCGACCGAGAGCGGATCCGGCAGGAGGTAGCTCGGCAGCCCGCCCGGTCCGGTGGCGTAGGCCCAGGCGGCCAGCACCAGGGCCAGCGTGATCAGGGGCGGAACGACGTTGCGCAGGAGCGTCATGCGGCGCGGGCTCCGGGCCGGGCGGCCTCGTCGAACAGCCGGCGCAGTTCGAGCGCGAGGGTCCCGAACTGCGCGCCGCTCAGCGTCTCGAGGGTGCGCGGTCGCGGCAGCGGCACCGGCATGTCGGCGAGGATGCGGCCCGGCCGCCCCGCGAGCACGACGACCCGGTCGGCCAGGAACAGCGCCTCGGGAATCGAGTGGGTGACGAACAACGCCGTGCGGCGCTCCTCCATCCAGAGGCGCTGCAGCTCCAGGGACAGGTGCTCCCGAGTCATCGCATCGAGGGCCGAGAAGGGTTCGTCGAGCAGCAGGAGGCGCGGATCGTGCAGCAGCATCCGCGCCAGCCCGACCCGCTGCGCCATGCCGCCGGAGAGCTGGCCCGGATAGAGCGTCACGCTGTCGGAGAGGCCGACGGTCGCCAGCAACGCGTCGGCACGCGCGCGCTCACCCTTGGATGCGGTGCGCGCGAAGCCGGCCGGTAGCAGGACGTTGTCGCGCACATTCCGCCACGGCAGGAGCATCGGCTTCTGGAACACCATGCCGACATCGCGGCGCGGGCCGGTCACCGGCGTGCCGTCGATCCGGATGGTCCCACCCTGTGGCCCAATCAGGCCGGACAGGAGCTTCAGCACCGTCGACTTGCCGCCACCCGACGGCCCGAGGATCGCGACGAAGGCCCCCTCCTCCACCGACAGCGACAGGTTCTCGAGGACGGGGGTGCCGACCGACCCGCCATAAGCGAAGCGAACGGCCTCGAGGCGGACATGGTCGGAATTGGGCACCGCCGTCATTGCAGCGCGCGCGCCTGCGCCTCGAGGGCCGCGCGGTCGAACCGTGCGAAGCCCGGCACGAGGGCGTTCGAGAAATAGGCGTGCAGGGGCAGGTCGGCCGTCGCGAACTCGCCGTAGCGATGCATCTCGCGGACATAGGCGGCGATGATCGTGAGGTCGAAGGCGCCCGGCACGCGGGCGGCCCCTGCCTCGTCCCGCATCACCGGCTCGATCCACCGCCTGAGCAGCCGGGCGCTCGAATCCAGGGCCTTGTCGCGCTCCGCCTGCGGCGCCACGGACGGATTCTTGCGCCAGAACGCCGCGATGCAGGCTTTCGGGTTCAGGTCGCAGACGACGAGCGCCTTGGTCCAGGCCCGTCCGAAGCGCTCGAGAAGCGCGGGGTTCTGCTCCAGCGTCGATCGGTGCGCGAGGAAGCCGTTGACGACCATGCGCCGGAAGACGGGCGGATAGTCCAGCCGGCGCGCCGGAATGCCCTGGTCCTCCATGATGTCGATCCAGGAGCTGTTGAAGTTGAGCGCCTGGACCCGATCCTCACGGAGCGCGTGGAAGCCGGCCCCGAGCACCCCGGCCGCCACGATGCTGACATCCCGTCCGGGCTCCAGGCCGACCGAGCGCATCAGGGCGCGCGTCTGGGGAATCGTGCCCCAGGTCAGGGCCCCGACGCCAATCCGCTTGCCCTTCAGGTCGGCGAGGCTGCGGATGTCGGAATCGGCCCGGACGGCGAGTTCGAGCGTGTTGCGGGGGCCGGCATTGTAGAAATAGGCAACCGGCAGCGGCGGCTCGCCGGCCTTGTGGGCGGCAAGCAGGGTCTCGGGCAGCGGCAGGGCGATCGTGATGGTCTTCTGCAGCAGCTGCGGCAGCAACGCGCCGGCCCCGGGAAGAACGACATACGTGACGTCCAGGTCTTCTTGCTTGAAGAATCCGAGTTCCTCGGCGATCGCCTGAACGCTGCCGTCGGTGACCGTCGGCGGTATGGCAAGGCCGACCTTGACGCTGTCGAGGGCACGAGCCGGCGCCGCGAGGCAGAGATTCAGGGCGGCCGCCGCGACAGCGGCTCGGAGCAGCGGCGGGGCACCGAGGCGCGTCCAAGATCGCGATGTCACAATCCCATATACCTGGCTGACCGTCGAGTCCGGCCGGTATATACGAAATACAATTTCGCTGAGGAGGAAATCGCTTACATTTTCAGCTGCTTTGATAGCTTGTTCGTCCAATTTTTAGACGATCAATGCCGTATCCGTTCTCGATGTCGGACACAGCGCGGCTTGCGGCCGCCGAGGCGCACCAACTGAACGCCGGTGGTCTTCGCCGCCAGGCCGTGTTGGAACAGGCAAGGGCTTCGCCTCGAGCCATCCATGATGGCGAGGATGATGGCCAAGCGGCCGGCCGTCTGGGCCGCCCATGCGCCCGACAGAGCGTCCATGTCCACCGCGCTTATGCCGCTCCGGC
>Ga0255028_100019_pt1 | contig 53253 bp, 48 predicted proteins | sample DRGLUT_MetaT_FD_178168 | JGI IMG/M metagenome (GOLD analysis project Ga0255028, IMG submission 178168) | Metatranscriptome of freshwater microbial communities from Pennsylvania, United States - DR:GLUT (Metagenome Metatranscriptome) | ecosystem: Environmental > Aquatic > Freshwater > Creek...
GCCGCGTAAGACTGGCAGAACGTCACCCACGCGGCGATCGGACGGGCATCGCCCTGCACACGGGCACCCGCCTCCGCCGGAAGGCTCGCCAGCGTCTGCGCCGACGCAGGGAGCGCCAGGCCGAGCAGCACCGCCGCACCGGCCAGCATCGCCCGAACCGTCCTGAGAAGCCCCGCGCCCATCGCACCCGTCCCCGTTGTTGAGGCCAGGATTGCGCCGCAGAGCCTCCGGGGCGCTGAAGCCGATGCGCGCAATTTTATCGATCCGCTGGCGGGGGTCGGGTGACGCACGACAGCGTCGACGGGTCGCTTGATCAGCCCGGCGAATCCGTGGCTTCGGCTTCGGAAACCGGCAACCTTGAGCGTTCGTCACCGGCGCACGGAACGCCTTGGGGACGCCGCCATCGACCGCGCGAGCGGCGCGAAGCAAATCAAGGGCGCCCCATCAGCCGGTGTCGCGCTAGCCTGGATTCCTTCGCGCCCCGCGCGATGAAGCCGCAACGGTCACCCCGCGGTCTGGTCGAGCTTCCGCTCCGCCTCGGATTTCAGCTCGGGGAAATCCGCCTGGCTGTAGGCCTTGCCCCGGTGTGGATCGTCGGTGACACCCTCGTGCTCCAGACGACGCAGCTGCACGCGACGGATCTTGCCCGAGATGGTCTTGGGCAGGTCGGTGACGAATTCCAGTCCGCGCAGGCGCTTGAAGGTCGCGAGCCGGGCATTGGTGAAGCGAAAGATGTCGAGCGCCGTCTCCGGCGAGGCCGATGCGCCCGCCACGAGGGACACGTAGGCCTTCGGGATCGTGTGGCGCATCGGGTCGGGTATCGGCACGACGGCGGCCTCGGCCACGGCCGGATGCTCGATCAGCACACTCTCCAGCTCGAACGGGCTGATGCGGTAGCCCGAGGACTTGAACACGTCGTCGGCCCGGCCCACGAAGGTGTAGCAGCCCTGGTCGTCCACGAAGGCGACATCGCCGGTGTGATAGAGGGCGTCATCGGCACCCGACAGGTTACCCTGGCCGTCGTCGTAGCCCTGCATCAGGCCGGCGGGCCGGTGCGCCCCGAGTTCGAGGCAGACCTCGCCCTCGGAGGCCGGCTGGCCGTCGAGGTCGAGGACATGGACCCGGTAGCCCGGCAGGGGCCGGCCGAGGGCCCCGGGCACGACCGGTTGGCCCGGCGTGTTGGCCATCAGCGCCGTGGTCTCGGTTTGGCCGTAGCCGTCGCGGATCGTGAGGCCCCAGGCGCTCTTCACCCGCTCGATCACCTCCGGGTTGAGGGGCTCGCCCGCCGCGCAGACCTCGCGCAGGGCGAGGGTCCGGCCGGTCAGGTCCTCTTGAATGATCATGCGCCAGACGGTCGGCGGCGCACAGAGCGTGGTGGCGCCGGTCCGCTCCAGTTGCGTCAGCAGCGCGGCGGCGTTGAAGGGCGCCTGGTTGATCACCAAGATCGTCGCCCCGGCGTTCCACGGCGCGAAGAACGACGACCAGGCGTGCTTGGCCCAGCCCGGCGAGGAGACGTTGCAATGCACGTCCCCGGGCTGGAGCCCGAGCCAGTACATGGTCGAGAGCGCCCCCACCGGATAGGAGCGGTGGCTGTGACGCACCAGCTTCGGCTTCGCCGTGGTGCCGGAGGTGAAGTAGAGGAGCATCGGGTCGTCGCCCCCCGTCGGAGCGTCCGCCGCGAAGCTGTCCGACGCCCTGAGCGCGTCGTCATAGGCGGCCCAGCCCTCCGTCGCGGCCCCGGTGACGAGGCGGATGGCGCCGCCGGTATCGAGGCCCGCGAACCGCGCGATCTGCTCCGGGCCGGCCACGATCGCCCGCGGGCGCCCGCGGGCGAGGCGGTCGGCGAGCTCGTCGGCGGTCAGCAGCGTGGTCGCCGGGATCACCACGGCGCCGAGCTTCATCGCCGCCAGCATGGTCTCCCACAGGGCCGGGACGTTGCCGAGCAGCAGGAGCAGGTGGTCGCCGCGCTTCAGGCCGAGCTGCCGCAGGTGGTTGGCGACGCGGTTGGAGCGCGCGGCGAGCTCGCCGAAGGTGAAGCTCTGCTCGGCGCCGCTGCTCACCTCGACGATGCGGAGCGCGTCGCGGTCGCGGCTCTCGGGACCGGCGAGGACCGCGTCGAACCAGTCGAGCGCCCAGTTGAACGGCACCGGATCCGGCCACGCGAAGGCCGCGACGGCGGCGGCGTAATCGGTGCGATGGGCCAGCAGACAGTCGCGGGCCTCCCGGAAGCTCGGCATGGTCGTTCCCCCTCGTCCTTTGACCGCGTCCTCCCCCAGAGGGACGGGCTCCGCTCAGGTGTTCTCGAATCGGGGCGGCCGCTTCTCCACGAAGGCGGCCATGCCCTCCTTCTGGTCCTTGGTGGCGAACATGGCATGGAACACCCGCCGCTCGAAGCGGATGCCCTCGGTCAGCGTGGTCTCGTAGGACCGGTTGACCGCCTCCTTGGTCATCATGGCGATCGGCAGCGACATGGACGCGATCGTCTCGGCCGCCTTCAGCGCCTCGTCGAGAAGCTGGTCGGCCGCGATCACCCGCGAGACGAGGCCCGCGCGCTCCGCCTCGGCGGCGTCCATCATCCGGCCGGTCAGGCACATCTCCATGGCCTTGGCCTTGCCGACGAAGCGGGTCAGCCGCTGGCTGCCGCCGATCCCCGGCATGACTCCGAGCTTGATCTCGGGCTGGCCGAACTGTGCGGTGTCGGCCGCCAGGATGATGTCGCACATCATGGCGAGCTCGCAGCCGCCGCCCAGCGCGTAGCCCGCCACCGCGGCGATGATCGGCTTGCGCACGGCGGTGAACCGGTCCCAGTCGGCGAACCGGTCGCCGGCGTACATCTGCGCGTAGGTGGCGTGCTGCATCTCCTTGATGTCGGCGCCGGCCGCGAAGGCCCTGGCCGAACCGGTGACGACGATGCAGCCGATTCCCGGATCGGCATCCGCCTCGGTCGCCGCCCGGATCACCTCCCGGGTGAGCTGCGCGTTGATGGCGTTCAGCGCCTTCGGCCGGTTGAGGGTGATCAGCAGGACGCGGCCGCGCGTCTCCGTCAGGATCGTCTCGTACGTGTCGCTCACGACTCGCCTCCCTGACCGCGAAGCATAGTGATGATCGCGGAAAAGTCCTCGCCGCCGTGGCCGGCGCTTTCGAACAGACCGTAGATCTGCGCGGCCTCCGCGCCGAGTGGCGTCGCGGCCCCGGAGGCCAGGGCGGCGGCTTGGGCGAGCCGGAGGTCCTTGAGCATCAGCGCGGCGGCGAAACCCGGCTTGTAGCCATTGTTGGCCGGCGAGGTCGGCACGGGGCCCGGCACCGGGCAGTAGGTGGTCAGCGACCAGCACTGGCCCGAGGAGACCGAGGCCACGTCGTAGAGCGCCTGATGCGACAGCCCGAGCTTCTCGCCGAGCGCGAAGGCCTCGCTGACGCCGATCATCGAGATGCCGAGGATCATGTTGTTGCAGATCTTGGCCGCCTGCCCGGCTCCGGCATCGCCGCAATGGAACACGTTCTTGCCCATCGCCTTGAGCAGCGGCTCCGCCTTCGCGAAGGCGGCTTCGGCGCCGCCGGCCATGAAGGTCAGCGTCCCGGCCTTCGCGCCGCCGGTTCCGCCGGAGACCGGCGCATCCACCGACAGGCAGCCCCGCGCTTCGGCGAGGGCGTGGGCCCTGCGTGCGCTCTCGACGTCGACCGTGGAGGAATCGATCAGCAGGGTGCCGGCTGGAAGCGCCTCGGCGAGTTGCGTCCAGACCTCGACCACGTGCCGCCCGGCGGGCAGCATGGTGACCACGACATCCGCCCCTTCGGCCGCCTCCAGGGCCGAGCCCGCGATCGCGATTCCCTCGGCGCGCGCCGCCTCCAGCGAGGCCGGCACGAGATCGAAGCCCCGTACGGTATGGCCCGCCTTCACGAGGTTGGCCGCCATGGGCCCGCCCATGTTGCCGAGACCGATGAACCCGATGGTCTGCGCCATTCAACCCTCCCTGTCCTGTGTCTCGCTCCTCCCGCCCCGACGGCCGGCCTGGCCGGTCCATTGCGGGCTCGCCATACCCCCTCTCCCGTGCGGGGGAGGGTTGGGGTGCGGGATACGCCTTCTCCGGAAAGACCCGGTCCCTCACCCTGTCCCTCTCCCGCACGCGAGAGGGGGGCCAGCGCTCCCATGGAGATCCGGAAGTGCCGACGGTCAGGGATCTGGGACGCGGCACCTCACATCACACCGCCCCCGTGCGCGCGTCCGAAAAAACCGGCCCCGCCCGCTTCTCCAGCCAGCGGGCGATCCGCGCCGGATCGACGGCGTCGACGGTCGGCGGGTTCCAGCGCGGGTGCTTGTCCTTGTCGATCACCGCGGCGCGGATCCCCTCGCGGAAATCGCCCTCCTCCAGGAGAGCCAGCGACGCGTGGTACTCGCGCTCCAGGCAGGCCTCCAGGTTCGGGGCACCGCGGCCGAGCCGCAGCAGGCACAGCGTCAGGACGAGGCTCGACGGTGCCTTGGTCAGCAGGGTCTTCCGGGTCGCGGCCGCGAAGTCCGAGCCGTCCGCGTCGAGGGCGGACAGGATCTCGTCGACCATGTCGAAGGCGAAGCAGCGGTCGATCAGGGCCCGGTGCGCCCCCAACGGTGGCGGGCCCGGATCCTGCGCGAACCGGGCGATCACGTCCCGCACGCCGTCATGCCCGGCATCCGGATCGAGCGCCACGAGGGTGTCGATCAGGTCAGGCAGCACCGCAGACGGCACCAGGGCGTCGGCCAGCCGGCAGAACATCGCGTCGGCGGGGCCGACCGGCTCGCCGGTCAGGCCGAGATAGGTGCCGATCTCGCCGGGAGCCCGGGGCAGCAGCCACGTGCCGCCGACATCCGGCAGGTAGCCGATGCCGGTCTCCGGCATGGCGATGCGGGAGCGCTCCGTGACGATGCGGTGGGCGGCATGGCCGGCGAGCCCGACGCCGCCGCCCATGGTGATGCCGTCCATCACCGCCACGAACGGCTTCTCGTAGTCGGCGATCCGGGCGTCGAGGCGGTACTCGTCGCGCCAGAAGGCTTCGGCGAAGGCGTTGCCCCGGCTCTCGTACAGGCCGCGCAGATCGCCACCCGCGCACAGGCCGCGCTCGCCCTCGCCGGTGAGCAGCACCGCGGCGATGCCGGGATCGGCGGAGAACTGGTCGAGGGCCTGGTCGATCGCCAGCACCATGCCGTGGTTCAGGGCGTTCAGCGCCTTCGGCCGGTTGAGGCGCAGGCGGCCGAGGGCGCCGACGCGCTCGACGATCACGTCGGTCAACGGCGGCCCCCGGTCAGCCCGCGGGCGATGATCACCCGCATGATCTCGTTCGTTCCTTCGAGGATCTGGTGCACGCGCAGGTCGCGGACGATCTTTTCCACGCCGTACTCGGCGAGATAGCCGTAGCCGCCGTGCAGCTGGAGCGCTTGGTTGGCGACATCGAAGGCCGCGTCGGTGACGTGGCGCTTGGCCATGGCGCAGAGCTGCGTCGCGGCCGGGTCCCTGGCGTCCAGCGCGGCGGCCGCGTGGCGCAGGAAGGTGCGCGAGACCTCCAGGCTGGTCGCCATGTCGGCGAGGCGGAACTGGAGCGCCTGGAAATCGGTGAGCTTCGCCCCGAAGGCGCGCCGGTCGCCCATATAGGCGAGCGCCTTGTCGAGGGCCGCCTGGGCACCGCCGAGCGAGCAGGCGGCGATATTCAGCCGGCCGCCGTCCAACCCGCTCATGGCGATACGGAAGCCCTGGCCCTCCGCACCCAGGCGGTTGGTCGCCGGCACACGGCAGCCGTCGAAGCGCACGGCGCGGGTCGGCTGGGCGTTCCAGCCCATCTTGCGCTCGTCGGCGCCGAAGGACAGGCCGGGCGTGCCCTTCTCCACCACGATCGCCGAGATGCCCGAAGGCCCGGCCGCGCCGGTGCGGACCATGCAGACGTAGAGGTCGCTGGCGCCGGCGCCGGAGATGAACTGCTTCTCGCCGGTGAGCACGTAATGATCGCCGTCCCGCTCGGCGCGGGTACGGAGCGCCGCCGCATCGGAGCCGGAGCCCGGCTCGGTGAGGCAGTAGCTGGCGATCCGCTCCATGCCCATCAGGGACGGGAGCCAGCGCCGGCGCTGGTCATCATCGCCATAGGCGTCGATCATCCAGGCGCACATGTTGTGGATCGACAGAAATGCCGCCACGGTCGGGCAGCCGGTGCTGAGCGCCTCGAAGATCAGGGTCGCGTCGAGGCGCGAGAGGCCGGATCCGCCGACATCCTCGCGGACGTAGATGCCCGCCATGCCGAGGGCGGCCGCCGCCCGCAGGGTCTCGACCGGGAAGGTCTTGTCCCGGTCCCAGTCGAGGGCGTGCGGCGCGATATGCTCGGCCGCGAAGCCGAGGGCCATCTCGCGGATCGCGGTGCGATCCTCATCGAGCCCGAAACTCATGGGCGTGGCTCCAAAGGTCAGTGCAGGCGCTCCCCACTCCCCCTTGCGGGGAGGGGTCAGGGGTGGGGGTGGTGCAGGAGGCACCCGACCGCTCGATCCTGAACCACCCCCACCTCCGGCTCCTCCCCACAAGGGGGAGGAGAGTGCGCGGGCCCCTCCCCACAGAGCGGGGAGGAAGAACCGCCGCTACCGCATCGTCGGGATGGAGAATTCCGCCCCGCTCTTGATGCCGCTCGGCCAGCGCTGCGTCACGGTCTTGGTCTTGGTGTAGAAACGGATCGAGTCCGGCCCGTGCTGGTTCAGGTCACCGAAGCCCGAGCGCTTCCAGCCGCCGAAGGTGTGATAGGCGATCGGGACCGGGATCGGCACGTTCACGCCGACCATGCCGACGTTGACCCGCGCGGTGAAGTCCCGCGCCGCGTCGCCGTCCTGGGTGAAGATCGCGACGCCGTTGCCGTACTGGTGGGTCGAGGGCAGCGCCAGCGCCTCCTCGTAATCCTTGGCCCGCACCACCGAGAGCACCGGCCCGAAGATCTCCTCCTTGTAGATCGTCATGTCGGGCGTCACGCGGTCGAACAGCGAGCCGCCCATGTAGAAGCCGTTCTCGTAGCCCTGGAGCTTGAAGCCGCGGCCGTCGACCACGAGCTCGGCGCCCTCGGCGACGCCCTTGTCGATGTAGCCCGCGACCTTCTGAACCGCTTCCGCCGTGACCAGCGGCCCGTAATCGGCCGAGCCGTCATGCGACGGGCCGATCTTGAGCGACTCGACCCGCGGGATCAGCCGCTCCATCAGCCGGTCGGCGGTCTTCTCGCCCACCGGCACCGCCACCGAGATCGCCATGCAGCGCTCGCCGGCCGAGCCGTAGCCGGCGCCGATCAGCGCATCGACCGCCTGGCCCATGTCGGCGTCGGGCATGATGATCATGTGGTTCTTGGCGCCGCCGAAGCACTGGGCACGCTTGCCCGTCTCGGCGGCGCGCACGTAGATGTACTCGGCGATGTGCGAGGAGCCGACGAAGCCCACCGCCTTGATGTCCTCGTCGTCGAGGATCGCGTCGACCGCCTCCTTGTCCCCGTTGACGACGTTGAGGATGCCCGGCGGCAGGCCGGCCTCCAAAAAGATCTCGGCGATGCGGATCGGCACGCTCGGGTCGCGCTCGGACGGCTTCAGGATGAAGGCGTTGCCGCACGCAATGGCCGGGGCGCATTTCCAAAGCGGGATCATGGCCGGGAAGTTGAACGGCGTGATGCCGGCGACCACGCCGAGCGGCTGGCGCAGGGAATAGACGTCGATCCCAGGCCCGGCCCCTTCCGTGTACTCGCCCTTGAGCAGGTGCGGGATGCCGCAGGCGAACTCGACCACCTCGACGCCGCGCTGGATGTCGCCCTTGGCGTCCGGCACGGTCTTGCCGTGCTCGGAGGCGAGCAGCTCGGCCAGCGCGTCGTGCTCGCCGCGGATGAGTTCCAGGAAGCGCATCATCACCCGGGCGCGCTTCTGCGGGTTGGTGGCCGCCCAGGCCGGCTGGGCCGCCGCCGCGTTCTCGATCGCCGCGCGCATCTCGGCCTTGCTGGCGAGCGCGACCTTGGCCTGGACCTCGCCGGTCGAGGGGTGGAACACGTCGGCGAAGCGCCCGCTCTCGCCGCCGACGTTCCGGCCGCCGATGTAATGCCCGATCGTGCGCATGCGCGCCTCCCTGTCGTGGTGGATTTGGTTTGGGCGCAGCCTAACAGGATCCCTTGAACGATAAAGCCGGATGCGCTTACAGCCGTCGTGCATCGATGCACAGTGGGGGTGCGCTCATGGCCAGGGTGGGGCCCAACTGGGACGACCTACGCTTCTTCCTCGCGGTGGCGCGGACGGGGACGCTCAGCGCCGCCGGGGCACGCACCGGCACCGAGCACACCACGGTGGGCCGTCGGATCCGGGCCCTGGAAGAGGGCCTCGGGGCCCGCCTGTTCCACCGCAGCAACCTCGGCTACGCGCTGACCGAGGACGGCGCGAACCTGCTGGGCGTCGCCGAGACGATGGAGAGCGCATTCCTGTCGGCGAGCGCCGCCACGGAGGCGGCCCAGGCGGTCTCCGGCACGGTGCGGATCGGCGCGCCGGACGGATTCGGAAGCGTCTTCCTCGCGCCCCGCATGCACCGGCTGACCGCCCGTCACCCGGGCCTGGAGGTGGAGATCATGGCCACCGCCCGGATCTTCAGCCTGTCTAAGCGCGAGGCCGACATCGTGATCAGCCTGTCCGGTCCGCAGCAGGCGCGGGTGGTGGCGCGCCGGCTCACCGATTACCGGCTGTTCGTCTACGGCGCCGAATCCTACCTCGCAGCCGCGGCGCCGATCGCCGGGCTGGCGGACCTGCCGGCGCATCCCTTCGTCGGCTACATCGAGGACATGCTGTTCACGCGCGAACTGAACTACCTCGGAGCGCTCGGCCCGGCGGTCTCAGCCCGCCTGCGCTCCACCAATCTCCTCGCCCAGGTCCACGCGACGCTCGGCGGCGCCGGCCTGTGCATCCTGCCGGCCTTCATCGCGGCGGCGCATCCGGGACTGGTCCCGGTGCTCCCCGAAGCGGTCTCGCTGACGCGCTCGTTCCACATGCACATCCACGAGGATCACCGGAAGGCGGCCCATATCCGCGCGGTGGCGGGGTTCATCGCCGGCGAGGTCGAGGCGGCGGGGGCGCTGTTCGCCGGGCCGGGCGCGCAGGCGGCCAGTCCAGGTCAACGCGGGCACGCCGCGCCTTGACCTGACGACCCCGTCATTCCGGGGCGCCGCAGCCGAGCCCGGCATCCAGAGCCCCCGCCGGTGTTCGATCGGTCAGGACGTCGCGGATCTGGATTCCGGGCCCTGCTGCGCCGTCCTAAAATGGCGCGGTGGCTTTTGCAGACCGCCGATGGCCGGAAACGAACCGCTTCCTTGCCTCGACTTGTCAGCGGTAGCCGTTTCGCCCCGCGGACACAGGGCCTAAGATCGGCCGTCCCGGCGCGCCAGCCCAGGCGCCGGGTGGGAGACGCAAGACATGGTCGCCTCGATCGCCCTGCCCCGGCTGATGCGCGTCGGACCCGGCGCCTCGCGGCTCCTGCCGGAGGTGCTCGGCCAGCTCGGCCTGTCGCGCCCCTTCGTGGTCACCGATCCCTATCTCGCCGGGAGCGGCCGCACCGACACGCTGCTCGAGCGCCTGACCGCGGCGGGCGCGAAGGCGACGATCTTCTCCGAGACCGTTCCGGACCCGACGGTCGCCTCCGTGGAGGCGGCGCTGGCCGCCCTCCAGGCCGGCGATTTCGACTGCGTCGTCGGCTTCGGCGGCGGCAGCCCGATGGACACCGCCAAGGCGGTGGCGGTGCTCGCCCGCCACGGCGGCCACATGCGCGACTACAAGGCGCCCCGCCAGCAGGACGAGCCGGGCCTGCCGATCGTGGCGATCCCCACCACCGCCGGCACCGGCTCGGAGGCGACCCGGTTCACCATCGTCACCGACGAGACCTCGGACGAGAAGATGCTGTGCATCGGTCTCGCCTACCTGCCGGTGGCGGCTCTGGTCGATTACGAGCTGACGCTCTCGAAGCCCAAGCGGCTCAGCGCCGACACGGGCATCGACGCGCTGACCCACGCGATCGAGGCTTACGTGTCGCGCAAGTCGAACCTGTTCTCGGACGGGCTGGCGCTGCAGGCGATGAAGCTGATCGCCCCGAACCTGCGCCGGGTCTGGACCGATCCCGGCGACCGGGCGGCCCGGGAGGCGATGATGCTTGGGGCCACCCAGGCCGGCATCGCGTTCTCGAACGCCTCCGTGGCGCTCGTACACGGGATGAGCCGGCCGATCGGCGCGCATTTCCACGTGGCCCATGGCCTGTCGAACGCGATGCTGCTGCCGGCGGTCACGGCCTTCTCGGCCCCGGCCGCCATCGACCGCTACGCGGCCTGCGCCCGCGCCATGGGAATCGCAAAGCCGGACACCGACGACAGGAGCGCGGTCTCGGCGCTCGTGGCGGAACTCGAGGCGCTGAACGACGACCTCGACGTGCCGGGCCCCCGGGAATACGGGATCGACCCGGCCCGTTGGGACGCGCTGCTCCCCACCATGGCGGCCCAGGCCCTCGCCTCCGGCTCCCCGGCCAACAACCCGCTGGAGCCCAGTGCCGACGAGATCGTCGCGCTGTACCGGCGGGTCTGGGCGGGGTGATCGGCGGCTTCGGTCCGCGGATCCGACACACCGCCGGCTTTGCGAGCGTCAGCGAAGCAACCCGGCCGCGCCGCGCTCACCGAGGTGGCGCAGCCCTGGGTCGCTTCTCTGCGCGCGCGATGACGGGGTGAGCCCTACTTCGCCGCCGCCGTCAGCGGGCAGCCGCTCTCGGCCGGAGAGGCGTAGGCCTCCTTGCCGGGGATGGTGGCGAGCTGCCGGTAGAGGTCCCACGGGCCCTTCGACTCGGCCGGCTTCTTCACCTCGAACAGGTACATGTCGTGGACCATGCGGCCGTTCGGCTGCACGATCCCGCCATGGGCGAAGACATCGTCGACCGGCAGCGCCTTGAGCTTGGCGTTGACCGCCTCGGTCTCGTCGGTACCGGCGGCCTTCACGGCCTTCAGGTAGGACAGGACCGCCGAGTAGGTGCCGGCCTGGATCATGTTGGGCATCCGGCCGGTGCGCTTCATGTAGCGCTGGCCGAAGGCGCGGGTCTCGTCGTTGGCGTCCCAGTACCAGCCCTCGGTCAGCGTCAGGCCCTGCGCGACCTTCAGGCCGAGCCCGTGCACCTCCGAGAGGGTGAACAGCAGGGCCGCGAGCTTCTGGCCGCCTTCGACGATACCGTACTCGGCCGCCTGCTTGATCGAGTTCGAGGTGTCGAGCCCGGCATTGGCGAGCCCGATCACCTTGGCCTTCGACCCCTGCGCCTGGAGCAGGAACGACGAGAAATCCTGATTGGAGAGCGGGTGCCGCACGCTGCCCAGAATCTTGCCGCCGTTGGCGGTCACCACCCGGCTGGTGTCGGCCTCCAGCGCCGAACCGAACGCGTAGTCGGCGGTGAGGAAGAACCACGTATCGCCGCCCGCCCGGGTCAGCGCACCGCCGGTGCCCACCGCCAGCGCCCGCGTGTCGTAGGCCCAGTGATAGCCGTAGGGCGTGCAGGCCTTGCCGGTGAGGTCGCTGCTCGCCGCCCCGGTGGTGATGGTGATCTTCTTCTTCTCCTTCGACAGGCCCTGGACGGCCAGCGCCACCGAGGAGGTGGTCAGCTCCATGATCGCGTCGACGCCGTCGCGGTCGTACCATTGCCGGGCGATGGCCGAGGCGATGTCGGGCTTGTTCTGGTGGTCGGCCGTCAGGATCTCGACCGGCACGCCGCCGATCGTACCGCCGATATCCTCGACCGCCATCCGGGCGGCCTCGACCGAGCCCTGGCCGCCGAATTCGGCGTAGAGGCCCGACTGGTCGTTGAGGATGCCGATGCGCACGGCGTTGCCCGAGAAGCCGCCGCCTTGCGCGGCGGCCGGGGTCGAGCCGAGCGCCGTCCCCGCGAGGGCGGCCGCCAGCACCGCGCCGCCGATTGTCCTGATCATGTTTCCCCCGGGTCGAGCCGCGTGTCCGCTTCTGAGGCGGTTCCGGCGGCAGGATAGGTCACGAACGCGTGACGCGCCACGGCCACGCTCGGCCGGATGCTGAAGGATCGTGCGGATTGTGACGCGCGCCGGGATTGGCGCCCCGTTTTCGGACCGGCCGCAAGCCCTGAGGTTATAATAGCTTAACCATAATTACACGATTTCCCGCGCAGGTTCCGGTCACAGGCGGCAATTCGGCCGTCTCCGGCGTGGTCATGCGATGAAACCAGCCCGTTTGGCCGTCCTCGGCATCGCCCTCGCGGCGGGCGGCGGTGCGGCCTTCCTGATGAGCGGCGGCGATCCGCCTCCGCCGCCCGCGCCCCCGCCCAAGGCCGAGGCGCCGCCGGCGCCGATGACCGACGTCCTCGTGGCCGCCGCCGACATGCCCATGGGTCAGGTGCTGCGCGCCGCCGACCTGCGCTGGCAGCCCTGGCCGGACAGCGCCGTGACCGTCGGCTACCTCACCCGCGCGAGCAATCCGAAGGCCCTGGACGAGACCGTGGGGGCTTCGGTCCGCTCGGGCTTCCTCGCCGGCGAGCCGATCCGTTCGCAGAAGCTGGTCCGCCCGGAAAGCGGCTTCATGGCCGCGATCCTGCCGTCCGGGATGCGGGCGGTCGCCATCGTGACCGACAGCCGCGGCACCAACTCGGCCGGCGGCTTCATCCTGCCCAACGACCGGGTCGACGTGATCCGGACCTTCCGCGACGAGACCAATGCCCGGGGCAACAACAGCGATGCGCAGCTGTCCCAGACCCTCCTGACCGACATCCGCATCCTGGCGATCGGTCAGCTGATCCAGGAGAAGAACGGCACCAACGTCGTGACCGGCGAGACCGCGACCCTCGCGGTCACGCCCGCACAGGCCGAAACCCTGGCGCTCGCCCAGAAGGTCGGCGCCCTGTCATTGTCGCTGCGCAGCCTCGCGGATGCGGGGCGGTCGTCGGACGCCTCGCTGGCCGACGCCCCCCCGACGCAGACGCCCGATCCCGCCTTGACCGTCGTGCGCTTCGGCGTCGCGCGGCAGCAGACGCCGTGAGCGCCGTGACCGCCATGACCGCCCCCCTCGCCTTCCGCCGCCCGGCCCGCCATTCGGCCTGCGGCCTCGCCCTCATCGCCGCGCTGACCGGGCCGGCCGCCGCGCAGGACCGCCCGGCCCTCGGTCCCGCGCCGGTGCTCACGGTCGGCTCCGCGGAGGCTGCCTCGACCCGACGGGTCGAGCTGACCGCCGGCCGCTCCGTGATCATCGACCTGCCGCGGGACGCCAAGGAGGTCTTCGTCGCCAACCCGGCGGTGGCCAACGCCGTCGTCCGCTCGACCCGCAAGGTGTTCGTGATCGGCATGGCCGACGGTGCGACCTCGATCTTCATGATGGATGCCGAGGGGCGCCAGATCGCCGCCCTCGACGTGACCGTGGCGCGCGACCTCAACCTCAGCACCCTGCGCGAGCTCCTGAACCAGAGCATCCCGGGCGGACGCTTCGACGTGCGCTCGTCGGGCGCCTCGGTGCTGCTCTCGGGCTCGGTGAATTCCTCCGCGGATGCCCAGCAGGCGATCGACATCGCCAACGCCTTCGTGGGGCTCGGCGGCGGGGGTGCCTCCTCGGGGGCGCCGAGCGGCGGCGTCTCGGCGGGCGCGCGGGGTGCGGTGATCAACAACCTCACCATCCGCAACAAGGACCAGGTGATGCTGCGCGTCACCGTCGTCGAGGTGTCGCGCAGTGTCCTGAAGCAGTTCGGGATCAACACCACCGGCAACTGGTCGGCGCTGAACCCGCTCAGCACGGCGATCGACCAGACCACCGGGCTCGTGACGTCGCCGGCCCTGGTCAACAGCCTTCCGTTCCCGATCACCGGGGGCAGCGCGCCGGCGGCCAACCAGCTCCAGGCCTCTGTGAAGGCGGGCGGCTTCTCGCTTCAGGCGACCCTGAAGGCCTTCGAGCAGGCCGGCGTCTCGCGGATCCTGGCCGAACCGACGCTGACCGCGATCTCCGGCGAGGCCGCGAAGTTCCTGGCCGGCGGAGAGTTTCCGGTGCCCAGCTCGGCCTCCTGCGCGGTCGGCGGCTTCTGCACCCCCGGCATCACCTTCAAACCTTACGGCGTCTCCCTGTCGTTCACCCCGATCGTGCTCGCCGACAACCGCATCTCGATCCGTGTGGCCACCGACGTCACCGAGATCGATCAGCAGTCGAGCTTCAGCTACACGGTCGGCAACTCGACCGTGGCGGTGCCGGGCACCAAGGTGCGCCGCTCCGAGACGACCGTCGAGCTGCCCTCGGGCGGCGTGATGATGACCGCCGGCCTCATCCAGCAGGTGAACAAGCAGGCGATCTCCGGCCTGCCCGGCCTGATCAACCTGCCGGTCCTCGGCGCGCTGTTCCGCTCCCGCGACTACCAGCGCATGGAGACCGAGCTGATGATCATGTGCACCCCCTACATCGCCCGGGCGATGGAGCCGAAGCAGGTCAGCCGGCCCGACGACAACTTCGTCGATTCCACCGACGGCCAGGCCGTGCTGCTCGGCCAGATCAACCGCCTCTACGGCACGGTCGGCCCAACCGCGGCGGCGCCGCTCGGGCGGACGTATCGCGGCCGCGTCGGCTTCATCGTCGAGTAAGGCTGAGGATCGCAAGCCATGACCCGACCTACCACCCGACCGGTGTCCGGACGCCCATCGACCGCTCCGTCGCGCCGTGCCGCGAGCCTACTCGCCGCCTGCGCGCTCGGTGCCCTCGCGGCCGCCTGCAAGAGCGATCCCGCGACCACCGGCGGGATCGACCTGTCGGATTACCGCGCACGCCACCCGATCGTCCTGGCCGACGGGACCCGCAGCCTCGACGTCTTCCCGACGGGGATCGGCCATCTCGACCCCCGCCAGGCCGCCGATGTCGACGCCTTCATGCTGGAATACCGCCGCTTCGGCCGCGGCGTCCTGCTGATGGAAGTGCCCCAGGGCGTTCCGCCGGCCCAGGCGGCGGCCGTGGAGCGCACGGCCGCGGCGCTGAGCCGGCGCGGCGGCCAGGACGGCGTTGGCGCCCGCGAGATCACGGTCAGCGGCTATGCCGTGGCGGCGCCCAGCCTCGCCGCGCCGATCCGTCTGAGCTTCCAGCGCATGCAGGCCAAGGTGGCGGACCAGTGCGGGCTGTGGCCCCAGGATGTCGGGACCAGCAGCTTCGCGTTCGACTACAGCAACAAGCCGAGCTGGAACCTGGGCTGCGCCATGCAGGCGAACGTGGCTGCGCAGATCGCGGATCCGGTCGACCTGGTGCGCGGGCGCCCCGAGGGCCGGATCGACTCCGTGAAGCGGGTCAGGGACATCGGCCAGTTACGCGACGGCAAGGATCCGTCAACCGCATGGCGTCAGGATGGGCAGACCGCCGTCAAGTCTCAGGTCGGCAACTGACGCCGACCGCGAAAGCCACCGCGTCTCCTTCCAACGCCGCGATCCGAACGCGAACCTGAAAGTGCCGTCATGGCAGACCTGTCCGAGACAACCGAGCGCACGATTGCCCCGGTGCCCCGGATCACCATCCAGGCGTTCTGCGAGACCAGCGAGACGGCTGCCATGATCGAGGGCGCCGCCCTCGACCGGCGGATGCAGAAGGCGCAGGTCAAGGTCCGGATGGGCGGCGGCGGCGCCGCGATCGAGGCCTATCGGCACGCGCCGACGCCCAACGTCATCGTCATCGAGACGCAGGGCGTGCGCTCCAAGCCGGTCGAATACCTCGATGCTCTGGCGGAGGTCTGCGACGAGGGCACCCGCGTCCTCGTGATCGGCCACCTCAACGACGTCACGCTCTACCGGCAGCTGATCCAGCGCGGCGTGTCCGACTATCTGATGGCCCCCGTCGAGCCGCTGACACTGATCGCGGCGATCTCCGACCTGTTCACGGCCCCCGGCGTCAAGCCGGTGGGTCGCACGGTGGCGGTCGTCGGCGTGAAGGGCGGCATCGGCGCCTCGACGGTGGCGCATAATTTCGCCTGGTCGGTGGCCCGCGGCCAGGGTGTCCAGACGGTGATCGCCGATCTCGACATCGCCTTCGGGACGGCCTCGCTCAACTTCAACCAGGATCCGCCGCAGGGCATCGCCGAGGCGGTGTTCGCCCCGGAGCGCCTGGATTCGGCGCTGGTCGAGCGGCTGCTGTCCAAGTGCAGCGACAATTTGAGCCTGCTCTCGGCCCCCGCGAGCCTCGACCGGACCATCGACCTCTCCGAGCCGGCCTTCGATTCCCTGATCGAGTACATGCGGGCGAGCGTGCCCTGCGTGGTCCTCGACGTTCCGCACCAGTGGAGCGCGTGGACGAAGCGCGTCCTCACCGCGGCCGACGAGATCCTGATCGTGGCCGGTCCCGATCTGGCCTGCCTGCGCAACACCAAGAATCTGCTCGGCGCGCTCAGGCACGGGCGCCCGAACGACCAGTCACCCCGCATCCTGCTCAACGGCGTCGGCGTGCCCAAGCGCCCCGAGATCGGGGCCGCCGAGTTCGCCAAGGCCCTCGAGGCCCCCGTCGCGCTTACGATCCCCTTCGAGCCGGCCCTGTTCGGGACCGCCGCCAACAATGGCCAGATGATCGCCGAGATCCAGGCCGGCTCGAAGGTGGCCGAGCTCTTCAACGATCTCGCGGCCATGACCCTCGGCCGCCCGGAGAACCGGCGCGGGCGCCAGAGCCTTCTCGAGCCGTTGCTCGCCAAGTTCGCCAGCGCCAAGTTCGCGAGCGCCGTGCTCGCCGGCCGCAAGGCTTCGTGATGCAACCGCTTCCCCGAGAGGTCCCTCAGGACGGCGCCGAGGATCTGGCCCATGTTCGGTAGGCGACAGATCGGTGGCGCGCCGGCGGCCGCCCCGCCGGTCCCGCAGGCGCGGACTGCGGCGCAGGCTGTCCCCGCCCAGCGCGAGGCCGCGGCTCCGCCCAAGCCGGCGGCGCAGGCGACCCCGGCGGTCGTCGAGAACGCCCGGTCCGAGGATTATTACCGCACCAAGAGCCTGATCTTCGGCGCCCTGATCGAGGCGATCGACCTGACGCAGCTCTCGCGCCTCGATGCCGAGACCGCGCGGGAGGAGATCCGCGACATCGTCACGGAGATCATCGGGCTCAAGAACATCGTCCTGTCGATCGCCGAGCAGGAGGAGCTGCTCGACGACATCTGCAACGACGTGCTCGGCTACGGCCCGCTGGAGCCGCTGCTCGCCCGCGACGACATCGCCGACATCATGGTCAACGGCGCCAACCGGACCTTCATCGAGGTCAACGGCAAGATTCAGCTGACCAGCGTCCGATTCCGCGACAACCAGCAGCTGATGAACATCTGCCAACGGATCGTCAGCCAGGTCGGCCGCCGGGTCGACGACGCCTCGCCGATTTGCGACGCCCGCCTGCCGGACGGATCCCGCGTCAACGTCATCGCGCCGCCGCTCGCCATCGACGGCCCGGCGCTCACCATCCGTAAGTTCAAGAAAGACAAGCTTACCCTGGAGCAGCTCGTGCGCTTCGGGGCGATCTCGCCCGAGGGCGCCGAGGTTCTGAAGATCATCGGCCAGTCGCGCTGCAACGTGGTGATCTCCGGCGGCACCGGCTCGGGCAAGACCACGCTGCTCAACTGCCTCACCGCCTTCATCGAGCTCGACGAGCGGGTCATCACCTGCGAGGACGCGGCCGAGCTTCAGCTCCAGCAGCCCCACGTCGTGCGCCTCGAGACGCGGCCGCCCAACATGGAGGGCCAGGGCCAGGTCACAATGCGCGACCTCGTCAAGAACTGCCTGCGCATGCGGCCCGAGCGGATCATCGTCGGCGAGGTGCGCGGACCGGAGGCCTTCGACCTGCTCCAGGCGATGAACACCGGCCACGACGGCTCGATGGGCACGCTCCACGCCAACAGCCCGCGCGAGTGCCTGTCGCGTATCGAATCGATGATCTCGATGGGCGGCTTCACCCTGCCCTCGAAGACGCTGCGCGAGATGATCTGCGGCTCGATCGACGTGGTGATCCAGGCCACGCGCCTGCGCGACGGCTCGCGGCGCATCACCCACATCACCGAGGTGCTCGGTATGGAGGGCGACGTCATCACCACGCAGGACGTGTTCCTCTACGACATCGTCGGTGAGGACGCGAACGGCAAGCTGGTCGGGCGTCATCGGTCCACCGGCATCGGCCGGCCGAAATTCTGGGAGCGGGCCCGCTATTACGGCCTGGAACGCCGGCTCGGCGAGGCGCTCGACGCCGCCGAGGTCGTCGATCGGAGCTGAGCGCATGCCCGATCTGTCCATCGCCGCTGCGGGCGGGTCCAACCTGCCGATCGCCGCCGGCCTGATCGGCATCGCCGTGGCGGCGGTGGCCTACGTGGCGATCCTGCCCCTGTTCGGCGACGAGCGCCGGGCGAGCAAGCGCCTGAAATCGATCGGCGTCTCCGCCTCCGGAGCGGCGATCCGGGGGGTGACGGTCAATCGGCGCGAGCAGGTCGCCAAGACGCTGAGCGAGATCGAGGCGAAGGCCAAGGGTGCCTCGAAGGCCACGCTGGAGCTGAAGCTCGCCCGCGCCGGCCTCGCCTGGACCAAGCAGACCTTCTACCTGATCTCGGCCGGCCTCGCGGGCTTCCTCGGGCTCCTGCTCTACATCATCACCGACAGCCCGATCGCGGCGGCCGGCGCCGCCTTCGCGGGGGGGTTCGGCCTGCCGGCCCTGCTGCTGCGCCGCATGCGGCTCAAGCGCATCGCGAAATTCAACAAGGAATTGCCCAACGCCGTCGACGTGGTGGTGCGGGGCATCCGCACCGGCATCCCGGTCGGCGACTGCTTCCGCATGGTCTCGCGCGAGGCCGAGGAGCCGGTCCGCAGCGAGTTCCGGACGGTCATTGAGACCCAGGCGCTCGGCCTCTCGCTCGGCGACGCGGTCACCCGCCTGGTCGACCGGGTGCCCACGCCCGAGGTGAACTTCTTCGCGATCGTGATCAACATCCAGCAGCAATCGGGCGGCAACCTGTCGGAGGCGCTGAACAACCTCTCTACGGTGCTGCGCGACCGGGCCAAGATGCGCGGCAAGATCCAGGCGATGAGCATGGAGGCCAAGGCCTCGGCTTCGATCATCGCCTGCCTGCCCTTCGGCGTGGCGGGCATCACGTCGCTGACGAGCCCGGACTACATCTCGCTGCTCTGGACGACCGATACCGGCAAGATCGCCCTGGTCGCCGCAGCCATCTGGATGTCGATCGGCATCTTCACGATCAAGAAGATGATCGCCTTCGAGTTCTGAGGCGCTTTTGCTCCCGTTGCCGGATACCGCTTCATGATCGACGCCATCGCGGAGAAGCTGTTCGATCCCCGCTTCATGGGCACGTTGCTGACCGCGATCGCGGCCGCCGCGACCGCCTTCGCGGTGGCACAGCCCTTCTTCGAGACCGACAGGCTCGCCAAGCGGATGAAGCTCGTCAGCGACGAGCGCGAGCAGATCCGGCGGCGCGAGCGGCTGCAGGGCGACCGCACGGTCAGTCGGGTCACGCTGCGCGTGGAGCCGAAGGCCTACATGAAATCCATCGTCGAGCGGTATCAGCTCCACCGCTGGCTCGGCACCGACACGGCCAAGCGGAAGCTGATGCAGGCCGGCTACCGCGGCCAGGGGTCAGAGACGGCGTTCCTGTTCTTCCGGCTGGTCGTCCCATGCGCCAGCGTGGTCGGCGCCGTGTTCTACCTGTTCGTGCTGGAGGCGATCGACACCTCCTACCTCGTCCGGTTCGGGCTGGTGATCGGGGCGGCCTACGGTGGCATCAAGGCGCCGGAGCTGTTCCTGGTCAACGCCGCCAAGAAGCGCCAGACCGAGATCCGGAAGGCCTGGCCCGACGCCCTCGACCTCACGCTGATCTGCGTCGAGTCCGGCATGGCGATCGAGCACGCGTTCCGGAAGGTGAGCACCGAGATCGCGGGCGCTTCGGTGGTGCTGGCCGAGGAACTGGCCCTGATGACGGCCGAGATGTCGTTCCTGCCGGACCGCCGGCAGGCCTACGAGAACCTCGTCCTGCGCACCGGGCTCGACCCCGTGAAGGCCGTGGCGACCGCCCTGATCCAGGCCGAGCGCTACGGCACGCCGGTCGGTCAGGCGCTACGGGTGCTGAGCCAGGAAAGCCGCGACCAGCGCATGAACGAGGCGGAGAAGAAGGCGGCCGGGCTGCCGCCCAAGCTCACGGTTCCGATGATCCTGTTCTTCCTGCCGGTGCTGTTCGTCGTCATCATCACGCCGGCCGTCATCCAGATCATGCGGACCCAATGACCGACGGCGCGCCCGGCGGCTCTCTCAGCGGATGCGGCCGGGGCGGGTCGGCTCGAACACGATCCGGCGGTGATAGGCACACCAGCTCTTGCCGTCGGCTACGGGCGCGCCGCAGCAGATCGCGCGGTCGTTCGGCTCGCCGATGATGTACTTGCACACAAAGGCGCCCGACTGCGCGAAGGGCACGCGCAGGTCGGCAGAGGGTTCCTTGACGGTCTCGGCATCGCCGATCTGGGACATGCGGACGAGTTGATTCATGGGATCGATCGGCTCAATAAGCATCCTGCTCGGCGGGAAAAGACGCCCCGGCAGTCAGGGAGGGTGGAACACCTTTCGCTGGGCCGTGCCCCGGCTCGCGTCCACCGGACCGGCCTGCAGGGCGGCCGGCTCAATGCCGGCCACGGGGACCGACGCGAACGGCGTGATTATGATGTCGTAACTGGGGTTAAGGCGTTTTAAAACAAGACCAGCCTGCATTGGCTGCATCGGACCATGGTGCAGGATGCGTAGCTCGTCGTATCACGGGCCGCTGCACTGCCATTCGCGGACCTGACGAAACCGCCTCGACGCCGCGGCTCGGCGAACGCCCGGACGTGCAACCCGGTGCGACCTGTGATTTGGTGCGCGCTCTCGCGAACAGAGCCGGACCTGCCCTATGGCCCATGCGCCCCTCGTGTCCCCCGACTGGCTGCACGACCGTCTCGCCGCCCCGGATATCGTGGTCCTCGACGCATCCTGGTACCTGCCGGCGGCCGGCCGCGATCCCGAGGCCGAGTTCCGCGTGGCGCATATCCCCGGCGCCCGGCGCTTCGACCTCGACGCGATGAGCGACACCGAGTCGAGCCTGCCGCACATGCTCCCCCGGCCCGAAATCTTCGCCGCGCGGATGCGCGCGCTCGGCGTCGGCGACGGCCAGCAGATCGTCGTCTATGACGGCCAAGGCCTGTTCTCGGCCCCGCGGGTCTGGTGGATGCTGAAGACCTTCGGGGTGCGCGACGCTCTGGTGCTCGATGGCGGCCTCCCTGCCTGGATCGCTGCGGGCTACCCCACCGAGGACGGCGAGCCGCGCCAGCCCGAGCGCCGGCACTTCACCGCCCGCCTCGATCACGGCGCGGTTGCGGACGCGACCGACGTCGCCCGCGCCCTGGAGACCGGCTCGGCCCAGGTGGTGGATGCCCGCTCCGGCACGCGCTTCCGCGGCGAGGAGCCGGAACCGCGGCCCGGTGTCCGCCCCGGACACATGCCCGGCGCCTGCAACCTGCACTACGCGGCGCTCCAGCGCGACGGCCGCATGAAGAGCCCGGAGGAACTGGCCTCGGTCTTCGCCGAGAACGGCGTCGACCCGAGCCGGCCGATCGTGACCACCTGCGGCTCGGGCGTGACCGCGGCCATCATCGCCCTGGCCCTGGAAACCATGGGCCGGCCGGCCCGAGGTCTCTACGACGGCTCCTGGTCGGAGTGGGGCGCCGATCCGACCCGGGCTGTGGCGACGGGCGCCTGAGCCGCGGCCCGCGCGTCGAAATCCGGACGCACGGATCCCGCAGCCACAGGGCTGCGGGTATGCCGAGGTCCTCTTGAACGCTCCGTATCAATTCCGATATATCGGAAGCGCCTGCGGTTGGGCGCTCTACGGAGAAAATCATGCCGCTTCACGACACCACTGCCCTCTCAGGCACCATCCGGCACGTCTTCGCCCATCGCTTCACCATCGAGGCGGACGGCCAGACGCATCTGGCCGATCTCGGGCCGAAAGGCGCGGACGCGTTCGCGCTGGCGAGCGGTCTCCACGTGATCCTCGAGGGCGAGCGTCGCCCCTCGGAGATCAAGGTTACGCGGATCTCGGCAGCGGGCCGGGATCCGGTGGAGATCCATCACAAGAAACCTCATCACGCGCCCGGATCCAAGCAGGCGGACACGCGTCCCGAGGGGCCGGCCGATCCTGCACGCGCGCTGGCGGCGGTTGCCGCGGCCGGTTGGACGCCGGCGGAAGCGCCGCGCCGCAAGCCGAAGCACTTCGAGGTCCTGGCGCGCCGGGGCGAGGCGGCGGCAACGGAGCTGCACGTCGACTTCGCCGGGACGATCTACAAGGAGAAGCCGGCCGATCCCGCGAAATGGGCCCCGCTGGCCTGAGGGCCGCCGGCGGGGACTGCCCCGGCACCCGCTCCACCGCATCGACCAGCGGTGCGGCGGTACTGGTCGGGCGCGGTCCGAGATGTCGACCCGGGCCGCTTGTCGGCGGCCCGGAATCACCGAGCCCTAGGCCGCCCGGATGGCGCGGCGCTTGTCGGCGGCGCTCCACTGCATCAGGCCGATCATGACCACGATCGTGGCGAGGTAGACGACCCCCTGCAGGGCGGTCGGCCGGTCGGTGTAGCCCACGAGGGCGTGCAGGACGCGACCCGGCCAGGAATTCTCGGCGATCAGCCCAGAGCTGTTCCACAGGGTGTGGCCGAGGATGTCGACCACACCTGCGTTGGCGAGGAACTGGGCAGCCTGCGCGGCGAGTCCCGCGGCCAGGAAGATGATGAGCACGCTGGTTATCGAGAACACGTAGCGGCTCGGGATCGAGGCGAGGCCGAGATAGGTCACCGCCGAGAGGAGCACGCCCGCCCCGATCCCTGAAACGGCGCCGAACTGGATGTCGGCCCCGGAGGTGCCGGACGCCACGAGGCCGTACAGGAACAGGACCAGCTCGGCGCCCTCGCGCAGGATCGCGGCGCCGATCACGATCGAGAGGGCGGCGGCCTCGCGCTCGCCCGAGCGCACCGCCGCACCGGCCGCGCGCAGCTCGCCGGCCAGCTCCTTGCCGTGCTTGCTCATCCAAGTGTTGTGCCAGATCAGGAGCAGCACGGCGACGATCAGCACCGCGGCGTTGAGGATGTCCTGGCCGTTGCCCTCGAAGGCGTCGGAGATCTTCTCGGCGAACAGGGCGACGAGGCCGGCGCCCGCGAGCCCGCCGGCCACCCCGAGCAACACCCAGCGCATCCGCCCGGGAATGCCCCGGGTCGCCGCCAGCACGATGGAGATGATGAGGCCCGCCTCGATGACTTCGCGGAAGGCGATGACGAAGGCGCCGATCATGGCGGTCTCCAGGGGTTAGAGGATTGCGGGGTGCACCGGCCGCGCTACCAGATCCAGAACAGCAGCACCCAGTTGGCCACCGACAGCGCGGCCGCGCCGGCGATGCAGGCCGAGGCTGCGACCCGGCGGAGTCCGCCGGCGCTGAGGCCGGCCACGCGCCAGGCGAGCCAGACGCTCCAGAGGCTCGCGCCGGCGAGCAGGCCGGCACGGATCTCCGCCACGTAAGGGATCACGATGCCGTCGCCGCGCAGGAACGTGACGGTGAGCGCCGAGAGCCCCAGGAAGACGCCGCAACCCGCGACCGGGATCAGCGTCTGGGTCAGGTGATGGAATCGCCGGAGCGACCAGCCGCCGAGGATGCGGCTTGCGAGCGCCACCATCGCCGACAGCGCGACCCCGAGGATCAGCGTCGCGGCGCCGATATAGGCCAGAAGCAGCGCGCCATCGAGGAGGGTCATCACGTCGTTGCGGTCGGGATAATTCGTGAGCACGAACCAGGGCGCGGAATGCTCCAGCGGCCACGTCGTCCCGTTCTCGATGAGCCACGTGGCCGCCGATTGCTTGGCATCGACGTACCAGGGGCTCGCCGACCACTGGAACGCGCCCACCGCCAGCGCAAGCATGCCGAACAGGATCAGCATCGTCTGATCGAGGCTGGGCTCCTGGCCGGCCACGTGGACGATCTCGTGGTTCGGCGAGCGCAGGGCGAGGTGCACCGCGCCGCGATGGTTGCTGCAGCGGCCGCACATGTGGCAGGCCCCGGCCCCGCGCATCGCCTTCACGGGCACGAGCGGCGCGCAGTTGAAGGCCTCCGAACCCCGGGCGGGCTTCGGCGAGGCCGCCCAGGCGGCGCGGTCGACCTGGAAGCTCACGGGGGCGAGCTTCGACAGCACCGCGAACACGCCGTTCACCGGACACAGATAGCGGCACCAGACCCGCTTGTTGCGCCCGTAGAGCAGGCCGACCGCGATTGCCGCGAGGGTCGAGCCGCCGAGCACTGCGAGAACCGGCTTCGGATAGCCGTACACGCTGGTCATCTGCCCGTAGACCGTGGTGCCGGCGAACGCCAGGAATGGCCAGCCCTGCCACGTGATCCAGCGCGGCACCGCATAGCCGCGGCTCCAGCGGCTCGCGAACTCGCTGAGCGCCCCCTCGGGGCAGAGCACGCCGCACCACGCCCGGCCGACCAGCACCATGCTCACCAGCACGAAGGGCCACCAGATTCCCCAGAAGGCGAATTGCGCGGCGAGCGTCAGGTTGGTCCAGATGTGGGCGGCGTTGCCGGGCAGCGGCAGCAGTGCCGGGACGATCACCAGCACCGCGTAGACGCCGACGATCAGCCACTGGATGGCCCGGATGATCCAGCCGTGACGGCGCAGCCCGTCACCGAACCGGGCGAGCCGCGCGTCGAGCACCGCCCGCCGCGACGCGACGCGGGGCAGCGTGAGGGAGCCTGGCGCTGCCGTTGACGCGCTCATTTGGCCACCAGGGTCGCCTTCGCCTCCGGGTGGAAGTCGTCGAACACCTGGTAGGTCCCGGCGTCGAGCGTGCGGAACACGATCGCCGAGGTCGATCCCGCGGCCAGCGCCTTCTCGCGCTTCAGCTCCATGCTCTCGAACTCCGCCGGCGACTGGCCGGTATTCGAGATCTCCAGCTTGAACCGGGTGTTGGCCGGCACCTCGATGACCGCCGGGAGGATCACCCCGTCGCGCATCTCGACCTTGATCACCGGCAGGTCGTCCGCGCGCGCGGGCGCCGCTGCGGCAGCGGCGAGCAGCAGGACGGCGAATCGGACGTGACGGAACAGACGGGACGGCACAGACAACTCCGGATTCTCAGTAGGCGCCCTTCTTGCCGACACCGGCGAAGGTGAAGTCCTGGGTCACGTCGAAGGGCTCGAACCACGGACCGACCCCGGTCTCCTTGTCGACGTGACGACCGAAATGACTGTCCTTGCCGGGCGGCGCCACCGTGACCGTGAGACGGTAGCGGCCGGGGCCGAACAGCTTGACGTTATCGCCGTAATGCGGCCCGTCATTGGCCACCATCGGCATCAGCATGCCGGAGACCTTCTGGTCCGTGGGCTTGTCGCCATCGAGCTTCACCGCCTCGAAGCGCACCGCGAGCGCCGGCACCCAGTCGCCCTCCGCGAAGCCGTTGCGGTTGTCCTTCGCGGCCCGGATATCCGTCTCGAGATGGATGTCCGACTGCGCGGCCTCGCGCATCATGCCGGGCGGATCCATCTCGATCGGCTGCAGGTAGACCGCGGCGACCTCCAGGCCGTTCCGGGTTACGTGCGGTCCGATCGGCACCTCCTTGGCCACGGCAACGCCCGTGACCGCGAGAAGGGAGGCCGCGGCGAATCCGCGGAGGGTCAGGACGACGTTCGAAGCGCGCATGCCTCGCACATAAGCCCTCGTGCGCGAAGTTCAAACAGGAATCGCAGCAGAATCAAATAATAACAATTCTAATCTAAGACGCTTTCGAAGGCGCACGCTGTATTCCCTGGTCTTTCGTCGGGATCACGGGAAGTCTCAGCGATTCGCACGAAGACGTTCAACGTGCCGCACCCGCTCGGATCTTGACCAACAAACGGAATTGGGGATCGTCACCGCAATGCCACGCTGGGAAGCGAGAATGCGTTCCGGCGCGGGAAAACGCGAGCCGCCAGGGTACGACCGCGGATCACGGCTTGCACGAGGCCGCACGCCGATTTAGCAAGTGCTATATTCCTGTTGCGAATCTCATGACGATCCCCTCCGTGCACCTGGCCAGCGCCGCAGCGCTCGTGCTGACCTTGCCGCTTCTCACACGTGAGGCGGCGGCGGCGGACCTCGCCGCACAGCGCCCGCCCGCGGAGGCGGCCAGCTACGCCGACTGGTCGGGGGGCTATCTCGGTCTCGAGGGCAGCGCGGGCGGATCTTACGGCGCCTACAGCTTCGGCCCGACCACGATCGGCGGCCGCTCCATCCCTCCCTTCAAGAGCGGCGACTCCACAGGCCGCAGCGATCAGGGTCGCGATGCCACCACCGCGGTCGGCGGCGCCTTCGGCGGCTGGAACTGGCAGACCGGACCGTGGGTCTACGGCGTCGAGGCCAGCCTCGATGTGGCGAACCTGAAGCGGCCCGTCCCGTCGACCATCGCGGGCTTCGGCTTCGGGGGCGTGGATCCGGCCTTCAACATCGTACGCGCCAAGACCGACCTGTACGGGAGCCTGCGGGCGCGGATCGGCTACAGCTTCGGCCGCTACCTGATCTATGGAAGCTTCGGGCTCACGGGCGCCAACGCCCGCGTCCTGGCAGACTATCCGGAACTCGACACGGGCGGCCGGAGCACGGCCCGGCGGGACCTCGGCTATGTCGGCTTCACCCTGGGCGCGGGCGTGCAATACGCCATCTCCGACACGCTCGCCCTGGGCATCGACTACCGCTACATCGACCTCGGCGGCAGCCGGCGCTTCCCGCTGGGCACGATACCGGGGGAGAGCGGCGGACCGGTGACGAGCCGGGCGAGCTTCACCTCGAATCAGATGTTCGCGCGGCTGATGTGGTTCCCGGACGGGCTGAGGGTGCCGCCGGACCCCGACGAGACCGCCCCGCACGATCCCGACAACGGCGACACCGGCCGCTTCTCGCTGCACGGGCAGACCACCCTGATCGCGCAGGGCGTGCCGGGCTTCCGCTCGCCCTACGCGGGTGCGCAGAGCCTGGTCCCGCATCAGGCCCGGCAGACCACCACGGCCACGATCTTCCTCGGGCTGAAGCTCTCCGACAGCACCGAGGTCTACTACAACCCCGAATTCAGCCAGGGCTTCGGCCTGTCCCGGACGCTGGGCGTCGCCGGCTTCGTCAACGGCGAGGCGCAGAAGGCCGGCGCCCCATTCCCGAAGCTGCGCTCGAACCGCTACTACGTGAAGCAGACCTTCGGGCTCGGCGGCGAGACCGTGGAGGTGCCGGACGGCCCGAACCAGGTCGCCACCCGCTACGATTCGGAGCGGATCACGCTGATCGCCGGCAAGTTCGCGCTGGGCGACTTCTTCGACGGCAACATCTACGCGCACGATCCCCGCGTCGATTTCTTCAACTGGTCGCTCTGGGGCTCCTCGGCCTGGGACTTCCCGGCCAATCTCCCGGGCTTCACGCAAGGGGTTTACGCCGAGTACAACCGGCCCGAATTCGCGATCCGCGCCGCCTACACGCAGGTGCCCAAGGAGCCGTCGAGCGACGTGCTCGACCCGCGCGTGTTCCGCCGCGCCGGCCTGAACGCCGAGTTCGAGCAGCGCTACGTGCTCCCGTGGCTGGAGCAGCCGGGCAAGCTGCGCTTCGGGCTGTTCTCGAATGTTGGCGTCTCGGCCAACAACCGGGAGGTGGTGACGCTGACGCAGCTGGGCGCCTTCGACGATATCAACGACGCGGTGGGGGCAACCCGGCGCCCCCGGCGCAAGACCGGCGGCTACATCAACCTGGAGCAGGCCCTCACGCCGGAACTCGGCCTGTTCGCCCGGGCCAGCCTGAACGACGGGCGCACGGAGAACATCTCCTTCACCGACATCGACCAGAGCTTTTCCGGCGGCCTGTCGCTGAAGGGCAAGGCCTGGGACCGGCCGGACGACACGGTCGGGATCGGCGCGGCGATGAACGGGCTCTCGCCCTCGCACCGGGCCGCCTTCGCGGCGGGCTATTACGGGCTGCTGATCGGCGACGGCCGGCTGAACTACGGCACCGAGCGGGCGCTGGAGACCTACTACGCCCTGAACCTCACCAAGTTCGTGACCCTGACCTTCGACTATCAGTTCATCGGGAATCCCGGCTACAACCGCGACCGCGGGCCGGCGCATTTCTTCGCCTCGCGGCTCCACGCGGATTTCTGATCGCGATCCGGTCAGTCCGCCGCCTCGCTCACCGTCGGTCCGAAGATATCCTCGAAGGCGGCCCGCAGCTGCATGTCGACCTCGGCCATGCTCACCGGCAGGCCGAGATCCACGAGGCTCGTCACCCCGTGCTCCCGCACGCCGCAGGGGACGATCCCATCGAAATGCGACAGGTCGGGTTCGACATTCAGGCTGATGCCGTGGAAGCTGACCCAGCGGCGGACCCGGATGCCGATCGCCGCGATCTTGTCCTCGACGCCGGGTCCCTTCTCGGGACGGCGCACCCAGACGCCGACCCGGTCCTCCCGGCGCTCGGCGCGGACATTGAAGGCGGCGAGTGTCTCGATCAGCCACGCCTCCAGGCTCGCCACGTAGGCGCGCAGGTCGCGGCTGCGCCGGTCGAGGTCGAGCATCACGTAGGCGACCCGCTGACCCGGGCCGTGATAGGTGTACTGCCCGCCGCGCCCGGTGGCATGAACCGGGAAACGGTCCGGCGCCACGAGATCCTCGGACCGCGCCGAGGTGCCGGCGGTGTAGAGCGGCGGATGCTCCAGCAGCCAGACGCATTCCGGCGCCGCGCCGCTTGCGATCGCCTCCGCCCGCGCCTCCATCCAGGCGAGCGCCGGCGCGTAGTCCACGGGCGCGTCGCTCACTCGCCAGCCCACCGGCCCGGCGACCGGATCGGGGCCGGGTCGCTTGGGGAAGGCGTGCGGACGGACCGTGAGGCGCGGCGCGTTTACCAAGAGTTCACCATCCTGCGTCGATGGTCGAAGCCTTCAACATTCGCGGCCGGCGCTGGCAAGGTCCGGCCGCGAGACGGGATGGCGGGCTGTGGCGGTCTTCGAGACCCTGAAGGTCGATCTGACGGTGGTGCTGGGCCGCGCGCGCATGCCGCTTCACATGCTGCTGCGCATGGGCCGCGGCGCCGTGATCGAGCTGGAGGCCAGCGACAGCGACATGGTCGAGATCCTGGCCAACGATCACCCGATCGCCCGCGGTCAGATCGTGGTGACCGGCGACCGCATCTCCGTCGAGGTGACGGAACTGATCCGCAAGGCGGCCTCGATCGTCGAGCCCGGCATCAGCATCGGCGACGGCGCGGTCCCATTCCTGGAGGGCGGCTACGATTCCCCGTGAGCGGAGCGCTTGTCGGCGGCGGATCGATCTGTTATCCGCTGCGCCGCGCGACACGAAAGCGGCCTCGGGTTTTCTCGCGGGGCGCAACGGTCGGGCAAGCGGACCGGGCTTCGGGTCCGATGCGGCCATGGCGGAATTGGTAGACGCGCTAGCTTGAGGTGCTAGTCCCGCGAGGGGTGGAGGTTCGAGTCCTCTTGGCCGCACCAACCTCTTCTTGAAGTATGAGAAGAGGTCAGGGGCGAAACATCGTGACGGAGGCGACCGGCTGTTGCGCAGCGGTCCCGTCAACGACGTCTCAGAATGATGTGATGGAGCGGTTCGGCCGGCGCGGCGACGTCGCGCGGCGGCCATGCGAGGCCGCCCAGGCCTTCGCGATCGCGTTCCTTCAATCCGTCGAGCCCTCGGGCAGGCCGGCCATGCGTGCCCCCTCCACGATATGTGCATATTCCTCCATGAACGTCGGGTTTCGTGAATAGTCGGCCTTGGCCAGCGTGTGCACCGTGTAGCCGGGCATGAGCTTGAGGACGTTGTCGATAGCGTCCTTGGCCTGTTCCTTGTGACCCAGCCAAGCATGCGCCACGGCCAGATCGATATACGAGAAGTAATACGGCGTGTGCCCGACCGACCGGTTGCACCACTTGATCGCCTCGTCCCAATGCTTCAAATGTGTATGGGCGTGACAGATATAATACTCCCACGCATTGAGGAGCGGGTCTTTCGGACTTAACCGGATTGCCTTCTCGACATGCCCGAAGGTCTTGTCGGCCTTTCCGTCCCAGAGATTGATGATACCGGCAAGTGCGTGCGCGATCGCCATGTTCGGATCGTATTCGACGGCGACCGCGATCTCTCGCAGCCCCAGCTCGAAATCCTTCGTCGCCCGAAGAACCTCCGCCTTCACGTAATGGGCCATCGAACTTTGCGTGTTCGCCGCAATACCTTCATCCGCGAGCCGTAAGGCGAGCCGGGAATCGGCGGCGACATCTTTGCTGACCCTTGTGTTGACGGATTGCGCGATGGCTCTCGCAAGTCCGATCTTCGCTTGCGGGTTGTTGCTATCGATCTTCAAGCTCTGCTCGAACTTGTCGCGCGCCTCCAACGTATTTGCGGGCGTCCGCGGCCGGTTCATCGCGGCCCATCCGAGCATATTCAGGTCGGCGGCAGTCGGGTTGAGCGAGCCCTCCCGCAATATTCTCAGTCCTTCGGCCTGACTGAGCTGAATATCCAGCGAACGCGCGAGTCGCGCAACGAACTCGGCCTGGATCTCTCCCAGCCGACTCCGCTCGCCATCGAAGCGTTCGGCCCAAATGTGCGCGCCCGTCTCCGTCGAGATGAGCTGCGCGTTCAGGAGCACATGATCCCCGGTGCGCCGAACACTCCCTTCCAACGCGTACCGGACACCCAGATCACGACCGACCTGCTTCACGTCGACGGCCTTGCCCTTGTAGGTGAAGGCCGTGTTGCGGGCGATCACGAAGCTGCCGGCAAGATGCGAGAGGTCGGTGGTCAGATCCTCGGTCAGCCCATCGGCGAAGAAATCCTGCTCCGGATCGTTGCTCAGGTTGGCGAACGGCAGCACCACGAGCGAGAGCGGCGGCAGCGGCTTCGGCGGCAGTCCGTTCTGGACCGCGAGCGTCTGCTCCGGCCTCGGCGCCGCCCTCGACCACAGGGACCAGACCGTGCCGCCCGCAAGGGCGAGGATCAGGCCGCCCGCGAGGCAAGCCGACGCGGCAACGCCGAGTCCCCGGCGTGGGCGCGCCGCCGCGGCAGGAGGCGAAAGCGGAATCCCGCCGGTCGCGGCGGACGGCTCGTCCGCGTCGTCCTCCTCATCGTCGGGCGGCGCGAGGGTCCGGACGGCGTCCGCGGAGAGAGCGAACACGCCGATCGGACGCGCGATGTTTTTCAGGTCCAGCTTGCCCTTGTCCTCGAAGCGGTAGGGCACCTTGTCGCGCACCTGCTCGTGGACCGAGCGCGACACGCACAGCCCGCCGGGCTCGGACAAGGGCTCCAGGCGCGCCGCCACGTTGACGCCATCCCCGAACAGATCCCCGTCCGGCTGGGCGATCACGTCGCCGACATTGATCCCGAAGCGCAGCTTGAACCGCTTGTCATCCGGCAATGCGGGCTCGAACCCGGCCATCGCCCGTTGGATGTGGATCGCACAGGAGACAGCTCTCAAGGGGCTCGGGAACTCGACCAGCAGGCCGTCGCCCATCGACTTCACGATGCGCCCTTGTGCCGCCTTGATGGCCGGATCGGTGACTTCGCGACGGAGACCTTTGAGGCGTCGGATCGTCCCCGCTTCGTCGGCGCCCATCAGCCGGCTGTACCCGACGATATCGGCAACCACGATCGCCGCCAGACGCCTGACCATCACCTTTCCGCCCTGCGCTTACGACCCGAACCGTGGCGCCTCATTGCTTTAATCATAGCATGTCGGCGATCCCGAAACGCAAGTCCGGGAGCGTCGACATCGGAGTTCGACCCTGGAATGCGGAGCTTCGCTTATACGAAGGCAGCATCAATGCGGTGCTGCATTCCGATCACGCGAACGGCGATCAATGCCGAAGCGTACGATGAACTTCACAGAAACTCAGCCTAATAATAAATTGGAACATTCGGGATCTATTCTGGCTCGATTGCATCTGCCTCGGAGAGGCCGGCTTCGAACCGGGAGGTTTTGAAGCCGGACCAGGATAGCCATGCCGCAGCATCAAGCAGTGCGCGCCCTGGGACGCTGACGCACGCTCCAGCGACGATCCCGAAGCCTGGCCTCTTCCACAGGGTCCGGCACGCAACGCGGTCGATTTGGCCAGTCCATTCCTAACCTGACCCGGGCGAACCGCGACCACAGGACACGAGCGACCGAGCCGGCCAGCCGTTCGCCGCCCACAAGGCGCGCGCAGGGGGCCAGGACCGCCGATCCCGACACAGGATGCCCGGATCGTTCGAAACTATCCTCTAATGCCACTCATATCAGATCGAGTTTTTATTTCGACGCCGTCAGATGATCGAATTAGAAATATTTCAGATATTCAATATTTTACAGTCAATCTCCAAATACATCCAGCGATTTCCGCAGAGAAACTGTTGCGCCATCTCAGAGAAGGCGCTAAAATTGATCCCAGTCCGACCTCGAGTCTGATCCGAATGGCCTGCACCCCCCAATCCGCCGAGCTGACGTGGCGCGGCATCGCCCTGGGCGGGGCAATCACGCTGCTGTTCACCGCCGCCAACGTCTATCTCGGCCTCAAGGTGGGTCTGACCTTCGCGACCTCGATTCCCGCCGCCGTCATCGCCATGGCAATCCTGCGCCATCTGCCCGGCGCGACGGTCTTGGAGAACAACATCGTCCAGACCGTCGCGTCCGCGGCTGGCACGCTGTCGGCCATCATTTTCGTGCTGCCGGGACTGGTGATGATCGGCTGGTGGCAGGGCTTCCCATGGCTCACCACGGCGGGCATCACCGCGACGGGCGGGATCCTCGGCGTGATGTTCTCCGTGCCCCTGCGCCGGGCGCTCGTGGTGGAGTCCGATCTGCCCTTTCCCGAAGGCCGGGCCGCCGCGGAGGTTCTGGCGGTCGGATCGCGCAGCCGGGCCGAAGAGGCCGACAGCGCCCGCGGGCTGCGGATCCTCGCCTGGAACGGCCTCGTCTCGGCGGCCTTCGCGGCGCTCGCGCAGACCCGCCTCGTCCTCGACAGTGCCGGCGCCTGGTTCCGGGTCGGGGCCGGTGCCACCGGGATCGCCGGTAACCTGTCCTTCGCGCTGATCGGCGTCGGCCACCTCGTCGGGCCCTCGGTCGGGGCCGCGATGGCGCTGGGGCTGGCGATCGCCTGGGGCGGGCTGATCCCGCTCCTCACGGCCGAGCAGCCGATGCCGGGCGTGGGCCTGGAGGCGTGGGTCGGCACGGTCTTCCGCCAGGACGTGCGCTTCTTCGGCGCCGGCGTGATGGGCGTCGCGGCGATCTGGACGCTGGTCCGGATCGCCGGTCCGGTCCTCGGCGGAATCCGCTCGGCGCTCGCCGCCGGACGCGTCCGAAGGGCGGGTGAGGTGCTCGCCCGCGAGGAGCGCGACCTGCCGGTCTCCGCGGTCATCGCGGTCTCCCTCGCCCTGCTCGCGCCGATCGGCTGGCTGCTGTGGGGCGTGCTGGCCGGAACGCCGCTGGAGGAGGAGGCCCTGCCGCTGATCGCCGGCGCGCTGCTGTTCATCCTCGTGGTCGGGCTCGGCGTGGCGGCGGTGACCGGCTACATGGCCGGCCTGATCGGCGCGTCGAACGCACCCCTGTCGGGCGTCGGCATCCTGGCCGTCCTGGCGAGCGCGGCGCTGTTGCTGGGTCTGTTCGGCCGCACGGCGGATCCCCAGGGCACCCGGGCACTGGTGGCCTACGCGCTGGCGGTCACCGGCATCGTGTTCGGCGTCGCCACCATCGCGAACGACAACCTGCAGGATCTCAAGACCGGCCAGCTCGTCGGCGCGACCCCCTGGAAGCAGCAAGTCGCCCTGATCATCGGCGTGGCCTTCGGCTCGGTGATCATCCCACCGGTCCTGAACCTCCTCGGGGCGAGCTTCGGCTTCGCGGGCGCGCCCGGGGCGGGTCCGAACGCGCTCGCGGCACCGCAGGCCGGGCTGATCTCCGCCCTGGCGCGGGGCGTCCTGACCGGCGACGCCAATTGGCGCATGCTCGGATGGGGCGCCGCCGCCGGCCTGTGTCTCGTCGTGCTGGATGCGGGGCTCGGCCGCCTGAAAGCCCTGCGCCTGCCGCCGCTTGCGGTCGCGCTCGGGATCTACCTGCCGATGAAGCTGGTGCTGCCGCTGGTGGCGGGCGCCGTGATCGGCACCCTGTACGATCGCTGGGCCCGGGGCCGGCCCGATTCCGGGCGGTCCCTGCGCATGGGCACGCTTACGGCAACCGGCCTCATCGTCGGCGAGAGCCTGTGGGGCGTCGCCTTCGCGCTGATCGTCTACCTGTCTGGCAGCGACGCGCCCCTGGCGGTGGCCGCAGCGGAGGATCCGGCTCCGGCGGCCCTGGCCGGCCTGCTGCTGTTCGCGGGATCGGGGGCGGCCCTGTACCAGCACGCGCGGCGGTCGGCCTGACGCCGCCGCAACCCGGCCCTGCATTGACTTCGCAGGCGCACACCGTCATATCGCCAGTGCAGCGTCAGCGGCCGTCATGGCCCGCTTGAGGGGGCTGCGTGACGGATCGGGCGCCTTCCGGCGTGATCCGGCCCCCCTCTTCATAACGTGCATGCACCCGGGCCGCCCCATCACGCGGGCTGCCCCCTGCCAACGGACCGGCTCCCCAAGTGTTATCGCTCGCAGTCTCGCGACGCGCGCGGCCGGCCCTGCTGCATCGGATACATCCTTGACCCAATTCACCGATTTCGGCCTCGCCCAGCCCGTGCTGCGGGCGCTCAGCGAGGCCGGCTACGTCGCGCCGACCCCGATCCAGGCCCAGGCGATCCCGCCGGCCATGGCGGGCCGCGACCTCTGCGGCATCGCCCAGACCGGCACCGGCAAGACCGCGGCCTTCGCGCTGCCGATCCTGCACCGCCTCTCGCTCTCGGACCGTCGCGCCCCGCGCCGCGGTTGCCGGGTGCTGGTTCTCTCGCCGACCCGCGAGCTCGCCAACCAGATCGCCGAATCGTTCACCGATTACGGCCGGTACCTGTCCTACACCACCACGGTGGTGTTCGGCGGCGTCACCATCAGCCGCCAGGAGCGGGCGCTCGCACCCGGCGTCGACATCCTGGTCGCCACGCCGGGCCGGCTCATCGACCTGATCGAGCGCCGGTCCCTGACGCTCGACGGCGTCGAGATCCTCGTCCTCGACGAGGCCGACCAGATGCTCGACCTCGGCTTCATCCATGCCCTCAAGCGCATCGTGAAGATGCTGCCGCAGAAGCGCCAGAGCCTGTTCTTCTCGGCCACCATGCCGAAGAACATCGCCGGGCTCGCGAGCCAGTACCTCGCCGATCCGGTCCAGGTCGCGGTGACCCCCGTCGCCACCACGGCCGAGCGGGTCGAGCAGCAGGTGATCTTCGTCCATACCGGCGCCAAGCAGGCCCTGCTGGGCCATATCCTGCGCGATCCGGCGATCGAGCGCGTCCTTGTCTTCACCCGCACCAAGCACGGCGCGGACCGGGTCGTGCGCGGCCTCGACAAGGTCGGCATCGCGGCGGCGGCGATTCACGGCAACAAGAGCCAGCCCCAGCGCGAGCGGGCGCTCGCCGCGTTCAAGGACGGCTCCAGCCGGGTGCTGGTCGCCACCGACATCGCGGCCCGCGGCATCGACGTCGAAGCCGTGAGCCACGTGGTCAATTTCGATCTGCCGAACGTGCCGGAGAGCTACGTCCACCGGATCGGCCGTACCGCCCGTGCCGGCGCGGACGGGCTCGCCATCTCGTTCTGCAACGACGAGGAGAAGGCCTACCTGCGCGACATCGAGCGCATCACCCGCCAGAAGGTGCCGGTCGCGGGCTTCCCCGAGGGCTTCAACCCGCCGTCGCGCCAGGAAGCCGCGGAGATCGCCCGTGAGGAGGAGCGCCGCCCCGAGCGGCAGCAGCGCCCCGGCGGCGGTCGACAGGGCCAGCGGCCCCGACAGCAGCAGGGCCGTCCCCAGCAGGGGCAGCCCGGTGGCGGCCGCGGATTCGGCGGTCAGGGTGCGCCCCGTCAGGGCCGCCCCCAGGAGGGTCGGGCCGATGGCCGCGGCCACGCTCCGCAGCACGCCCCGCAGGGTCGTGAGACCCGCGCGGACCGTCCCGCCCGGCCGCAGGGCGAGCGCCCGAGCCAGGGCCGTCCGAACCGCGACGCCCGGCCGCCCCAGCGGGCGGATGCCCGTCCGCGCAGCGGCGGCAGCGAGGGCCGCAGCATCGGCTGGCTGGAGCGGTCGCCCCGCTCCTGAGGCCTGACGCTGCCCATCGCGATCACGAAGCCGCCCGGGACGAGTCCGTCCCGGGCGGCTTTCTTTTTGAGAGTCGCTCGGAAGCGCCTGCGAGGCCGCGCCTCGAAGGGCATCGGCGGCCGATGCCAGCGTCGCCCGCGATGACGGAGCCGCGCGCAGGCACCGCGTGCGGCCGGCCGACGTCCGGTCTCTTTCCTCCGCAGGCCGTTCGACCCATCTCCTTCCGGATCTCACAGGGAGCCTGCACCATGCGGTTCGAACTCTACCGGGACGCGAAGGGCGAATGGCGCTGGCGCCTGCGGGCCCGGAACGGCGAGGTGATCGCGGAGTCCGGCGAGGGCTATGCCCGCCGCGAGGATTGCGAGCACGGCATCGCGCTTGTGCGCCAGAGCGCCGAGGCTCGTGTCGAGGACATGACGACCAAGATCGCCTGATCCTGCCAGTCCCAGCCGGGTCTCAATCCGCGATCAACCCTGTTCGAAACGTCGCAGCGGTTAAGCTGCAACGCTTCCGCTCGCCCATGCGTTGCAGCGGTTCGAACCGGGCGGAGGTCCTCGCATCCCGTGCGGTTCGTCGACCGAGACGCAATCACACAAAGGGAGTCGAGACCGTGCTGAGGAAATTCCTGCTCGCGGCCCTGCTGGTGCTGGGCTTCGCGGCCGCCGCGCCGCAAGGAGCGTCCGCCGCCCCCGTCGGTCCGGGGCTCGCCCTGCCGGCCGGCGCTGCACCCGCTGTCACCGAGAAGGCCCAGTACTACTACCGTCGCCGCTTCTACGGCCCGCGCCCCTATTGGCGCCGCCCGTATTACGGCCGCCGGTTCTACGGCCCGCGTCCCTACTGGCGCCGCCCGTATTACGGCCGCCGGTTCTACTACTAAGCGCCAGCTGGCTTGACCGGCCCGGCGGCTCCCCTGAGCCGCCGGGCTTTTTCATATCCTGATTCGAGGTGCGCAGACGGCGCGCCTGCTTTATTGTGCAGGCGATGGGACAGGCCGCGGCAGATCGGCCTGCCCGGGAGGACATCCGATGAACGATATCGCGCAACGCGCCGAGCCGGCAGCGCCGACGCGGGACCTCTGGCAATCCATCCCGCTCGAATGCATCCTGAGCGCGGTCGCGGTTCTGCTGGCGGCGGGATTGAAGCTCGCCGGCCTGCTGTCCTGACGGCGCGAGGCGGGCGGATGGACGGCATGCAGCAGGTCGGACTCTCATCGGCCGGAGGTGTTCCTGTGCCGCAGGACATCGATTCACCTCAGGGCGACCTGACGGTGCGCACCATCGCCATGCCGGCCGATACCAACGCCAATGGCGACATCTTCGGCGGCTGGGTTCTCTCGCAGATGGATCAGGCCGGCGGTATCGCCGGCGTCGACCGGGCGCAGGGCCGGGTCGTGACCGTGTCGCTCAACGCCATGACCTTCATCCGGCCGGTCCGCGTGGGCGACGTGCTGTGCGTCTACACCCGGGTGTCGCATGTGGGCCGCACCTCGATGAAGATCGAGGTCGAGGCCTGGGCGCGGCGCTTCTGCACCCAGGTCCGCGAGCGCGTGACCCAGGCCACCTTCACGTTCGTGGCAATCGACGAGGCTGGCCGCCCGCGGCCGATCCCGCCGGCGGTGCCCTCGCCCCGCGCGGCTACTTGATCACCCCGCAGGCAACCCGGTCGCCAGCCCCGCCGATCGGCTGAGCCGTGTGATCGTCCTCGTTGGCGTGGATGATCAGCGCCGATCCGTCGCCGTCCTTGAGCCCGCCCTCGCCATTGAGGGGCGTCTCGCTCGACACCTCGGCCTGGGCCGAGCCGTCCTGGCCGACATAGAGGTTCGGCAGATCGCCCTCGTCGGGACCCTCCGCGTTCAGCAGGCCGTGTTTGCTCTGGTCGTGGTTCACATGGGCCTTGGAATTCATGAACTTCGGATCCGAGCAGTCGCCCACGGCGTGAAAGTGCATGCCGTGCCAGCCGGGGGGCAGGCCGCCGGGCTGGATCGCGACACGCAGCACCAGCGCGTTCGCGCCGTCGCGGATCGCCAGCTTCCCGATCGTGTCGCCCTTGGCGTTCTTGATCGGGGCCTCGTAGGTCTCGGCCGCCTTGGCGGATTCCTTGGCGGCCTCCTTCGGGGGTTCCTGCGCGAGGGCGCCGCTCGCGGCGAAGGTCCCGAGCAATGCGAGCAGCGGCAGGGTACGGATCATGCGGTGGCTCTCCTGTACGGCCCGGTCTAGTTAGGGAGCGCGCCGCCCTTCGACAGGGCCGCACCGCCGAACCTCTACCGCAGCTCTACCGGCACCGCACGAAACCCTGATGAATCGCGACCGGCCCATACCGGATCCCGCCACGACCGCGGCGGCTGAACCGCCCAAGCGGCGCGCCGACCTGTTCCTCGTGGAACACGGCCATTTCGAGAGCCGGGCGCGGGCGCAGGCGGCGATCCGGGCCGGGCTCGTGCGGGTCGACGGGCGGCCGCTCACGCGTCCGTCGGACGCGATCGCCCCGGGCGCCCGGGTCGAGGCGACGCCGGAGCATCCCTACGCGTCCCGGGGCGGCCTCAAGCTCGCCGCGGCCCTGGAGGCGTTCCGGCTGGTTCCGGATGGGCGCACCTGCCTCGATGTCGGGGCCTCCACGGGTGGCTTCACGGACGTTCTGCTCGCCGGCGGCGCGTCTCATGTCTACGCGGTGGATGTGGGACGCGGGCAGCTCCATCCCCGCCTGGCGGCCGATCCGCGGGTGACGAACCTGGAAGGCACCGACATCCGCACCCTCGCTCCGGCCGCGCTGACGCCGCCTCCGGATCTCGCGACCGTCGACGTGAGCTTCATCGGCCTGCGTCTCGTGCTGCCGCCTCTGCCGGGGCTGCTCGCACCCGGCTCCAGCCTCGTCGCGCTGATCAAGCCGCAATTCGAGGCCGGCCGCGCGCGGGTCGGGCGCGGCGGCCTCGTGCGTGATCCGGAGGTGCACGCGGAGGTCTGCGCGACAGTACGGGACGCGCTGCTGGCGCTCGGTGCCACGATCCTCGGCCTGATTGACTCGCCCGTTCCGGGCGGCGACGGCAATGCCGAATTCCTGATTGGCGCGCGATTCCCATGAGCGAGACGGTCACGATCCGAGACCTCGGCGCCCGCGGCGACGGGATCGCCGAGGACGGGGTCCTCGTCCCCTATACGCTGCCCGGCGAGCGCGCGACGATCCGCCGGGAGGGCCGGCGGGCCGAGCTTCTGGGCATCGCGCAGGCCTCGGCCGACCGGGTCGAGCCGTTCTGCCCCTACTTCATGCGCTGCGGCGGCTGCCGCACGCAGCATCTCGCCCGGCCGGCGGAACTCGCCTGGAAGCGCGGCCTCATCGCGCAGGCCCTCTCCCAGGCCGGCCTCGACGTGGCGCCCGACCCGGCCATCGACGCGCATGGCGCCGGGCGGCGTCGGATCACGCTCCATGTCCGGGAGATCGACGGCCGAGCCGAGGCCGGCTTGATGGCGGCGCGCAGCCACGCGCTGGTGCCGATCGACCATTGCCCGATCACCGTGCCGGCGCTGCACGCCGCGCCCGAGGTGGCGCGCCGCCTCGCGGCGCCCCTCGGCCATGGCCGCAAGCCCCTCGACGTGGCCGTCACCGCCACCGACCAGGGCCTGGACGTCGACCTGCGCGGGCACGGGCCGGTGAGCGCCGGCGTCGGCGCCGCCCTGGTGCGGATCGCCGGCGAGCTCGGCCTCGCCCGGCTCTCCCTTCACGGCGAGCGCCTGATGGAGGCCGAGCCCGTCTCGGTCACCGATGGCCGAGGCCGCCTCTATCCTGCCCCCGGCGGCTTCCTCCAGGCAACCGCCGCCGGGCAGGCCGTGCTCACGGATCTCACGCTGTCGGCGCTGGGACCGCGCGCCAAGCGCGTCGCGGACCTGTTCTCTGGGTGCGGGCCGCTCAGCCTCGCGCTGGCCCGTGAGGCCGCGGTCCAGGCCGTGGAAGCCGATGCCGCCGCCCTCGCGGGCCTCGACCGGTCGGCCCGTGCGGCCACGGGACTGCGCGCGATCACGCGCGAGCGCCGCGACCTCTTCCGCCGGCCGCTGCTCCCGATCGAGCTCGACGCCTTCGACGCGGTGGTGTTCGATCCGCCGCGGGCCGGCGCGGAGGCCCAGGCCCGCCAGCTCGCCGCGTCGCGTGTGCCCCTGGTGGTCGGCATCGCGTGCGATGCCGGCACCTTCGCCCGGGATGCGGCGGCGCTCGTCGCGGGTGGCTACCGGCTGGAGCGGGTCACGCCGGTGGACCAGTTCCGCCATTCGGACCACGTCGAGATGGTCGGCGTGTTTCGCCGCCCGCCCGCGCGGCGGCGCTGAAACCACGCAACCGGCGGCGAAGTCCCACGTTCTCTCGAGGATTGGAGGTCCCATGACTCGCCGCTCGCTTCGCCCGCTCGCGCCGGCCGTCCTGAGCCTCGCCTGCGCAACCCCGCTGGCGGCGCAGACCGTCGCGCCCGACCAGACCGGGACCGGCGGGGGACCGGCCTCGACCATCACGGCACCGAACACCAACAGCCTTGGCGTGACCAAGCCGCCGGGCACGTCGCTCGGCCCGGGCGAGATTCCGTCGCGCCGGGAAGAGCGGCGCGAGCGGGCGCTGACCGACAAGATCGACGACAGCATCTGCGAGGGCTGCAACTGAGGCCGGGCCGTCCCTGCGAGGCGGGCGGCGATGTCACGGAAGCGTCAGAAAACACCGCCACATCCGCCGCACAGCTTGCGTCGGGACTCGGCGTGCCGGATGCGGGCTGGGCCAGCGTCGCTCCGTGACCGTTCCGCATCCGAGACCCGTTCGTGATCTTCATCCACCAGCCTGCCGTCGGCGCCGGAGCCACGCTGCTCGAGCGCCGGGTCATCGACCTTCAGGACACGATCCCCGACGACACCATCTGGCTCGACCTGATCCGACCGAGCCGCGAGGAAGAGCTGAAGGTCGAGGCCTTCGCGGGGATCGAGGTTCCCACCCGCGAGGAGATGAAGGACATCGAGCCCTCCGAGCTGCTCTACGTCGAGGACGGCGCCCGCTACATGACCGGGCGCGTGCTCTCGAAGGTGAGCGACGCCGAGGAGCCGGGTCTCGCCGGCATCACCTTCATCCTGCGCGGCAACCGGCTCGTGACCGTGCGCCACGAGGAGCCGCAGGCCTTCCGCATGTACACGCAGCGCGCCGGACGATCGATGGGCAACGGCAGCGCCTCCGCGGCCTCCGGCGAGGCGATTCTCGCGGGCCTGATCGAGGCTGTGATCGACCGCGCCGCCGACGTGCTCCAGCTCCAGGGCGAGCGCATCGACCGCCTGTCCGGCAAGATCTTCGAGGTGCAGGAGGACCCGTCCGCCCGCAACACCGCCCTGCAGGACACGTTGCGCGCGCTCGGCCGGCATGGCGACCTGATCTCGAAGCAGCGCGAGAGCCTCGTCTCGATGGAGCGGATCCTGCTCTCGCTGTCCGCGACGTATCGAACCAACAAGGCTCCGCGTGATCTGCGGGAGGATGTCCGTTCGACGCTGCGGGATCTTCAATCCCTGGAGGAGCACGCGACCTTCCTGTCCACGAAAATTCAATTCTTGCTCGATGCGACCCTCGGGCTCGTCAACCTCGAGCAGAACAACATCATCAAGCTGTTCTCGGTCATGGCCGTGGTCTTCATGCCGCCGACGCTGATCGCGTCGATCTACGGCATGAACTTTAAATCCATACCGGAACTAGATCTCACCTTCGGATACCCGATGGCGCTGGTCATGATGGTGGTCGCCGCTGTATTCCCATACGTTTTCTTCCGGTGGAAGAAGTGGCTTTAGCCAGAAATGCTGGTACAGAGCCGATAAAATATTAAGACCTGTGCGGGAGCATGGCGGAGCCTGTAGGCGCGGCTCGGCCGCGAGGACGGAAACCTCATGCGACTCTCTCTCAAGACGGTCCTCGCCGGTGCGATCGGCCTGCTCGCCCTCGCCGCCGTCGGCCAGGGGATCGCCAGCGTCGTGACCCTGTCGGAGATCGAGCGGAACGCCGACGCGGTCTCTCAGCAGGCCCTGCCCGCGCAGAACCAGGCCGAGGCCATCGGCACGGCCGTGCGGGAGGCGCGGCTGCGCCTCTACCGGCTCGCGGTCGCCTCCCCCGACCCGGCGGCCCTGGACAAGAACCAGACCGCGCTCACCGACACCTTGGCGGAGCTCTCCAACCTCCGGCAGGCCTATCAGGAGCGTCTGACCAGCCCGCGGGATCGTGAGGTCTACGAGCGCTTCACGACGGCCTGGAACGCCTACCAGAACATCCAGCTGCAAGTGGTCGAGCTGATGATCGCGGGCGATCAACCCGGCGCCCTCGGGCTCGTACTGGACCCCGCGACGGCGGCGCAGAACGACGCGGCGGTGGCGAGCCTGACGGAATCGATCGCCTCGGCCCGGGCGTTGACGGAAGCCAACGTCGCCGAGACCGTGCAGGCGGCAACGCGCGCCAAGCTCATCGCGATGGCCGCCACCGTGGTGGGCCTCGCGGTTGCGGCGGCCGCGATGCTGTTCGCCCTGTTCGGGATCGCGCGCCCGATCGAGCGGATGACCGGCGCGATGGGCCGGCTCGCCCAGGGCGACGAGACCGTACCGGTTCCCCACACCGGACGCGGTGACGAGATCGGCGCGATGGCGGCGGCCGTGCAGGTCTTCAAGGACAACCTGATCCACAGCCGTGCCCTGGAGCGGGAGACCGCCCTGGCGCGGGAAGGCGCCGAAGTGCAGCGCCGACGCGCCGTCCATGCCATGGCCGGGTCCTTCGAGGCGGCGGTCGGCGGCGTGCTGGCGCGGGTTTCGGACGCCGCCCTCGGCCTGCGGGCGGAGGCCGAGGCCATGACCAGCACCGCCACCCACACGGCCGAGCGCTCGGCGACCGTGGCGGGTGCGGCGCAGGAGGCCGCCATGCATGTCGGCACGGTCGCGGCGGCCGCGGAAGAACTCGGGGCCTCGGTCCTGGAGATCGGCCGGCAGGTGGACGGCTCGGCCGAGCTTGCCCGGGGGGCCGTGGTCCAGGCGGGCGAGACGGCCGGCCTCGTGCAGGAGCTGAGCATCGCCGCGGGCCGGATCGGCGACGTCGTGCGCCTCATCACCGACATTGCCGGTCAGACGAACCTGCTGGCGCTCAACGCCACGATCGAGGCCGCCCGGGCGGGTGAAGCGGGCCGCGGCTTCGCGGTGGTCGCCAGCGAGGTGAAGCAGCTCGCGGGCCAGACCGCCCGGGCGACGGAGGAGATCGCCGGGCAGGTCGGCCGCATCCAGGGCGCGACCGGTCAGACCGTGGGGGCGATCGACGAGATCGCAACGCGCATCCGCGAGATCGACAGCGTGGCGAGCTCGATCGCGGCGGCCGTGGAGCAGCAGGGTGCGGCGACCCGGGAGATCGCCCGCAACGTCGCCGAGGCCGCATCCGGGACCGGCGCCGTCACCGGCACGATCGACGAGGTTGCGCGGGCGGCCGATGACACGGGCTCCGCCGCGACGCGGATGCTCGCCTCGGCGGCGAGCCTCTCGGAGCAATCCGCCGAGCTGCGCCGGGAAATCGACGTGTTCCTGCAGACGGTGCGCGCCGCCTGAGGCTCAGCCCGGGCTCGACAGCTTCATCAGGACGAGCCCGGAGCCGATCAGGCCGGCGGCGAGGATCCGGCTGGCGCTTGCCTGCTCCCCGAGGGCGGCGATGCCGATCAGGAACGCGCCGACCGCGCCGATGCCGGTCCAGATCGTGTAGGCGGTTCCCAGGGGCAGCGTGCGCATGGCCAGCGCCAGGAAGCCGACGCTGCCGGCCATCGACACAGCCATGATCCCGGTGGGCCACAGGCGCGTGAAGCCGTCGGATTGCTTCATCGCGAAGGCCCAGACGACCTCCAGCACGCCCGCGGTGACGAGATAGATCCAGGCCATGCGGCCCTCCTGAAAGGGCCGGGCCGTCCCGGACTTGTATCCCGCCTGCGGGGGAGGACGTGGCCTCGCGGAAGCTCAGCTAAGGTTCACAGAAGCCGGCCGCAAGGGCGGTGGCGCGCGCGCCCCCCGTCCCCTCATCCTGAAGCGCCCGCGTCAGCGGGCCTTGAAGGCGGGCTCCAGGGATCGCGCGGCTGGCTGGAGGCCTCCTTCGAGGCCTCCGCTGCGCTCCGGCACCTCGAAATGAGGACGCCGGCGGGATACCCTGAACAGGCGGCCCGTCAGGCCACCGCCGCGAGGTGCTTGACCTCGGCCTTGGCCACCACCTTGCCGACCGGCGGCGCCTTGCAGGTCTCGGCCTCGGGTGCCAGGACCGGCGGCTGCACCCAGCGGCCGGCATCGAGCTCGGCGATCCGGCCGTTGATCTCGCGGATGACGTAGCGCGAGAACGGGTAGACGTGCAGGTAGATCACCATGTTGGTGACCACCGCCTCCAGGGCGGCCGGGTTGCGGCGGGCGGTCTCCAGGAACACGCTCCAGAAGTGCTTGGCCAGTTCCGGACGCCGCACGGTCATCCGCCAGCACACGCGCAGCAGCGAATAGAGATCGTGGACGATGTGGCGCCAGTTGAGCTTCTGAGCGGCGAATTTCGGCCGCTTCACCTGCCGCGCGACCACCCGCACCCGGTCGAAGAAGTTCGGCGGGTCGTAGATCTCCTGGAGGACGTCGCGATAATCGGCCAGCACGTCGCGCTGCGGGCGCAGGGTCACGAAGTTGATCCCCTGCGTGCACTGGTCGCCCTGGTCGGCCGTGGTCGCCGCGTAGTTCTCGTAGAGGCGGCCCTCCTTGCGCAGGCGGCGCGAGAGTTGGGTGTTCGGCAGCGCGAAGAGCAGGCCGACCATGGCGATCGGGACGCCGGTCTGGCTGATGCAGAGCGACATCGCCTTGCTGATGCTGTCCTTCTCGGTGTCGAAGCCGACGATGAAGCCGGCGGTCACGAACATGCCGTGCTCGTAGAGCTTGTGCACGCTGTCGGCGATCGACCGCTTGGTGTTCTGCTTCTTCTGCGTCTGGATCAGCGTCGCCTCGTCGGGCGTCTCGATCCCGGTGAACAGGGCGAAGAAGTTCGCGTCCCGCATCATCCCGAGCAGCTCGTCGTCGTCCGCGAGGTTCAGCGAGGCCTCGGTGGAGAACTTGAACGGGTAGCCGTGCTCTTCCTGCCACTTGATCAGGTGCGGCAGGAACAGCTTGATCGCCTTCTTGTTGCCGATCAGGTTGTCGTCGACGAAGTCGACATGGCCGCGGTAGCCGAGGCCGTAGAGCCGGTCGAGCTCGGCCAGCATCTGCGGTGTGGTCTTGGTCCGGGGGGCGCGGCCGTAGAGCTCGATGATGTCGCAGAACTCGCAGGTGAACGGGCAGCCGCGCGAGAACTGGACGCCGATATAGAGGTAGTGGCTGAAGGTCAGCAGGTCGAAGCGCGGGATCGGGCTCTTGGTGACGTCGGCCTTGAATTTCTCGGCCATGAGCCGGCCCCGGCGCTCGCCCGCCTCCCAGGCGGCCACGAACTTGTCGAGGATGCCCTCGGCCTCGCCCAGCACCAGGAAGTCGGCCTTGTCGTAGACTTCCGGCGTCGAGGTCGGCGCGGGGCCGCCGACGCAGACCGGGGTGCCGAGGGCGACGCACCGGTCGATGACCACGAGGCAGTCCGGCTCCTGGGGCAGCATGCCGCCGGTCATCACGAGGTCGGCCGCCTGGATCTGCGCGTCCGTCACTTCCTCGCAGTTGCGATTGACGAGCGTCACCTGCCAGGCCGGCGGCAGCATCGCGGCGAGCGTGATCAGGCCGAGCGGCGGCGCGGGGGCGCGGGCGCCCTGCAGCTCCATGGCCTCTTTGAAGTTCCACATCGAGTTTTCGTAGAACTTCGGGAACACCATCAGCACGCGCGGCGCCGTGTTCGCTTCCGACATGCCAATTCCCTCATTCAGACGCGCAGCCCAAATCCGACCGGAGATCGGTGCGGGCGCAGGATCGACCCCTGACCTGCGGGCGAATTAAGGCCGTTTTTCGCTCCCGCAGCAATCCGGAGCGCCGATTGCGCCAACACGCCCGTCCGGACGCCGCAAAGCAACCCTGCCGGGCCCTGCCGCCGCGCCGTTGATCCGATTACCCGGACGCTGCGCCCTTTGCGCGACACGTCTCGGCACTGTGGAAGATCAGGGAGCGATCCGGAACCGTTCCGGCTGCGCGCCGTCCGCGTCGGTAAAGCCGTAGATCCGGGCGAGGTCGCCCGCGTGCAGGACGGTGCCGGCCCGCGCCGCGATGTTCGGGTCGGCTGCCAGAGCGGCGAGCGCCCGGCCCGCATAGAGCGGTCCCTCGGTGGCGAGATCATCCTGCCCGAGATCGCGCGCCCGCTCGGTGGCAACGTAGCCCGGCGAGAGGCCGAGCGCGGTCACGCCGTGCGGCGCCAGCTCACGGGCGAAGGCCAAGGCGAGCCGATTGGTCGCGGCTTTGGCGGAATCGTAGAAGACGTCGCCGAGGTAATCCTCGGTCCCGAAGGAGACCAGCGCGATCAGTCCGGAGCGCGCCGCCACCATGGCGGGGGCGACCGCGCGGGCGAGCAGCAGCGCCGGCAGCGGTCCGGCCTCCAGGAAGCCGAGATAGGGCTCGGCCGAGCGGCGCCAGAACGGCGTGCCCCATTCGGCGCCATCCGGGTATCGCTCGCCGTCATAGCCCTCGTTCCCGCCCCAGACGCTGCAGGCCGCGACGTCGATCCGCCCGAAGCGGCGCAGCACCCAGTGCATCAGGGTGTCGGTGGCGCGCTCGGAGCGGTGGTCGCAGAGATAATGGTGTCCGCGGCCGCCGGCGGCATCGACCATGCGGGCCGTGTCCTCGATCGATTCGGGCCGCATCTCGGTCCGGGCGCCGGTCTCGCTGGACCGGGCGGTGACGATCACGGTGGCCCCGGCCTCTCCGAGGGCTCGGGCGAGGCCCCGGCCGACGCCCCGCGAGGCGCCCGCCACGAGGCAGATCTTCTTGGAGAGGTCGGGCGCGCTCACGCCGAGGACGCGGGCTTCGACCGCGCCAGGAAGGCGGCGAGGCGATCCTGGGATTCGGGCGAGCGCAGCTGCGCGTCGAACGCCTTGGCCTCCGCCTCCAGGGCGGCCTCGACCTGCGCCTGGTCGCCCCGGATCAGGGCGCGCGACGCCAGCAGCGCCCCGCGCGGCAGGGCGGCGAGGCGCGTGGCCTGCGCGATGGCCTGCTCCACCAGCATGTCGGCCGGCAGCACCGCGTTGACGAGGCCGAGCGCCTGCGCCTCGTCGGCGTCGAGGGGCCGGGACAGGAGCAGCAGCTCGGTGGCCCGGAGCCGCCCGACCCGCAGGGGCAGCAGGTAGCTCGAGGCCGCCTCCGGGACGAGGCCGAGTTCCACGAACGGCATCCGCAGCCGCGCCGCCGGGCTCGCGTAGACGAGGTCGCAGTGCAGGCAGAGCGTCGCGCCGATGCCCACCGCGATGCCGTCGACCGCCGCCACCATCGGGGTGCGCGTCCGGGCGAGCTGGCGGATGAAGGCCAAGGCCGGCGAGGCGCTGAACCCGTCCCCGGCCCTATCCGCGGACGACCGGCCCATGAAGTCGGCGAGGTCGTTTCCGGCGCTGAACATGCCGGGCTGGCCGGCGAAGACCACGGCGCCGATCTGGTCCGAAGCGTCGGCCTCGGTGAGCGCCGCGCGCATGGCGTCGTACATCGCGCCGGTCAGCGCGTTCTTCTTCTCCGGACGGTTCAGGGTGATCAGGCGGACGCCGCCCTGGAGATCGTCGATCGCGACGGTATCGGCCATGATCCGCTTCCCTCAAACCGCCAGCGCCAGCGCGGCGTCGTCCGTGAAGGCGCCGCCCGCCACGACACTCTGCTCCAGGCCCCCGGCCGCGGTCAGCAGGTTCTCGGCATAGAAGCGCGCGAGGGCGATGCGGCCGGCATGGGCCGGATCGGTCTCGCCGGCCTTCAGGGCGGCGCTCGCGGCGAGCGCGCTCCGGGCGAGGCAGGCGCCGCCGAGAACCAGGCCGAACAGGCGCAGATACGGCGTCGCGCCGGCGAGCGCCGTCTCCGGCCGGTTGGAACTCAGAGAAGCGAGCTGGTGGCTCGTCGCCCGGTCGAGGCTGCCGATCCCGTCCCGCAGCCGCGCCGCCATGTGGCCGAAGGCCGGATCGCCGGCCTTGAGCAGGCCCTCGGCTGCCCGACGCATCCAGGCGATCTGCGACCGGGCCGTGGCGCCGCCGTTGAGCGGCAGCTTGCGGGCGGTGAGGTCGATGGCCTGGATGCCGTTGGTGCCCTCGTAGATGCCGAGGATGCGGGCGTCTCGCATGAGCTGCGCCGCGCCCGTCTCCTCCACGAAGCCCATGCCGCCATGGACCTGCACGCCGAGCGAGGTCACCTCGTTGGCAAGGTCCGTCGCGAACGCCTTCGCCACTGGCGTCAGCAGGGAGGCCCGATCCAGAGCGGGCTGCCCCTCGGGCCCCTTCGACGCGTCGAGCGCGGCGGCGGTGAGGTAGCAGATGGCCCGGGCGGCGGCCGTCGACGCCTTCATGGTCAGCAGCATCCGCTGTACGTCCGGATGCGCGGCGATCGGGCTCGTCGCCTCCGGGGCGCCGATGGCCCGGCCCTGGCGGCGCTCCTGCGCGTAGGCGAGCGCCCGCTGGGTCGCGGCCTCGGCCACGCCGACGCCCTGCAGGCCGACATTGAGCCGGGCCGCGTTCATCATCGTGAACATGCAGGCCAGCCCCTTGTTCTCCTGCCCGATCAGCCAGCCGGTGGCGCCCCCATCGTCGCCGAACGCCATGGAGCAGGTCGGCGAGGCGTGGATGCCGAGCTTGTGCTCGATGCCGGAGCAGCGCAGGTCGTTGCGGGTGCCGTCCGGCAGCACCTTCGGCACGAGGAACAGCGAGATGCCCCGCGTGCCCGCCGGCGCGTCCGGCAGCCGGGCCAGGACGAGGTGGACGATGTTGTCGGCGAGGTCGTGCTCCCCGTAGGTGATGTAGATCTTGTTGCCGGTGATCCGGTACGTGCCGTCGTCCGCGGGGACGGCCCGGCTCCGCAGCAGCGCGAGGTCGGAGCCCGCCTGCGGCTCGGTCAGATTCATGGTGGCGGGCCACTCGCCCGAGACCAGCTTCTCGAGGTAGCGCGCCTTCAGGTCGTCCGAGCCGTGGGCCGCCAGCGCCTCGATGCCGCCCTGGGTCAGGAGCGGGCAGAGCCCGAAGGCGAGGTTGGCGCCGTTCCACATCTCCGCGCAGGCGGCCTCGATCAGCTTCGGCAGGCCCTGCCCGCCGTGATCGGCCTCCGCCGAGAGCCCGTTCCAGCCGCCCTCCGTGAAGGTGCGGTACGCCTCCCGCCAGCCGGGCGGGGTGGTGACGCGCCCGTCCGCGAACGGAGTGCCGTGCCGGTCGCCGATGCGGTTCAGCGGCGCGATCACCCCGGCGGCGATCCGCCCGGCCTCGGTGAGGATCGCCTCGGCATCGTCCGGATCGAACGCCTCGAGCCCGGCCACGTGCCGGAGGGTGAACAGCATCTCGGGGACCGGGGCGCGGTAACTCATACGATCCTCCCTTATCGCGGCCCGCCCGTTCGTTGCCCCCGGGGCGGGTTTGACCGCGCCCGCGAACCGGGGCTACGGCGGCCCGAGAATAGGCGCACGCGCCGCGCGCCGCCATCATCTTGGAGACGGCTTTTCGCATGAACGATCCCGGGTCAACGGTCCCGGCCGCGACCCGGCGGCTCGGCCCAGACGCGTCCGGCCTCGCCGAAGCCGCCGCGCTCCTGCGAGCCGGCGGCCTCGTGGCCTTCCCCACCGAGACCGTCTACGGGCTCGGGGCGGACGCCACAGAGGCCGGCGCGGTGACGCGGATCTTCGCCGCCAAGGACCGGCCGCGCTTCAACCCGCTGATCTCCCACCTGCCGGAGGCGGAAGCCGCCTTCGCGGAAGGTGTCTTCGACGCGCATGCACGCCGCCTCGCGGACGCGTTCTGGCCGGGTCCCCTGACCCTTGTGGTGCCGGCCCACCCAAGGACCCAAATCTGCGATCTCGCCCGGGCCGGCCTGCCGAGCGTCGCCCTGCGGGTCCCGGCCCATCCGCTGGCCCAGGCCCTGCTGGCCGGCGTCGGCCGCCCGGTCGCGGCACCCTCGGCCAACCGGTCCGGACGCGTCAGCCCGACCCGGGCGGACCACGTTTTCGCGGATCTCGCGGGCCGGATCGGCGCGGTGCTCGACGGCGGCGACACGCGCGTCGGCCTCGAATCGACCGTGGTGGCGTGTCTCGGGGGGACGCCGCGGCTGCTGCGGCCCGGCGGGATCACCCGCGCGGCGCTGCGCGACGTCCTCGGCCTAGACCCGGCCGTGCCCGAATCCGCGGATGCTGTCCGCCCGGCCGGCCCAGGCATGCTCGCCTCGCACTACGCTCCGCGGGCGCGTGTCCGCCTGAATGCGACGCAGATCGAGCCGGGCGAGGCAGTGCTGCTGTTCGGATCGGCACGCCCGGCGGGTCACGAGCGTGCGCACGCCGCGCTCAACCTCAGCCCGTCGGGTGATCTCGCCGAAGCGGCAGCGCGCCTGTTCGGCGCCATGCGCGATCTTGACGCGAGCGGCGCCGCCGCCATAGCGGTCGTGCCCATTCCCACCGAAGGATTGGGCGAGGCTATCGGCGACCGCCTCGCCCGGGCCGCGGCGCCGCGCTGAGAACAGAGATTTTTTCAGCGGCGACGGAACAGAGATCGCCGCCATCCGTTTATTGACCACGAAGGCCTTCTCAGCCCCCAAATGGCCTTTTCCCTTCCAGGCTCGGAGCAATCCGAGCCTTTTTTCTTGGGCTTCTATCGGGCCAGCTTGGCGGCGATCCCGGCGACGTGGCGGCCCTGGAAGCGGGCCCCTTCCAGCTCCACCGCGCTCGGCTGGCGAGAGCCGTCGCCGTCCGCGATCGTGCTGGCGCCGTAGGGCGTGTTGCCCTTGACCGCCTCGACGCCGGCCTGGCCCTGGAAGCTGTAGGGAAGACCGACCACCACCATGCCGTGGTGGAACAGCACCGTGTGGAAGCTCGTCAGGGTGGTCTCCTGGCCGCCGTGCTGCGAAGCGGTCGAGGTGAAGACCGAGCCGACCTTGCCGACCAGCGCGCCCTTCATCCACAGCCCGCCGGTCTGGTCGATGAACTGCTTCATCTGCGCGGCCATGTTGCCGTAGCGGGTCGGCGTGCCGAAGATGATGGCGTCGTAATCGGCCAGTTCGGCCACGGTGGCGACCGGCGCGGCCTGATCGAGCTTGAAGTGATTCTGCCGGGCGACCTCCTCGGGCACCAGCTCGGCCACCCGCTTCACCACGACCTCGGCCCCGGCCTCACGCGCGCCCTCGGCGACGGCGTAGGCCATCTGCTCCACGTGCCCGTAGGTCGAGTAGTACAGCACCAAAACCTTGGCCATGCGGTGGTCTCCCATCCTGTGTCTCGAACGGCACGGCGAATCGTGCGCCGGCGCGGTGCCCCTCCATGGCGCGTTTCACGCTTTGCAAATATGCCCTACGGCGCAAGGATGGTCTTGCATCAACGCAAGGGTTCGAGGGTGTCGCTGGATTGGGACGAATTCCGGTTTGTGAAGTCCGTGGCGGATCACGGCGGCCTGACGGCGGCCGCCGCGCAGCTCGGGATCAACCACTCGACGGCGTTCCGGCGGCTCGCGGCCGTGGAAGCGAAGCTCGACGCGCGGCTGTTCGAGCGCCTCCGCACCGGCTACGTGCCGACGTCCGCGGGTCAGGCGATGATCGCGGCTGCGGCCCGGATCGAGACCGACGTCACGCAATTCGCCCGCGCGGTGGCGGGCCGAGGCGAGACGCCCTCGGGAGAGCTGCGCGTGACCGCGCCCGCCGGCTTCGCGGCCGACCTGCTCATGCCGGTCCTGGCCGATTTCAGCGCACGCTACCCGGAGATCCGGATCGACCTGCTCCTCACCGAGGAGGCGCTCAACCTGTCGCGCCGGGATGCCGATGTCGCGATCCGGGTGAGCCGGGGGCCCAGCGAGACCCTGGTCGGGCGCCGCCTGGCCGCCACGGCCTGGGGTCTCTACGGCCGGGTCGATCGGAAATACGGCGACCTGTCCCGGGAGGCCTGGGTCTGTCCGGGTCCCGGGGTGGCGAACGGCTCGTTCATGCGGTTCGTCGCGGCCCGTGCTCCGGCCGACCGAATCCGGCTGCAAATCAACACGGTGACAGGTCTCGACGCGGCGGTCTCGGCTGGCCTCGGGATCGGTCCCCTGCCCTGCTTCGCGGCCGACGCCAATCCGGCCTTGCGCCGCCTGTCCGGACCCCACCCGGAACTCGGGGCCGATCTCTGGGTTCTGACGCATCCCGACCTGCGCCATGCGGCGCGGGTCCGGGTCTTCATGGAGCATTTCGCCGAAGCGATGCTTCCCTTGCGGGCGCGGTTCGAGGGCCGGTAAGCCCGCTTAGCGGATCTCGACGACCTCGACCTCGTGGCCGTTCACCTCGACCACGTCGCCGACCGTCTTGCCGGTGATCGCCTGGGCGAGCGGCGCCACATAGGAGATCGATCCCTTATGCGGGTCGGCCTCATCCTCGCCGACAATGCGGAACGTCTGGCGGCTCTCCTTGCCGGCATCGTCCTCGCGCAAGATTGTGACGGTCGCGCCGAAATGGACGGTGTCGCCGCCCTTCGGCTCGACGAGTTGCGCGGTGTTCTTGCGCGCTGCCCAGTAGCGCAGATCACGCCCGATCCGGGAATCCTCGGCCTTGTCGGCGGGGTCCAGGGAGGCGACCTCCTTCTCCAGGCGCGCGACTTCGGCCTCGATCTGCGCGAGGCCTTCCGGGGTGACGAAGTTGGTATGGGGCGAGATCGGCCGATCCGGCAGATTCTCGAATGCTTCCCCGCCCTCGGGCTCTTTGACGAATGCAACGCTCATAAAAAATGAAACCCTTCAGGAACGGCGAAGGTTCCGCCTGGGCTGCGAAACCTGTCGCCTCACACCTGTCGACGGCTCCGGCCCTGGATCCCGGGGCGAGGGAGAAGACAGTGTTCCCGGCCGGCGGGCACAGAGCGGCGTCTCGCCTGGCGTGGTCGGCGACCGGCACC